>Ga0224497_10001912_pt1 | contig 12794 bp, 10 predicted proteins | sample SF_Jul11_sed_USG_4_FD_167970 | JGI IMG/M metagenome (GOLD analysis project Ga0224497, IMG submission 167970) | Sediment microbial communities from San Francisco Bay, California, United States - SF_Jul11_sed_USGS_13 | ecosystem: Environmental > Aquatic > Marine > Sediment | place: USA... | reverse complement strand
CTGCCCTTGACGACAGCCCTGAGCTCGTCGACCGCCTGTTTGACTTCCTGCCGGCTACAGTCGGCGATCGGCTTCAGAGAACCGTCGGCGAGCGGCAAGTTCGCAGGAAAGGCTTCCCCGACGACGTAAGTCGCGGGAATGACGAGCGCGTTGTTCACGAGGTCACAACTCCTTATGCATGTCTACCCAGCGCGGAGCCGCGCCGGCATAGCGGACGTTCGGCTGCATTGTCCGCCAGATCGGGTGTCGCTGCCAGTCGGACGCGAGCTGCGTATTTCATTCCGCAAAGCGCGCTTCGCTCCCATGCGGGATTTTGAGATAGGCTCTGAACTCGCCCCTGACGCTCGTCTGCCACCGCATGACTCAGCCCGAAAAGCGACGCCCTGCCGGCCTCCTGCGCCGCCTCGCCGCGATGGCTTACGACTGGCTGCTGCTCGTCAGCTTGCTATTCGCCGTAACGCTCGTGGTCATCGTGTTGCATGGCGGCTCCGCCGTAGAGCCAGGGACGTGGTGGTACGGCGCGCTATTGATCGTCGTCGCGTTTTTTTTCTACGGTTGGTGCTGGACACATGGCGGCCAGACGCTTGGCCTGCGGGCCTGGAAGCTACAGGTCGTCACCGCGCAAGGCGCACCGCTGTCGTGGCCCGACGCCGCTCTGCGTTTCGCCGCCTCAGTGACACTGCTCCTACCGCCCGCGCTCGGGCTTGTTTGGTCGTTGATCGATTCGAAAGGTCGCTGCTGGCACGACACCCTCTCGCGCACGCGAATCGATCACCTGCCCGAATAACGTTACCTGACTCGGGCCAGCGTGATGCCTGTGATCATGATAAGCAGTGCGCTCGGCACCCATGCGACGATGACCGGATCGAGCTCGAAAACTTCGACACCGCTGGCAAGCACGCGCGTGGAAACGTAGTAGCCGAGGCCAATCACGAGACCGACTAGCAGCCGCGCACCCGCTCCGGCCGTGCGCAGCCCGCCGAACACGAACGGCAGAGCGAGTAGCGTCATGAGCAATGCTGAGACGATATCCGTGATACGCGCGTAGTAAGCCGTTAGATAACGATCCGCATCGAGACCGTTTTGCTCGAGGTAAGCGACGTAACGCTGCAGATCCTCTGTGCTAAGCAGATCGTGGCGGACTTCCGACAAACCTAAGAGTTCCGGCGTAAGCTCATAGTCCTTAATGGTCGATCGCTCGATGTTCGCCAATACGCCGTCCTGCACAAACTGCGTTTCTTCGTAATTGGCGAGCAGCCAGCGATCGCCGCTGTCGATCTCCGCTGAGTCCGCGCGAGCGAGCTGCGTGAGCTTTCCAGCCTCGTCGAACTCGAACAGGTAGACGCTGCCGAAGCCGAGGCTGCCGGGCTCTCTGCGGAAGCTGAAAATGTTACGGCCATTCCTGAGCCAAACCGCGTTCGCGGTGGCCAGGCTACCGGGGTCCAGCATTGCTTGAGAGCGAAGCTGGCGACCGTAGGCGTCGAGCGACGGCGCAAACGAGTCGCCGAGCAGGAACATGAATCCCGACAGAAACGCACCGGCGATCCCTACGGCGCCGAGCAACCTGAACCGCGATACGCCGCTCGCACGCATGACGACGAGCTCGTGATGCACGGCCAGGTTGCCGAGACCGAGCAGCGCACCGAGCAATGCCGCGGCCGGTAGCATGAGGAAAAGGAGCCGAGGAATTCTGAACGCGACGTAGATTAGCGCATCCTCCAGCCCGTAATTCGACGTGCCCATGTCGTCCAGCTGACCGACCAGCTCGACGAACGTCACGATGCCGAGCAGGACGAACACGACCAGCGCGACACCCTTGAGCACGGAGATCACGATATATCGATCGAGCAGATTCATGCCGTCGTCTCAACCGGCCGCGAGCGCGCAAAGACGCCGGCCTCGCGCGCCAGCAAAAAGAGGCCAACGAGGCCGAGCACGCCATGTACCCACCACAGACCCAGCCAAGCTGGGATTTGCTCGCGCTCCATCCAAACGCGCGCGATCGCCAGCATGTTCGCGTACGTGATGTAGATCATGAGCCCGACGCCGACGCGCGCATACCGGCCCTCGCGCGGCCGCGATCGGCTCAGCGGCACGGCGAGCAACATGAGCGCGAATAGCGAAAGCGGCGCGGAGAGCCGAGACTGTAACTCGGCCTGATCATAGGGATCGGCGGACCCGAACAGTTCAGCGCTCGGCTTGATCTCGACTGGGATCTCCGCCTCCTCCTCGTCCTCCCGATCCATCGGCATACCATGCTCGGCGAACTCGACGATGCGAAAGTCACGCTCACCCGGATTACCCTCGTACCGCGTGCCGTTGTAGAACACGAACGAGACGTCACCGTCCCCGGGATCCTGAACGCGCCGACCACGCTCGGCGAGAATCACGACGACGCCGGCCTCCTCGTCCTCATGCTCGACGAAAACGTCGCGAATCTCGGTGCCGACAACCTCCTCGGCATAGATGACGGTATCATCCGAGCCAGGCGTCGTGAACTGACCCGCTTGGAGCACGCCGAGCTCGAGCTCGTCCGCGGCACGCGCCTTGATGTCCTCGATCTCACGTATCGCATCGGGCGTGCGAAACAGCGAGAGCCATGTCAACCCAATGGCAAGCGCGCCCGTCAGAAGGCTGATCGGACCGAGCAACCGTAACGGCCCGATACCGCAAGCGGCGAGCGCGGCCATCTCCGAATCTCGATTCAGTCGTGCGAGCGCGAGCATGATACCGAGAAACAGACCGATCGGCGTCAGCATCGTGATGTATCGCAGAGAAGTCAGCCCGAGGACGCCGAAGACTGCATCGCGCGGCAGCTGATCGGCCGCAGCATCATCGAGAATCTCAGCGAACTGGTTCGTCATGAGTATGACGAAAAGGACGAGCGTGACGACGAGCCACGCCCCGAAGGTCTCACGCAGCACGTATCGGGCGATGATAGTCATGCGGCCTGCATACCATGCGGCTCACCGGCGTGGTGTGCCATCCCGTATAAAAAGGAACTATAGATCGAGTACACTTGGCCGCTCTGTTCAGCACGGCTGCGACACGATAACACAAGCAAGCGAACGCGCCGCACCGAGCCGCTCTCGGACCCGGCACCGCGCATCGATCGCAGCAATACAGGGGAGACGCTAGATGGAATTTCCGGTCAAGACGGGCGCACCGGCACGGCAAAGAACAGCGTGCGCCGTCGTGCCCGTTTTCGAAGGTAAGCCACTCGCCGGACCGGCTCGAGAAATCGACTTTGCCTGCGGCGGATTGCTCAAGCAACTCCTGCGATCCGGTGACGCATCAGCGAAACCGGGCCGCTGTCTGCTCGTCCCGCAGCTACAGGGCGCTGGTGCTGCGCGGGCATTGCTCGTCGGCTGCGGCAAGCCTGCGGACTTTGATGCGAAGCGATTCAGGGCAGCATCGATTACTGCGGCACGTATGCTCAAGGAAGCGGGACTCGGCGAAGCCATCAGTTACCTCGCCGTCGCGGCACCTGCGGAACTAGATGCCTATTACGCCGCGCGCCTCACCGTGGAAGCGACGCGTGCAGCGTGCTATCAATTCGATGAGCTCAAATCCAGCGGGGTCGAGAAGCTCAAGCTCTCCAAACTCGGCATCGGCATTCTCGACAAGCAGGCTTTACGCGACACGCGCAGCGGCATCAAGGACGGCCAAGCGATCGCGAACGGCGTGCACCTAGCCAGAGATCTCGGCAACCGGCCGCCCAATATCTGCACGCCCACGCATCTCGCCAGGGAGGCACGTGCGCTTGCGAGGAAGCACCCGAACCTCAGCGTATCCGTCCTGGACGAACGCGAGATCAAGCGCCTGAAGATGGGCGCGCTGCTCTCGGTGACGCAAGGCGCAAAAGAGCCGGCTCGGCTTATCGTTCTACGCTACCAGGGCGCCGGCGCACGCCAGGCGCCCATCGCACTCTGCGGCAAAGGCATCACGTTTGACACAGGCGGCATCTCACTGAAACCCCCGCCGAAAATGGATGAGATGAAGTTCGATATGTGCGGAGCAGCCGGCGTCATCGGCACGATGGCGGCTATCGGTGAGCTGCAGCCGCGCATCAACGTCGTGGCCGTTGTGCCGGCCTGCGAGAACATGCCCTCGGATCGCGCTACGCGCCCAGGCGATATCGTCAAGTCGATGTCTGGCCAGACGGTTGAAATCCTCAACACGGATGCCGAAGGCCGCCTGATTCTCTGCGACGCCATCACCTACGCACAGCGCTTCAAGCCACGCAGCATCATTGACGTCGCGACGCTCACGGGCGCCTGCGTCATCGCCGTCGGCAATGTCTATACGGGCCTGTTCAGCAATGACGACGATCTGGCCGACGGGCTGCTCGCGGCCGGGAGGCGATCGCTCGACCCAGCCTGGCGCTTGCCCGCCGACGAGGAATACGGCGAAACGCTCAAGAGCAATTTTGCCGACTTCGCCAATGCTGGCAGCCGCGAGGGTGGGGCGAGCATCGCAGCAAATTTCCTGTCGCGATTCGTCGGCGATACGCCCTGGGCGCATCTCGACATTGCCGGCGTTGCCTGGAAGACGAGCGCCGAGAAAGGCGCGACCGGCCGCATCGTGCCGCTGCTCACGGATTTTCTCCTGAACCCCTAGTCCGGTGACACAGGTCGATTTCTATATCCTGCCGGAGACCTCCGACGATTCCCGACTCACGTTCGCCTGCCGACTCGCCGGCAAGGCCGTGCAGCGTGAGCTCAGCGTATTCGTGCTGGCCGAGTCCGAGCCGGATGCACGCAGGCTCGATGAGCTGCTCTGGACATTCGCGCAGAACAGTTTCATCCCCCACCGCTTCGCCTGGGCCTCTGCAGCGACACCGGTGGCCGAGCCCGTCATCATCGGCTGTAAGAGCCGCGCCGAGGACGGGGAGAACGAAACCCACGACTGGGATCTCATGATCAATCTCACGGGCGAAGTGCCCGACGAATTCGGCCGCTATGAACGCCTCGCCGAGGTGCTCGACGCTGATCCCGCACGGCGCGAACACGGGCGCGAGCGCTACCGGTATTATCGGGACCGTGGTTACGAGCTGAAGACGCATCAACTCTGACAAGGCTATGGCGGAAGAAGCGACATCCAGGAAGGACATTCCCGTGCTCACCGACGTCATAACGGACGACGAGGCGGTAAGCATTGGCGAGGCGCCAGCATCCGTCGACCATGCGTCTCTAATCGCTGAGCTACAGACACAACTCGCTTCGAGCGCCTACGCGTTGACTGAGCAATGCATGCACAACGCGTTTGCCGAGATGGAGGCGACGCTATTCGCGCAGATCTCCGCGCGCCTGCGCCAAGAACTGCCCGAGCTGATCGACCGTATCCTCAGAGAGCACCTCGACGAGGACGCCGACGAGACCTAGCCCATGGCACGAGCCTACCAACCTCGAGAGATCGAATCCCGGCACTACGAGCGCTGGGAGGAAGCCGGTTATTTCCGTGCCGCCGGCAGTGGACCGCCGTTCTCGATCATGATTCCGCCGCCGAATGTGACCGGCACGTTGCACATGGGCCATGCGTTCAACGAGACGATCATGGACGCGCTGATCCGCTTCCACCGCATGCGCGGCGACAACACGCTCTGGCAACCCGGCACGGATCATGCGGGCATCGCAACGCAGATGGTCGTCGAGCGTTTGCTAGGCGCCGAAGGCAAAAGCAAGCACGACCTCGGCCGGGACGCGTTCCTCGAGCGAGTCTGGGAATGGAAGGAGCACTCAGGTAGCCGCATTACGCAACAGCTGCGCCGCCTCGGCAGCTCGCTCGATTGGTCGCGCGAGCGATTCACGATGGATGAGGATCTATCGCGCGCCGTGGTCGAGGTCTTCGTGCGGCTGCACGACGAAGGCCTGATCTACCGCGGCAAGCGCCTCGTGAACTGGGACCCCGTGCTCCATACGGCCTTGTCCGACCTCGAAGTGCTCTCCGGTGAGGAGCAAGGCAAGCTCTGGCGTTTCCGCTATCCGCTCACGGATGGCGACGGCTATCTCGTCGTCGCCACCACGCGACCGGAGACGATGCTCGGCGACACGGCCGTCGCCGTGCATCCGGAGGACCCGCGTTATGCGAGCCTGATCGGCAAGAGCGTCCGTCTACCGCTCGCGGATCGCGATATCCCGATCATCGCCGACGAGTACGTCGACCCGGAATTCGGCACAGGCTGCGTGAAGATTACACCGGGGCACGACTTCAACGATTTTGAGGTGGGCCGCCGCCACGACTTGCCAGTGATCAATATCTTCGGCCCCGATGCGACCCTGAACGATGCCGTGCCCGAGGTCTACCGGAACCTCGAGCGGTTCGATGCGCGCGAGCGCGTTGTCGCGGATCTCGAATCCGCCGGCTTGCTCGACGGTATCGACGCGCACACGCTCATGGTGCCGCGCGGCGATCGCAGCGGCGCCATCGTCGAGCCGCTGCTGACCGACCAGTGGTACGTGCGCGCCGAACCGCTGGCCACCCCGGCAATCGCGGCTGTCGAGGACGGCAGGATTCGGTTCGTGCCCGAGAACTGGTCGAAGACCTATTTCGAGTGGATGCGAAACATCGAGGACTGGTGCATTTCCCGCCAGCTCTGGTGGGGCCACCGGATACCGGCTTGGTACGACGAATCCGGAAACGTCTATGTCGCTCGTAATGAGGATGAGGTGCGCGCAAAACACGGGCTTGGAGCCGACGTCACGTTGCGTCAGGACGACGACGTGCTCGACACGTGGTTCTCCTCGGCACTCTGGCCGTTCTCGACACTCGGTTGGCCGGAGAACACAGAAGAGCTCGACACCTTCTATCCGACGGCCGTACTGGTCACGGCGTTCGATATCATCTTCTTCTGGGTCGCACGCATGGTCATGATGGGACTGAAGTTCATGGGCGATGTTCCGTTTCGCGTCGTTTACATCCACGGTCTCGTGCGCGACCACGAAGGCCAGAAGATGTCCAAAAGCAAAGGCAACGTCCTCGATCCTATAGACCTTATCGATGGCATCGACCTCGAGACGCTGCTTCGACAGCGCACCGAAGGCATGATGCAGCCGCACCTGAAAGCGAAGGTCGAGAAAGCGACGAAGCGCGACTTCCCCGACGGCATCCAGGCCTACGGTACGGATGCCCTGCGCATGACCATGGCGTCGCTCGCGACGACGGGCCGCGACATCAATTTCGACCTTGGCCGGATCGAGGGCTATCGCAACTTCTGCAACAAGCTCTGGAACGCCGCCCACTATGTGTTCACGAACATCGACGGCGCACTCGCGGGCGAGCCCGAGCTCGGCGTTGCCGATCGCTGGATTCGATCCCGCCTCAGCGAGACGATCGCAACCGTCGAGGAAAGCGTCGCGGGCTACCGACTGGATCTCGCGGCTCAGGCACTCTACGAGTTCACATGGCACGAACTCTGTGACTGGTATCTCGAGCTCACGAAGCCCGTGCTCAACGACGCGGCCGCGGACACCGCCACTCAGCTCGGTGCGCGCCAAACGCTGCGCGATACGCTCGGAGCGCTGCTGCGGCTGCTGCACCCGATCATGCCGTTTGTCACCGAGGAGCTCTGGCTCGAGCTCTGCAAGCACACGGGCCGATCCAGTGCGACCGTCATGCTCGAGCCGCTACCGAGTGTGGATGAGTATTCGCGCGACCATGAGGCCGAGGAAGAGATCGCGTGGCTCAAGGACTTCGTCATCGGCGTGCGCCAGATTCGCGGTGAGATGAACATCAGCCCGGGCAAGCGGCTGCCCGTACTGCTCGCCGACGTTGGACCCAGCGACCGCGAGCGTCTCGACCGCCACCGCAGTCTCTTGCAGTCATTGGCGCGGCTCGACCGGATTGACATTCTTGAAGGTACCGAGCCTGACGGCATTGCCACTGCCCTCGTGCGCCAGTTTCGTATCCTCGTGCCGCTCGCAGATCTCATCGACATCGAAGCCGAGCGGGCCCGGCTCGGCAAGCAACGCCAGCGTATCGAGCAGGACCTCGCCAAGGCCGAAAGTAAGCTCGGCAACGATCGCTTCGTCACCAACGCACCCGAGGCCGTCGTCCAGAAGGAGCGCGACCGGGCCGCCGATCTGACGAATCAGCTCAAGTCTCTGGAACAGCAGCTCGCGCGGCTGTAAGCCGCGCTGGCCCTGAGTTTTTCGGACTGGGTCACAAATACCGGGAACCAGACTGTCCTCGCGGGGCCATTTGCGAGAATATTCGGCCCATGGCAACCCGGACTCTAAGAACGGCCACCTCGGGCATCAGCGACCCAGCCGGCCTCGTTCAGCCGCTGCTCGATGCGCTCAACCGTATCATTGTCGGCAAACCGAACGAGCTCAAGCTTTGCCTCGCCTGCCTGCTCGCGCGCGGCCATCTGCTCATCGAGGACCTGCCTGGGGTCGGCAAAACGACTTTGGCGCACGCGCTCGCCAGGGTCATGGACCTGAGCTTCCAGCGCGTTCAGTTCACAAGCGATCTGCTGCCGGCCGACGTCATCGGCGTATCGATTTTTCGCCGCGACACGAGCCAATTCGAGTTCCACAAAGGGCCGATTTTCTCCCAGCTTCTGCTCGCCGATGAGATCAACCGTGCGACCCCGAAAGCGCAGAGCGCATTGCTCGAGGCCATGGAAGAGCGCCAGGTCACGGCCGACGGTTCGACGTATGGGCTACCTTCTCCATTCTTCGTCGTCGCGACACGCAATCCGACGCAACAGATCGGCACGTTCCCACTCCCCGAGTCGCAACTCGACCGCTTCCTCATGCAGATCACTCTCGGCTACCCGGGGCCGGCCGAGGAACGCCTGTTGTTGGCCAACGGCGATCGGCGTGACCTCGTCGACGAACTGCCGCCACTCATGAGCGTGGAGACGCTGCTGACCCTTCAGCACGCGGTTGGCAAGGTGCACCTCTCCGACCCGCTGCTCGATTACGTGCAAGCCCTAGTCGCCTACACGCGCGACTCTGGCGAGTTCACCGAAGGGCTCTCACCTCGCGGCGCGATCGCGCTCGTACGGGCCGCGCAAGCGTGGGCGATGATGTCCGGGCATGACGGCGTCTACCCCGAGGATGTTCAAGCAGTCCTACCATGCGTCACTGCTCACCGGCTCGAGATTGCCCAAGGAAGGGAGAGCGATCCGGCCGGCGTAGGCCAGACCGTGCTCGACGCCGTTCCCGTGACGTGAACCTTGGCGTTCGAGTGAGGCTCGGACCCGTGCTCGCCGTTCCACGGCAATGGCTGCGTTCTAGTGCTGCAGCGTGGGCGCAGAAACGCCAAGGCCCCGACGCCCTCAGCGTCACGCTCGACAAGCGCCGCATCTACATTCTGCCGAGCCGCTTCGGGCTCGCCTTCGGATTCACAGTCTTCGCCATGCTGCTCGGGGCGCTCAATTACGGCTCCAGTCTCGGGTTCGCATTGACGTTTCTTCTCTCTGGGCTCGGCATCGTGATCATGCGGCATTGCCACTACAACCTGCGCGGTGTTCGCATCCGCTTTTTGGCCGCACAACCCGTCTTCGCAAGCGAACCGGCCGAGTTTCGCTTCGCGCTCAGCAACGACGCCAGTGCGCCACGCTATGAGATCCTACTGACTCACAACGGCAAGGAATCCAAGCCTGAGGACATTCCCGCGGGCCAAACACGCGTCTTCACGTTTGCCGTGCCCACGCGCGAGCGCGGCCTACTGAAACTCGGCCGCTATCAGGTCACGACCCGGTTCCCCGGCAACCTGTTCCGAGCCTGGTCCTGGCTGCACATGGATGCGAGCTGCGTCGTTTACCCGCACCCGGCACCGCGGGGCCGGCCGCTGCCCAACGAGGCGGGTGGCGAGGGCCTGCATGGTGGGCTCGAGCGCGGCGATGCAGACTTCATTGGCCTGGCAACGGCCGCCCCCGGCGAACCGCCGCGGCGTATTGCGTGGAAAGCCTTCGCGCGCAGCGACGAGCTCATGGTGAAACAGTTCGCTGCCGGCGAGCAGCAGGCACGTATTCTGACCTGGGACAGTCTGCCGGGCCTCGATACGGAGCAGCGTCTGTCGCAGCTCACGCGCTGGTGCCTCGAGGCGGGCGAGCGTGACATGGCCATCGGCCTGCAGCTGCCGAACAGGGCCGTGCCTGTCGGCCGCGGTCAAAAGCACCTCAACGAGTGCTTACGCGCGCTGGCGCTCTACGAGGAGCCGTTGCGATGACCGCTGCCGCCCTGCAAATGCCCGCCGACACGCCAGATCGCTTGCTCTGGACAGCGGGCATTGCTGCCGGCGCAACGCTGCCACACTGGCCGACATTACCGATCTGGGTGCCGGGTTTGTTGTGTCTCAGCATCGCCTGGCGCCTCGGCGGCGCGATCTTCGGCTGGCCGCTGCCGCAAACGCTTGCGCGAATCGTGCTCGCGATTCTCGCGTTCGGCGCCGTGCTTTTCCAGTACCAGACGATCAATGGGCTCGCAGCGGGAACGGCGCTGCTGATCGTTATGGTCGCACTCAAATATCTCGAATCACGCACGGCGCGCGATCAACTCGTGCTCATCATCATCGCCTATTTCTTGCTGTTCGCGAGTCTGCTCGTCGATCGTGGCGTTCTCATGGTGCTTTACCTGCTCGGCTTCGTGTGGTTCACGACTGTCGGGTTGTTGCAGCTCGGTCGGCACGGACCGTTGCTCGGCAATCGCGACATGGCCAGGCAGGCGGCGCGATTGCTTTTGCAGGCCCTGCCGATAATGCTGATTCTGTTCTTGTTGTTTCCGCGCCTGCCCGGACCGCTCTGGGGCATCCCGGGCGCAAACATGAGCGGGCGCAGCGGCTTGTCCGACAGCATGAGCCCAGGCGACATTACCGAGCTCGGACTCTCCGACGCGGTGGCCTTTCGGGTAGATTTCTACGATCGAACGCCCGGCCCGGACCAACTGTACTGGCGTGGCCCTGTGCTCAGTGTTTTCAACGGCCGAACGTGGTCCACTGACGGCCCCGGTATGCGCCCGGGCATGACCGAGCTCGTCGAGTATCGAGGCGAGCCGATCGACTACCGCGTCATGCTCGAGCCGCACGACCGCCGCTGGGTATTCGCGCTCGACATGCCCGCACAATGGAGCGACGGCCGGGACATTCGTATGGAGAACCACTATCAGCTCGTGCGTACGCGCCGGCCGATACGTTCGCTATTCGACTACGAGGTCACTTCTTATCCCGATTACAGCACGCGCGAGACTCTCAACGAGCGGGTGCGCGAGTACTACTTGCGCCTACCCGCAGATGGCAACCCCGAAAGTCGCGCGCTCGCCGAGCGATGGCGTGCCCAGAGCAGCAGCGAACGTGAAATTATCGCCAAGGCGCTCGACATTTTCCGAACCGAGCAGTTTTTCTACACGCTGACACCACCAGCACTCGGCGCGAATCCCGCGGACGAGTTCCTGTTTCAAACCCGCGAAGGTTTTTGCGAGCACTACTCATCCGCTTTTACCGTACTCATGCGCGCGGCCGGCATTCCTGCACGCGTCGTAACAGGTTATCAGGGTGGCGAGCTCAATCCGCTCGGTGAGTACTACATCATCTACCAGTCCAACGCGCATGCCTGGACCGAGGTCTGGCTAGAGGATGAAGGCTGGATCCGCGTCGACCCGACGGCAGCCGTCGCGCCCGATCGAATCAGCTCCGGGCTCTCCGGCCGGCTTTCCAGCGAGCAAGCACGCGGCGGCGCACTCGCGGGAATACCGTGGTTGCGCCAAGCTGTGCTCGCCTGGGATGCAGCACACACTTACTGGAATGCCTGGGTAATCGGTTACGGGCCAGAGCTCCAGCGCGCGCTGCTGGAGGCGCTCGGCATTTCTCGGCCACACTGGACGAAGCTCGTGACACTGGCCGCTGGCGCCATGCTAATCATCTCAGCCTTGCTGACACTCTACCTGAGCTGGTCCTACCGACGCATAGGTGCACGCGACCGTTCCGCGGCGTTGTTTAGACAATTTGTCCGCAAGCTCGAGCGCGCACGCGTCGCGCCCCGGGCGACGGGTGAAGGACCGCTCGACTATGGCTCGCGCGCGGCGGCAACGCTGCCGGACTGCGCGGAGGAGATCGATGCGATCACGCGTACGTATTTGCAGCTGCGCTATGAGCCCGACGATGGCCGCACCGCACTCGCCACGCTCAAACGCCTCGTGCGCGCGTTCAAGCCTGCGCCGGTGACGTAGCGCGTTCGGCGCTCCCCGAATATCCCAAGCTAAGCGGCAGCGCCGATGCTGTGCTCGCGTGTCGCGCGAAACGTGAGGTCCGGCCAGCGCTCCTCCGTGAGCCTCAAACTCACCGTGCTCGGTGCCAGATAGACGAGCTCACCCGCATGATCCTCGGCGAGATTGCTTCTGAGCTTGTTCTTGAACTCATCGAGCCGCTTCGGATCGTCACTCTTGACCCATCGGGCCGTGGCGACGTTGACGCCCTCGAATTGGCAGTCGACACCGTACTCGTCACGCAGCCGAAACGTTGCAACGTCGAACTGCAGCGGGCCGACGGCACCGAGAATCAGGTCATTACTGATCAGCGGCCTAAAGAGCTGCGTTGCGCCCTCTTCGCAAAGCTGATCGAGGCCCTTGCCGAGCGCCTTGAGCCGCAGCGGATCTCTGAGTACAGCCCGTCGGAAAAGTTCAGGAGCGAAGTTCGGAATGCCCGTGAACACGAGATTCTCGCCTTGCGTGAACGAATCGCCGATGTTGATCGTGCCATGGTTGTGTAGGCCGATGATATCCCCGGCATAAGCCTCCTCGACGTGCTGCCGATCGGCCGCCATGAACGTGATCGCCTCGCCGACACGCACC
>Ga0224497_10001911_pt1 | contig 12795 bp, 11 predicted proteins | sample SF_Jul11_sed_USG_4_FD_167970 | JGI IMG/M metagenome (GOLD analysis project Ga0224497, IMG submission 167970) | Sediment microbial communities from San Francisco Bay, California, United States - SF_Jul11_sed_USGS_13 | ecosystem: Environmental > Aquatic > Marine > Sediment | place: USA... | reverse complement strand
AGGCGCGCCGCGCCCTGTTTGAGGAGCTTCAGGCGGTCGCGGAGCACCGGCAGCTCCTCCATCGTCGCGCGCTGGTAGCCGGTGTAGGGCTTGGGGATCAGGACGTTGACGCCGAGGTGGATGTGGCCGATGACGCCCGAGGGGGCGAGCTCCTCGAGCATGAGCTCGCGGCAGCGGGCGGCGACCTCGAGGATGGCCGCGACGTCCTCGATCGTCTCCTCCGGCAGGCCGACGATGAAGTAGAGCTTGAGCTGCGTCATGCCGTGGCGGAAGACGAGCCGCACCTTGTCGTAGAGCACCGAGTTGGGGATCGGCTTGTTGAGCTTGACCCGCAGGGCGTCGCTGCCGGTCTCCGGCGCCAGGGTGATCGAGCGGTCGCCGGAGGCGCGCAGGGCGGCGAGGACGCCCTCGCTGACGGCCGGGATGCGGACCGAGGAGACGGCGGTGCGGAAGCCGAGCTCGCCGGCCTCGGTGAGGATGCGCTCGATCTCCGGGTGGTCGCCGACGGCGGTGGCGACGAAGCCGAGCTGGTCGGTGACGGCGCGCGCCCGCTCGATGGCGGCGAGGATGAACTCGGTGGGGTGCCAGCGGAAGGAGCCCATGCCGAAGGTCGCCCAGCAGTAGCGGCACTTCTCCGGGCAGCCGCGCGACATCTCGACCAGGAACTTGTCCGCGAACTCGGTCTTCGGGGTGACGATGGCCGTGGTCGGCAGGTGGCCGGGGAGCCGCATCTGCTCGGCGGAGAGCTCGAGCTTCGCGAGCCGTTGGTCGAGGAGGCCCGCTTCCGGGTGGTGGTGGGCCGGCACGTAGAAGCCGTCCTCGCTCGCCAGCCGCTCGAGCACCGCCTCGCGGCGGGTCTCCCCGGCCAGCGCGGCCAGGAGCGGCGGCAGGACGTTCTCCGCCGCGCCGAGCGGGAAGACGTCCACGAACTCCGACAGGGTCAGCGGGTTGATCATCGCGCACGAGCCGCCGACGATGACGAGCGGATCGCCGTCGCCGCGGGCACTGCGCCGCGCGGGGATGCCGGCGCGGGCGAGCATGCGCAGGAAGTGGACGTAGTCCTCCTCGAACGAGATCGAGAAGGCGATGGCGCCGAAGGCGGCGAGCGGCGCGTCGCTCTCGACCGACAGCGGGCGGCCGCCGCCGTCGGCGAAGAAGCGCTCGCAGCTCCACTCCGGGGTGCGGTGGACGAGCTCGTAGACGCGCTGGAAGCCCAGGCTCGACATCCCGACGTGGTAGCTGTTGGCGTAGGCCAGGGCCAGCGTGAAGCGGCCGTGGCGCGGAAACGCCTCGACGGGCCGCTCGGCGGCGCGGTGGGCGCGCCAGTCGTGGCCGGCGGCGCGGCGCGCTCGGGGCTTTCTCTCCCGGGTGTGGCTCTCTCGGGCCTGGCTCTCGCGGGTGCGGGGCGTCACGGGCGGGATTGTAGCGGCAGCGTGCAAGATCGCAGCGCCGTTTGCCGTCTCCGGAGACATGAAGCGATCTCGCACGGCCTGGCGAGCGAGCCTGGGCAGGGCCCTCGGGAGAACCGCGAGGGGAATCCCGAGGAGAACCCGGGAGAGAACCCGGGAGAGAACCCGGGAGAGAACCCGGGAGAGAACCCAGAGGAGAGCCCCGAGGAGAATCCTGCGGAGAACCCCGACGAGGACCCTGATGAGGGCCCTGGCGGTGATCGTGACGGCGGCGACCCCGGTGGCCCTGGGCGCCGCGACGCCGGCGGCGGGGGAAACGGCAGCCGGGGCCTCCGCGGCCGGCGCAGCGGCGGTCGCCATCTCGGCGGCCGCGGGCTCGTCGCCCTGGGTGTCGGCGGCCGCGGGCGGGGCTCCCCCGGGCAGGCAGGATCCGGGCGGGGCGGATCCGCGGGCGGCAGATTCGGGCGCGGCGGATTCGGGCGCGGCGGATCCGGGCGTGACGGCGCGCGGTGAGCCGATCGTCCTCGGTCCGGCCCTTGCCGACCCGGAGCGGCAGGCGCGGCTGGCGGCCTGGTGGCGCGAGCTCGAGGCCGCCCGCCCGGCGCTGTCGGTGGTGACGGTGCGCCTGCGGCGGGCGCGGGCGCGGTGGCGCGAGGGGGCCACCCGCGAGGGGTGCAGCGCCGCCCAGCGCGCCCTGGCGCAGGTCGACGGGGCGGCCCTGCGGCGGGCCGCCGACTTCGCGATCGTGCTCGAGATCGGCACCGCCCTCGACGAGTTCGGCGGCGCCGCGGCGGCCTGCCTCGAGCGGCGATACTTCGAGTTCGACTACCGCCTGCAGCTGGCCGAGGCGGCGCTCGCCGCGGCCGGGGAGCGGGCGGCGGCGGAGCTGGCGCGGCCGGGGGGCTGAGGCGTCCGCGCCCTCGCGGTTCGCTCTCGCGGCGCTGCCGGCCGGCGTCAGCGCGGCGGCGGGGCGGCGAGCCCGCGCGCCAGCCGCCAGGCGCCGGACCAGCCGAGGGTCGAGAGCGGGCGCTCGCCGCCGTGGATCGCGAGCAGCCGGGCGAAGAGCTCCGGGCTGGCGGCGAGGGCGCGCAGCATGCGCCGCCGCGCCGCCGGCCGGGCCTCGGCGGCAAGCAGGAGGCGGATGAAGAGGTACGGGCGCCGGGTGAGGCGGCGCACGGCGCGCGGATAGGGGCGCAGGTCGCCGCCGGCCAGGCAGCGGGCGAGCGCCAGGGCCTGGTGGAAGGCCAGCGCCAGCCCCTCGCCGGTGATGGCGTCGCGGTAGCCGGCGGCGTCGCCCACCAGCGCCACGCGGCCCGCGCACGGGCTCCGCACCCGCTGGTCGAAGGGTCCGGCGCCGCGGTCGCGCGAGATCCGCGGCGTGCCGGCGAGCCGCGCCTCGAGGCCGGGGAAGCGCGCCAGCAGGGCGTCGAAGCCGGCCTTCTCGCCGCTCCACAGCATGGCGACGCCGACCTCGTCCGCGGCCGCGCCCCACACGTAGGCCTCGCAGCGGTCGGCCCAGTGGACCTCGACGTCGTCGCTCCAGGGCGGCATCCGGTAGTGGCGCCGCACGCCGAAGCGCGCCGGCCGCCGCGACGCGGCGTCGAGGCCGCTCCAGCGCCGGACCCGGGAGTGGAGCCCGTCGGCGCCGACGAGCCAGCGGCCCGTGAGCTCGCCGCCGTCGGTGGCCACGCCTCGCGCCGTCAGGCCGCGCACGGGCGTCCGCCAGGCGAAGCGCACGCCGAGCTCGCGGGCGCGGTCGACGAGGGCGGCGTGGAGGCGCGGCCGCCGCACGGCGAGGCCGCGGACCTCGGGGAAGTCGGCCCGCACCGAGACGCCGTCGCCCACGTAGCGGATGCCGCGGAACGGCCGCCCGGCGTCCGGGGGGAGGGTGACGCCGAGCTCGGCCAGGGCGCGCACCCCGTCCGGCATCAGCCCCTCGCCGCACGGCTTGTCGATCGGCGGCGCGGAGCGGTCGGCGACCAGCACCTCGAGGCCGCGGCGGCGGCAGGCGACGGCCGTGGCCAGGCCGGCGGGGCCGCCGCCGACGACGAGGACGTCCGCTTCCTCGGGGGTGCTCATTCGCCGGCGCGGGCGAGGGCGCGCCGCGAGCGGATCATGGCCCACAGGAGCCGCCACCAGCCGACCCGGCGCGGCGGGTCGAGCTCGCCGTCGAGGAAGCGGCGCAGCGCCTCCCGGCGGCGGATCTTGCCCGACGAGGTGCGCGGCAGGGTGCCCGGCGCCAGGACGAGCACCCGGTCGGCGGCGAGGCCGGTGGCGGCGAGGATGCGGCGCCGGCAGGCGGCGGCCAGGGCCGCCGGGCCGAGCCCCGGCGCCGGCCGCGACTCGACGAACACCAGGAGCGCGTCGCTTGCCGCTTCGGGCGGCCGGTAGCTGACGGCGGCGGCGCACCCCGTGCGCACCCCGGCGAGGCCGTCGAGGGCGCGCTCGACCTCTTCGGGCGGATGGTTGCGCCCGCGGAGGATCAGCACGTCCTTCGCCCGCCCCGTGAGGTAGAGCTCTTCCGCGTAGAGGAAGCCGGTGTCGCCGGTGTCGAGCCAGCCGTCGACGAGCACCTCGCGGGTCGCGTCCGGCAGCCCCAGATAGCCGCTCATGAGCGACGGCCCGCGGACCCAGACCCGGCCGGCGTGGGCGGCGGGCAGGGCCGCGCCGGCGGCGTCCCGGATCTCGACGGCGAAGCCGGGCAGCGGCCTGCCGACCGACACGAGCTCCGTCCCTCCCGGCGCCGGCAGCGCCCGTCCGGACGTGGCGAGGGCCTCGGCGTCGAAGCGCTCGCTCGTGAACGGGCGGTCGAGATCCGAGAAGGTGACGGCGAGGCTGGCCTCCGAGAGGCCGTAGACCGGGGTCAGCGCCCGCGGCTCGAGGCCCCAGGGCGCGAAGCGCCGGTTGAAGCGCCGCATGACCTCGGCCGACACCGTCTCGGCCCCGTTGAGCGCCACCCGCCAGGAGGAGAGGTCGACCCCCTCGAGCTCGTCGTCGGCGATCTTCTCGAGGCACAGGCCGTAGGCGAAGTTGGGCGCCGGCGAGACCATGCCGCGGTAGCGCGACAGGGTGCGCAGCCACAGCGCGGGGCGCGCCACGAAGAGCTCGGGCGGAATGAGGGTGAGCTCGGCGGCAACGTCGAGGGCGGGGAAGACGCAGCCGATGAGCCCCATGTCGTGGTAGAGCGGCAGCCAGGAGACTCCGGAGGCGCCCGGGACGTGCCGCCAGTGGCGGTTCAGCGCCGCGACCTGGGCGAGGATCGCCCGGTGGCTCAAGGCGACGGGCTTGGGCTCGACCGTCGTGCCGGAGGAGAACTGCACGAGCGCGAGATCGTCCGCCGCCGGCGCCGCGGGCGGCGAGCCGGCGGCGGGCTGCGGCAGCCCGTCGAGGACCGCCAGCTCGAGAGCGCCGCGGCCGAGAGCGACGACCTCCCCGAGGAGCCGGGCCGCGAGCGGCTCGGCCACGAGCAGCCGCGCCCCGGCGGCGGCGAGCATGGCCGCCGTCCGGCGGTGATACTCCCCGAGCCGCCCCAGGCGGACGGGAGGGTAGAGCGGCACGGGAACGGCGCCGGCGGCGAGCAGGCCGAAGAACGCGTCGAAGAAGCCCGGCGCGGTGCGAAACACCGTGCCCACCCGGTCCCCGGGGCGCACCCCCCGGGCCACGAGCCAGCTGCGGGCGCGCTCGGCGCGGCGGCGCACCTCGTCCCAGCCGAGGAACGTCGCCTCCTCGTCGCGGCCGACGAAGCGCAGGCCACCGCTGCCGGCCGCGGCCGCCCCGGCGAGCAGGTCGGCCAGGGTCTCGGCCGGCATGCGGGTCTCGGCCGGCATGCGGGTCTCAGCCGGCATCGTGCTCCCGCTGCCGCAGCTCGACGACGGCGGCCAGATCGCCGACGGTGGCGAGCCCGGTCTCGTCCTCGGGCTGGATCCGCACCCGGAGGCGGTTCTCGATCTCGACGACGAAGGCGAGCGCGCGCAGCGAGTCGAGCTCGAGATCCTCGACGAGCCGGGTCGCGGCGGACACCTCGCCCCGCCAGCCGAGGGTCGCGGCGGCGATGGCCTGGATCTCGGCGAGAATCTGGGGTCGCGTGCGCACGTCGGCTGGCTCGGAAGAGTGGGGCATTATCGCATCGCCGCGCCCGGCTGGCCCCGGTGGGACATTTTGCGTACCATCCCCCCCGTTCGCCGGGACCGACCGTGAGCCAGCCAGAGACAGCCGCCGACTTCCGCCGCGGCATCCTCCTGCCCTGCGCCCTGCTGTTGGGCGCGATGTTCAACCTGACGCTGGTCGTCGCCGGCTTGAAGGAGCTCGTGCTCGACGAGCTGGGCGGCACGATCCGGGACGCGAGCCTGTTCTTCTCCATCGAGACGACCGCCTACATCCTCTTCGCGCCGCTGTGGGGACTGGTGAGCGATCGCCTGGGGCGGCGCAAGGTCCTCGTCGTCACCGGCTTCGCGCTGTCGGCGTTGATCTACGGGTGCTACCAGCTGGTGGACTCGGTGCCGCTCCTGCTGGCCCTGCGCTTCGTCCAGGGGGCCTGCTCGGTGATGGGCTGGTCGCTCGTGATGGCTCTCGTCCTCGATCACCCGGGCGCGGCGCGCAGCGGCCGTTACATGGGAGTCATGGGCGCGGCGCTGATCTTCGGCGTCGGTCTCGGCGCTCCCGCCGGCGGCTACCTGACGAGCGCGCTCGGGGCGCGCGCCCCGCTGGCCGCGGCGGCCGTCCTCTTCGCGCTGCTGGCCGGGCTCGCCCTCCTCCTGCGCGAGCCCGCGAGCCTGCGCCAGGGCCTCGCCGTCGGGCGGATCTTCGCCGCGCTGCGCGCCAGCCCGCGCCTGCTGCTGCCGATGCTCTGCCACTTCGTCGACCGGCTGGCGGTCGGGCTCTTCGTCGTCATCTTCCCGCTCCATCTCGACAGCCTCGGCGCCGGCGCCGCCGTCCGCGGCCGCTACCTCTCGTACTTCCTGCTGCCGTTCGCGCTCCTGCAGCTGGCGACCGGCCGGCTCGCCGAGCGCACGGGCCCCTACCCGCCGCTCATCCTGGGCTCGCTGGCCTACGGCCTCGTCCTGGCGGCGGTCGGCGTCGCCGATCTCCACCTGCTCGGGCCGGTGATGGTCGCCCTGGGCGTCTTCGCGGCCGTGATGTTCCCGCCGGCCATGCTCCTGACCGCGCGGCTCGCCGCGCCGTCGACCCGCGGCAGCGCCATCGGCGGCTTCAACCTCGCGGGCTCGCTGGGCTTCGCCGTCGGCCCGCTCCTGGGCGCCTGGGCCTACGCCGCCTACGGTTTCGGCTTCGCGTTCGCGCTGTGCGGCGCCTTCGAGGTCGCGCTCGCCCTGGGCGCGGCCGGCTGGTGGCTGTGGCGGCGTCCGGCCTGAGCGGCGGCCGCAGCCCTACCACTCGAGCAGGACGAGCTCGGAGCAGAAGCCCGGCCCCATGGCGAAGAGGAGGCCGGGGGAGCCGGGGGCGGGGCGGCGGTCGCGGAGGGTCTCCTCGAGCACCAGGAGGACCGAGGTCGAGGACAGGTTGCCGACCTCCCGCAGGCTCTTCCAGGTGAGCTCGAGGGCGTCCGCGGGCAGCTCGAGGACGCGCTGCATGGCCGCGAGCACCTTGGGACCGCCGGTGTGGGCGATCCACGAGCGCACGTCGCCGCGGGCGAGCCCGTGCTCGGCGAGGAAGCCGTCGACGTCGGCGCGCAGATGCTTCTCCACCATCTCGGGGACCTCGGCCGAGAGCACGATCTGGAAGCCGCGCTCGGAGATGTCCCAGCCCATCACCCCCTCCGTGCCGGGGTAGAAGGCCGAGCGCGTGGCGACGACCCGCGGGCCGTCGCCGCGGCGCTCGGCGCCGCTGACGACGACGGCCGCGGCGCCGTCGCCGAAGAGGCCGGAGGAGATGAGGTTGGCGATCGACAGGTCCTCGCGCTGCAGCGTGAGCGAGCACAGCTCGACGGACAGCAGGACCGCCACCTGGTCGGGGAAACCGCGCACGTAGTCGGCGGCGCGGGCGATGCCGGCCGCCCCGGCCACGCAGCCCAGGCCGAAGATCGGCACCCGCTTGAGGCTGGGGGCCAGCGGCAGCCGGTTCATGAGGCGCGCGTCGAGCGACGGCGTCGCGAGACCGGTGACGGAGACGGTGAAGAGGGCGTCGATCTCGGCCAGCGTCACTCCCGCCGCCGCCGCGGCGCGCTCGATCGCCGCGGCGCCGACCTCGAGGGCGACCCGGATCCAGGCGTCGTTGGCCTCGCCGAAGCTCGCCAGCTCGGCGTAGTCCGCCAGCGGCAGGGAGAGATGGCGGCCGCCGACGAGGACGTTCGAGAAAAGCTGGGCGATCCGCTCGCGGTGGAAGAGCTTGTCCGCCCACTGCGCCTCGGCGGCGGCGAGCAGGTCCTCCTGGGAGTAGAAGTGGGGCGGGAAGGCGTGGCCGACCCCGGCGATCCTCACCGGCGGACCCCGAGCCGCCGCGCCAGCAGCGCGAGGAAGAGGCCGGCCAGCGAGTAGATCGCCAGCCACCGGAGGGTGAGCCCCCACCACGGGTCGCGGCCGCCGCCCAGGTGCTCGGCCACTGCCAGCACGAGCACCGGGCCGCGGAAGATCCAGGCGATCCAGGCGGCGAGCAGGCCATCGAGCCACCACGCCCCGCCGCGCCCCTGGACGAGCAGGAAGAGGGCGCAGAGCGCCACCGCCTCGAGCAGCCAGCCGCCGAGCAGAACGGGGCCGTCGAGCCGGGGGCCGAAGCGGCCGCCGTCCGCGGCGTCGAAGCCGAGGGTGCCGACGCCGATCAGCAGCACCAGCGACAGGACGGCGAGGACGAGGAATCGGATCACGGGGCGCGATGATAGCTCAGCCGCGCCACCGTCGCGCTACACTCGCGCCCCGGCCGGCGGGGAGCAAACCGCTGGCCGCCGGGGCGCGTAGCCCCGGACAGCGCGGTGAGGAGTCGAGAGATGACGGTAGCCAACATCGAGAAGCGCGTCCGCGACCGCTACGGCGAGGGCGCGCAGACCCGGGTGCGGGAGCTGTGCTGCCCGGTCGACTACGACCCGCGGCATCTCGAGATCATCCCCCGGGAGGTCATCGAGCGCGACTACGGGTGCGGCGACCCTTCCAAGCACCTGCGCCCCGGCGAGACGGTCCTCGACCTGGGCAGCGGCACCGGCAAGATCTGCTTCATCGCCGCCCAGGTCGTGGGGGCGCAAGGAAGGGTGATCGGCGTCGACATGACGCCCGGCATGCTCGAGGTGGCGCGGCGCGCCGCGCCGCTCGTGGCCGAGCGCGCCGGCTTTGCCAACGTCGAGTTCCGGCGCGGCCGGATCCAGGACCTGGCGCTCGACCTCGACCGGCTGGACGCGGAGATCGCGGCGGCGCCGGTCGACAGCGTCGAGCGCCTCTTCGCCCTCGAGGAGCGCGCGGCGCAGCTGCGCCGCGACGAGCCGATGATCGCCGCCGGCTCGGTCGACGTCGTCGTCTCCAACTGCGTCCTCAACCTGGTGGAGAACGGCCACAAGCGGCAGCTCTTCGCGGAGATCTACCGGGTGCTCGCGCGCGGCGGCCGGGCCGTCATCTCGGACATCGTCAGCGACGAGGAGGTCCCGCAGGCGCTGCAGGACGACCCCGAGCTGTGGAGCGGCTGCGTCTCGGGGGCGCTGACCGAGAGCGGCTTTCTCGAGGCGTTCGAGAGCGCCGGCTTCCACGGCATCCGGATCCTCGAGCGCCAGCCGGAGCCCTGGCAGACGGTCGACGGCATCGAGTTCCGGTCGGTCACCGTCGAGGCCTTCAAGGGCAAGGAGGGGCCCTGCTGGGAGCGCAAGCAGGCCGTGATCTACAAGGGGCCCTTCAAGGAGGTGCTCGACGACGACGGCCACCGCATGGAGCGCGGCCGGCGCCACGCGGTGTGCGACAAGACCTTCGAGCTCCTGCGCAGCGAGCCCTACGCCGGCCTCTTCGAGCACCTCGAGCCGCGCGAGGCGATCGCGCTGGCCGACGCGGCGCCCTTCGATTGCTCGCGCAGCGCGCTGCGCCACCCGCGCGAGACCAAGGGCGAGGACTACGACGTCACCGCGGCCGCCGCCGGAGCGTGCTGCGGCCCGGAGGGCTGCTGCTGAGCGAGCTCCTCGCAAGCCCGCGGTGCCGGGAGACGGTGGCGGTCCTCGACCTCTCGGGAGGCGGGCGCTGACCCGGCCGCCGGATCGACCGGTCGGGGCTGGCGCTCCGGCGGGCGTCGCCGCGGAGGGAAGCCGCCGCCCGGGGGCCGTGCCGCTGGCCGCGCTGCGCTCCCTCGACACGCTGTGGTTCCAGGTCGCCGGCACGGTGTGCAACCTGGCCTGCACCCACTGCTTCGTGTCGTCCTCGCCCACCAACCACACCCACGAGGCGATGACTCTCGAGGAGATCGTCCCCTACCTCGAAGAGGCCGCGGCGCTGGGCGTCCGCGAGTTCTACTTCACGGGCGGCGAGCCGTTCCTGAACCCCGAGATGGAGGCGATCCTGGCCCGCACCCTCGAGGTCGGGCCGGCCACCGTGCTGACCAACGGCCTGCTGCTCGACGAGGCGCGCTGCGCGCGGCTGGCGGGAATCGCCGCCGGCGCCGAGTACTCGCTCGACTTCCGGGTCTCGATGGACGGCTACGACGCCGCCGCCAACGACCCGATCCGCGGGGAGGGCACCTTCGAGCGCATCCTCGCGGGCATCCGCAACCTCGTGGCGGCCGGCATCAACCCGGTGATCACCGTCACCGAGGTCCACGACGAGAACGCCTCGGCGGCCGGCAAGCGGCGCTTCTTCGCGCTCCTGGCCGAGCTCGGTATCGCGCGGCCGCGCCTCAAGGTCCTGCCCCTGTTCAAGATCGGCGCCGAGGCCGAGCGCTCGGCGACCTACGCGAGCTGGCAGGTGCTGCGCGACGGCGACGCGGCCGACGGCGACTGGGACCACCTGCAGTGCTCGAGCTGCCGCATGGTCACCGACCAGGGCGTCTGGGTCTGCCCGATCCTCGTCAACGAGCCCAGCGGCAAGATGGGCGCGACGCTGGCCGACACCCTGGACCCCTTCCCGCTCGCCCACCCCGCCTGCTGGACCTGCCACGTCTACGGCGTGAGCTGCAAGACCTAGGCTCGACCTCGCTCTGCCCGGACGGCGGTCCCCCGATGGTGATCCCCGTCCGGATCCCGGGATCGCGACTCGCGACCGGATGAGCCGGCCGTTCCCAGCCGTCGACCACACCGCCGCAGCCTCGCCGGCGAGGGAAGTCCCGGCAGGGCACTCTACAAAGATACTTCATAGAATGAAGTAACTACGACACCTGGCCGCATCGCAGTTGACTTTTGCGCTTGGTCTGCTAGGCTACTTCGCATTCAGAAGTAAACTTCGACCGGCTCGGTGCCCCGCTTCGACGAAATGATCAGCTCTCCGGCCCGCCTGGCGATCCTGGCGACCCTCGTGCCCGGGGACGCGGTGCGCTTCACGGCGGTCAAGGAGGCCACGGGGCTGGCGGACGGCAACCTCCACGTCCAGACCCGCAAGCTGGCCGCGGCCGGCTACCTGGAGATCGCCAAGGGCCGCCGCGGCGGGCGGCGGGTGACCGAGTTCCGGATCACCGAGCTCGGGCTCGAGCGCTTCCGCGCCCACGTCCGCCAGCTGCAGGAGGTGCTCGACACCGAGGTGGGGATCTTCCGGCCGGTGCCGGCGGCGCGCCGCGGGGACGATTCGGAGGTCTGGTCGTGAGCGCGAGGGAACCCGGCCGCCGGATCGCCATCGGCGCCGACCACGGCGGCTTCGAGCTCAAGACGCTCCTCATCCGCCATCTCGAGGGGGCCGGCCACCGCGTAGAGGACCTGGGGACGTCGTCGACCGAGGCGGTCGACTACCCCCTCTTCGCCCGCGCCGTGGCCGAGGCGGTGGCCAGCGGCCGCGCCGACGCCGGGATCGCCATCGACGGCGCCGGCATCGGCTCGAGCATGGTCGCCAACAAGGTGCCGGGGGTGCGCGCGGCGCTGGCCTACGACCTGTCGAGCGCCCGCAACAGCCGCGAGCACAACGCGGCCAACGTGCTGACCCTGGGCGCCGGCCTCATCGGCCCCGGCCTGGCGCGGCAGATCGTCGACGTCTGGCTGGCCACCGAGTGCACCGAGCCGCGCCACCTGCGGCGGGTGGCGATGTTCCCGGAGCCCGTGGCCCCGGCGGCCGGCGGCCGGGCGCCGGCCGGCGACGCCGAGCTGGCGCTCTCCGACGACGACCTCGAGCGGGTCGTCGCCCGCCTGCACGAGCTCGTCGGTCCGCGCCCGGCCGCCCCGGCCCCGGGGCCGGGCGTCGGCAGCTCTCCCGACACGGCCCGCCGCTTCGTGCGCCTGGGAGCCACGGGTCTGACCACCGTGGCCGAGGCGGAGCGGCCCGGCGCGATTCCCCGGGATCTCGCGCGCTACATCGACCACACCCTGCTCAAGCCCGACGCCAGCGAGGAGCAGGTGCGCAAGCTCTGCGCTGAGGCCCTGGCGCACAGCTTCCGCTCGGTGTGCGTGAACCCGACCTGGGTGGCGCTGGTCGCCAAGCTGCTCGCCGGCAGCGAGGTCTTGACCTGTGCCGTCGCCGGCTTCCCGCTGGGCGCCAACGAGCCCGAGATCAAGGCCTTCGAGGCGCGGCGCGCGATCCGCGCCGGGGCCCGCGAGATCGACATGGTGATCAACGTCGGGGCGCTCAAGAGCGGGGACGAGGCGCTCGTCCTGCGCGACCTGCGGGCCGTCGTCGAGGCCTGCCGCGACGGCGGCGCCGTCTGCAAGGTGATCCTCGAGACGGTGCTCCTGACGGACGCCGAGAAGCGGCGCGCCTGCGAGCTGGCGCGCCAGGCGCGAGCCCACTTCGTCAAGACCTCGACCGGGTTCGGGGGCGGCGGCGCGACGGTGGCGGACGTGGCGCTCATGGCGGAGGTCGTCCGCCCGGCCGGCATGGAGGTCAAGGCGTCCGGCGGCATCAAGTCCTACAGCGACGCGAAGGCCCTGATCGAGGCCGGCGCCACGCGGCTCGGAGCCAGCGCCAGCATCGCCATCGTGCAGGAAGCGGTCGCCACGAGCATGAGCGCCAGAGGAGCCGACGCATGGTCGACCTGAGAGCCTTCGTGATCCTCGACTCCCTGCAGCCGCAGTTCGCCTCCTTCCAGGCGACCGTCTCGTCGGGCTACCTGCCGCGGGTGGGCCAGGCGAGCCTCTTCGTCGAGATCGCCCCGGGGATGGAGATCAATCGCCTCACCGACATCGCGCTCAAGTCGACCAACGTCACGCCGGGGATGCAGATCGTCGAGCGCCACTTCGGGATGCTCGAGGTGCACTCCGACAGCCAGGCCGACGTCCGCCAGGCCGGGCAGGCAATCCTCGACGCCCTCGGGCTCGAGGAGGCGGACCGCCACA
>Ga0224497_10001910_pt1 | contig 12796 bp, 13 predicted proteins | sample SF_Jul11_sed_USG_4_FD_167970 | JGI IMG/M metagenome (GOLD analysis project Ga0224497, IMG submission 167970) | Sediment microbial communities from San Francisco Bay, California, United States - SF_Jul11_sed_USGS_13 | ecosystem: Environmental > Aquatic > Marine > Sediment | place: USA... | reverse complement strand
GCGTTAAAAACAGGCTCAAAATGCTCATTTACTCGCGTGTAAACTCCGCTTTTTCACCTGTTTTTGCCTTGTCTCGCCTGTGCTCGCTAATTTTGAGATAGGTTCTAGTGAAACGGGGTCAGGGCCGGAAGTACTTTGAACAAAGCTGTCCACGATATTCGGCCCTGATCGTTTCGCCTGGGTTGGCTTTACTTGCTCGCAGCAAGCTTGTCGAACACCTTGACGTCTACCGCGGGCAAGCTGGTAAAGCCTATTCCTGTGCTTTGCCGAGCGCGATGGAGACTTTCATCGCGCTTTCCACGTCCGCAAGCTCCACCAGTAAAGCAAGATCGTACTACCCGAGAAGGGCGTGCAGGCTCAAAATCTTGCCCTTCTGCTTCTTGATAATATCCTCCGCTTTATCGGCACGGGTGGCGCTGATGCCTTCCATTGCCTTCGCGCTGTAGTTGCCGAGCATTAGGAAAGTTGCCATGATGCCTTCCTCCTCCCGGGTGAGGGCTGGACGCCCGGCGCAAACCCTTGGGGAAACGGTGCCGGGGAGAGGAATTTGATACGCCTCGGACCGTCGATTTTCAAGCGGCTGCCGGCCGGCCCATCAACTTATATTGTCCCCAAAGCGGCGCTCCCATGAACGACGAGAAAATAACTGTTCGCGTGACCGAAAGCGGTGAAAACATCGAGGTCGTGGTGCTGAAGAAAAGCGCGCACTCGATCCAGGTGGTCCTTGGCAAGGGCGTGCACAGCGTGCCCTGCGAGTTGTTGCCTACCCGCACCGAGCGTGCTTATGCGGGCAGGGTAATGGGGCGTGAAATCGTCTACGAGCGAAGCCGGGCGGAGGTTCAGGCCGACATCGATCGTTTGAATCCGCATTTGAAGAAATCGCGGCGATGAGTCTCTGGCCACGCTCTTAATGGCTCGGATTGTTTTGCAAGAATCCGGGTGAAAGAAGAAGAATACGCCGGCGCGGGTTGAAGCCGGCACTCTAGGAGGGGAGATAAAAGATGATCGATTCACTGGTATTCATGGTAACCGGTGACGACCGTCCCGGCGTCGTAGAGGCGATGGCGGAAGTCGCCGCGTCCCACGATGCGAACTGGCTGGAGAGCGAAATCACCCGGGTGGCCGGAAAGGTTGCGGGGATCATTCAGGTGGAAGTGCCCAGGCAAAAGGCCGACGCGCTGGTTGAAGCGATGCAGGGGCTCACGTCCCAGGGGCTCAACGTCGCGGTGGATCAGCGCACGGGCGAAGACCCGCACCATGACGAAAGACAGATTGCCATCGAGCTGTCGGGACCGGACTTACCGGGAATCGTGCTCAAGATCTCGCGGATCTTGAGTAAAAATCGCATCAACATTGACGAGTTCCATCACCAGCGCCTGGAAGTCACCAGCGGCAGCCGGCGCATGTTCCGGGCCGACATCCGGGTGAGCATGCCCAAGCAGTTTGACAGCCGCGAAGTTCAGCGGGCGCTGAATCTCATGGCGGATTCACTGCATCTGGACGTGTCAATGCATGAGTTGCCGAAGTGAATCTATGATGCGTGCCGAGTTACGCGACTGGCGAGATTGATAAAAGCCGCGGCAAGAGCGCATCTCCCCGCTAGAATTCGTATGTCGTGGATCGTATTTCGTATATCGTATGTCGTATATTGGCTAAATAAAAGTATTAGCACAGTTTGTGGATCGCATGGCCCCTGTAGGGTCGATCCTGCTGTCGGAGCAGGAGGCAGGCTCGTCCAGGATTCTTTAGATCCAATGTTCCTGTCTATACATGGATCGACCATCCGATTTTGCCAAAAAACTGGCCCCCTGGCTGTGGCTTCTGATGGGCTTGTTCGCGCTTCGAGTCGTCGCGCAGCCCCTGGCGCTGGTGTGGGATTGGTTACCTGCCTTCGAGGAATGGCATAGCACGACGCTCCCCTATTTCTGGCTGGTGTTTTTCCAGCTACTGATCCTGCTGGTCATGATCATTATTTCGGCTCGGTTTTCCGCCGGTCGCGTGCAACCGTCGCCAAGGCTGGGTTTGGCGCTGCTTTCCTTCGGTGCAGTGTACATGGGCGTGATGATTGTGCGCCTGGTTCTAGGTATGTCCGTTTTGCGAGGCGACCCTTGGTTCGACCGTCCGCTGCCGACAATTTTTCACCTGGTGCTGGCGTCGTTTGTCATCACCGTGGGCTGGTTTCATCGCCGGGCCTCCGAGATCAGCAATTCGTAACCCGAAGGTTGGAACAACGCGTGACATAGCCTGTTCGTGGGCGAATTCAATGGTGCGCGCAGCGCGCCCTACGATAAAATCCGAGGAGCCTGTTTTGGATACGGGTTCGGGGGACTTACCCGCGAATTATTCGATCAGGCCATTCGGTAACGAACCTGCCAGTACCACCGCACCCCAAATAATCAGCGCCAAACCGGCGAAGCGGCCCAGCCAATGTCCGGCTGGCGCGAGCTTCTCCAGCAGCACGTAGAGGGCGAGACCGATGATCCAAAGCAGGTTCATCACCCCGGCGTAGAACAACAATCCCATGATCATCCAGCAGCAGCCCAAGCAGAACGCGCCGTGCTCGAGCCCCATTAGAAACGCGCCGCGAGGGCCTTTTTTCCAGCGATGACCGAAAAAATGAATGGGTGATCGGCAGTGGCGCAGGCAGGCGTGCTTCAGCGGCGTCAGCTGATAAACACCCGCCGCCAGCAGCAGCGCGCCGCCCAGTGGGACACTGGCACTCGCAATCATGGGATTGAGCAGCGCAAATTTGTCGAGCTGCAGCTGCAGCAGCGTCGCGAGAACGCTGAAGCCGCCCCAAACGATTACGTAGGCTGACGCAAACAGGCCGGAAGGCACAGCGGCGTGGCCGCGCTCACCCAGCTTTCGGTTTAAGGTCGCGAACAAAAGCATGGTGGGCGCGGCGCTGGGCAGCATCATCGCCGCCATCATCGCCCACCACATCACCAGCACCACAAAGAAGTAAGAAACGGTCCAGCTCGTCGGCCCTTCCAGGGAAATGGACATTCCGGCCCCGGCGAGCAGATAGGCCCAGGAGAGAGCGATAGCGACGCATAAGCCGACTATGAGCAGCCGGCATTCACGCTTCAGCGCCCAGTCGAGCGACGATGCTTTCGCGCTCATGGTAGCGCGCTCGCCGATTCGCCTCAGGCTGCCTTGCGCACGACGCCCTTGTTCGACAAGTGGAAATGGGCGAACTGGGCGTAGCTGTTTTCGAGCTCGAGCTTGATCTCGCCGGTGGATTTGGTGGTGCCGCTTCCGACCTCTGCGATTTCGTATTCGAAGCCGTGGGGCAGATCGATGCGCGCGCGGTGGGGTTCGCCGGTCACCGGGTTGCGGATCGGCTCGCCCCTGGATTCGAACACGCCAGGCACCTTGATGCGCCCGATGCGGCCCTCGACGTCGATCTCAAGTTCGATGGGCTTGATTAACGGGTCCAGTACCGTGGAACACATGGCGGTGTACACCGACCACATGGTGGCCATGGGCTCGGTCTCCTCACCCTTCATAATTTTCAGCATCGCCTCGCGCTGCGCTTTGCTCGCGCGCTCGTCGACAATGATCTGCATTTTGCCGTTGCCCTCGTGCACCGGTCCCGGCCAGGCATAGATTTCGGCGGTGCGCACGCCGCTCAAATCCACGTCGCCGAAATGCCCCTCATCGATCTGAAAACCCGCTACGGCTTGGCACAAGCCGTCGGTGGGCAGGGCATTGAACTGACAGGGGCAGCCGTAGGCGCAGTTGCAGTTGGCGAACTCGCGACCTTTTACCGTCCATTCGATCATGGTTTCCTCCTCCGAGTGGGCTTGTCTGAGTTGAGCAGTGGGAGAAAACTGAATTTTGATCTGCGGAAATTACCCCTGTCTGCGGTGAAATTCAAAGGTCAATGTGGCTACATTTGCACACGTCATCGAATCGATTTTTCATGCTGCGGCGCGGAAAGACGTTCGGCAAATAAGTTCCAAGAAAATCCGAGGGTTGGAGCCGATTGCGCGACCTTTGAGCAGAGCGAATTCTAATGAGTCAGCCGGTCGGTCAATGAAGGCGCCGTCTCGATCCGAGATGCCTCGGGCACAGGATTGATCGTAGGGTGCGCCGCGTGCATTCGATTCCGACTCTTGTGGCAACCGGCTTGCGGGCGAGCCTTTCGTATCAGGTGAAAAAAATTTGTGCTCTGATTTAAAGGAGGAATCCAGTAGAAACAATCTTCACTTTAAACAACTTTATACAAACAGGATAATCCGATTAATCAGCGCCACGAGTAGAAAATAGGATGCGCCGTGCGCACCGTCTTCCCCACTATCGATGCGCTTAAGAACCGACTCTTACACGTCCAGGTCCGTGCTGGTGAATACCTCGTGCACTTCGAGGACGTTGGGGCCGGCGAACATCTCTTTGGGCGGACGGTTGCGGTGAGCTTCGGCGAAGGCTTCGCTGTTCGTCCAGGCGACAAAGTCTTCGAAGGAGCGCCACCAGGTCTTGATTTCGTAATAGCCCTGGGCGTCGGGGTCGTTGCGCCACCCACCGGTTTCGTGGTCGAAGGACATGGGCTTGGGCCGGTGAACCTCGTTGCGGACGAAGCCTGGGGCCCGGTCCACCAGGTGCACGCGGTGCTTGAAGCGGTCCTCGAAGTCGATCTCGTGTCCGGCGGCGACGGGAATACGGTTGGTGGTCACTATCATCTGGCTACTCGCTGAAATGGAAAAAGTGAAAACCGGCTTTCTTAACGGCTCCGTGAAACAGGCGGGTTCGCAATTTGGGCTTCGATATCAGGGCCTTACCGGCAACGGCAAAAACGTTAGTTTCATGGTGTTTTTCCGGTTATGAGCCGATAGTGGTTTTTGGGGATATTCTACCCGCAGCCCGCTTCACCCGCGGAACTCAGGGTGGCAAATAGCCTCAAAGATTAATCGGGCAGCCTTCGCTTTTATGACACATTCCACCAATACCGGATTCTCGTACCCCGGGGATCCTTTGATTGGGTCTGTAGCGGGGCTGCGACGACGGGCATCTCGAGCCGGCTTTGATTGGAGGCGGTTCGCAGATGCTTTATCTACAAAAGAAGGAGGAAATCCATGATCTCACGTTCCCTGATTGGCGCTCTAGCGCTGATGGCATTTTCCGCGCCAGCGCTGGCTTTTCACTGTCCGGCCGACATCAAAGCTATTGACCATGCCTTGCCCAAAGCGAACCTTAGCGCAATGCAGAAAGAAAAAGTGATAATGCTTCGTGACGAAGGCGAGGCCCAGCATAAAGCGGGGGATCACGCCGCTTCTGTAAAAACCCTCGCCGAAGCAATGCGCATAATTTTGAATAGCATGTAAAAGGCAATTACGGGGACAGTTTACTTATTTTCCTGAGCCTTCAGGCGGTTATGGCTTGGTAATAAGTATACTGTCCCCTTTTCTATTCCAGCCTTTCCTCGTGCAGCATTAGCGTGGCCTGGGCCGCGCGGCCCACATCGGTTTAAATGTATTTGTCGGAACACACTGAAAGCGTCGAATCATTTGACGGTGGAAGGGTGAGTTCCGCGACAATAGCTATAAACACTTTATCGTCACCGGCGCCTGCAAGAGTCATGAGCGTGTGCACGAGTCCATAAGCGTCATATCCAGCGCGAGCGGCGGTGTTCAGTCCGGTGGACGCCTTGATCTTGCTCCGAATTGCGGTAACTGCGACATATGTTTCCCGGTTCGCAGCGCCAATATCTGCCAACTTTTGACGCCGCGGGGCGGCCGTTCCAACCTGAGCCGAAATTAATTACTCTTTAATCCGGCATAACGGCAAAACACCACTGGCAGGAGCTGAGAATCGTGGCGGAAAGAGCTGGCGACAAGTCGTGGCGGGATCAGGTCCGGTTTCTCGGCCCCGCGATTTTCATTACTTTGATCGGGTTCATTTTTGCTTATCAGTTTGTCGACCCAGCACCGCCGAAAAAAATTACTCTCGCCACCGGCGGAGCCGACGGCGCTTATTACCTTTACGGGCAGCGTTACAAAAAGATTCTCGAGCGAAACGGCATTGAGCTCGAAGTGCTGGCGACCGCGGGCTCGCTGGAAAACCTGAGTTTGCTCGCAGCGGAAACGAATCGCGTCGAAGTCGCTTTCGTCCAGGGAGGCACCGGAGAATTCAGCCGCGCTGAAGGGTTACTTGGTCTGGCGAGCCTCTACTTCGAGCCGTTGTGGGTGTTCTACCGTGCTTCTGCGCCTGCGAATGAAGTCAGTGTTTTTCGCGGCAAGCGTCTTGCGGTGGGCGCAGAAGGCAGCGGGACGCGCGCAGTCGCCCTGCGGGTGCTCGCGGAAAACGCGATATCCGAGTCGAGCGCTACAATTTTGCCGTTGAGCGGGCGCAAGGCCGTGGAAGCGATACAGAAGGGTGAATGCGACGCGGTGTTTCTAGTAGCCTCGCCAGACTCGCCGTCAGTGAAAGCGCTACTCGAGGACGCTTCAATACGCCTAATGAGCTTCAAGCGCGCAGCCGCGTACACGCGCATCCATCGATTTCTTTCCAGCGTTACCCTGCCGGAAGGGGTGATCAACATGAGCGCAAATATTCCGGCCGAGGACGTGGCGCTGCTGGCTCCGGCGGCGACGCTCGTCTCCAGCCCCAGCCTGCATCCGGCCCTGGTGGATCTTCTATTACAAGCTTCGGCCGAGGTGCACGGCGGTGGCGGCCTGTTCGAGCTGCGCGGCGAGTTTCCTTCGGCAAAGTATCTCGAGTTTCCCCTAAGCCCGGATGCGCGACGCTACTTCAAGTCCGGCCCGCCGTTTCTGCAGCGTTTTCTTCCCTTCTGGTTGGCGACCTTCGTCGACCGCATGCTGGTGATGCTGTTGCCGCTGGTGGCGCTTGCCATTCCGTTGGCAAAGATCATGCCTCCGGTGCTCCGCTGGCGTATTCGTTCCCGCATCTTTCGCTGGTACCGGGAGCTGCTCGCTATCGAGCCGGCCTTGTCCGGGAGCGCTGCCCGTGCACGGCTGCAAGAACACGTGGCGGCGCTGGACCGCATGGAGCAGGAGGTGTCAAAGATAGAAGTGCCGCTCTCCTATGCCGATCAGCTTTATCATCTGAGGCTGCACATCAACCTGGTGCGGGGAAAGCTGGAAGACGCCATTGCCATGCGCGATGAATGAATTGACTCACGAAGGCTATCGCCTGTCATCTTTATTCAGGAGGGTATAATCAATCCATCTCGCATGAACGCACCGATGAAATCTGTAGGGTCCATCTTGTTCGTTATTGCCTGGCTTGCATTCGGCAACAGCGGCTTGGCTGACGAACTTTCGTTTGCTAAAGAGCGCGCCCGCATGGTGGCGGACATTCTCGATCTTTGGTCGCTTACTGAGCGGGAACTCGAAGGTCGCGCTCCGGACGAAAAAGTGATGCGGGTTATGGGCAAGGTGCCGCGCCACGAATTCGTCGACGCGTCGCAGCGAAAGGATGCTTACGCCAACCGGCCGCTGCCTATCGGCTACGGCCAGACTATTTCGCAGCCTTATATCGTGGCGCTGATGACGGCGCTTGCCGGCGTCGACGCGCAAAGCCGTGTTCTCGAGCTCGGGACCGGTTCCGGCTATCAGGCGGCGGTGCTGGCGGAGCTGGTAAGCGAGGTATATTCCATCGAAATCATCGCGCCGCTTGCCGAAAGCGCCTCAAAGCGACTGGCGAATCTCGGCTACAAGAACCTAACCGTACGCCACGGCGATGGTTATCACGGGTGGAAAGAGAAGGCGCCTTTTGACGCCGTGTTGGTCACCGCGGCGGCAAGCCACATTCCTCCACCGCTGGTGGATCAGCTCAAGGTCGGTGGCAGGATGGTGATCCCCGTGGGCAGCGGGTTCGCCGTTCAGCAGCTGGTGCTGGTGGAAAAGCTGGGATTGGACCGGGTTCGCGTGCGTCAAATATTACCGGTTCGTTTCGTCCCGCTGACCGGCGAGCATTAGCAGGCTCAAAACCCGCCTGGCCAGCCCGGCCGGCCGGAACAGTGCTGCAGCAGCGGTAGACGAAAACATGAAAGCGGATCGCGAACTTTCCCGGCTCGGGATCCTGCTTCCGGTTGCGCTGGTTTCTTGCGGGGTTTTGACCTACGAAATCCTGCTGGCGCGTCTTTTCGCCATTATTCAATGGCATCACTTCGCCTACATGGTGATCAGTATCGCGCTGCTCGGTTTCGGCGCCAGCGGCGCGCTGCTGTCCTTCGCTGGAAAAGCCTTTACCCAACGCTTCAAGACGGCGTTTTCCATTAACGCCGTGTTGTTTTCCGTAACCAGCGTTGCAAGCTTTCTCGCCGCCCAGCAGCTCGAATTCAATCCACTCGAGCTCGCCTGGGGTTTTGAGCAGTCGGGGAAACTCCTGGTGATCTATCTGGCGCTGTTGATTCCGTTTCTTTTTGCGGCAAATGCCATCGGCCTTGCGCTCATGGTTTACTCAAACGCTGCCGCACGGGTATACGCCTGGGACTTGGTCGGTGCCGGCGCGGGCGCCGCCGGTATCGTCGCCCTACTGTTTTGGAGTTCTGCCGAAAACGCTTTGCTGTTCCCGGCGATGCTCGGTGTGGTGGCAGCATCGATGTCGAGCTCAAAACGCCCTCTGGCAGCGCTTGGAATTTCGCTGTGTGCCGCCGGCGCGGTCATCGCGCTGTTTGCATTGATATTAGAGCAGCCGCTCAGACTTCGAATGTCGCAATTCAAGGCCTTGGAGCAGGCCCTCCAGGTTGCCGGTGCCAAGCTGAGTGTCGAGCGCAACAGCCCACTGGCGAGGCTCTCCGTGGTTGAAAATCCGACCATACCACTTCGCTACGCCCCGGGACTGAGTCTACTGACTTTGTCTCGAATCCCCGAGCAGGCAGCGCTATTCATCGACGGAGACGGGCCGGCGGCCATTAATCGATTCGACGGATCCCGTGAATCTATTTCATTCGTCGATCAGCTGACCTCGGCGCTGCCCTATCAGTTCACTAAGGCGCCTTCGGTGCTCGTCGTTGGCCTGAACGGCGGCGGTGACGTGCTTCAGGCCATTTACTACGGTGCTACGGAAATCGACGTGGTGGAACTCAATCCACAGGTCGTAGAGATCGTCAAAGAAACTTACGGTAATTTTTCTGGCCGAATTCTCGAGCGTAAAAATGTGCGTGTGTTTATCGAGGAGGCTCGCGGCTACGCGGAGCGGGCGAGCGCGCGATATGACCTGGTTCAGGTGGGACTGAGTGGTTCTCTGGTCGCTTTCGGTTCGGGGCTGAAGGCACTCGCAGCGGGCCATCTTTACACGGTCGAAGGTGTCAGGGCACTGTTCGATCTGTTGAAACCCGGCGGCGTACTCGCCTTCACCAGCTGGGAGCGGCTGCCGCCTCGGGATGGGATCAAGCTGTTTGCCACGGCGGTATCCGCGCTCGAGGCGGCAGGCGTCAGGGAGCCCGGTCGTCAGCTCGCCTGGGTTAGGAGCTTCAATACCAGCACGCTGGTGGTGAAAAACGGCGCCATCGGCCCCAGTGAGGCTTCAACGCTCCGTGCCTTCGCCAACCATCGCGGCTTCGATGCCGCCTATTACCCAGGCATTCGCGCGGTGGAGGCTAACCGCTTCAATCAACTGGAGGAGAACTATTTCTACGAAGCAGCCAAGGCGCTGCTGTCGAATGAGGCCGATCGCTTCCTTCAACATTACAAGTTCGACATCGAACCGGCGAGCGACGACCGGCCATATTTCTCCAACTTCTTCAAAGCGGCATACGCTGCAGAGATTCTGGCGCTGAAAGATCGCGGCGGCATGGGGCTGCTGGATTTGGGTTATCTCGTGGTGTGGGCGACGCTTTTTCAGGCGCTTGTTCTTAGCGCGCTTTTAATCCTGGTGCCGCTAATTTTTTTCTATCGAGGCGAAGAGAGCAAAATTCGGGAAACTTCGGTCACCGTTGCGACGTTGGCCTATTTCCTGAGTATCGGCCTTGGTTTCATCTTCATCGAGATCATGATCATCGACAAGTTTTTGCTTTTTCTTAGTCATCCGCTCTACGCGGTAGCGGTGGTGCTGGCGGGCATGCTGGTGTTTGCGGGACTCGGCTCGAGTTTTGCCATGCGCCGAGCCGGGCGGCCGGTGAAATGGCGGATTCTTTTGCCCGTTATTGCCCTCGTTTTGATCGGTGGAGCTTATCTGGAAATCTTTCCGCGCTTGAGTGCAACCCTGGTGATGCTACCCGACACCCTGAGCGTGTCGTCTGCGCTATTGCTCATTGCGCCGCTGGCGTTTTTCATGGGAATGCCGTTTCCGGTAGCGATTGAGGCGCTCTCGAGAAAAGACCCTGCGCTCATTCCCTGGGCATGGGGCGCGAACGGCTGCGCGTCGGTGGTGGGCGCCGTGCTCGCGGCGCTGATTGCCGCGGGCTATGGCGGCTCGACGGTGATTGCGCTGGGGCTGGCGCTCTACCTGGCCGCAGGCGCTTTAGGAGTAATCGCCTTCGCGACGCCGGTTATGCGGCGTGATCGCGAATCGTGATTTCGGGCTGCAAATTGAGCTGGCCGTCGTTTTCCAGTACAGCAATTTTGCGCTTGTCGGTGCTGGATACCACGATGACGCTTTCCTGGAACAATGGCCTTCGAACAAACGCGACCTGCCAGCCGAAATTCTCAATCTGCCGCAGCGTCATCAATTGATCCGGGCTGAGCACGTCTTCAAAGCCAGATGGAACCGGTGGTTCACCGTTGCGTTTTTCTTTTTCCATTTTTTCTCCCTTTAACTCGATTCGGGATTGAACGACATTCATGATGCCTTGCAATGCGCACGTGGCGCTATGTTAACAAATTTCGACCTTAAACGAACCGTTTTTAAACCGGAAGTAAATGCGCAACTGCGAGAACAAACTGCGTAGGTCCGTGTTATGAGTGTGCGCTCGGATCGGAACCCCGTTCTTGGGACAGATTCAGAACCCTTCAGCGATGTTAAGAGCAGAATGCGGGGCGCCAGCGCCGGGCGCAGGTTCCAGCAACCCAGCGCCGGTGGGATGCCGGCAACATGACGGAAAAGTTACACATTTTTGGGCCAGGACCCTACCGCTCGTCTTTTGGATATACTGGCGGCTGCCCGCGGCCGTCCGGCGGCGGGGGTACTCCATACGATTCCGCGCAAAAAAACACCGTTTCCGGGAGGCAACTCAATGAAAACCAGAATGAAATCCCTCGGCGGCCGCATCCTGCCCGCTGCTTTGACGCTGGCTGCGATGCTGGGCTTAAGCGCCGAGCAGGCGCTGGCTGCGGAGAAACTCCGCGTCGCGGCGGTCTTCGAGACGCCCATCGAGGAGCCCTGGGTAAATCAGATCCACGTAGCACTGAAGCAGGCGGAGAAGGAGCTCGGTATCGAGTACACCTGGTCCGAGAGCGTCAAGTCCGCCGACTTTGCCCGCATCATGCGCGAGTACGCCGAAGGCGGCTACCAGCTCGTGATGGGAGACGCGTTTGGCGCCGAGCGTATCGCGCGCAGAGTCGCGAAGTCCTATCCGAACACCGCCTTTACCTTTGGCTCCGGCATCGGACCGGCCGAGCCCAATTTCGCCGTGTTCGACAACTGGATCCACGAGCCTGCCTACCTCGCGGGGATGATCGCGGGCAAGCTGACCAAGAGCAACACCATCGGCGCGGTTGCCGCCATGACCATTCCTGAGGTCAACCGCCTGTGCAACGCGTTTTGCGCCGGCGCAAAGGAGGTCAACCCGAAGGTGAAGTGCAAGTTCTCTTTTATCGGCTCCTTCTTCGATCCTCCAAAAGCAAAAGAAGCCGCGCTGGCACAAATCGACCAGGGCGTCGACGTCATCTACGCCGAGCGCTTCGGCGTCATCGAGGCGGCAGCGGAGAAGGGAGTTCCGGCCATTGGAAACATGTCCGATCAATCGCAGCTTGGACCGGACACGGTCGTGACCAGCGTGGTCTGGGACATGTGGCCCACCGTCAAGCAGGTGGTGAACGTGGTCAAGGCGGGCGTTTTCACCTCCCAGGATTTTGGTCAGTTTTCCTACATGAGCAAGGGCGGCTCCTTCCTTGCGCCTTACCACAAGTGGGAAGACAAGCTGCCAAAAGATATAAAAGACATGGTGACCAAGCGCAGGCAGGAGATCCTGGACGGTACCTTCCGCGTCAACATCGACGAGAGCGCGCCGAAATCGGAATAAGCGTCTTGGCTTAACTCAATATTGCGTTTGGCAGTCTTCAGCCGGGCGCACTGGCCTTTTTTAAGGGGCGCACTTATCTCATATTAGAGTGCGCCCCTTTTTCTTAATGAGAGCAATGCAACAAGACGCTTCCAACGCAGATCTGCCATTGCTGTCAATGCGCGGCATCGAAAAGCGCTTCGGTGCCTTGCTCGCGAACGCGTCCGTGGACCTGGAGCTTCGTTCCGGCGAGGTGCTGGGGCTGCTGGGCGAGAACGGCGCCGGTAAGACCACCCTTATGAACGTGCTGTTCGGCATGTACAGCGTTGACGCTGGCAGCATCCACATCGACGGCCGGCCCGTGAGCATCTCCCGCCCCGCCGACGCGCTCACCGCAGGGATCGGCATGGTGCACCAGCACTTTCATCTGGTGCCGCGTCACTCGGTACTGGAAAACCTCATGGTGGGCGAGCCCGGGCGTGGCGGCAGGCTCGATGCCGCTTCAGCGCGTCGGCGGCTTGAAGACATCGCCAGTCGTTATGGCCTGGAGCTGGACCCGAAAGCGCTGGTGGGGGATCTGACCGTCGGTGAGCAACAGCGCCTCGAAATCGTCAAGGCCCTGTTTCGCGGCGCCAGGATCCTGATCCTGGACGAGCCCACTTCCGTTTT
>Ga0224497_10001909_pt1 | contig 12817 bp, 28 predicted proteins | sample SF_Jul11_sed_USG_4_FD_167970 | JGI IMG/M metagenome (GOLD analysis project Ga0224497, IMG submission 167970) | Sediment microbial communities from San Francisco Bay, California, United States - SF_Jul11_sed_USGS_13 | ecosystem: Environmental > Aquatic > Marine > Sediment | place: USA... | reverse complement strand
GTACTGGGGGGGCACCGAGAGTCTTTGGAAAAAAAGAAGAAAACTTCGCTTAATGCTTTGACTTTTCCCCGAAATGGGGTATTGTATAGATGTAACCAATGACCCAGAAAGGACACATGATGCAAGACAACGAGTCAAGAAAAGGCCGCCAGGACGAGTTATGGGGCACCGCGCCCCTGAAGCCTTCTCACGAAAGCACGATGGGCAAAATCAAAGGCTCTCCACAAACAACAATTAAGTTCAGGAATATTATCCCTCAAATAAAATGGACAAACAGGTTTTCTATCAAGTGGAATAATGTGACAGGTGAAAGCTAAGAAAGGAAAACATTTGATATGAGCAAGAATTTTGACATCGAGGTTGAATACAGCTTGGACGGCGCGATTGACGTCTATGTAGATGGGGACTACCAATGCTATATACCTGAGTCTTTGACATCCCTTTTGCCTGACGAGAAGTCAGAAACAGACCTGAAGGTCTTGCTGCGCGTCATGTACAAGGCAGGCTACAGCTGTGGCCAATGTGACCTGAAGGGCAAGTTGATCGATCTCTGCAACCTGAGATAAGACTAAGAAAGGACAACATCATGAAAGCAATACAAACCAAGTACTTTGGCCAAACGAACCATAAGCCCGCAAGACTGCAGACCAAATACAACGGCGTCATCAAGTGGTACAATAGGCACGACCCGCGCATTGAGGAGCTAGAGGACAAAGGTGTCGGCATCCTGACCGCGGCCGCCGAGTTGCGCTGGATTGACATCGAGCAAGGCAGCTCAAAGTACAAACTCGTACATGGCCAGGTAGGCATGCATTTGGTCAGCGTGCCGTACTGCTAAGCTGAGATGGCAACAAAAAGACGCCGTAAGCCCTTTGTGGTGCCCCCACGTCGCTTCATCTTCGTTGTGGACCCTGCTATGTGCCCCTGGGCGATGAATAGACTGTACACCACTCAAGGACCATGTGACTTTGAATTCAAAAAGGGCAACAAATGAGACCAGCGAGGCTGAGAGTCAAAGAAGCAATCGAAAAGTGCAACCCGAAAAGAAGGAGAACATTAATGACAGTAAAAGAAGTAATCGCCCATTTCGCGACCCATGAAGCAGTGTATTGCGCATACGGCGCAGAGGAAGACCTTGACCTAGACATGCCGTTTGCAGAGATTGACCACTCGTTCCACCGGTGGTTCACCGTCGCGACCAACCTCTACAAGGTTGAAGATGGGTTCGTTGGAATCAGAGGGCCGGTGGAATTGAAATCAGAAAGCATGTGCTGGAGAGATGCGGACTATGAATGCACCGCATTCGAAATGGAGCCTGTTCAAGTGACGACCTACAGGAAAAAGGCAACATGAGCGTTTGACATACCGATTAATGAGGGTATATTGATTATAGTGTGGCACTGGGAAGAAAGCAACGAGCGAATATAGAGCTAGAACCAACGGAGGTTAACAGATGTCGCGAACAGCTAATATCAGAATTCACCTAGAATGCCTCACAGCCAAGTTATTGGAACGCCGAATGACGATCAAGGGTTTTATGTTCCATGTCAAGGGTATATGCAGAGCCCTTCACCCCAACTACAAAGATTATCAGTAAGAGACCTAAACGAAAGGAAAATACAATGGATACCAGAAAAGAAATTCTCCCCGAAGATGCTTCCCCCTACGTGGAGCCCATACTACTGATGGATGCGAATCGCGGAGCATACCTGCCGCAAGAATTTGCACGCGGAATTAATCGTGATTGCTTGTTCAATGTCGACCCTCTCGACCTCGAAACGCTCGCAAATGGCCCTGACGACAACACCGAAGACTATTGGGAAGCGTGGGACGTCGTACTGAGCGATGCAGAGATCTACCTGGACGGCAGGAAGTACACCCTAAGCCTGGACTCGGACCTGTGGGCGTGGCCGGAAGGATACTATCCTATATGGGAATAACAGAAGACAGAAAGGAAAAAACAAGACAATGGGAAACAGCAGAGCGTTTTTCCTTGCAGAAAGCAAGGCAGCCGAATTGACAGAAGCTAGCGCGTCAAACTGGACATACAAAGCACTGCTTGATGTCGAGTACAGGCAAAACACCGGCCACGAGAGGTATACGCTGCACGCGTACGACATGAATGATGATTACGTGGGGCCCTGGGTTGGCGGCCGCGCATTTGAAAGCAAAGGATGACCAAAAATGAATGCAGAAAAGAGACTTGAGAAAGCTTTAAACGAGATCGAAGATGTGAGGGCGCAAATGTACGACCAACTAGACGCCCTCGAAATAGCGAGCGACTCCGTCCAAGACGTCCTAGCATACGGCGTTAACGGCGACGTAGTTGAACTCCTGAGTGACCTAGCGGATGAAGTGCTTGCTATCGAGAGCTCTTTATTCGCCGCAGCTCCTACTCAAGGCGCTCTGTGCCGATTGAGACTCAAGATACTCAACGAGAAAAAGAGGTTCTTGAAAGGCTTGACGGAGGGCCAGGCAGAAAACATGGAGTTGTTTTAGGTCGCGCGGTTCGCAATGCACTCCACTGCAAACGATTACGAAAAGTTCGAGATTAAAGAAACTTTTTTCACATTCCCTGTTGACTTTCTTCCACAATAGGGTATATTGAGTACAGTTAGTTAAGACATACAGGGACGCAAGTCCATCCGGTAGCAGCGAAAGTACAGCGGGAACCGCAAGACAGCTACTGACCCAAGCTCGGCGAGAGTCTGAAAAAAGATCCGACAGAAGCGCTTGAAACCTCGAGAGAGAAACTCGATAACTCAAGTAGCGCGGAGGGTAGCCGACAAGGGGATACCAATTTTAAAAAAGTCTGGCAGACCTAATAATTGTAGCTTCGGCTACCTAGGAGTGCCTTGACTTTACCGACAACAAGTGATGCAATTTTATTACTCAAACGAAAGGCAGACCATATGAAGGACAAACAGAAGCAAATCGACGACGCATATCACCGCCTCTACTGCGCAGGCCTTGATATGCTGGTTGCGCACGAGCGACTAATGGATGCAGCGCGCAAAGGTCAACCAGTAAACCTGAAATACTCTGCCAAGTCTAATGCGACCTTTAGAGCTGCAATGATTGGCATTGACGAGGCTTTTGGAGGTAAAAAATGAGATTAACATTGACGAGTTTTGTTAACATACGTCAGGACGTGACCCTCACGTGTACCAATTGCGAATGGCAAGGGCCTGCGAGTGACATGAAAGTAGACCTTGATGGTCCAGCGTTTGACGCTTATTACTGCAGCGATTGCCAAGAATCCTTTGCGACAGAAGAAGCCAGACGACGACACGGACCGTCAGAAGGGAGAATAGCTTGAACTATTACGACCCCACAGTAGTATATGAGGTGCTGTATCCGACCGGACCTATCAGTTATGACCCTGAGCTGCATCTGTGGCTAGACTGTGCCATAGAGAGCGCAGAAGAGAAGCTGTACGACGCACTAGTCGAAGAGGTGATGCGCAAGACAGGGAGCGACAACACGGACGATTACTACTTTCCAAGCGAGTTTATAACTAAGGACGAGATAGCAATAAAAGGCCAGGCGAAAATGTATTTTGAGAGTTTTGTGACAGGCTGTCCAGCAGAAGGCTACATTTTCATAGTAGAGCGAGAGGTGATGACATGAACCCGATTATAACAGTGGAGATAACGAAAGACCGAGGTAGCATTGTTTCGACCGGTTACCTCAAAGATGGTACCCCGTTAAGGCTGGACCCGCTATTGCATGACAACTACAACATCCTGAGAGAGGTCGAAGCGAGGCTTGAGTGTCGCGATCATTACGGGTGCAATTACGATGTGGTGGCGTACGAACATTCATGGAAAATTACCGACGAAGGGGAACTGGGTCTAAAATGATTGATAGCGTGGCTTATTATCTAACCGTTTTCATTTGGATCTTCTTATCGATCAAGCTTCTGAACTTTCTATCGAGGTGAAAATGCAGACATTATCAATTATAATTCACATGCTCCCGGAACTGGCTCAAATGGCCCTATTGCTGGTAGTTATTTACGTCGCGGCTAGGGTGTGGTTGTCGTGAAGGTATATGCTCACACTCACTACCCAGCGTTTTATTCAGATTCACCACGTACACTTTTTTGCGGAGAGTACGAAGATGTTGAGAGTTACACGTCACTGATCACAGAAAGCAACAAATGGTCCGTAACGACGGACGCAATAGCGGTGCCAGACGGAATAGTGCTTGTAAGTCATCAAGTATGGACTTTTTTAGAAGTGAGCGTAAGGGCCAGAAAGATCGAAAGCGTGACGCTGGTTACGCATTTGCCACTGAGCGACGTCATAGATATGCAGTGGTTCACGGCAAGGCTCATGCTGTCAGTGAATGACAATGAGGAGTTAAACGAAAAGAGAAAGCGGTTCAAGTCTGCAGGCATGCCTCTGGAGGGCCGCTACTGCGACGAGTATGAACCGTCGATAAGACACGTATCGTCCTGCAATGTATGCTCCGCGCAGTTCATTAAACATAACAATTCGCTCGAGAATCAACGATATATGGAAGAGCGTGAAACAAAAAGAAAAAACAATCGGGCAGCGAAAGCGAGGAAACGTGGCGGCAAGCCAAGTAAGCCTAGAGTGTATGTGCGAGGCGAAAACAAGTACAAAAAGTCAAAGAGATACGCATTTGCTCTGTCTGATCCAGTATGAAGGAAGAATATGCAATACGATAAACTTGATGCAGAAAATGTGGTTGCTTTCTCAGACACACTCGCTCCATTCGTAAAGCAAGTGGTGCCAATCCTTCCCGGCCATAAAAAAGAAGGAGTCCGTAAATGGAAAGACCATCCGCTATACGAAGTTTTGATCACGCCGTTCACGCACTTCGAAATAAGGATCAAAGATACCCTTGAAGATCCGTGTGTTCGCGCAGCTGTGCACCTTAGCGACATAAGCATGGCGAGCCAGTTGGCGTACTGCGTCGACGCTACAGAGCATTGGATGCGCTACCTGACACGCATAAAGAATAACGAGTGCGTGCAGATTGTCACCGACAGAAACAAAGTAGACGACCTCGGAATCATGCTTGTTGTCTTCAGCTCAGACACTGACAATCCAATAGGGTACGAGAGGGCAAAAGTTGTGGCCGCAAGAGTGTTTGCATTCCTGATATTTATGGCGACAAAAAAAGACCTTGTGACGCCGGAATGGATGCACAGTGTAATGCGGGAAGTAACGAAAGAAATAGGTGGCGCATGAGTTGTCGAATGAATATAGAGGTGGCGCGCAGGATTTTTAATGGTTTAGATGGGATAGACCAATACGTAGACTTCCTAAGCGACGGATGGATAGTTGTCGACGGAGAGTTTACGCCGAAACAGTTGCGCGCATTAGCAACCATCGGCGACTACTTAGCTAGCGCGAGGCGCGAGAAAGGCGAGTGCGGAATATGAGTTTGCGAATCTCAGGCTTAGAAAGAATCATTAAATGCCCGGCGTCAGTGAGGGCACAAGCTGACTTCGAAGATAACAGCACGAATATGTACGCTAGATACGGGACTCACGGGCACCTATGTATGGAGTACAGCGTAAAAAACCGCAAGCCGACCATAATGCCGCACCCTGACTTTGTTGATAATTCTGAATTTGACCTCGTTGGTGACGTTGAAAAGTTTTGGAGAATCTTAGAGGAAATAGTCAACAATCACGGCGGGTGGGAGGCAGCTGGAGATGTGCAGACCGAGAGAAGCATCATGCTCAAGTTGTCGAACCCAAACAACCTAGATGATCCGTATTTCTTGGTTCCGGGCACATGCGACCTTACCATCCACTTCCCTGATGAAGAATTGCTAGTGGTTGTCGATTACAAGTTCGGAAAAGGGTACGTCCCTGCCGCCCACAACAACCTGCAGCTTGGCGGCTACGGCCTCGGTGCGTTCCAATCAAGAGATGAAAGCTTGAGGGCGAAATGGTTAGAAGTAAATCTGGTGTCACTCGGTGCCGGTCACAGCTCATACAAGTACGACAGAGGCGAACTGGTCGACTTGCAGGAATTGCTCTACAATGGAGCAAAAGCGGCAATGGATGAAGACGCCAAGTTTTCAGTCGGCCCTCACTGCAAGTACTGCAAAGCATTCATGACAACTGCATGCCAAATGAGCCAAAAAGTACCAGCAGCTATCGAGAAGTACGGGTTGACCCCTGCCAAATTAACCATCGAGACTGCATGCAAGGTAAGAGACATGAAAGAGGCCCTCTATCAGGGCATCAAAGCGAGCGAAGAGCTGATCCGACACAGCCTAGAATGTGGCATTCAGATGCCAGGAGAGAAGTACTACCTCGGAACACCCATTAAGCGACGGAAAATAACGGACCACGAAGGGTTTATAGAGGCAGCTAAGGCAAGCGGTGTCAAGCTGAAAACAGAAGTCAAAACGAATTGGACAGACATCGAGAAACAGATTCGGAAGAAAAGGAACGTTACCGCGAAGGAGGCAAAAGAGATAATACAGACAGAGCTGGGAGAATACTTCACGCTCAACCCAAGCCAACGACCTCTGAAAAGAGCATAACCATAGGAGACACATATGCTATACGAGAAACCAGGACAAAAGAAGACGTTCGAGCCAGTGCCGCGCAAGGAGCATCAAGCTGTCTGCAGCATGGTCATCGACCTCGGTAAGGAATTCTTCGAAAAGTACAACAAGTGGAACGAGAAAATACTGATTGGATTCGAGCTGCCAAACCTGATAGCCGACTATCAAAACGAAGACGGCACGGTAACGAAGAAGCCGCGCGTTCTGTCTCGGAGATTCAAAAGGGAGCTGTATGATGGACACGGAAACAAGTCAGAACTGCACGAGTTTATTGTAGATTGGCTTGGCCGCGACCTCAAAACAAACGAGGAAGGGTTTATCAAGTTTGACCCGAAAGCACTGATTGGCCTGAACGGGAACATAGATGTTTCGCATAATGTAAAAGGCGACAAGACATACGCCGACATCAAGAACATCCGGCCACTCCGCGACGAGCAAACCAAGCATGCGCCTGAAGGCCAGACCGTCTTTCAGTTGTGCGACGTGCCTGAAGGAGAAAACCCGGTCGACCACTTCCCTGCCACGGCTCAGGAATGGATCAAGAAAGCGTTCATGAAGTCACAGCAGGCTCTAAGCTTCATGGGCACGCAAAAGTCCGCTGAGCAGCCCCCAGCGGCGGCAGAAACGGGAACACAAGACATGGACGACGACTTCCCGTTCTGATAGGTGACAATGGGACCACAGTCGGGCGACGCTACGCGCTACAACGCGACGGCACGCTGACCCCGACTGACCAATTTTTAAAACACCCTCGCTGGCTACAAGAGAAAGAGAATAATCCACATCTAACTGATGTTGACTTCCTGTCCTTGTGGCGTTGACTTACAGACATTCACAGCCTGTAGCGGGCTTTCTTTGATCGGAAAATGAACGTAAACCAAAACCATTCGCCAGCGAGGGCAACTTTTTACTGGAGAGACAAAGTGATCAATTGGCCTGAGTTACGCCTCCCACCGATCAATCTTTGGTCTTGGCCTATCTACGGTCAGCGATTAAACGAGTACACAAGCGATTACTGGGATAAGTTTTACGAGAAAGGAAACAATGACACCAAACGGAAAAGCAGAGAGGAAAGATGTCTACAGGGGATGGAAGTTCATGTACGGAAACGAAGAGCATGTCTTTCTTGAGTTTGGGGCGACAATGGCGAGAGTCATTGGACCAGACTACAAGATTAGCACCATTAGCAGCAGAGCAGTACTTGATGCGTTCACAGAGTGGGCAGGAGGGTTGAAATGACAGCTAGCAAAGAACACAAATGCGATATAAGGCACTGCTTGTACGGTTGCGGTCACCACGTAATAGATATCGGTCCAGGGAAACTCAAGGGAAAAGAGTACCCAAAGGTCATACAATCGATAGCTATTTGTCGGCAATGTGGGCAAACATGGAAACTTGCGCAATTCTGGTCACCGAACAGTATCAAGGAAATGAAAAAGAAATGCACGAAAGAGGAGTACGCCTATTTGTGGCACGAGAAATTCAAAAAGCTGGGAGAAAAAAACCACCCGAGAACCAAGTTGGTCATTGAAGAATACGAGAGAGCGAAAGAGCTGCTAGACAACAAAAAGGAGAATGCCGAATGAAGAAATTACTCACGATAACCTTGTGCGCCATGTGCATTCTAGGGAAGCCAGACGCGAAGGCTGCCCCGGAAATAGTAGATATAAAGCTTCGGCCAGCTACCGGCGCGACATTTGTCGACATATATGCAGAAGTGCTTCCTTACGTCGAGTACATGCTCCAATACAAATGCGGAGGCATCTGGAGGAATTACAGCGTCATCATTTCGTACGATCAAGCAGTAGTCATCAAGGCATACCGCGTCGATGGATGGACATCGTGTTACGGTTATGACGCCCCGAGTGGTGCCAATTGGCAATTCAGGCTGGTTGAGATTGATCGGGACCAACAGCCAGACGCATGGGACATCACCTGTTTTTACCCTTGTGATCCAACATGCCAATGCGGCAAATGCCCCGGCAACGGGAACTTCCCGCCCCCGCCAGCACCAGTTACGCCAGAAGAGCCGTGCCCCACTCCTCCCTTCGGACCGCCTACGGTACCAGCGAATTGAAAGCCAACTGCTTTATCGGCATTGACAACGGGACCAGTGGCACCATAGGCGTCATAGGTCCTGTTGTCACACACTTCTTCAAAACACCAGCTAGAAAGTATCAGGACTACCACAAGACGCGAGTAAAGCATCTTAACCGCCTGGTCTATGAGGAGTTTAAAAACATACTAAAGCCTGCGCTCAAGTACGACTACAGACTGCATCTTGAAAAACCTTATAGCAACGCGAAAGGCTACATTGCTTCCACAGTGGCACTCCGCTGCTGGGAATCCCAACTGGTAGCTATCGAGCAGCTAGGGATCTCCAAGTACTACGTATGCACGAGCAAGGATTGGCAAGACGTAATGCTCCCCGGAGTCAAAGGGGTTAAAGAGCTAAAAAAGGCGTCACTTGACAAGGGCGTCGAGCTATATCCAGAACACAAAGAACTGATAAGAAGACACAAGGACGCCGACGGGTTGCTGATTGCCCACTGGGCGAAACTTACAAACAACCAAGCAACAGAAAGGACAACATGGACGAAAAGTACATAGCAATGCCCGGCGAGGCAACTGCGAACCAAGAAGACGTTGACATTGACACCAAGTCAGTCGCTGGTAAGTCGAAGCGGAGACTAAATCCGAGCACAAAACCCATTAATCTGATCTTGAAGACGAAGGGCAGTCTGAAGCTGGACGAGGTGCGAGCAAACTTAGAGGCAATAAGTGAGTTTGGCGATGTCGCGCACACTCTAGACTCTCCTAGGCTGGAGGTTGACTGGGAAATGACATCCAAGTGCGTATCCTGCATTAACCTGGAGGCTATCTGGGCGACTCTTAAGCAGTTCGGTACCAACAAGGCAACTTACATTCCTATCAAGTTACGAGCGGACTCTCGGACTCTAGCGAAAGAGCGCATTGTGACTGCGGAATTCAGCTAACCCCTCCTGGCGGCGGGGTCACCGATCCGGCCCCGCTGCCTAACAACAGAAAGAGAAAGACATGACAACTATTCCATTTGCAGGGTTTCCAAAGATAAAGAGATTGTCGCGCGGGTGTCTTGTGACCGAGAAAATTGACGGAACAAACGCACAGATATACATAACAGACGCTGGAGACTTCTGTGTTGGCTCAAGAAATCGATGGCTCACACCTGACAGCGACAACTACGGGTTTGCAAGGTGGGCATACGACAATCGTGAAGAGCTTATGCGGCTTGGACCAGGTCAGCACTTCGGTGAGTGGTGGGGTTGCGGTATCCAGCGCAGGTACGGGATGAAAGAGAAGGTGTTCAGCCTGTTCGATACCAACCGTTGGGCGCAAAAGCATTCCCGTAGGCTCCCGCTAATGGGGTATAACTTGCTCTCAGAAGAGACTCAGCAATACCCACCGGACTGCTGCGAAGTCGTTCCGGAGCTGTATCGGGGTGAATTCAAGACCGACGTAATCGATATGGTCCTTGAGAACTTGGAGCGCAGCGGGTCACTTGCCGCTGACGGCTTCGACAGACCGGAAGGAATCATAGTAAAGCACTGGGAAACAGGGGTGATGTTCAAAAAGACACTTGACAACGACGGACACAAATCAACGGGAAGCAGATGAAAAGACAACGCACAGTTAAAGAGCTGAAAAAAGTAGTCGCTAGATGGATATTAAAGCTTGACCCCGAGGTCGACTTCGTGCATGCTACGCGCGTCGCTAAAAAACTATGGAATCATGTGCCGAGAAACTTGAGGGGTCCGGAGGCCATGAATGCAGTAGCATTGGCGGCGGTCGAGAGAGCTTTGGCGGTCGGCAAGGTCGGTGGGACCTGGACGCCATGGCAAAAGGTGAGATACATCTACAGAAGTAGAAGCAAATACTAACAAATGGAGAAGAAATAATGACAAGCAAGACAGTAATAGGATTAAGCGTTGCAACCGTGTTGTTGGGGATAGCGCAGGCAGAAGCAAAAACCCAGGTCGTGTCGAACAAAAAAGTGCTTGAGTTGCACTGGACTGCCCCGACGGCAAACGTGGACGGCTCCCCACTGACCGACTTGGCGGGTTACAACATATACACAAACGGGTTGCTCGCACAGTCAGTAGGCAGTGAGGCGACGTCAGTCAGCCCGTTTAAAGTGGAACCCAACTCGACAACTGTAGTAACGGTCACAGCGTTTGACGAGAATGGTAACGAATCCGTGCACAGCGAAGGGTTAACACTGATTGAAGACTCAACCTCTCCGAACGCGCCAACAGAGGTTGTTGTAATCATAAACGGAGACTCTTTCAGCATATCAATAAAAGGAGAAAAGCGCAAGAATGACAAGAGATAAGTTCCAATTGTTTCACGAGGCAATGACCCGTCGAGGCCGTCAGATATGTAAAGAAAAAAGTGCTGACTACGCGAAGGATTCCGACGTGTATCACAACTTTGAACTAGGAGAGTATCTAGGGATAGGCACGACGGCTCAGGGCTTCATGTTCAGGCTGTCAGATAAACTGTCGAGGTTGTCAAATTTGATAGAGGACACACCTCAAGTCAAAGACGAGACGATTGTCGACACGGTCGTCGACGCCATGAACTACTTGATCCTCCTCGGTGGCTACCTTGTGACTAAGAAGGGCAAGGATGTTGACTGGTGGCCTAACGACGACGATCAGATGCCAGCCTTGGCTTCTCCACCGACAACCACAAGGCCGGGAAGTGCTGCGAAGCCTATCCCGTCCCCTCTAGACGCCAGCGACGAGACTTGGGAGGAGTACCTGGAGCGTAGTTTTGACTTCCCGATGGTCGGCCTCGAAGACTTGGAGTTGTCAGAGAAGGGGATTGAAGACATCGAGAATCAGTGCCCGTGCAACAAAGAGACATGCAAAGACGAGGGCGTCTGTGGCAAAAAAGCATAAGTCTCATTTCTTTGAAGGGTCTAAGGGTTGCCAGCTTTGCGGTTGCGGCCCTAAAACCCAACTAGCGACGAAGAAGTGTCGCATGGAAAAGTGGGTGGTCGAGATTGTGGTCTTCTGGACAAAAAAAGACTTCGACGAAACAGAAGGAGAAAGCGTCTTCGCTCGCATCTTCGGAAAGTCGAGAGAGGCCGCAGAGGAAAGAGCGCTAAAAAAATGGAGGGCAAAACAAACAGGCCAAGAGCCGCTGCATGTTTGGGCATTCGGGCTGAGAACAGAAGAAAGGAAAGACTGGGTTGAAGAATGGAAACAAAAGAGAGCACAAAAGATGAACGCCTAATGGAGTGGAGTCAGGTAGTGCTTATGACGGCCCTGGTTGTCGCTGTGTGTGCCATAAAGTATGGATGCATTGACAACCAGGGGTCGTACAAAACCGGTGCTAGCGAAGGAAGAGAAGAGCTAATCAAAAACCAAAACATAGAAAAGGAATGTGCATCTATGAATGGAACTAAAACAATGACAGTATACGTAGACGACTACAAACAGGCTAAGCGTGACCAGCAAGAACTGGCCGTGCTAAAGAAGTGGCTTGCCGACCATGACGAGCCGACAGAACCCTACCAAGAATGGAGAACGTGCGGGTACCCAACACCTGCTGAGGAGTTCGAGCATAAGGAGTACTGGTGAAGCGTTTAAACCCTGCCCTTGCCGAGCTGAAAGAGATCTTGAAGAAAGACGCGCCTGCGGTAGCCGCAATGATAGCCATTGCAGCCTGTGTGGCGTATCTCTGTGCGGCGCTGAGCGACAGCTTGAAAGATGCTGGCAGTCAAGAGCCTCAAGATCAGCCGATGGTTGTCGTTGGCGACACCTGCACTTGTGGGTGCCTTAGGCGTGACTAAGCTCGCAATATACCTATTCGTTATAATCGTCTGGCTTGTTGGGGTGCTGCTTTTGTCAGACACCCCGTAGCCTTTAATTTATAATTGGTCGAGGTCGAGGTCGTGAGTTCTTTTGAACTTATCCTTGACCTTGGCCCACTCATCGCTATCCATAAACTTCCTTCCCGAATCCGCTGCGTCCTCAATGGCGGCCATGATGGTCTCCCCGACGATCGAGCGGTCCCACCTTTCTGGATTAGACTCCCCAAATGTCCCCAAGATGAAGTGCATAGACGCTTCCCAGCCTGTTCGGTACTCGCTGTATCCTTCCTGAGACATTCTCATGTCGATATTGTCCTTGATGAGCCCAATTAGTCCGTCTGGGGTCTCGGATGACAAGTTTCCGTGACTCATGTACTCCGCTACCCCTTCTGCAAAACC
>Ga0224497_10001906_pt1 | contig 12829 bp, 11 predicted proteins | sample SF_Jul11_sed_USG_4_FD_167970 | JGI IMG/M metagenome (GOLD analysis project Ga0224497, IMG submission 167970) | Sediment microbial communities from San Francisco Bay, California, United States - SF_Jul11_sed_USGS_13 | ecosystem: Environmental > Aquatic > Marine > Sediment | place: USA... | reverse complement strand
AGATCCTCGTAGGCGGGAAGGATCTCGAGCACGTCGCCGCGGGCGCGGAAGCTGCCGTGAAACAGATCGTAGGCCGTCCGCTCGTACTGCATGTCGACGAGCCGGCGCATGGCCCGGTCCATCCCGTCCTCGTCGCCGACCGTGAAGAAGTGCAGCATGCCGTAGAACGCCTCGGGCGAGCCGAGACCGTAGATGCAGGAGACCGAGGCCACGATCAGCACGTCGCGACGCTCGAAGAGCGCCTTCGTGGCCCGCAGGCGCAGCCGGTCGATCTCCTCGTTGATCGAGGTCTCCTTCTCGATGTAGGTGTCGGACTGCGGCACGTAGGCCTCGGGCTGGTAGTAGTCGTAGTACGAGACGAAGTACTCGACCGCGTTGTCCGGGAAAAAGCCGCGGAACTCCTGATAGAGCTGCGCCGCCAGCGTCTTGTTATGCGACAGGACGATCGTCGGGCGGTCGAGCTCCGCCACGAGCTTGGCGATGGTGAAGGTCTTGCCCGACCCCGTGACTCCCAGGAGCACCTGCTCGGCCAGGCCGTCGCGCACCCCGCGGGCGAGGTCGCGGATGGCCTCCGGCTGGTCGCCCTGCGGCGAGAACGGGGAGACGAGTCGGAAGCGGTCCACGGCGGCGGCGAACGCGAAACGGCGGCTCGAGGAGCCTAGGCGGACAGCCCTGGCTGCGGCGCGGACCTCTCGGAGACGCCCTCGGGCAGCGCCGGCGGCGGCGGCAGGCCGGAGGCCTGCTCCAGCAGCTCGATGAGCCGCTCGACGTCCTCGGGCCGCGGGCTCTTCTGCGGATCCGCGAAGCGCAGGACCACCGGCCGCAGCTGCTGCAGGGCCTGGGGATCGACGGTGTCGTCGAAGATCGCCTCGACGACGCCGTCGAAGCCGCGCCGGATCCGCAGCGCGTCCTCGTCGCTCGTCCCGGGCGGCAGGCGGGCCATGATCTGCTGCTCCATGACCCCGAAGGTCCAGACGGTGATCTCCCTGATCTTGAACAGGAAGATCCCGACCGCGACGAGCAGGAGCACGAGCAGGCCGCCGCAGCCAAAGAGCGCCGCCTTCGCGCAGCCGCTGCGCGCCGGCACCGCCTCCGACGGGGAAGGCTGATTGGAGGTCGAAAAGTCGCTCACCGGTGGTCCCGGGCGGGGCGTGGCGCCCCCCGCCAGCGCGGTCCACGCAAGGCTAGCACGGCCCCCGTATAATCCGCCGATGGCCGGAGAGCGCGCTCCTCGAGACTCGAGCCCCGGCCGCGGGGGAGGCCTCTTGGCCCGGGCCCGGCGCCGTTGGGCCTGGTGGCTCCCCGTCGTGACCCTGCTGGCCGGCGCCGCCGCCGGCATCGCCTTCGCCGCCGTCATCCACATGCCGCGCGTCGACTCGCTCGGCGACGTGTCCCTCGGCGTCATCTCCCGCTTCTACGACCGCAACGGCGAGGAGTTCGCCAGCTACGCCCTCGAGCGCCGCGAGCTGCTGGACGAAGGCGAGCTGCCGCCGCTCCTCCAGGAGGCGATTCTCGCCGCGGAGGACGCCAACTTCTTCAAGCACGGCGGCATCGATCCCCAGGGGATCGTCCGCTCGCTGCTGCGCAACGTCTTCGAGGGCAGCCGGATCGGCGGCTCCACGCTGACGATGCAGCTGGCGCGGAAGCTCTATCTCACTCCGGAAAAGACTTGGCGGCGCAAGATCGAAGAGGCGCTGCTGACGATCGAGATCGAGAAGAGCTACAGCAAGCAGCAGATCCTCACGCTCTACGCCAACCTGATGTACCTGGGCCACGGCAACTACGGCATGAAGGCCGCGGCGAGCGACTTCTTCGGCAAGACCGTCGACCAGCTCACGGCGATGGAGGCGGCGACGCTGGCCGGCATCCTGCAGCGGCCGAGCTCGTACAGCCCCTACAACCGCCCCGACCTCGTGTTGATGCGCCGCGACTACGTCCTGCGGCGCATGCACGAGGACGGCTACCTCGACGACGGCGAGTACGCAGCGGCCGCCGCCGCGCCGCTCGAGGTCGTGCCGCGGCGGGCCGGCGAGCAGGTCGCTCCGTTCTTCGCCGAGGAGATCCGGCGCGACCTGGAGCGCCGGTACGGCAGCGAGCTTCTCCTGCAGCGCGGCCTGCAGGTCGCCACCACCCTCGATCCGCGCATTCAGCGGGCCGCCGAGCGAGCGCTGCGCGAGCAGCTCGTGAGCCTCGACCGCCGCCTGCGGAGCTGGAAGGGGGCTCCCTCCACCGTGCCCGAGGAGGAGATCGAGGCCTACGTCGACCCCTCCTGGGCCGGGCTGGCGCTCGCCCCCGAGAACTGGGTCCTCGGGCTCGTCCTCGCGGCCGACGCCACGAGCGCCCAGGTGCGGATCGGCAGCGAGACCTACACGCTCGGGGCGAAGGGGGTCGAATGGACGGGCAAGGGCCGCCCCTCGGCCGCCCTCTCGCGTGGCGACCTGGCCTGGTTCCGCTTCGCGGCGAGCGAAGACGGCGCAGGCCTGGGCGCCTTGATGCTCGAGCAGGAGCCCAACCTCGAGGCCGCGGCCGTGGTCTTCGAATCCGCGACCGGCGCGGTGCGAGCCATGGTCGGCGGCTGGGACTACCGGCGGACCCAGTTCAACCGCGCCACCCAGGCCAGGCGCCAGACGGGCTCGGCCTTCAAGCCGATGGTCTTCGGCGCCGCCCTCGAGATGGGCTACACGGCGGCCGATACGATCTTCGACGCCCCGGTCGTCTTCAAGGGGGCCGACAACGAGCTGAGCTACAGCCCCCGCAACTTCTACCGCGAGTACCACGGCATCTCGACGCTACGGCAGGCGCTCGAGGACTCCTACAACGTCACCGCCGTCAAGCTGCAGGACCTCGTCGGCGCCCAGCGGGTGATCGACTTCGCCCGCCGCTGCGGCATCCAGGCCGACCTCCAGCCGTTCGCCAGCCTCGCGCTCGGCGTCACGGAGCTCACGCCCCTCGAGCTGGCCACGGCCTACGCCGCCGTGGCCAACCAGGGAATCGCGCTGTCGCCCTACCTCCTCGAAAGGGTCTCGGACCGCAGCGGCTTCGTTCTCGAGCACCACGTGCCTCAGGCCCGCAAGGCCATGGAGCCCCAGGTCGCGTACCTGCTCACCCACATCCTCGAGGGGGTCATCGACCGCGGCACCGGCGCCGACGCGCGGCGGCTCGACGTCGATCTGGCCGGCAAGACGGGCACCACCGACGACTTCACGGACGCGTGGTTCGCCGGCTTCACCCCCCGCTACACGATCCTGACCTGGGTCGGGCACGACCAGAAGCGGCGGATCGGCCGCAACATGACGGGCGCCGTCGCGGCGCTGCCGATCTGGAAGGCGATCGTCGAGACCGGCCTCGAGGAGGGCTGGATCCCGCCCGGCGAGCGCTTCCCGGTGCCGCCGGGCATCTCCTTCGCGCAGATCGAGCACCAGACCGGCCTCCTGCCCGGCCCCGCGGCGACCGAGATCGTCGAAGAGGCCTTCCTCACCGGCACCGAGCCCGTCCAGCACTACGACGCCAAGTGGGCGCGGGTCGCGACCCTGCCCTGGTTCCAGCAGCGGGCCTTCTACCTGCCGAAGAACGGCGAGCGGATGCCGGACGACGTCGAGGACTGGTCGCTCGTCGAGGCGGCCTGGAGCCACGGGGAGTAGCTCGCTCCGCGGCCCGCGCCGCGGCTACCGCGCCTTGAAGCCGACGAGCGCGAAGTCCTGGTAGCCGAAGAGCAGCTCGTCGAGGCGGTCGCGCAGCCCGTTGACCTCGTGCGCCAGCCGCTGCTGCGCCTCGGGCAGGCCGGCGGTCGCGATCTCCGGGAGTCGCTCCTCGGCGCCGAAGCGGCGCAGGTCCAGGCGTTCGATCCTCTCGAATCCCGCCTGCTCGTAGAGCAGCCGCAGCGTCGCCGGATGCACGGGACGGCGATGCGTGGGATCGATCCAGAAGTTGCGGGCGGCGACGACGACGGACAGCGGGTTCGGCGTCTCCAGGATCAGCGCGCCGCCGGGGGCGAGCGCCCGCCAGGCCAGCCGCACCAGCCGCGCCAGGCTGGGCGCCGGCAGGTGCTCGATGACGTGGAAGGAGACGACGCCGCCGAGGGTGCCCTCGGGCGCGGCGGCCAGGGTCTCGAAGAGATCGCCCGCGACGGCCGATAGCCCCTTCTCGACGCACGCCCGAACCATCTCCGAGCTCGAGTCGACGCCGCTCGCGACGATTCCCTGCGCCGCCAGCACCGCCAGGGCCTCGCCGCGGCCGCAGCCGAGGTCGAGCACCTCGCCGCGCCCCTCGAGATAGGGGCGGTATACCGCCAGGCGCTCGGCGATGTCGCTCTCGAGGCCGCGGAACCGGTCCTCGAGATCGACGTAGTCCATCTCCTCACGGGCGCTCGCCATGGCGGCCGCGGGCCCCGCCTCCGTGCCGGCCACGGCGAGCAGGGAGCCGAGCTGGTCCCACAGCTGGCGGCTTTCCCGGCGGTAGCGGTCGAACTTCTGGTCGACCCGGGCGAAGAGGGCGTCGGAGTGGCGGGTGATCTCGTCGAGGCCCTCGCGCTTGAACTCCTCGAGGTGGGCAAGGCGACGCGCGTGCTGCCTGACGTCTCGGACCAGGTCGCCGCGGACCTGCAGGAGATCCCGGTGGAGCTCGCCCAGCCGGGCCGCCACCGAGCCGTCGAGCTCCGCGAGCCTGCTCATCGTTTCGACCAGCACGAGGTTGAACTGGCGCTGGCGCTCCCAGAGATCCGCCTGCGGCACCCTGACGAGAGGGCGCAGCAGCCGCTTGCAGAGCACGACCAGACGCCCCCAGGCGCCACGATGGCTGCGGATGGGGAACTCGCGGTTCCCCTCCCAGAGCCAGCGCCAGTCCTCCGGCGAGCGCGCGCGCCCAGCGACGAAGGCCTCGATGCCGGGGCCCGGCTCGCCGCCGGCCGCGTCGGCCATCGGCTACTCTTCCGCCACGACGGTGACCTGGACCTCGGCGACGACCTCCGGGTGGAGGTCGAGGTGGACGATGTGCTCGCCGAGAGTCTTGATCGCCCCGTGGAGCGACAAGCGGCGCTTGTCGATCGAGACCCCTTTGGCCTCGAGCGCGGCGGCGATGTCCGCCGCGGTGACGGAGCCGTACAGGGTCTCCGACTCGCCGACCCGCTTGGCGATGGTCACCCGCAGCCCGGCGATCTCGGCCGCTCGGGCCGCCGCCTCGTCGCGCTTCTGCGAATGCCGCAGGTCGATCTTCTTCTTCTGCGCCTCGTAGAACTTCTGGTTGGCGGCGGTGGCCGCCAGACCGCGGCCATGGGGGATGAGGTAGTTGCGGGCGAAGCCGGGCTTGACCCTGACGACGTCGCCGCGCTGCCCGATGCCGCGCACGTCTTCCAGGAGAATGACTTGCATCGCTCTCTCCTCAGTCCGCCACGTAGGCCAGCAGGGCTACGTGCCGCGCCCGCTTGATGGCCTGCTGGATCATCCGCTGATGCTTCGCGCAGTTGCCCGAGATGCGCCGCGGCAGGATCTTCGAGCGCTCCACGATGTAGCCCTGGAGGAACTTGAGGTCCTTGTAGTCGATCGACGTGCGCTTGTCGGCGCACATCCGGCAGACCTTGCGGCGCCGTGGCAGCTTCTCCTTCTTGCCCCGCGGCGGCATCAGTCACCCCCCGCCGCGGCCGGCTCGACCGCGGGCTCTTCATCGGGCTCGAACGGGAAGCGCATGCGCCCGGTGTCCGTGCGGACGGTGAGAAAGCGCAGGACCTTCTCGTTCTGCTGCAGGCGCTGCTCGAGCAGGGGGAAGGGGCTCGCGCCGTCCGCCACCCGCACGTGGAGCAGCACGTACTTGCCCTCGCTCAGCTTGTTGATCTCGTAGGCCAGCTTGCGCTTGCCCCAGCTTTGCTCCTTGGCGATCTCGCCGCCGCCCGAGGTCAAGAGCTCCTTGACGTCGTCGGTCAGCGCAACCACCTCCTCGTCGGGGACCCGCGGGTCCACGATGAACATCAACTCGTACGTTCTCACTAGAGCCTCCCTACGGCTTGCAGTCCCCGTCGGCGGGAACAGAGAGGTGACGCCTCGGCGGGCGCGAAACGAGCGCCGCCACTTCTGTAGACGGCGTATTGTACCGATCCCCGGGACGATTACAACCGATGGTGTCGCCGTGGCGGGAGCCGGAGGTCGCCAAAAGATTCCGGTAAGGAAGGAAAAGGGGGCCTCGAGGCCTGGGCGAGCCGTCGGTACCAGCCGGCGTCTGTGGCGCGACCGACCGTTCTGCCCCCTGATCAGAACGGATCCGTCAGGGCCAGGACGTAGGCGGCGAGGGCCGCCGGGGCCAGGCTGGGCACGGCCACCACGAGGGCCTGAAGGGCTCGCGGGCGGTCGTCGACGCCGCCGCCGTTGACGAGCAGGATGGCCGCGACCGCGGCGAGCACCAGCGCCAGCTCGTAGCGCCGTCGCCGGCGCTCCGCGTCGGGCGCCGCGCGCAGGCGCTCCCTGGCCAGGTGGAAGGCGGCGCCCTGCAGCGGCAGGGTCATGAGCAGGGTGTGGTTCCACAAGAGCGGCGTCGCGAGGGCGGCGCCGGCCGTCGCCACGCACAGCAGCTGCCCGGGGCCCAGGACCCCCGCGGCGCGGACGGCGAGGACGGCAGCCAGCGCCACCGCCGCCGCCACCCAGAGCGGATCGAGAGCCAGCCCGGCGTGGCCGAGGAAGCGGTGCAGGGAGACGATGCGGGCCCGCGTCAGCTCTTCGACCGGCTGCGCCAGCATCTCGTCCAGTCCCGGCGGCAGGACGAGGAGGAGGACTCCGCCAAGCAGGGCCAGGCCGGCCGCGAGCCGGTGGCGGCCCCCAGGCGTGCGTTCGCCGCCCATCCCGGGGCGATGGGCAAAGAGCGCGAGGATCGCGACCGGAGCCAGGGGTTTGAGGGCGAGGCTCGCGCCCAGCACGAGCCCCGCCGCTCCCGGCCGCCGCCGCCATGCCAGGAGGCCGCCGAGCATGAGCGCCATCGCCAGGAAGGACAGATTCCCGAGGAGCAGCCCGAGCCAGACCCCCGGTGCCAGGCAAACCAGCGCCGCGCCGGCCGCCAGCCCTCGCCACCAGGGCCGCGGGCACAGCGCGGTGCCCAGCCACGCCGTCGCCAGCCAGACCACGAACCCCAGCCCGAGGAGGTTGAGGCCGCGCAGCAGCCCGAGAAGCCCTCCTCCACCCAGGGCCCGCAGCAGCAGCGCGCCCGCGTAGGCGAACGCGGGCGGGTAGTAGAAACCGCTTTTGGCGTAGGGGGACTGCCCCTCGGCCGCGAGCTGGAAGGCGGCGAGGTAGAACCGCTCGTCGACGAGCGGCTCGCGCTCCGTCACCGCCCCCCAGTGGCGCAGCGCCGCCACCAGCGCCAGCAGCGCCACGGCGAGAACGTGCCTGCGCAGCGGCCACCCGGCCCAGACGGCGAAGGCGCCGCGGAGACGGTCGCTCGGGGCCGCCAGGGTCTCGGAGTTCATGCTCGCCCTTTCCCGGCCAAGGGTGCATTCTAGTCCCGCGCCTGAACCGGGAACCAGGCGGCCAACGCGAGACGTTGCCGCGTCGGGAAAGAAAAGACTCCGGGTAGGGAAAAGAAGCAGGAGACGCTCTCTTCCTACCCGGGTTCTTCTTCTCTTCCCCGCCCGGGCCTGCCCGAGCGTGCCCGGGGTCTTCGAGTCTCCTTCTCTTCCCTACCCGGAGTCTTTACTCTCTTCCTACCCGGAGTCTCTTTCGACTGCTTGGGGTCTCTTCCGGCGGTGCGAACGGTGGGCGGCGGATCACCGGAAGCCGACGACGGCCCGCCGCGGGGCGGGCCGTCGTGGATCCGCTGGAGCCCTCAGCTCGCGGCCGCCAGCAGCGGCGCGATGACCAGGGCGACGACGGTCATGAGCTTGATCAGGATGTTGAGGCTGGGCCCGGCGGTGTCCTTGAAGGGGTCGCCCACCGTGTCGCCGACGACGGCCGCCTTGTGGGCGGCGGATCCCTTGCCGCCATGGGCGCCGCCTTCGATGAACTTCTTGGCGTTGTCCCACGCGCCGCCGGCGTTGGCCATGAAGATCGCCATCATCACCCCGGACGCGGTGACGCCGGCCAGCAGCCCGCCCAGCGCCGCCGTGTCGTAGAAGCCGACGAGCACCGGAACCAGCACGGCGAGGAGACCGGGCACGACCATCTCGCGGATGGCCGCCTGGGTCGAGATGTCGACGCACTTCCTGAAGTCGGCATCGGCCTTGCCTTCCATGAGGCCCGGAATCTCCCGGAACTGGCGCCGCACTTCCTCGATCATCTTGAAGGCGGCGCGGCCAACCGCTCTCATCGCCATCGACGAGAAGAGGTACGGCATCATCGCGCCGACCAGCAGCCCGCCCATGACCCTCGGATCGGCGATGTCGATGGTATCGAGGCCGACGGTCGTGCGGAACGCCGCGAAGAGCGCCAGAGCGGTGAGCGCCGCCGAGCCAATGGCGAAGCCCTTGCCGATGGCCGCCGTGGTGTTGCCGACGGCGTCGAGCTTGTCGGTCCGGGCCCGCACCTCCGGGCCGAGGGCCGACATCTCGGCGATGCCGCCCGCGTTGTCGGCGATCGGACCGTAGGCGTCGACCGCGAGCTGGATGCCGGTCGTCGACAGCATCCCCAGGGCCGCGATGGCGATCCCGTAGAGGCCGGCCTGGTCGTACGCGACGAGGATGGCGGCCACGAGAACGAGGATGGGCAGGGCCGTGGAGCGCATGCCCACGGCCAGGCCGGCGATGATGTTGGTCGCCGAGCCCGTCAGGCTGTCCTGCGCGATGCCCTGCGCCGGCGCCTTGGACTCGGACGTGTAGTACTCGGTGATCTTGCCGATGAGGACGCCGCCGACCAGCCCCGCCACGGTGGCGAGGAACACGCCGGTGGCGCCGAACTCCTTGCCGCTGACCACGTAGGTCCCGTCGAGCAGCTCGTGGGCCAGGAACCAGATCGCCCCGAGCATGACGATGGCGGCGCCGAACGTGCCGCGATCGAGAGCGTGGGCGGGGTTGCCGCCTTCCTTCGTGCGCACGAGAAGTGTCGCGGCCAGCGACACGAGGACGCCGATGCCGGCGACCAGCATGGGCAGCAGGACGAGCATCGGCGTGTAGCTGCTGCCGTCGAGCTTCGTGGCGCTCACCCCCAGCACGAGCGTGCCGACGATCGAGCCGACGTAGGACTCGAAGAGGTCGGCGCCCATGCCGGCGACGTCGCCCACGTTGTCCCCGACGTTGTCCGCGATGACCGCCGGGTTGCGCGGGTCGTCCTCCGGAATCCCGGCCTCGACCTTGCCGACGAGGTCGGCGCCGACGTCGGCGGCCTTGGTGTAGATCCCGCCGCCCACGCGCGCGAAGAGCGCGATGGAGCTCGCCCCGAACGAGAAGCCGGTCAGCACGGTGACGACCCTCAGAATGTCGCCCTGGGGGTCGCCGGACGCGAAGAGCGAGGTGTAGAGGAGGAAGAGCAGCGACAGGCCCAGGACGCCCAGCCCGACGACGGCGAAGCCCATGACGGACCCGCCCGAGAACGCGACGCTCAGGGCCCGGTTGAGGCTCGTGCGGGCCGCCGCCGCCGTCCGCACGTTGGCCGCCGTCGCGACGCGCATCCCGAAGAACCCGGCGAGGGCCGAGCAGACGGCCCCGACCAGCACCGAGAGCCCGACGAGCGCTGAGGTTCCCTCCTTGCCCGCGTTGGCCCAGGCCAGGAGCACGGCCACGACGAGCACGAAGACGGCGAGAACCCGGTACTCGCGGCCGAGAAACGCCATGGCGCCCTCCCGGATGTGGCCGGCGATGGCCTGCATCCGGTCGCTACCCGCGTCCTGCTTGTCGATCCAGCGGCTGCGCAGCCAGCCGAAGATGAGGGCGAGCGCCCCGCAGACCGGTACCCAGAGCATCAAGTTCTGTAGATTCACTGTGTCTCCCTCCCCATGCGTTGGCTGCCCGCAGTCAGCCGTTGAAGCGGCTCATGACCTGCTGTGGCTCCTCTTCGAGCCATGCCTCGCAGGCGTCCGCCGCACGCTCGATCAGCTTCTCGACCTGCTCGCGCTCGGCGGCCCGGAACGGCTCGAGGACGTAGTCCACGAGCTCCTCTCCGGGCGGCGAGCCCGCGGCCGGACCGACGCCCAGCCGCAGCCGGGGCACCTCCTCGGTCCGCAGGTTGTTGACGATGCTCTCCATGCCGCGATGGCCGCCCGGACTGCCGGCGAGCCGGAAGCGCAGGCGGCCCAGCGGCAGATGAACTTCGTCGTACACGACCAGGCAGTTCTCGGCGGCGATTTCGTACCTCTCGATCAGGCAGCGCAGCGCGTAGCCGCTGCGGTTCATGTAGGTCTGCGGCTGCACCAGGAGCGGGTCGCCCGGCGCGACGAGGGCGTTGCACTCGACGCGGTTCAAGGCCCTGCCGCGGCGGCGCGCCACCTCGGCGATCACCCGAAAGCCGACGTTGTGGCGCGTCTCCTCGTACTTGGTCCCCGGATTCCCGAGCCCGGCGAGCAGCCTGCGCGGCTTCTCGTCAGCCGTCGTCCTGGTCCTCCTCCCGGGCCCGGCCGATCACCTCGGGCTCCGAAGGCAGATCCTCGATCAGGCGCTCCTCCTCCTCGAGCGCCTCGGCCTCTTCCAGCGCCTCCGCCACCCGGCTGTGCGCGATCGAGACGAGGACGCGGCTCTCCTCCGTGAGGAGCTCGACTCCCTCCGGCAGCTCGAGATCCTTCGCCTCGAGGTGGTCCCCCACCTCGAGGGCCGTCACGTCGAGCCCCAGCTCCGCGGGGATGAGGGTCGGCAGGCACTCGAGCTCCACCTCCCGGGTCACGAAGTCGAGCACCCCGCCCTGGTTCTTGACTCCTTCGGGAGTGCCGTCGATCCGGACGCCGACCATCACGCGCACCTTCTCGTCGAGCAGCACCCGCTGGAAGTCGATGTGCGCGATCCGCCGCTCCACCGTGTCGATCTGCAGATCGCGGATCATGGCGTGCCGGCTCTTGCCCGTGTCGCCGAGCTTGAGCAGGAAGACCGAGTTCTCGCTCCCCGTCTGCCTCAAGAAGTCGCGCATCGTTCGCTCGTCCACCTGGATGGCGACGGCCTCGCGGCCGCCGCCGTAGACCACGGCCGGGATGGACCCGGAAGCCCGCAGCCTGCGGTTGGCGTTCTTGCCGACCTCCTCGCGAGGTTCGACCACTACGGTGATGTTGCTCATGACGGATCCTCTTTCCTGCGGGTCTTGCCAGACCGGCTTTGTCGATTGCGAACAGGTGCTGGACGAACGGATGCTGGACGAACAGATGCTAGACGAAGAGAGAGCTCACCGAGCTGTCCTCGTGGATGCGGCGGATGGCCTCTCCGAGCAACGGCGCCACGGACAGCGGCTCGAGCTTGCTGCAGATTGCGAGCTTATCCTCCAGCGGCGTCGTGTTGGTGACCAGGACGCGCTCCACGCAAGACTCCTCGAGCCGCGCGAGAGCCGGGCCGGAGAGTATCGCATGAACGCCCGCCGCGAGAATCCTGCGGCCGCCCTTGGCCTTCAGCGCCTCGATCGTGCTCACCAGGGTGCCGGCGGTGTCGATGATGTCGTCGACGATCAGCAGGTTGCGGCCCTCCACGTCGCCGACGACGTTCATGACCTCGGCCTGGTTGGGCGCCGTGCGCCGTTTGTCCACGATGGCGATCCCGACCCCGACCCGCTTGGCGATGGCGCGGGCCCGCGCCACGCCGCCGGCGTCGGGCGAGACGATGACGAGATCGGGAATGTCCATCGCGGAGAGCGCCTCGAGCATGACCGGCGCCGCGAAGAGATGGTCGACGGGGATGTCGAAAAAGCCCTGGATCTGGAGGGCGTGCAGGTCCATCGTTAGGACCCGCTCGGCGCCGGCGCCCGAGATGAGATTGGCCACGAGCTTGGCGGTGATGGCGACCCGCGGCTGGTCCTTCTTGTCCTGCCGCCCGTAGCCGTAGTACGGAATCACCGCCGTGACCCGCGCGGCCGACGAGCGGCGAAAGGCGTCGAGCAGGATGAGCAGCTCGACGAGCGTCTCGTTCACCGGCTTCGTGATCGGCTGCACCAGGAAGACGTCGCGGCCGCGGACGTTTTCCTCGATCTGGCAGAAGATCTCGCCGTCCGAGAAGTTCTCCGCGTGCAGCTTCCCCACCTCGATGCCGAGGTAGTCGCAGATCTCCGCCGCGAGCGCCGGGTGCGCCCGGCCGCAGAAGATCTTGAGCTCGGCGTGGGTCATCGAATCGGTCTTTCCGGGTTCCGGTGCGACAGGGGCGGCTGGACTCGAGCCCCCGGCTGCCGGCTCCAAGTGTCGATGGCGGTGTGCGTAACCTCGGGGAAACAGGGCGGCCGAGCGGGCCGCGGCGAAGACCGGAGTATAGCGGGTGACTCCGGCGCAAGCCACGCCGCCGCGGCGAGCGAGACCGGCCGGCTCACGAGGGCCAGCCGGCCGCGGGCCGCATCGGGCCGGGGAGGCGTGGGCCGGAGGAGGGAGTTGGCTGGGGCGGTAGGATTCGAACCTACGAATGCCGGCTCCAAAGGCCGGTGCCTTACCACTTGGCGACGCCCCAACGTGGAAGTGCTAGCCGGTCCAGAAGGTGTCGCTGAGGTGCTTCTCCGTGACCTCCTCGAGCGTGCTTTCGCCCGCCGTCTCCGCGGCCTCGCCCGCGGGGCCCGCGGCCTCGTCGCGCGCCGCCTGGGGCGCCGCTTCCGGAGCCTGCTCCCCGCCCGCGCCGGCTCCTTCCGACGCCGCGGGAGCGGCGGCAGGCTGCGACGGCCCGTGGCCGTTCTCGATGCGCTCGAACTCGCGCAGGATCTCCTGCTCCAGCATCTGGCGGGTCTCGGTGTTGAGCGGGTGGGCGATGTCCTTG
>Ga0224497_10001904_pt1 | contig 12836 bp, 12 predicted proteins | sample SF_Jul11_sed_USG_4_FD_167970 | JGI IMG/M metagenome (GOLD analysis project Ga0224497, IMG submission 167970) | Sediment microbial communities from San Francisco Bay, California, United States - SF_Jul11_sed_USGS_13 | ecosystem: Environmental > Aquatic > Marine > Sediment | place: USA... | reverse complement strand
CGTCCAGTGCGTCCTGGTCTTTCCGACGGGCACGCCGCCGGTGGCGGGCGACCGCCACGACATCCAGTTTGTGCAGCACGGCCCGACGCCGACGCCTACGCCGACGCCTACGCCGACGCCGACGCCCATGCCAACTCCGGAGCAACCCGGTGTGAGCCGGACACACGTGCTCAATCGCGTCGTCGAGCACTTCAATCAGCTAACTACAGGGGCGTTTGGGGATGCGCGTCGCTTGAGCGCCAACGATAAAGCCCGCCTCAACGACCACATGGATATGGTCGCCGACCTGGCGCGCCGCTTCGACGCGACCGAGTCTGCGATCGCGACAAAGGCCAACGACGTGGGCGCTGCATGTGACCCGCAAGCGGGCAACACCGGCAACACGAACGGCTCCGGCGCCATGTACTCGCCATCCTACACCGACTTGAAGACTTGGCATGAGGACTACAACCTGGTGTTTGCAGCCGCAATCGCCTGCGGTAGCAGCCGGATTGCAACTGTCCGGGTCGAGAACACCTTCCACCAGAGCTCTAACTTCACGGTGGATTGGGAGCAATGGCACGACCCGATCGCGCACCGCGCCTCCTGGACTCGATCTCGATGGGCCGGGTCGGCCGACCTTCCTGAGCACCCGCAAGACACGTTGGTCACCGCGAAGAATAACTTCTACCGAGACGCGTTCCTCGATCTCATCAATCGCCTCGACGCGATCGACGCAGGGGACGGGACCGCGTTGCTCGACCAGGGGCTCGTCATGTGGGTGCAGGAGGCCGGGCCGCTCACGCACGACCATGATTCGATCCCGGTCATCACCGCCGGAAGTGTGGATGGCTACTTCAACACCGGCCACTACTTCGACCTCCGCAACCGCACCGCGCCCACCCTCGACTTCAATAGCAACGGGAACGCCTTACTTCACGAGCAACGACGGCCCGGTATTCTCTACAACCAGTGGCTATCAAACATTCTGCAATCCATGGGAATGAGTCCGAGCCAGTTCCAGCGGAGTCACGCTTACGGTTGGGCAGGCTACGGGCATGCCGGAGTGCGCAACTCCAACTTGCACCCGTCGCGCCTCAGAAGCGACGCGAACGAGAAGATCCCCAAGGTGACGTCCGGCACTTAGACTCTACGGCCTGTTGGACGACCAAGTTGTCTTCATCAAGGATGGATCGCATGGTGGGCGGCCCCGGCCTGCGTGGCGGGCGTCGCGACCCTGAAGAAGCTCATTTCGGCGAGGGCGGCATCCCTTCAGGCGATCTGGATTCTGCACTGAGTTACCTGGCGAAAGCTCTCTGCATGGGTTTCTCAGACGCAGAGTTGAAGGCCCGCGGATAGTCGACTACTGATGAAGGGATGCACTGGACGCTCGCGGCGCCCTTCATAGACACGGTCGGGGGAGAAGGTTCCGCCTGGCTCATCCCGTTCGTCCCTGGTGATCGCCACCAATTCGAAGTCGTTCCACGTCGCAAGCCTCTCGCGAAGTGGCACGATCGCGCCTCGCCGGTCAGCACGAAGGAGGAGTGGATCGACTATTGGAACCATGCGACGGACACACTGGCTGTGGCCCAAGAGGGGGTCATCACGGTGTTTCCGCAACTGCCCGCCGTGATCGGCCTCCGGCAACGCCTGTCTCCCAGGAAGAAGCTCGCCATGGTTGCGTGGTTGTTCAACGTGGGGCTCTGCCACCCGGGCCTGCGGCAGATGCTGTCTCGGTTCGCCCTGAAAGACGTCAACCGTTTCATCGTCCACACGCGACGAGAGTGCGATATGTACGCCGAGTGGCTTGGGCTTCCGAAGGATCGCTTCGAGTTTGTTCCGATCCAGGCGATCGAAGTTCCTATCGAGTACGAAGAAGACACCGAGGATCCGTTCGTGCTGCTGCAAGGCTCGGCCCACCGTGACTTCCCGACCTTCATCGAAGCGGTGCAACGCCTCGGGGTGCGCGCGGTCATCCTGTCCGGGCCCCAGGCGTTGGAGGGCGTCGACGTGCCGGCCAACATCGAAACGCCCTTTGGCGTATCGAAGGCGGATTGCCAGAGGTTTGCGCAAAAAGCTCGCGTCAACGTCGTTCCCATGATCCGCAACGACCAAGCCACCGCGGCAGGGCAGGTCACCGTAGCCGAAACGATGTGGATGAAACGGCCCATGGTGGTCAGCCGCTGCAACGGCGCCGAGGACTACGTGATCGACGGGGACAACGGGCTCCTGGTCGAGCCACACTCCGTCGACGCCCTTGCCGATGCCATCAAGAGGCTGTGGGACGACGCATCGCTTCGCACCCGCATCGGAGGCCAAGCGTACGACTATGCCAGCCGAACATTCACCGATCAGGCGGCGGGGGCCGCGCTCGGTAGCATTCTCGACCGCGTGGCCGACGAGATCGGCGCGCGTTAAGCAGAGCCGACTCCGTTCTGTTATGCTCAACGAGGGAGCCTAAGAGATGAAGGTAGTCATATTCTGCGGCGGATTCGGCACGAGGCTTCGCGAGCATTCGGAGACGATTCCCAAGCCACTCGTCAACATCGGGTACCGCCCGATATTGTGGCACCTGATGAAATATTACGCGCATTACGGGCACAAAGAGTTCATTCTGTGCCTCGGCTACGGCGCCGATCTGATCAAGCAGTACTTCCTCGACTACAACCCCTACCTCTCTGGGGACGTCACCATCAACCCAGGCGGCAAGCTCACGCCCGCCAAGAGCGACATCGCGGACTGGCGCATCCATCTCGTCGACACAGGCCTGAATACCAACATCGGCGGGCGCCTGATGGCCGTCCGTCAGTACGTCGAGTCCGAAGAAATGTTCTTGGCGAACTACGGCGACGGCTTGTCCGACCTGCCGCTCGACGACCACATCGAGCGATTCCGCCGGTCCAAGGCGGTGGCAGGGTTTGCGGCCGTGCAGCCCTCTCATCAAAGCTTTCACACCGTGCACGCGGGCAACGACGGTCTCGTCACCCAGATTGAGCCAATGGCGAGCGCAGATCTGTGGATCAACGGCGGCTACATGGTGCTTCGCAGGGAAGTGTTCGACTACATGCGCCCCGGCGAAGAGCTCGTCGAGCAACCGTTTGAGCGAATGCTCGCAGAGAAGAAGCTCTTTACGCTCAAGTACGAGGGGTTCTGGAAGGCAATGGACACCTTCAAAGACAAAGTGGCGTTCGACCAAATGGACGCCAGCGGGGACCGCCCTTGGGAGATCTGGACGTCCGGGTCAGTCTGAACCATGCAGTTCACCGAAACTTCAGTGCTCGGTGCGTGGCTCATCGATCTCAAACGCATCGAGGATGACCGCGGATTTTTCGCGCGGAGCTGGTGCGCGCGCGAGCTCAAGGCGCACGGCTTGAGCGCGGAGCTCGCTCAGGCAAACGTCGGGTTCAGCATCGCAAAAGGCACGCTTCGGGGGATGCATTTCCAGCGCCAACCGGAGTCCGAGGTGAAGTTGGTTCGGTGCACCATGGGGGCTGTGTACGACGTGGTCGTCGACCTCCGGCCTGACTCTCCGACGCACAAGTGTTGGGCTGCCTACGAACTGACCGCGAAGAACCGTCGACAACTCTACGTCCCGGAAGGGTGCGCACACGGGTATCAAACGTTGGTCGACAATACCGAGATCATCTACCTAACCTCGCGGTTTTACGCGCCCGAGCAAGCCACCGGCGTTCGCTACGATGATCCCGCATTCGGCATCCATTGGCCCCTCGAGGTAACCTCCATATCTGAGGCTGACCGGGGCTGGTTGGACTACGTGGATTGAATCCGTATACTTATTGGCCCACCCCCCCCAAGCCGATAGGAGCCCCTAATGATTATCGTCGATACGGCGCTCGAGAAGCGCGAATCGAGCAACAATCCGGTCCGCGTCGCGATCTTCGGTGCGGGCTACATGGGACGCGGTATCGCGCGTCAGTTCCTCAAGCCGCTCACGGGCATGCGCCTGGTCGCCGTAGGCAACCGCACGCTTTCACAGGCGGTCCGCGCATACACCGATTGCGGCGTCGACGACGTCACGACGTGTAACACTGTGAGCGACCTCGAGAACGCGATCGCAGCGGGGCGTCCCGCCGTCACAGACGATGCCGCGCTCCTATGCGAGGCTGGTCCCATCGATGTCATTCTGGAAGCCACTGGCGAGGTTGATTTCGCTGCCGGCGTGGCGCTAAAGGCCTTCGACAACGGCAAGCACGTCGTTTTCATGAACGCCGAAGTCGATGCAACCATCGGCCCGATTCTAAAAACGTACGCCGATCGTGCCGGGGTCGTCATGACGAATACAGATGGGGATGAGCCGGGGGTCGCGATGAACCTCTTCCGGTTCGTCAAAACAATCGGGTACAATCCGGTTTGCGCCGGCAACATCAAGGGCATGATCGATCACTACCGCACGCCCGAGACGCAGCGCGCGTTTGCAGAGAAGTACAATCAGAAGCCGATCATGATCACGTCGTTTGCCGACGGCACCAAGCTGTCCATGGAGACGACGGTTCTCGCGAACGCCACTGGCTTCGGCGTCGCGACGCGTGGCATGCACGGGCACAAGTGCGAGAAGGTCAATGACCTGCTGGAGATCTTCACGGCCGACATGTTCGATGACGGAGGCCTCGTCGAATACACCATCGGGGCGGCGCCACACACAGGCGCGTTCGTGATCGGATACAACGAAGACCCAGTCAATCAGCAGTACATGAACTACTTCAAGATGGGTGATGGCCCACTCTACTGCTTTTACACACCATATCACCTACCCCACCTTCAGATCGTCACCACGGTGGCGCGGGCGGCGCTCTTTCACGATCCCACGGTCACACCGCTCGGCAGACCGCACTGCGACGTCATGACGTTGGCCAAGCGCCCGCTCAAGGCAGGCGAGGTCCTCGACGGGATCGGTGGTTTCCACACCTACGGAGCGATTGAGAATGCTGAAACGGCCATGCGTGGGCGGTACCTCCCGATGGGCGCGTCCGTCGGATGCCGGGTCAAGCATGACCTCTCGATCGACCACCCCATTACGTATGCCGACGTCGAGATGCCCGCAGAGCGGCTGCTCGACCGGCTCCGTCGTGAGCAAGATCAACGCTTCTTTCCCGAGCTGCTTGGCGAGGCAGAGACCGCTGCCGAGTAACTAGTCGATTCGTCCGCTGCCGACCGCGACGTACTTCGAAGAGAAGTCTTGCGGGTCGTAGAACTGTCGGCCATCGACCACCAGGGGTGGGTTCGACATCGAACGGATTCGATCGGGCAAGTCGGCGAACTCTTCCCACTTGGTGATCAAAACCACGGCGTCAGACCGCTCGAGGAGCGCATCCACGGAATCGACCGAGTCGAACTTCGCGGCGCTCGAGACCGTTTCGTCGTTCTTGACCACAGGATCGTACGCGAGCACCGCGCAACCCGCTGCGTTGAGCTTCGACATGACCGGCACCGCAGGTGTTTGCCGCGTATCGCTCGTGTCCGGCTTGAACGCCAAGCCCAAGATCCCGATCGTCTTGCCTTGCAGGTCGCCGAGCTCGTTTCGAAGGAGGTCGAGCACGACGTTCGGCTGGCGACGGTTGACTTCCCCGACCGATCGCAGCAGCACCGGATCGACGCCGCGGCCCTCGGCGAACTTCACGAGCGCCGCCAAGTCTTTGGGCAAGCAGCTCCCGCCATAGCCGCAGCCCGGCTGAAGGAAGCCGCTGATCTGCGCCGTCGACCGACCGTACCGTGGCGTCATCCGCGTCAAGTACTGCGAGAGATGCATCCCAGCCATGACTTGTGCGCCGTCGATGTTGCCGACGGCAGCCGCCACATTGCCGATCTCGTTGCTGAACGAGACCAGGGTCGCCAGCAATACGTTCGAGGAGTACTTGATCATCTCCGCGGTCGCGGTGTTGGTCTCGACCCGCGGGGCATCTGGGAACGCCGCGTACAGCTCTCTCAGGTCTTCCAGCACTTCGGGGGTGTCCGCGCCAAAGACGAGGCGATCCGGATTCATGAAGTCCGGAACGGCCTGTCCTTCGGTCAAGAACTCCGGGTTGGCGCCGAACCCGACCTCGGGGCCCTCAGCCTTGCCCGATTCGGCCTTGATGATGTCGGCGACTACCGAGCGCGTGGTGCCAGGCACACAGGTGCTCTTGAGAATGATCGTGTGGCGCTCCGTGGCATTGCGCAGCGCCTGCCCGATCTGGCGGGACGCAGTTCTCACCTGTGAGAGATCGATCTCTCCATCGTGAGTGGGTGTGCCGACGGCGATCAGGGTGAGCCGGCTTGCCGTGACCGCTCCGCCGAGGTCGGTCGTGAACGAGAGCGTCTTTCCGACGTTCCGCTCGAGGATCTCGGGCAGCCCTTCTTCGTGGATCGGGCAGTGACCGTCCCGCAGTGCGTTGACGACTTCTTCTCTCGAGTCGACACAGATGACGTGGTGGCCCTTGTCTGCGAGACATGCGCCACTCACGAGACCGACGTAGCCCGTGCCGATGACCGCGATGTTCATATGCCCGCTGGATCCATGTTGTGCGCGTACCAGATGATCGTCCTTCGTACGCCCGACTCGAGATCGTAGGCGGGATGATATCCGAGCTCCGTCTTGGCCTTGGTGATGTTAGGGCATCGACGGTTCGGATTGTCGACGAGGTATTCGTCCTCTTCGTTGGCCTGCCGCACCACTTTGCCTTCGTATCCAAAGAGGTCTTTGGCGGTCGCGACGGTCATGTCGGCGAGATCGCGCATCGAGATCTCCGGCGTTTCCGTCCCGATGTTGTAGGCTTCGCCGGGCCGCCCCACGACGAGAACCTTGTAGTAACCGACGACTGAATCGGCGGAGTAGCAGAAGGTTCGAGTGGGCGTGCCGTCCGAGTACATCACGATGTCTTCGTCTTGGAGTACGCAGCGGCAGAAGTCGGGCAGCACGCGGCCATCGTTCAGCTTGAGCCCGGGCCCATAGTTGTTGAACGGACGGGCCACTTTGATTGGAAGGTCGTGCACCTTGGTAAAGGTCACGCAGAGCGTCTCGCCAAAACGCTTCGATTCGTCGTAACAAGCGCGCGGGCCGGTGCACGACACGTTCCCGCGATAGGTCTCCGCGGTGGGAATCTCGGCAGGGTCCGGATCCCCGTAGATCTCGCTCGACGAGTAGAACAGGAATCCTGAAATCGGGTGTCCATCTTTGCCCTGCTGGACCGACAAGTCGAGCAAGTATCGCAGGCCGTCGATGTTCGCATCGATGCACTCGATCGGATACTTTCGATAGATCATCGGCGACGCAATGCCGGCCGCATGAATGATGTAATCGAGCTTCGGGAAATCGACCGGCTTGGAAAGATCGCTCACGATTAGCTCAACCTCGTTGGCATCAGCCAACTCCGACAGCCAGCGCGGCTTCCCGCGAAAAAAGCTGTCGAGGGTGAGGATACGAATCTGGTCACCGGCATCGGCCTTGCGGTTGTAGTGAACCGCGGCGAGCACGAGGTAGTAACCGAGGAATCCGGCGGCTCCCGTGATGAGGAGTGTCTTCCCAGCAAGTTGGCCGAACTCGTCCGAGAGCTCGGTCACGATGTGATCGAGGTCGGTGCTCAGCACCTCCTCGTAGGCCTCTCTTGGTATCTTCACTTCACTCCTTCTGCCGCAAAGTGCGAGGGCGTGGGCATGCTTGCAAGCCGATCAGCCTAACACAATCCAAGGTCCACACCACGCCGCTCCCGTGCGGTCAGGACAAGCGGAGCTTGCGGGCGTAGAAAGCCTCCGCGAAACGGTTAGGCGCCGCACATTCGACTCCGCGAAGCCGCATGAGCCCGCGAAAGGTCTCTCGATCGAACCACGTGCGACCAGCTTGGGTGGGGAAATGCTCGTAGAGGAGGTCGATCTTCTTGTCACAGGTCGTCTCATCGAGGGCGATGAAGGCGTTCGGCTGGCCGAGATCACCGTCGTATTTGGGAATCTCGTACTCGAGGATCAGGTGGTGACGAAACGTGTTCCAGGTGAGCTCGGAGACGACGCGATGATCTTGATGCTTGTCGGCACCGTGGTGGGTGAGGATGACGTCGGGCGAAACCCTCGCTTTGAGCCCCTCAAAGGCTCGTTTGATCTCCGCGAAATCGCTCGGGAAGAAACTGTCGCGAAACGCGTGAAGCTCCACGTGTGGGTTCTTGCTCGCCGCCAAGAACCCGTGCGCGCTCCGCTCGGCCTCGGTCCGTCGGTCGCCGTGCGCCGCGAACACCACCCAGTGAAACTTCAGCTTGGGGTTCTGCTCGGCCCAATGAAGAATGGTGCCACCACACCCGATCTCGACGTCATCGGCATGGGCCCCCAGACAGAGGACGGAACCAAAGGAACTGGGGGCAAGCTCGATCACTGCGGCTTGCCCCATGCTAACGAGACTCAGCCCGATCGGCAACAAGCCAGCCTCGCCCTTCGATTCTCGCGGCCTGGGTTGTAAGTCGCCGAAGCCGCGGGCGCTGCTCGCTATGTTGTGCCCACTCTAATTACCCGAGCAGAGCGTTGAAGTCGCACCACGTCCAAAAGCCATACTGCGAACCGGATGTCCCCCTGTATAGGAAGACGACTCCGTCCAATTGATACCGTCAGAGCTGTAGTAGAACTCTTGTTGGTCGTAATAGTTACCCCAACTTTGTTTTACGCCCACATATGCGCTGCCGTCGTCGGCAACAGCCGCGTGCTCCAAAGACAAATTGGGATTCATATCTGTCGTTGTCCAGTTGACTCCATCGGCACTCCTATGACGCTTGCCAGATTGCCACACCATGAAATGCGTTCCATTGAAGACCACGCTGGAGGCATTTTCTCCGATGTTATTCTGTGTCCAGTTCCGGCCATTGTCCGATGTCACGCAGGGAGCACCACTGCTTCCATTCATCCAGATCATGATGCCGTTGCCATAAGCGAAGCTCCCACCACCACCACAACCTGCTGGCGCGGATTCAGGCTTGCTCCAACTAACACCATCGTCCGAATAGACCATCTCATTACCGTTACTACCGCTGGCCGCCATGTAGAAAGTGCCGCCACCGTATCCTGCGGAACGCACATTCCATCCGTCAAGCGGAACGGAGGCGGTGTCGTGCCACGTCTGCCCCAGATCATCGGAGTATTTTGCGTACCGGGTGGCGGCCAAGACCCTACCTTCTCCAAAAACCAGTCCACCGTAGGTGCCGACAAGATTCAGATTTACCCAATCGACACCATTGGTGCTGCGCATGGTTGGTCCCTCTGTTCCCCAACCAAAGGTTGTCCAAAAATATCCGCCTCCAAATTGCACGCCGTAACCAGGCCATTCGTTGTGATCGCATTCCACTTCATTGGGGTCGCCACCCACCCAGCAGCGGATACTGTCGTCTTTGGATTGATCGGCCACCCACGTTTGGCCGCCGTCACAAGATGCGACCCGGCGCCCGGCATGTCCTTGGGCAACGAAGATCGGGATCTCACCTTCGCCTACGCCTGCCGTGCCGCCGGTTCCTGCTTGCCCGGCATCACCGCCCGTGCCGGCTGTCCCGCCGGAGCCTGTGATCCCGCCGGAGCCTGTGGTTCCGCCGGAGCCGCCGCTACCGGCGGTGTCGCTCCCACTGTCGGATATCCCTGCATCGCCGCAGGCCCAAAGCCCAGTCAGAATCGCTGCAAGCAAAGTCAGCTTTCTCACGCGAATCCCCCAAAGCCCAACCTAGCACTTGCGGGGACGCACCCCCAAAATCGTATTGTGCGAAACTCTCCCAAGGGCACGGGAGCAGTACGCAGGCGAAGCCGAGTACACCCACGACTTCAACTTTGGCAAAATTTTCCTACTGCAGATTAGACCAACGGCTTCTCTGCGACGATTCTCCAGTTCAAATCTGCGATCTTGGCCTTTTCCGCATCGGTCCATGACTGGCCACCGCTTTGAAGAAGGTCGAGCGACTCTTCGACCCAGGTGGGCAAAATGCGAATTGCTTCAAGCGCCCTGATGACCTTTCGCCCCCTGAGAATCAAATCTCTCTTTTGCTCGCAGATCGGCCAGGCCGGGCGTTTGGAGGGAGCTGAAACGACAACTGTAAAACCCGCCCTTTGCAAGGCGGCGCAAACATCGGCTGGGTACATGGATTGAGTGGCCGCGAGCGTTGGCAGAAATGCCTTGTGTAGGCTCACGTGCTCTTCGTTGTCCCAGTCGAAATGCGGCGTCAATAAATACTCGGAACAAGCGTACCGCGCTCCGGGCTTCAACACGCGGTACATCTCTACCGCGTGGTCATCGAGCTCCTCTTTCTTGAAAAACGGCCATACCGCTTGAAAGGAAAAGCATCCATCGAAGGTTTTCGAGTCATACTCGAGTGGCTCGTGATGGTTGCCCACCTTGAAGTGAAGCCGATCACTCATTCCGCATTCCGCCGCCCAGTCGATCGCACTCTCAATCTGATTGGGATCGATGTTGTACCCCGACACCTGACCGCCCGTTAGCGTGGCGAAGTGGTGTGAGACCCTCCCGCGCCCGCACCCCATGTCCAACAGATGCGATCGTTTAGGGTCTTTCAGATTTAGCTCCTTCAAGACAGCCTGCTCGACCAAGAGCTGATTGCCGTACAGACCTTGGGATTCGTCTAGCTGCGGCGGAATGTAGAGCTTCTCCAGGTCAAACACCGAGAGCAAGTTGTTCAGGACCTTGTAGTAGTCCGCGACCGCTTTCGTTTCATCCGCTGTTTCGGTGGGCTCGCCATCCTGCATTCTCTGAAGGAACTTGAAGCCATCGATGCAAGCTTGCTTGTCCTCGTCCGTCAGCTCTGCCAACCGCTTGAGTCCGATGAGCGCGGTCTTAATTCGGTACCAATTCATTTGTCAGATCTCTGATTGAATACGTTCGGAGGCGTCGACCGTCCAAGTGCGTCCGGACAGATAGCTCTCTCGTCGACATCACGCCAGAGGGCCGTCATTCGGGAATGATCCTCGGCGGGGTCCTCTTTGGCATCGGGGTTGCCCTTCTGTGTGAGACCTACCGCGCCGACGCGCAGCCGACAGGACCTGGCCTGGCCGGCTTGTACAAGATCGACTTCTCCGGCGATGAATCCGGCGGAACCTTACTGTGCTTCGCCACTACTGCGAAAGCGGAGAGTTCGTGCCCCGTAATCGGATCGCGGGAGTGATTACGACCAGCAACGCACTGACCATCGCCGACCGCGGTCGACTCCTCGTGAACACGCTCGCGATGGCGCGGAAACGGGATCCATTGCGGCAGCGCTATCTTGCCGAGCTTGCCGCGGGGCTACGATGATAGCTTAGCCGGAATCCGACCCGAGCGCCCGAAACAAGGCGGTCCGCGTGGCCTTGTCGCCTGAGGTGAGAACAAAGCGCTTCTTGTCGAATGATCGACCGAGCAGGAAGTCGGACATGGTTTGCCGAGGCACGCGAACGCGTGCGTCCGCATCCGTGCAGGGCCTGGCGGTCGCGGTGGGGCTGGCGCCGAGGAGGATCTGGATGTGCTCGCCGTCGATCTCTAGCTCGATGACATGACGCGCGTCGGGGAGAGCATCCCCGGCTCGTGTGAGCACCGCCTGCAGCGCCATCGCGATCGCGCGAATGCTGCGCGGGTGCTTTGGAGGCGCGATCGGCTGGAGCATGGCTCCCCAGAACGCGAGCTCCTCTACCGCACCGCGTGCTGCAGCACCTAGTTCGGTGAGCGCGTAGAGCATGGTGTTGTGCGAGCGCACTCTCCGAACAATTCCGTCACTCTCGAGGCGACGCAGGCGGTCGGCCAAGAGGTTCTTCGGGATGCCCTGCAACCCGTCTTGGAGCTCCTGGAAGCGCGCGGCGCCAAGCCCAAGCCAAATGGAGAAGACAGAATGACGAACGATCACATCACAGTCGTATACAAGTGGACCGCCAAGCAGGGAAAGCTGGATGAGCTCAAGTCGATCTACGAAGAGGTCACGGAGGCGATGAAGCAGAACGAGGCGGACGCCGAGGCCGTCCACTGCTTCGTCTCCGAGAAAGACAACGCCCTGTCCGTCCGTGACGAGTTCAAAGATGCCGCGGCGATGGGCTACCACTTGAGCACCACCGCGGCCGCTCACTTCCCAAAGTTGCTTGCCATCGCAGTCCCTGGGCCATTCTTCTTCTTCGGAGACGTCCCCGAGGAGCTTCAGCAAGCAACCCAGCAGATGCAGCTCGGCGGCGAGTTCAGCGCGCACGCATTTGGGTTCGATCGCTAGGCGACGAAGGTTCTTCGTATCAACGACGACGAGGCCGCGCGGCCTCCGCAAGCTTGATACCTCGCGCGGGACGACCAGCGCTCAGCGCCCCTCAACGAAAAAGCCGACCTCGGAATGCCGGCTCTCGGGGCGGGAAATGGGATTCGCTTGCGAGTGTACGAGTGCAGCGCGCTGCACGAGTACGGGAGCAGTACGGAGGCGAAGCCGAGTTGCAGAGTAGCTCTAGTTCACTCGGTTCTCGACCCGCCCTGATTTAGGGATCGACCTCGGACTGCTAGGGCAGTCTAATACGTCTACTGCGGTACGGCGGCCGGATCGCTGATGCCGGAGCACAGGTTGAAGTCCATCTTGCACTCGTCGAAGATGCAATCTTGGCACGGCAAGGTGTTCGCCCCGCGCTCGTTGCAGACGTCGCCGCAGCCCGAGTCGATGCAACCCGCAAACGTCCCGAAACAGCCGCCGCAGTTCCCAGAGACGCCGAGCGCCTCCGCCACACACGTGTTTACGGACTGCTCGATGTCCGTGTCGGCCGCGTCGTAGCAAGCCCAGAACTCGTTCGGGTACTCGGGGTTGCTGATAGTCCCCTGATGATCCGAATCGTTGTTGCACGCGTTCTGCACGCTCCCGGCGGACCCACCCGAGCCAGCGGACCCACCCGAG
>Ga0224497_10001903_pt1 | contig 12839 bp, 12 predicted proteins | sample SF_Jul11_sed_USG_4_FD_167970 | JGI IMG/M metagenome (GOLD analysis project Ga0224497, IMG submission 167970) | Sediment microbial communities from San Francisco Bay, California, United States - SF_Jul11_sed_USGS_13 | ecosystem: Environmental > Aquatic > Marine > Sediment | place: USA... | reverse complement strand
TTTCGGGTTTGCCGCGGTAATCGGAGCGAGCTTCAGCAGGTATGGCTGGGAAATTGGCGGCCGGTACGAACTCGATCTCGACGGTCTTCCGGTCCATGTCTATAAAACCGCCGAAGGAACTCAATCAAAACCTTGTGCCGAGATCGAGATGACCGATGTGGGAATGAACGTGTTGCTGGACGAAGGTCTTATGCCCTTCGCGTCGTTCAAGAACTCTGATCGCGTGAGGCTCGGTGGTATCCAGTCGGTCAAGTTTCCGGCAAAGGCCCTGAAGGGGCGCTGGCAGTGAAGGCCTGAACGCCCGTAGGCAAATACGTTTTTTGTTGGCATCGAATCCTTGGATGAAGTAAAATCGAAGGTTTGCGGTGCCATTTTTTATGTACTTTGACGAAACATTTGATGTAATTGTGATCGGCGCAGGTCATGCGGGTTGCGAGGCGGCCTCGGCCGCTGCACGTCTCGGATCGGAAACTGCACTGGTCACGATAAATCTCGATCTGATCGGGCAGATGTCGTGCAATCCCGCGATCGGCGGTATCGCAAAGGGACACATCGTCCGCGAGATCGATGCTCTGGGCGGGATAATGGGTCGGGTGGCCGACCGCACGGGAATTCAGTTTCGACTTTTGAATCGGTCGCGGGGACCGGCGGTGCAGTCGCCGAGGGCCCAGGCGGACCGCGCGCTGTACAGGACCGAGATGCGCCGCGTCCTTGAAGCGACTCCGAATCTGCATTTTCGACAGGGATTTGTGGTTCGGCTAATTGTTGATAATAAACAAGTTATTGGTGTGGAAATGCAGGATACCCGGCGTTTCGGTGCGAAGGCGGTTGTGGTTGCGACCGGCACATTTCTGAACGGCAAGATCCACACAGGCAATCGCAATTACTCGGCGGGCCGCGCCGGCGAACCGGCCTCGATCGAATTAGCGCAGAATCTGAAGGAATTGGGTTTCCCCGTCGGTCGTCTCAAGACGGGAACCCCTCCGAGGCTGGATGGACGGACGATTGACTGGGATGCCTTTGAAGAACAGAGACCTGACGAAAAACCGGTGGCATTTTCGTTTGCAACCGAGTCGATCAGCCAAAAACAGATAAACTGCCACATTGGTTATACGAATCAGGCGTTGCATGACGATATCCGTGCAAACATTTCAAAATCGCCGCTTTACTCGGGTGCCATAAAGGGGATCGGGCCGCGATATTGTCCTTCTATTGAAGACAAGGTCGTAAAGTTCGGTGAGAAAGATCGTCACCAGTTGTTCCTCGAGCCAGAAGGGCATGACACCAACGAGGTGTATCTGAATGGGTTTTCTACTTCATTGCCCGCGGATCTTCAGCAGGACCTATTGAGAAGAATCGAGGGATTTGAGGAGGTTCGTATAATACGCCCCGGCTATGCCATCGAGTACGACTTTGTCGACCCGCGTGAACTCAGGCCGTCGATGGAAACAAGCAGAATCAAGGGGCTGTTTTTTGCAGGTCAGATCAACGGTACCACGGGTTATGAAGAAGCGGCCTGCCAGGGCCTGATGGCTGGACTAAACTCCGTGTTCCACGTGGAACAACGGGAACCTTTGGTTTTAGGCCGTGAAGAGGGATATATCGGGGTTTTGGTCGATGATTTGATCCGTCACGGGGTTGATGAACCGTACCGGATATTTACATCACGTGCCGAAGCACGGCTGACGCTGCGGCATGACAATGCGGATCTGAGGCTTTCGCCGAAAGGCAGGGAAGCCGGGCTTGTTGACGAAACAGATTGGGAACGGTTCAATCTTCGCCGTGACCGGATTGCGCGGCTGAGGAACACACTGGACAACGTTCGGTTCAAGCGTTCCGATTCGGAATATGCTGCCGCCTCGCAATTGCTCGGATGCGATCTCGGGGATTCGGTGACGCTTTCGCAGCTTGCGCAGCGTCGCGGAGTAAATACCGAATTGATTCTTAAACTTCTTCCTCCCGAAGCTCAAGCGGAGACGAACGAACGCGACCTTCAAACCGCGCTCGCGGATTCTCTCTACTCCGGCTACATCAAGAAACATGACAAGGCAACTGCGCGTGTTAACAAACACGACAATCTGCGAGTGCCGAAAACCTTTAAGTTCAACGCAATTAGCGGTTTATCGAATGAGATGGTCGAACGAATCGAACGCGCGCAGCCGAGTACTTTTGGCCAGGTTCGGAAGATCAGCGGGCTGACGCCGGTCGCCCTGTCCACCGTCCTTGTACACCTCACCGCCGAGAAAGCCAAAGCCTAGAGAAGGGTTCCAGATTCCAAGTTCCAAGCTCCAAGTTTCAAGTTTCAAGTTCCAAGAATTCAAGGTTTGAAGCTTCGGACTTCGGACTTCGGACCCCAAGTCCATGGCTCGAATTTCAACGTCTGCTAAATAACTTCTCATTTTTATGAAGAAAAGGATTTTCTGGAGCTCGAAGCCGTTGCCCGGCAGACTTGAAACCTGGAACCTGAAACTTGAAACTCAGTTGTGTTCCACGTGGAACACCACTGAGTGCTGAGTGCCGGGAACTGAGCGATTCGCCTAGCTAGGAATGGTGAATTGTGCTAGATTTGTCTCTTCCGAATACCGCATTAATACCTGTTACAAATGGGAAAAACCATCGCCATCGCAAATCAAAAAGGGGGTGTGGGTAAGACAACGACCGCCGTTAATCTTGCCGCCGGCCTCGCCGTGGAGGAAAAAACGGTTCTTTTGGTGGATGCGGATCCACAGGGAAATGCAACATCCGGTTCCGGAGTCATTAGGGAAAAATCGCGAAAAACGCTTTATGATGCGATCTCAAATCAGGTACCGCTTGAAAATATAATATTCCCGACTGAGTTTCCCCTGTTGTGGGTAATCCCAGCCGACAAGAACCTCGCGGGGGCGGAAATCGAACTTGTAGACCAAGACCGGAGAGAATATAAGCTCAAAGAATTACTCGATGTTGCGAAATCAGAATTTGATTACATAATCATCGATTGTCCGCCTTCACTTGGCCTTTTGACCGTCAATGGATTGACCGCAGCGGATTCGTTGCTGGTACCCATACAGTGCGAGTATTTTGCATTGGAAGGTGTCACAGAACTCTTTGATACACTCGCTCGGTTGCGAAGATCACTCAACCCGGAACTCACAATCGAGGGCCTTCTTCTGACAATGTATGATGAACGCACAAACCTTTCTGCGGCTGTCGCGCGTGATTTGAGAGACTTCTACGGGAGCCAGGTGCTCGACACGGTTATTCCCCGGAATGTTCGGCTCGCCGAGGCTCCGAGCTTTGGTAAACCTATTATTCTCTATGATATACGGTCACGCGGATCCGAAAGCTACATGCAGCTTGCAAAGGAGATTCTAAACCATGGCTAGACAAGCGTTGGGACGCGGCTTGAGTGCTCTTTTAGGAGAGGATACAGCCGGGGCAAATAAGGAAAAGGACTTTCTCGAAATTGGAATCGAAATGGTCGAACCAAATTCGGAACAGCCGCGAGACAGTTTTCCGGAAACCGAATTAGATGAGTTGACGCAATCGATTCAGGTAAACGGGGTGGTCCAACCGATACTCGTGCGCGCGAGAGGAACCAAGTATCAAATCGTCGCCGGAGAACGACGTTGGCGCGCTGCGCAGAAAGCGGGTTTGAAACACATACCTGCCGTTGTCAGGGAAATTGACGACGACAAAATGCTCGAGATCGCATTGATCGAGAATATTCAACGCCAGCAACTGAATCCGGTGGAAGAAGCCAAGGCCTATCAGAAACTGATCGATGATCTCGGGTTGACACAGCAGGCAGTTGCGGAAAGGGTCGGGAAAACGCGGACGTTTATTGCTAACTATTTGCGGTTATTGAACTTACCGGAACCAGTACTCGTCCATCTTGGTGAAGGAAGAATCTCGGTTGGGCATGCCAAAGCCCTGCTTTCGATAGAGAGTACGACTCGTCAAAAGGAACTCGCAAACGCAATCCTTTTGCACGGTCTTTCGGTGCGGGACGCAGAAAAGGCCGCAAAGAGAAAGCCGCGGAAGGCCAGTCCGAAACCGGCGCCGGCGGATCCGAATCTTAAAAAGGCCGAAACAAGACTCAGAAGAAAACTGGGAACACAGGTAAAAATAATACCGGCCAGGCAGGGGCAAAGCGGTAAGATAGAGATCGAATACTATGGGACTGAAGACTTGGATAGACTGTATAACTTGTTGTTGGGTAAATAGATAGCTATGACTAAGAGACTGACGGAAATGGTTGACTGTGCTGGTTGAGTGGCGAAACTCGCACCAGGCGACCTTGCTCAGGTACTGAGCAAACTTCCGAAACAAGACGATAAAAACATCGTTGTCGGCTTCGATCATGCCGACGACGCGGGAGTTTACCGCCTTGATGACGATCGATACCTCGTCCAGACCCTCGATTTCTTTACACCGGTCGCCGATGACCCCGAAACCTACGGAAGGATTGCCGCCCTGAACTCGATCAATGATGTCTACGCGATGGGCGGAGTTCCGATTACGGCCCTGTCGATCGTTTGTTTTCCGCAAAGCGGCGATTTTGAACTACTCGGTGACATTCTGAGCGGCGGTCATAGGGCCTTGATGGAAGAAAACGTTGCCGTCATTGGGGGACATTCCGTCGATGATAAGGAAATCAAAATAGGCTACTCTATAACCGGAATTGTTGAATCTAGTAAACTTATCACGAATGCTGGGGCGCGGCCGGGTGACCGGCTTGTTCTTACCAAGCCGATCGGAACAGGTGTCATTAACACGGCCGTCAAGTTTGGAAAAGCCTCGGCTGAAGCGGAACAGGCGGCAATCGAGGCGATGACCAAATCGGCGCGCGAAGCATCTAAGGCAATGATCGGGGTCGGGGCGAACAGCTGCACGGACATCACGGGTTTTGGATTGTTAGGACATGCATTCGAGCTGGCCGGCGCAGGAGATGTTACTCTTGAGATTGATTCAACATCGGTGCCATTGCTTCCCGATGTCCTGGAACTGATCGAAGCAAAAATGCTGACACGCGGAGACCGCAATAACCGCAACTATGTCGGGAGTGAGATCGTATTCAGTGACGCGGTTACGCCGTTTATGCAAAGCGCACTGTTTGATCCGCAAACTGCGGGTGGGCTGTTGATCAGCCTGCCGCCGGAGAATGTGCAGGAGTTTCTGCAAATTATTGATAACGGAGTAGTTATCGGTCAAGTAAAGAGAAGATCAGAACATCTTTTGGAGGTTTCCTGAGGCTGGCTGACCATTTGTAAGACTGGCCAACGAAAATCGTGTTTTTATTTATCTTGGAATCATTGGGAACATGGGAGCTCCTGCTTGTCGGGATGGTCGCGCTTGTCGTTTTTGGGCCGCGCAGGATTCCAGAACTGGCCCGTAAGGCGGGAAAGATGATGGCCGAATTCAGAAAAGTCTCGAATGATTTCCGTTCCACGTGGGAACGTGAGGCCGCCCTCGGCGAGGATGAAAAGAATGCCTTTAACTTTAGCGACGAAGCGCTGGCAGGCCCTTCGGGAATGCCGGAAGAAGAGCATCCGTCGTTAAAGGAAGCGAATATCGGTGGAGATTCGCCGGAAGAACCGGCCGCTGATGTTGATTCGAAGGGCGCTGCGTCTGCGCCGTCCATGCCCGAGATTAGAGAAATAACCGACGAAGCACAGATCGAAAAGCTCAAAACAACCGCATCTTCTCCCGCTGAGGAGCCGAACGACAAGGAAGATTGGTTCTAAGTATCTGATTTTGAATACGTTACTACGTTATGGCGATCGATGAAGGCACAATCGAGGAAAGACTATCGGGACACATGTCCTTCCTCGAACATCTCGACGAGTTCCGGAAACGGCTCGTTCGTTCTGCCCTTATAATCGGTGTTGCCTTTTGCATTTGTTGGTTCTTCTCCGATCAGATCTACAACTTTCTCGCGATTCCGGTTCAGGAGGCGCTGACCAGGGCGGAAAGACGGGAAGTGCCTCTTTCAGGCAGAAAGGGAGACGAAAAACTGCTTCCACTAAAAGGCGTAAAGGAAGGAGATACAGGACTTTACGTTTTCGATCGCCCAACCAATATCGGGAACATACCGGTCGCCGCGGGCACCTCGGTGATGGCCATTGTCTCCAGGGATTCGACGGGCAACCCTGGGTTGTTTACCGAGCAGATAATCTACACATCCGACACCGTGCTCCCAAAGGGCGTCAAGTTGCCGGTTGATTTCAGGGTCGAAAAAGATCCGACCAAAGAAGCGAACGAAAGAATGGTCATAACCACTGCGGTTGAACCATTCACGCTTTACGTAACAGTTTCGCTCTACGCCGCAATTGCATTATCGATCCCGTTCCTGCTGTTTGAAATTTGGGGATTCATCTCGCCGGCACTTTACAAGCATGAAAGGAAGTATGTGACGCCGTTTATCTTCCTATCGACGATTTCTTTTGTAGTCGGCGCCGCTTTTGCCTACTACATACTATTTCCGCCAGCGGTCGCTTATCTCCTCGGGCTCGGTTCGGATTTTCAGCTTCTTTTGCGTGCTACGGATTATTTTGAATTCATAACGCTGATCATGCTTGCTATGGGGATCATTTTTCAGATGCCGGCTGTGAGCTACGTCTTATCGAGGATCGGTGTTATCTCAGCCGGTTTTCTGGTAAAGAGTTGGAAGGTTGCCCTGGTCCTGATCCTAATCATTGCGGCCTTTATTTCTCCGACCGGTGACATCCCGAACATGATGCTGTTTGCGACTCCGATGGCTGTTTTATATCTGGTCTCAATAGGAATAGCATGGTTCTTCGGCAAGAAAAGGGAAACAGACTGATTTTGCAATTCACCACACAATGCGGCTGGGCAACTTACCGCTAGTGTCAAACATCTTGAACATTTAACAGTTTCCGTCTAAAATCTAGGGGTTCCGGCATTATATTTCGTGAGGTTTTTGTTTGTATCGAGGAGTTTTTTAATGAGCAGTAATAATCTGTTGGGTAAATTGTTGTTGACGGGTTTCGTCATATCTTTGGGCGCGTCTGCGGGCTTTGCCCAGGTCGATGTCGATTCTAAGATTCGAAAGACCGATATAGAGGTCAACAGGATCTACAAGGATTGGAAGAGTAAGGACGTCAAATACATCATTACTCCGGAAGAAAAAGACGCTTTCGATCAACTCACGACCAACGAAGAGCGCGAGAATTTTATCGAGAATTTCTGGCGTCGCCGTGATCCCAATCCGGATACGGAGGAAAACGAATACCGGGAAGAGTATTACGAGCGTATCGCGTACGCGAACGAGATGTTTTCTTCTGGTAAACCCGGCTGGATGACAGACCGCGGCAAGATCTACATTACCTGGGGAAAACCCGATAGTGTCGAATCAAGGCCGATGGGCGGCGCATATGACCGCCCGGCATGGGAAGGCGGCGGAACGACCACAACGTATCCGTTTGAGATATGGTTTTACCGCCACCTGGAAGGGATCGGAAGCGGAATCGAGATCGAGTTCGTCGATCCCACCGGGACGGGCGAATATCGTATCGCCACAAATGCGAACGAGAAGGACGCGCTTCTGTTTGTCCCTAATGCCGGTCTGACGACTGCTGAGTCGCTCGGACTCGCAAACAAGGGCGACCGTATCTCCGGCATAAATCAGAGAAACTATTACCGCGAACAGGATTCGCCTTTCAGAAGGCTCGAGATTCGCAACCAGCTTTCGCGGCCGCCGCAAGTAAAGTATGCTGATTTGCAGGCGACGCTGGAAGATTCACCGGTTATCGACAACAACCCGCTTGAGTTTGATCTTCGGGTAGATTTTTTCCGGCAATCAGAAAACAGCGTGATCACGACAATCACGCTTCAGACGCCGAATGAAGAATTGGCGTTTGAAGACCGCGGCGGGGTACCGACTGCTAGGATGAATATTTTTGGACGGATCACAGCTGTGACCGACAGACGTGCCGGGATCTTTGAAGATTCGGTGATTGCCAGTGCGACTGCCGAGGATCTCTCTGTAACAAGGCAGCGGGCATCGGTTTATCAAACCCAGCAGGCGTTGGCGCCGGGCCATTACAAAGTGCAGGTGGTGGTTCGAGATGTCGTAACGGGCAACAAGGGAATTCGAAGTCTTGGTTTTACGGTGCCGGACTACAACAGCGACAAGTTGATGACCTCGACCCTGATTCTCGCGTCGAAGCTTCGCACGACCACAGACACCGATATCGGAGGCCGTTTTGTAATCGGCAATGCAAAGGTGATCCCCAACTTGACGGGCGAATACCGCCGCGGAGAAGAAGTCGGGATCTACATACAGGTCTATAACACGAAGATCAACGAAACGACTTTGCGTCCGGATGTCGAGGTCGAATATGTGCTCGAAAAGGATGGAAAAGAGCTGCTCAGGCAGTCGGAAGATTGGTCGGGTTTGAGCGATTCGGGTCAAAGGCTGACCCTCGCGAGACTGCTTCCAACGCAGGGAATGCCTCTTGGCGAGTACGAGATCAAGATCAAGATCAAGGACAAAGTCGGCACCGAGGTTCGGACGCTCGAGCCGGCGGCAAAATTCAGGATAACCGAATAGATCGAACCAAACTATTCTCGACCGGCGTCCTTTGCAAGAAGGGCGCCGGTTTTTATATGTCGACGATACGCACAAAACGTCTGCTCCTCCGTCCTTACTCGATTGAAGACCGGGACGACTATATTTCGCTGGTCACGGACCCTTTGGTGATGGCGCATATTGACGGAGACGTGGCGTCAGAGGAGGTCGCCGAGGATTGGTGGCAGAGACTCATCGGCGCGTCTTCCAAGGATCTGAGATGGAGCGTTCGCGCGCTGGTAGACGGGCATTATGTCGGGCACGGAATGATCAATTACTCGAGGCCCGGGAACGCGTGCGAACTGGGATATATCTTGGCAAGGGCAGAATGGGGAAGCGGTTTTGCAACGGAAATTGCCGGCGCGATGGCCGATTATAGTCGTGATATTATGAAGCTGAAGGAGATTTTTGCGACGGTCGATGAGGATCATCCCGCTTCCCGCAGGGTCTTGGAGAAGGTCGGAATGGAATTTTACGGCTACGATTTTGATGACGTTGGCAGATACCTAGTCTATGTTTTGAACCACGAAGGTTAATAAAGATATTTTGAACAATATCGTGACCGTAATCGTTACAACTTAATGGCGGAAGAAAACATCGGATTGCTGCAAAAGGCGGACCTTTTAGTTTTTATTAAATCGGGAGAAAATTGATGTCGGAATTTGAAAAGGAAGTTGAAAAAGCAGAAAAGGAACTCGAACAAAGTCTGATACCCGTCGAGGGTGAGGAAGATCTGGATGATGAGTATTTGGGAGATCTAAAGATGCAAGCTCAGGAATATCAGCAGAAGCTGCAGGAAGCGGCAGCCAAGGCGAAGGACTTTGCGACGGAGAAATTTGGCCAGGCTGGCGACAAGCTCAAAGAACTTCAGGAAAAGGGCCCGCAGGAGATCGTCGAGGATGTAAAGGAATACGCCCGCAAGAAACCGGGTCAGACAATCCTCATTTCAGCGGCGGTCGGACTGTTTCTCGGGCTCCTGTTCAAGAACCGGAAGTAAGACGGAAATTTTACTGATGATTTTTTTATGGCCGGGCAGCAGCCCGGCTTTTCTTTACCTTCGTTTCGCAGCACGCTCGGTGCAAGAACCTGGGTTTGTTTAGACTAAAGGCTGTCTTTTCAATCCTCAATCTTCAATTAACCCTCTCAGTTCGTTTTAAGCCATTCGGCCCGTAATAAGAAACTCCCCTCGGTGACTATCTTGTCCCCCACGAAGATTCCCTCTTTGACCGGGTAATTCGTTCCCGTTTTGTCCATCAATGAGACCCGGCGGATAACGAAGGTCTTCGGATCCTCCGTCGCTTCGAAGACCACCTGTTCGTCTCCCAAAAACTGCACCGCGGCTTCCGGTACCATCGCCGTCGTTTTTTCCCGACCCCCAATTGTCGCAAATGCGACGTTTACATACATTCCGATCTTTAGCTCCTGACCTGCATTGGAGAGTTCGATCCGCACCTGCGCGGTTCTTGTTGAAGTGTCCAGCTCCGGATCTATATATGAGATATTCCCGCGGAAATACCGGCCGGGATAGGCATCTGTTGTGACGCCCGCCCCGCTGCCGATACGAAGCCTTCCGAGATCTTTTTCAAAGACCTGTGCGATAACCCAGACTGTCGAGAGATCAGTCACCTTAGCCAGCTTTCCATTCGAGGTGACGACCTCGCCTCGATTTGCGATCCTTTCGGTAATCGTACCCGTCACGGGTGATGCGACCGGGAGATCGGCGTTTATCTGCGAAGGCGAATTCAAGGAATCAATCCTGCGTTTTGAAAGACCCAGGACGAGCAGCCTCGCCCGCTCGGAACCGACCTCGGACTGTTTCTTACGGACCATGGTCAGATAGCTGTCAATCTCATTGCGTCGGGCCGGATTGATCTTCAAAAGGCTCTTGGAGCGCTCGAACCGCTTCGAAGCTTCCTCACGCTCTGCCGCCGCGGTCTTGAAGGCCGTCTCCGCCTTTTCAAGCTCACGCTTACTGATCGCTCCGATCGAAGCAAGTTTTTTGGAACGCTCATAGTTGGCCTTCGTCTCGCTCAACATCGCTTCGGCAGCCTCGAGCTTTGCGGTCATGCTGTCCAGTTCGTTTCTCGACTCCTCAGAAATCTCCGACAGACTCAGGGCGCGTGCATATCTCTTGTTTGCCTCGTCAAGCTCGGCTTTTCGGCTCAAATAAACCGACTGCGCGGAGGCGAGTTCTTCGCTCGAAACTACAGCGATCGTGTCACCGCGCCGGACGAAGCGCCCGAGGTCCGCGTTTATCGATTTGACCACACCGCTTACCTGCGTAACGACGGGAGTCATGGCATAATCGTTTGCGTTTATGACACCGGTCGTCGTCGCTTCCGCCGCTGTCCCCACGAGGGATTCGCCGACCTCGACGATCTTCAAATTTGCCGCTTTCAGCTGATCATCCGAAAGCGTGATCATCCGCTCATTTTCCGGGACAGGCTTGCCGCCGTTTGTCTCGCTGAACGATGTATTCCTGGGGGCCGCGACGGGCTTCCCGCCGGGACCACGGAAAAACATGTACCAGATGCCGAAGGCCAAGATACAAATGACCAGGATACCGGAGGCTGCAGCGATGACGAGTCGCGGCCCCACAATAAAACCACCTGGTTTTTTGATCGGTTCATCGATCTCAAACCCGTTTGCCCGCTCTTCATCCGGCGATCGGGCTACTTCCGGTCTTTCTTCTTCGTTATTCATCTTGTCACCAATTCAGGGGCGTTGGTCGCCCTGTAAATCTCGACCTTTGCCAGATACGTTTCGAGTTCCGAGTCGATCAGGCTTTCCCGCAATTCGATCACTCGCCTTTGTTCAGCCAGGTATTCAAGCAATGAATTCGAACCCAGTTCGTACATCTGCCTGACGACATCCAGATTTTGCTCGGCTTGCCCGACGACCCCGGCGCGCGTAATAGACATCGATCGAAAGGCCGAGTCATACCTGACCAACGCTTTCGCAACATCCTGCCGGACAACAAGTTCACCAAAGGCGCGCCGTTTTTCCATCGCTTCCTTCGAGATAACCGCCGCTTCGATCGCATCCCGGCTCCGGTTTTTATAAGGAAGCAGAAAACGGATTCCAAATACGACGTAATTGAACTGCACGGTTTCGGTCATTTTGAGGCGTTGATATCCAAGGGTCGCCATCGCGTCGAGCTTGCCATTGCTGGCGGCCATCTCGATCTCCGCATCGGCGAGATCTTCCATCGCCTTCAAAACAAGTAAATCCGGGCGCGAGTCGAGCGCGCGGGCAGTAAGTACAGAGGCAGAATCAAACGTCGAGGGGCTTTGGTCAAAGTCACCTCTTAAAGTCAATGATTCGGCGGGATCCAGACCGATAAGCGTTCTGAGTTCCAGAAGCGAGATGAGGACATTACTTTCGGCGACCTCGCGCTTCGCGCGGACCCTGTTCAACTCGACAAGCAGCATGTTTTCCTCAAGCGGCGCCGTCTTCCCTTCAACGACCCGTGCCTGAATCAGCCGAAAACTCTCGCTTAGTGAACGCAGGAAATCTTCGACCAATTCGTGCTTGTATGCCAAAGCCAGGGTTTCGCCGAATTTCATACGGACCCTTGCGGCAAGAGCGTTTTCCGCCTGGGCCACCGCCAAGAGCTTAACTTCAGCCTCACGTTGCGCGGTCAGGACCCTCGTCCGGCGCCGGCCTCCCAGTTCGAGCGGCATCGTGCCCTGGATCGTGTAACGATGCGCCGAGCCAAAGGTCCTCTGTTGGCCGCTCGCCTCGACGCTCATCCGCGCCCTTTGGCCTGCCTGCGCGACGAGCCGTTCGGATGCCTCCGCTTCTTTCCGGAGCGCGTTGATCTGATCGTTGTTGGCAATCGCCATCCGGACCGCATCGTCGGCCGTTATCCCGTTTACCTGATCCAGGAACTGCGGACGGGTGACAGTCGCCGTGGACTGGGCAATCAAACAAGTCGCCCCGGCGATAAGTAACGAAAGAACGAAGAGGATTCTTATGACGTGAATCATAGAGTATGGACCTCCCCGGTTTCATTCTCAGACCTAAGGCGCCGCTCGTGGATTATGTAAAAAATAACCGGTGTTACGATCAGGACGTGGAGCAGGCTCGAGACCATCCCTCCAAGTACCGGGGTCGCGAGAGGTTTCATGACCTCAGCGCCGGTCGATGTACTCCACATGATCGGCAATAGTCCGGCGACAACGGTCGTCACGGTCATCACTTTCGGCCGCAATCGGAGGAGGGCGCCTTCAATTACCGCTTCCATGAGCGTCGATTTATCGAGCCC
>Ga0224497_10001902_pt1 | contig 12841 bp, 11 predicted proteins | sample SF_Jul11_sed_USG_4_FD_167970 | JGI IMG/M metagenome (GOLD analysis project Ga0224497, IMG submission 167970) | Sediment microbial communities from San Francisco Bay, California, United States - SF_Jul11_sed_USGS_13 | ecosystem: Environmental > Aquatic > Marine > Sediment | place: USA... | reverse complement strand
TTTGCGACGTTGCATACCGAATCATTTCCTTTTCGGCGGCCGGAAATACGTCGATGATACGATCGATCGTCTTCGCGGCGGATGTGGTATGCAACGTCGCAAACACCAAGTGGCCGGTTTCTGCCGCCGTTAGCGCCAAGCGGATAGTTTCCAGATCACGCATCTCTCCCACCAGAATCACATCGGGGTCTTCGCGCAGCGCCGAACGTAACGCTTCGCTAAACCCCAGCGTATGAGGGCCTTTCTCACGCTGATTGATAAGACAGTTGCGACTGGTGTGTACGAACTCGATCGGATCTTCGATAGTTAGTATATGCGCATACAGATTGTCATTGACGTGATTGACCATCGCCGCCATCGTCGTGGATTTGCCGGAGCCGGTGGGACCCGTCACCAATATCAACCCGCGCGGGCGCAATGAGATCTCTGCGAACGATGCGGGTGCATTGATTTGCTCTAAGTTAAATACTTTACTGGGGATAGTTCGAAATACGGCCGACGGCCCACGCTGCTGATTGAACGCATTAACACGAAAGCGCGCAATATTGGGCAAGTCAAACGAAAAGTCGGTTTCGAGAAACTCCTCGAAGTCTTTTTGCTGCCCATCGTTCATGATGTCATAGATCATGCCGTGCACGGTGCGATCTTCAAGTGCATCGACATTGATACGTTTGATTTCGCCATCCACCCGTATCAGCGGTGGCAGGCCGGACGATAAATGCAAATCCGATGCGCCTTTTTTAAAGGCGAACGCCAGTAATTCCGAAATATCCATCTGTAATCCCCTGAAAACTCGTGAGAAACTCGCTAGTGTTGTGCCGATTTGGCGGTTATGCCGCAGTGCAAGCCACAAAGTCGCGGCCGGGTGCAACCGGTCGGCGACGTCACCAAGCTAACTAGACCTATAGTCAATAATGATTGGTTTCGCTATGTTACGAGATCTCTGATCGATGCATGACCGCGATAGTCAGAATTCGCGTAGAGTTTAAGTATAGTCGTCAACATAGCAAAAATCAGCCGTTGCGCCGTATTAGACAGTGGAAAATGCCGGATAACCTCCTAACCGTCCGCTTGGCCGACGTGCGCGCACGCATCCGGCGTGCCGAAAGGCAGTTTGGCCGCCCGCTGGGTAGCGTATCTCTGATCGCGGTTAGCAAGACGAAGAACAGCGCAGCGATTCGAGCGGCGGCAGCACTCGGTCAACGCGATTTCGGCGAGAACTACGTGCAGGAATTCCTTGGAAAAGCGATCGAATTGGCGGATTTATCGTTGTGCTGGCATTTCATTGGTCATCTGCAGAGCAACAAAACTCGTGAGGTCGCGGCGCATTGTGACTGGATCCACACCGTGGATCGGGAGCGGGTCGCACGTCGATTAAACGACCAACGCCCGTCCGAGAGATCGGCGTTGAATGTGTGTATTCAGGTCAACCTGCACAACGAGTCCAACAAAGCCGGGGTCGCCCCGGAAAAATTGGAGGCGCTAGCCGCCGCGGTACGGGATATGCCGCGGTTACGACTGCGCGGGCTGATGGCGATTCCCGAAGCGGAGACCGATTTTCAGCGGCAGCGAAAAACGTTTGCCGAGATACACCAAATTGCAGAAGAATTACGACAACGGGGCACCGACCTCGACACGTTATCGATGGGTATGACGGGGGATATGGAAGCCGCCATCGCCGAAGGCGCGACCCATGTCCGAATCGGTACCGCCATATTCGGGCCGCGGGCCGCGCGCTGATCCGGGTATTTTATGAGGGCTCGAACGGAAGGCGGATCAGGGCCAAGCAGTCGGCACGATCGACCGAAGATTCAGCCGTAGCTATGGATCAAGCGGAATCGTGACGAATACGACGCCCGATTTTTCAGGGAACTCCGAACAGGACAGACTGTGCACAGGCCACGTACCCGAAATCACAGCGTAGTCGGTTCGACGGTGGAGAGAACTTTCGTTCATCGTCCATCTTCGTGAAATATCCGGGTTGAGCCCGCCGACCGTCGCTCAGGCGCGGTATATTCGCTTACAATACGCATTCGTTCACGGAATCGTTACGACTTAAGTGCCCACCGCTACTTCGCTTGGATTCATTGGTGCCGGAAACATGGCCACGAGTTTGATCGGGGGCCTGCTGGGCAACGGCTGGGCGGTGAATCGAATCTGTGTTGCCGACCCAGCGCCGCAACGCCGCCGAGCGATCACGCAGCGCTTCAGCGTCACCGCCTTCGCCGACAACGGCAACGTCGTAGAAAACGCAAACATCATCATTCTTGCAGTGAAGCCACAGATGATGAAAGATGTGCTGACTCCACTCGCGGTGCCGTTGCAACAGTACCAGCCGTTGTTGATTTCAATCGCGGCCGGCGTTCGATTACACAGTATCGAGAATTGGGGCGGAGGCCGGCTGCCAACCGTGCGCGCAATGCCTAATACCCCGGCGCTGGTGGGCGCCGGCGCCAGCGGCCTGTATGCCAATTCGGCAGTCACTGATGCGCAGCGCGAGGCGGCGGAATCAATTTTGCGGGCGGTAGGAACCACCGTATGGCTGGATGACGAGTCGCAACTCGATACGGTCACTGCGCTATCAGGAAGCGGGCCGGCGTATTTCTTTTACCTCATGGAAGCGATGCAACAGGCAGGCACCGATCTCGGGCTCGAGGCCGATACGGCGCGCCTGCTGACGCTGGAAACCGCTCTCGGCGCGGCCCGCTTAGCGCTCCAAGAACAAGAATCCTTCGCCGATCTCAGACGTCGGGTAACGTCGCCCGGAGGCACCACGGAAAGCGCGATCGCGGCCTTCGACGCGGCGGGGGCACACGACACCGTGATCGCCGCAGTCGATGCGGCGCGGCGGCGCTCCGAAGAACTCGCCAAACTGCTCGACGAGCTCTGATGGGGGGCGGCTACCTGAGCAATGCCGGGGCGTTTCTCGTCGACTTCGTCGTCGGCTTGTACATGCTGGTGGTATTGCTGCGATTGTGGTTCCAGTTTGTGCGCGCGGATTTTCACAACCCGATTTCGCGGGCCATCGCCCTGCTCACAAACCCACCGTTGCTGTGGCTGCGCAAATTGATTCCGGGGCTGTGGGGCATCGACTGGGCGGCCGTAGTGTTGCTTATCGGAGTAGGGCTCGCAAAGCAATATTTGATTTACGCCATGGTTGGGGTAGTGCCGAGATTCATCGGCGCGCTGCTGTTGACCACCGCCGATATTTTGGAGCTCATTGGCTATACATTGCTGGTGGCGATTATCGTGCGCATTGTGTTGAGCTGGATAAGTCCTCAAACCTATAACCCCGTAACACAAATCCTGTATCGTATTACCGAACCGTTCTTGGCCCCGGCTCGCCGGCTGCTACCGGCGATGGGCGGATTGGATTTATCGCCGATGTTGGTGGTACTCGGATTGGGGATCGGGTTGCGCTTGGTGGTGCAGCCATTGTTCGACTACGGCCGGGCTTTTTCGGGGTTTGGGTAACGCACCGGAGGTGCCGCCACGAGCATGAATAGTGCCACAGAAGGATGAATTCGCATTAATTTTTAACCGGGCCGTTGCTGGGCGCCGTGCAACTGGTCGTCTTAGCGCTTTGTACATACACTTGTTTTCGGTAGATGGGCGGCGTGAATCCGGTGAACTTCCTTGACCAATCGCTGTTAAACGTCTATTTCATTAGTTATTCGTCGAGAATCGGAGGGTGTCCGAGAATCGCCGTCACCGGCACGAAGTCGCTGCGGGATTGCGCTTAATTATCGTCACCGCTACCCATTACACCGTACACAACGTAAATTTAAGGCTATGTCAGATAACAACGTCGTCCATCTGGACCGCTTCAGTCGCCGCCTAGGGCAGTACGATAAATGGCGGCGCGAGCTGGCGGACGCGATCCAGGCGTACCAAAGCTGGATGAATAATTACGATCTGACCGAGCCCGAATCGGAGCTACGGATGTTTGAGCTGCTCAAGGAATTACGCGGCGACAAGCTTACGGTGGCGCTGGTGGGCGAATTTTCGCGCGGCAAAACCGAACTGATAAACGCGATATTTTTTTCCGACTACCATCGCCGCCTGTTACCGTCGACCCCGGGCCGCACCACGATGTGCCCAACCGAGATTCGGTACGATCCAAATACGAACCCGTGCATGCGTTTGCTGCCTATCGCGAGTCGCACCTCCGCGTTATCGATCACGGAGCAGAAAGCTCGCACGGTGGGATGGACGACGATACCGCTGAACCTCGAATCCGCTGACGAGATGGCCGAAGCGCTTGAAGAAATTATCAAGACGCAGTCGGTTAGCATGGACGAGGCCAAGCGGCTTGGGTTTTCTTTGGACACGCTGCCAGATACCGGCGGCGATTCCGATTCGGTGGACATTCCGAAGTGGCGGCACGCTACGATCAATTATCCGCACCGGTTGATGGAGCAAGGTCTCGTCGTGCTGGACACGCCCGGTCTCAACGGCTTGGGCTCCGAGCCCGAACTCACGATGACCGCATTGGCGAATGCGCACGCAGTGTTGTTCGTCCTGGCCGCCGACACCGGAGTGACCCGCAGCGACCTGGATATTTGGAAACAACACGTTTGCATCGCGACGCATGGCCACAGTGAAGCGCGCATTGCGGCGTTAAACAAGATCGACACGTTGTGGGACGAGCTATCCACGGAAGAGAAAGTTTCGGCGGACATTGAGCAGCAAATTACCGCGACAATGCGGACACTGGAAATTGAGCGCGATTTTGTATTCCCGGTTTCCGCCACCAAGGGGCTGCTAGGAAAAGTCCGACACGACCCAGCGCTTGTCGACCGCAGCGGATTATCCGCCCTGGAACGTAAGTTGTCCGAAGACACCATAACCTACAAGGAGCAGTTGGTCCGTGACAAAATTGTCGGTGAGATCGGCGCGATGGTGGATGGGTCGCTCGGACTTGTTAATACCCGCTTACAGGCTTACCAGTCCGAGCTCGAAGAAATCGAGTCGCTGCGCAACAAAAGTAGCTCCGCAATTCGCGAGCTGAATGCGCGGTTACGCAGCCAAAAGGGGATTTACAATAAAAAAGCCATCGAATTCAACGAGACTCGCGACCTGTTGCAGCGCGAGGTAAAGTTACTGCTTTCGCTCATCAGCTTGCACGATTTCGATAAGCTAATCGTACGAACCCGCAAACAGATGAGCAAGAGCTGGACCACAGCCGGTTTGCGTACCAATATGGCAGGGTTTTTTGAAGAAACCCATGAGGTGATGAAACGTGTCGAAGCCCGTAGCGAGCGATTACGCGGCCTGGCCGACGATATTTACAAGCGCTTCCACGCTGAGCACGGCTTGCCACGCGTACGGCCACCGACATTCTCGACTCGTAAATTCCTGAAGAAGTTCAAGAACCTGGAGCGCGAGGCGGAAGCATTTCGCAACAGCCCGGCGATGATGATGACCGAACAGAATTACGTCATTAAGAAATTCTTCATCGCACTGGTATCGCGGGCGCGACTAATTTATATGGATGCGGGAAATGCCACCCGGGTCTGGGCCAGTGCGATTCTAAAACCGCTCTATCAGCAAATTCAGGACCACAAAACCATGATTGATCGCCGGCTCGAGAATCTCGACAAGCTACTGGGCAGCCACTCATCGTTGGATGGCCGCGTACAAGAGATCACCGGCATATTGAGTGAATTACGAGGCGGCGCCGATCTGATGGAAGACGTTTTACACCGCCTGCGTGGCGAGGTCGACAATGAGTCGTCGCCGTCATCCGAGCAAGCCATGACCGGTTAAGAGCCGACGGACTCCTAATAACCGCGGCGGCGTAAAGCACTGCGCCGCCTGCTCTCCTTCCCGTTTGTCGGCTACGATGGTCGACCAATGATCTGCGTCCATTACAATAGCGCCATGCCGACCGCTGTTTCTACTGTACTTTGACCACATCGGACACCAACGGCTGGACGCAGGCTTGGCGCGTCTACGCGGATCGGCGCATCGTGACCGTCTTGTTGCTCGGCGTGTCCAGTGGCCTGCCGTTTGGAGTGCTTGCTGAACCGCTTAGCGCCTGGCTTACCCAATCCGAGGTGAGCAAAACGATGATCGGTCTGTTCGCCCTAGTCAGTGCTCCGTATTCACTTAAGTTCGTGTGGGCGCCCATCATCGACCGCGTACCGCTACCGCTTCTAACTCGACTGCTCGGCCGACGCCGTGGTTGGGTCATCATTACCCAATTACTGTTGATCGCCGCGATTTTCGGGATGGGACTCACCCACCCCGCTCAGAATCTTTGGTGGACCGCGGCATTGGCTCTTGTCGTGGCGTTCTTGTCCGCCAGCCAAGACATTGTTATTGATGCGTATCGGGTTGAAATATTCGAAGAAAATAAGCTTGCCGCGGGAGCGGCAAGCGCGGTGTTCGGTTGGCGTATCGGCCAAGTCGGAGGCGGTGCCGCAGGCCTAATTATGGCCGACTTGGTGCCGTGGCCGATCGTCTTTGGCATTCTTTCCGTGGCGGTATTGGTGGGAACAATCGCGATCTTAGTGAGTGCGGAACCGAATGTTTCCGGCGACGCTGAAACCCGCGCGTTGGCGGCGCGATTCGAAGCGCGGCTGCGAAGCGATGCGCGAATTCCACCATCTATCGCGCCGACGCTGGCGTGGTTATATACCGCCGTGGTGTGTCCGTTTAGCGATTTCACGAAGCGCCAGGGATGGCTAACGATTCTGTTGTTTATCCTGCTCTATAAGTTCGGGGACGCGATCTTGTCGATCATGAAAGTGCCGTTTTTTCTGGAACTCGGATTCAGTACCACCCAGATTGGCACCGTCGGAAAGATTTTCGGCTTTAACGCGATAATCGCGGGCGGATTGCTCGGCGGCATCGTGGTCAGTCGCATCGGCATTATGCGCGGACTGATTCTGTGCGGCGTACTCATGGCCGTTTCCAATTTGATCTTCGTGATACAAGACTGGATCGGTGCCAAAATTTGGATGCTGACCGTGACGATTGCCGTGGAAAACGTCACCACCGGTATGGGCACGACCGCGTTCGTGGCGTATCTGTCGAGTCTGACTAACGTCGCGTATACCGCCACACAGTACGCGCTGCTGACGTCCTTTATGGCGTTTTCGCGCACCGTGATGTCGGCCGGGGCCGGTTGGTTAGCGGATCAAGTCAGTTGGTCGTGGTTCTTTGTTCTCACCACACTGGCCGCGCTACCGGGGCTAATGTTGCTGCTGTGGATGCTAAAGCGCTTCCCCACGGCGGGCGCCGCCACCGCCGCGGTGGGCGTAAGATCGTAAGTGCTGCGGTGATCACGCAGTGACGATTTTATCCGCTGCAAGTCATGTCGTAATCGATTGCAATGGGGGCGTGATCGGAAAATCGCTTGGCAGTGTATATAGAAGCGGTGCGCGCCTTGCTGGCGGTGCCTGGGGTCGCAACCTGAAGATCGAGACGCCAGCCAATATTGTTTGCACGCGCTTGGCCACGATTCGACCACCATGTGTATTGTTCGGGCCGCGGGTCGAGACGCCGGAACACATCAACAAACCCGGCCTCTTCATATAACCAGTCCAACCAAGCCCGTTCTTCCGGCAGAAATCCGGAATTCTTACGATTGGAGCGCCAATTTTTCAAATCGATTTCGCGGTGCGCAATATTCCAGTCCCCGCACAGTATATGTTGGCGTCGCTGGCGCCGCATTCTTTGCAGTATCGGTTTCAAGCCGTCGAGAACTTCGAACTTGAACGCTTGCCGCAAATCGCCACTGGTGCCTGATGGTATATAGACCGAGGCGATACTTATCCGCTTGTAATCGATGCGCAGATAGCGGCCCTCACGGTCAAACTGCGGCCAATCCAACCCCACTTTGATTTGCTCAGGCCGCTCCCGGCAATACACGGCGACACCGCTATAGCCCTTCTTTTCCGCTGCATGAATATACCTGTGATATCCGCGTGGATGAAATTCGGGTGCCTCGAGCTGCTCCTCCCATGCCTTGATTTCCTGAATGCAAACCACATCGGGCTGGTGGTGGCGCATCCAGTCAAAAAATCCCTTGCTGGAAGCGGAACGAATGCCATTGGCGTTAAACGATACAATTTTCATATTTTGTGATTTTACCGAACTTGTTGCTGCTCCCCGCCACCAGCAGGGTGGCACTGCGCGCAGACGGGAGTAACACGATCAACGCTGGTTTATCTTCGGCGTTTCCTTTGTTCCCGACGCTGTTAAAATCCATTCCAATGCAATCCTACCAACACGAATTTCTAACGTTCGCCATCGATGTCGGAGTGTTACGATTTGGTGAGTTCACCCTCAAGTCGGGTCGGGCCAGTCCGTATTTTTTCGATGCCGGCTTATTTAATACCGGCCACGCATTGCAGCAGTTGGGCCGCTACTACGCGCAGACCGCGCACGCCCATTTCGAGGGTGAGTTTATGTTGTTTGGCCCGGCTTACAAAGGCATACCGCTGGCTGTCGCTACCGCGATCGGCTTTGCTAACGAGTTCGGCCGCGATCTTGCGTTCGCCTTCGATCGCAAAGAAAGCAAAGACCATGGCGAAGGCGGCCGCATTGTCGGAGCGCCTTTGGCGGGACACGTGTTGGTCGTTGACGACGTCATTACCGCCGGACTATCCATAGACCATTCGATGTCACTGATCCGCAGCGCCGGCGCAGCGCCGCGCGGCGTGGTGATTGCGCTCGACCGCCAGGAACGGGCCCAACACACCGCGCAGTCGGCAGTGCAAACCGTAGCGCAACGTTATGGTGTCGACGTTCAGGCGATCGCTACTCTCGACACGCTGATCGAATTCCTCGGCGCGGCGCCACAACATAGAACATATCTTGATGCCATCGTTGACTATCAACGACGCTATGGCGCGGTGCCAACCGTCTAATGCACCACCGTTCCGGTTACAGCGTTTGCGGATTTGTCATCCTCGTGGCCACCGCTGTCACGGGCCACGCCGAGATTCGCTCACCACAGACCGACTACCTCGACGGTAAGCGGGCGTTACAAGCTCGTGAATTTCCGCTGTTCCAACGACACCTGGACCGGCTAGCCAATCACCCGTTGTATGCGTTCCTCGAGTACGAGTTTCTTAAAGATCGTTTGGCAAAGACATCCGATCTGGTGGTAACGGGATTCTTGCGCCGTCACCCCGACGCGGTCGTGACCCGCTTGCTGCGTGAGCAATGGCTACGGCAGTTGGCAAAACGGCAGCAATGGGACGTATTTCTCGAGGCGTACCGGCCGCTCGGTAACGACGAGATCGAATGTCACCGGCTTAATGCACTGCTCGGCGGCGGCCAGGCGGTGACCGGCTTCGATGCCCAGATTGAGCGCTTATGGATGACCGGCGCGAGCCGGCCGGATGCCTGCGACCCGGTGTTTGCAGCCTGGCATGCCGCGGGCAAACTCAACGCCGAACGCGTCTGGGCGCGAATCAAACTCGCGCTCACCAAGAGCCAGCTCGGGTTGGTCCGGCATCTGTCCCGCACCTATCTGAACGACGCGGGTCAGCGCGAAGCGAAACATTGGATCGCGCTGCACAACGCGCCCGCGGCAGAACTGTTACGGCCCGCGCTGCCCGATACGAACTGGATAATCCACCACGCATTGAGCCGGCTCGCTGACCGCGACATCGATCAAGCGGCCGCGATATGGGCGAAACTCGAATCCCAACCACGTTTCGATGAAGCCGACCGAGGCCGCGCTTACCGTACGCTCGGGCTGGCCGCCGCCTACGAGCACGATCCGCGTGCGCTGCCATGGTTGAGGCGCGCCTCCGCCACAGGAGACGACGCGACGTTGCGGCAATGGCGCGTACGCGCGGCACTGCGCAGCAGGCGCTGGGACGCCGTGCTCGACTTCCTCGACGGACTTACTGCGGAAGAACAACTCGATCCAAAGTGGCGCTATTGGCGCGCCCGTGCCCTCGAAGCCAACGCCGACCGAGACGGCGCACAGCAACTTTATCAATCGTTGGCCGCAACCCGTCACTACTACGGCTTTCTCGCAGCGGACACGCTTAAAGTGCCGTACGCAATGCAGCATACGCCGCTACAGGTTGCGGCCGCAGCCGTCGATACCGCGGCTAAGCACAACGGGTTGGCTATGGCGTTTGCGTTGCATGCCGCGGGCGACAAGCGCATGGGCAGACGCCAGTGGGAATGGGCAACGCGCAACTTCGACAAGCAATCACTGCGTGCCGCGGCGGTTCTGGCGGTGCAACGAGGCTGGCACGATCGCAGTATCGTGAGTGCCGGTCGCGGCGACTATTTGAACGATTTGGAGCTGCGCTTTCCAACCCGGCATTATGAACTGATCCACAGCAACGCCCATCGCCAAGGCATCGACCCGAGTTGGGTATACGGTGTGGTGCGCCAGGAGAGCGCGTTCATGGTGGACGCGCGCTCAAGCGTGGGCGCGCTCGGACTCATGCAGTTGATGCCGGCCACAGGACGACGCGTGGCGCGGGAACTGAATATCAAAATCTCCGGCGAGACGTCGATCCTCCAGATCGACAACAACATCCGCCTCGGCACGGCCTATTTGCGCACAATCCTCGGCGGCCACGACGGTAACTCCGTATTGGCAACGGCGGCTTACAATGCGGGCCCGCACCGGATACGTGAATGGCTTCCGAAACAGGACGATTTGCCAGCTGATATCTGGATTGAAACAATACCTTTTAAGGAAACTCGAAATTTTGTAAAGAATGTGCTGGCGTTCGCCGTCGTGTACGATTACCGTTTGGGTACGACCCAGCAGCGATTGCAGCAGCGCATGCCGGACGTGACTGCGTCGCAACGGGGAACGTAACGATGATGATCGTATTCGACTTCAGATATTGATTCAGGCGCATCATGACACAACAAATTTGCATCTTGGGCGGAACCGGATTTATCGGTCGACACCTCACCCGGCGGCTAGTGGCATTGGGTCATCGCGTCACGATCCTCACTCGACGTCCGGAACGACATCGGGCACTGCTCCTCGTGCCTTCCGTGCAACTGCTGCAAGGCGATGTCTTTGACCCGGACTTCTTGGACAAGCAATTCGATCGGGTCGATACCGTCATCAACCTTATCGGTATCCTTAACGCCCGAGATCGAAAGGGCGACGAATTCTATCGGGTACACGCACAACTTCCGGCGATTATCGCCGCGGCCTGTCAACGCTCAAGCGTAGGCCGTTTGCTGCACATGAGCGCACTGAACGCCGACCCGGACCGCGGACCCAGCCACTACCTGCGCAGCAAAGGCACCGGCGAGGCCGCGGTGCACCAAACCCATAGTGAGCATCTGCGTGTGACGAGTTTCCAGCCTTCGGTCGTTTTCGGCGCCGATGACCGTTTTACGATACTTTTTGCCGAACTGCTGCGTGCGATTCCCGTGTTTTTCCCGTTGGCGTGCTCCGACGCGAAATTTCAACCGATCCATGTCGACGATGTGGTAACGGCGTTCGTCAATACGCTAACGGATCGACGCAGCTACGGACAACGCTACGCCCTGTGTGGGCCGACGCGCTATTCGCTGTATGAGATCGTGCACCTCATCGCCGAGCTCACCGAAACAAAACGCCATATTATCCGGCTGACGGCGCGCCAATCACGCTGGCAGGCAGCGCTAATGGAATTCGTGCCCGGCAAACCTTTCTCTCGGGACAACTTTGACTCGATGGCCGTGGACAGCATCTGCGACGGTCCGCTCGCCGCGGAACTCGGCATCGTGCCGCGATCGCTCGAGGAGATTGCGCCGGCCTACCTACGCCCCTGGGTGGACACGCTGTCCGAGCTGCGCCGCCACGCGCGGCGCTAGCCCAATTAGCCCGAATTTGAGGGCCAAATGGGCAACATAGCTTTGAGCGGGGTTGGCCTCCACTCGGACAGGACGAACCGTCGATCTCCGTAATCCCCCTTTCTGGCCTAGCCCGCATTTTGCACAAGCCGCCCACCGGCCTTGAGATAGTTTATTGATAAATCGTTTGTATACATCGATTTTGAAGCGTAGAGCCGGGAACACTTTGTACGCGGCCGGCGCCCTATCCGGGTTCTGGCTTGTCCGGGCACGCCTGAACTTGGACTTCGCTCTAGCAATAGCTACGGCTATGCCTTTCACTCCAGTCCGGCGTTCAGCCGCACCTGTCCTTTGCCAGATTCCCGGATGCTGGTGCAATATGCGGGCTAGTGGATTGAGCCTTGATTCCGCGGCAAAATAGTCCGTCCGCTTTGGTGAATTATCTGGCTAAGAGTACGATGCGGGTTGGCGGGAGAGGCGTATAATGGACTGGGGGTATAACAATGACAGATTCGAGGGTGTCGAATAAGACGGCGATGTGGACGACACAACCACGCATCGCGGTGACGACCGATAAAGCGCGCAAGCGCGAGGCGGCATTCACCCTGGTGGAGTTGCTGGTGGTGTTGGTGATTCTCGGACTGCTGGCCGGCATCGTCGGGCCGCAGGTAATGAAATACGTGGGCTCATCGAAAACCGAGACGGCCCGGCTGCAGATCAAGGATCTCACCGCCAGTCTCGATCTGTACCGGCTCGAAGTCGGCCGCTATCCGACCGCGGAGCAGGGGCTGAACGCGCTGGTGGCGCAACCCGCGGGGGTGGCCAAATGGAACGGGCCCTATCTGCAGAAATCGACGCTGCCGCTGGACCCGTGGGGGTTCGCCTACCACTACCGGATGCCCGGCGAACACGGCCAGTACGATCTCTACTCGCTGGGGGCGGACGATGCGGAGGGCGGCGAGAAAGAGAACCAGGATATCCGGGGTTGGGAGTGAGCGGTGCCGCAGCGCGCCCGAACACGGAACCGGCTCACGCCGATAGCGGGGTTCACGCTGCT
>Ga0224497_10001901_pt1 | contig 12842 bp, 16 predicted proteins | sample SF_Jul11_sed_USG_4_FD_167970 | JGI IMG/M metagenome (GOLD analysis project Ga0224497, IMG submission 167970) | Sediment microbial communities from San Francisco Bay, California, United States - SF_Jul11_sed_USGS_13 | ecosystem: Environmental > Aquatic > Marine > Sediment | place: USA... | reverse complement strand
TCTTTAGAACTTGGAATTCCTGTACTTACAACTATTGAATTAGCAGATTCTTTTGTAAAAACTTTAGAGTGGCTTAAAAATAATAAAACCACTAAAGAACCAATTGAGCCTTATGATACATATGATTAATCTTCTTAAAATCACAATACTTGTTTAATGATTGATTCATCTCCTAAAATTATTCCATCTAATGATACAATTTTTGCAGACAAAATTTCTAATCTCTCTATAATAGGCGAAATTGATTTTTTATAATATTTTTTATGTGTCGTATACAAATACTTGTTAAATGATGGAACAATAATTATCTCCAATTCTCCCGACTTTGATGAGAATATTTTTTGTTTTTCTGTTGTTAGTGAAACCCATACTCTCTGCCCACTCATAATTGAATCTTCTTGAAGAAACCTTGGATGTATATGCCCCATTATGATTTTATCAATATGAGAAAAATTTTCTGACGGCATTGTATGCCCATGTGTCAGCAAAACATTTTCTTCAACCATTCCTGTAGAACTAATCATGGAAATATTTTCTGGGACTAATTTCTGGATATTTGCATCGTGATTACCTGGAATTAACACCACATCACATTTTTTCCTAATTTCTTTAAAAAACAATGGAACTTCATCCCATTCGTTTCTTGTTATGTTTTTGATGCTTGATTTTATATCTCCTAACAAAATCACTGAATCTGGTTTCTCTGAATCGATAATTTCGGATAATTCCTGAATTGTTTCATTGATTGATGAGTTTTTTCCAATAAAAATCTCGTTTGATTTCAAATCACTCTCAAATCCTAAATGAATATCTGTTACTATGAGATTCTTTTTTTTACCTTCTAAAATCAATGCTGGTTTTGATGGAATGATTCTAGTCTGTAACATCAAAGTTATACTGTACATATCTGATTAAACCCTTATGCATAAAGACTCTGATAGAATTGAAGTTCTGGTTTCTGAAAAACGTGTTAAGCTACATATTTTTGAACCTAGTCAAAGAAAAATTTGGACTGTAGTTGGAAAAGGCGAAGAATATTGGATTGATCCTACGGTAAGTTATTGTTCTTGTCCTGGATTTTATTTTGGCCAATTAAATGGAAAAATTTCTTGTTATCATCTTGACTCTGCAAGTTTAGCTCAAAAAGAAAACAAGGTTGAAAAAATCATCTTTTCTGATGATGAATTCGCTGATTTTCTTTCAGGACTGATTTCTGATTTGTAATTATCTGTTATTCGAATATGTTAATTAGTAGAAATTACATTAAAAATCATGGATGAAGAACAACAAAATTCTGAAATTGAGAAAATTGCGAATTTAATGGTTCATGATGGAATATCTGCTGATGAACAAGATGAAGCAAAATTAGAAAAATACAGAAATCTAATCAAAGAAGATTATGGTCTTGATGATGATTCATCGATGAAATTAGTTTATGAAACATTACTTTACAGGAAATTAAAAAATTCTGATTCGGGTGATATTTTAGAAAAAGGTACAGATTTTGGTGCTGGATTTAGTTGATTATCCTAACTGAATAGTATCGATATCATCTTTTGAAACACCTTTCCAAAGCCCTATCATCCCTTCTGGTTCTACCTCCTCAACTTTGGTGATTTGCTGAATTTTTACATGATCCGGATTTGGAGGCATCCATAACATTGCCATATAATCTCCCACATTTCCAACCTTGTTTGGTAATGCCATGATGACTTTGTCACTTGAGAATCCCTTTGTTGTGAGTGTATTCATTGCTTTTTCTTTAAGATCCATTCGTCCATGTAGGAACAAATACACGTCTTTTTGGACATCAATTTCTGCCATGAATCAAGTGATTTTTTAAACTAAATCAATCTTTCCTGATCTATAAACTACCAAAAAGGGTTAAATTACAATGGACAAAAATTTTAACTGTGAAAATCTTCACTGTTGGAAGCAAATCGTTTGTTACTAGTTTTCAATTAGCCGGTGTTCCGGGAATTATTTCTGAAACTCCTCAAAAGGCTTTGGATGAAATTAAGAGACTAACTGATGATTCTGATGTTGGACTGGTTTTGGTAAGTGATGATATAACTGAACCAATTAATGATGAATTGACAGCATTGAGAGCCGAAAAATCCACTTTGGTTTTTGCATTGCCTGCAACCGGAAGTGAAAAAACAGATGTTGATTACAGAGTTATGCTGAAAAAGATTCTTGGCGTATGATTGTTTAATCTACTTATATTCAATTCTTTAATGGTTTACCATGAAAACTTCATTTGTTAAAGAGCCTTCCATTATCTCTGTTGATGAAACTGATACGCCCTCAATAGGAGAAGGTGATGTTTTAGTTCAGATGAATGCTTGTGGGATATGCGGTTCCGATTTAGAAAAAGTTTTTGGCCAATATGGTCAACCTTCAATGCGTTTAGGACATGAACCCTCTGGAATAATATTGGATATTGGTTCTGGGGTTACTGGATTTAAGATAGGTGATCGTGTTTTTACTCATCACCATGTTCCTTGTTATGATTGTCATTTGTGCAATCATGGAAATGAAACTATGTGTTCAAAATACTATGAAACAAATTTGTCGCCCTGTGGACTTTCTGAAGAATATGTTGTTCCGGCATGGAATGTATCTCATGGTGGTATTTTGAAAATATCTGATTCGATAAGTTTTGAAGAAGCTGCCATGATTGAACCTTTAGCATGTTGTGTTAGGGCATGGACAAAATTTCCATATCGTGAAGGTGATTCTGCTGCAATTTTTGGAGTTGGTCCAACTGGCATGATGCACGTAATGCTAGCACATGTAAAAAAATTCTCAAAAATTTTTTGTTTTGATGTTAATGAATTTAGATTGGACTTTGCAAAAAAATTTGACATAACTAATTCAATTAATTCTATGGATGAAAACAGAAAACAAAAAATCTTAGATGGTACTCAGGGAAGAGGTGTTGATGTAGCCATAGTATCTACTAGTAGTCTCAAAGCATTGGAGGATGCAATAGATATGACCAGAAAAGGAGGCTCTGTTATGATGTTTGGAGTTCCATCAAAAGGTGCCCAATTAAATTTGGATATGAATAAAATATACTCTAAAGAAATAACTCTTGTAACTAGTTATGCTGCCTCTGATGAAGATACAAAAGAAGCCCTTGATCTTATAGAATCTTCAAAAATTGATGTTAAACAACTAATCACTCATACCTACTCCATTGATGATTCTCAAAAGGCATTTGATCATGCACGCACAGGTGAGAATGCAATGAAGATAATCATTACAAAATGAGAAAGGCTTAAGAAAGGTATTTCAATTATTCCAAATTCGAAGAGATTTGGATTGGGGATTAAAAAACAGAATTTCTAGTATCATAAAACCACAAAATAACCGGGCATTAATGTTGGCTGTAGATCATGGGTACTTTCTTGGTCCTACTGAAAAACTAGAGGATCCAAAAAAAGTAATTGCACCGCTCTTGAAATATTGTGACTCTTTAATGGTTACAAGAGGAGTTCAAAGGACATGTGTTTCAACAACAACTGAAACTCCTATGGTGTTGAGAGTCTCTGGTGGCTCAAGTATTATTGGTGATGATCTTTCACAGGAAGATATTACAGTATCCATTGAAGATGCAATTAGATTAAATGCTAGTGCCCTTGCAATGTCTATCTTTGTTGGTTCAAAATATGAATATCAAACTATTGTTAATCTTGGAAAATTAGTTGGGGAAGCTGAAAAATACGGACTCCCAGTTTTAGCAGTAACTGCAGTTGGAAAAGAACTTGGTAAAGACGCTAGATATCTTTCTTTGGCATGTAGAATAGCTGCTGAACAAGGTGCGCATATTGTAAAAACTTACTATTGTGATAATTTTGAAAAAGTTGTTCAATCATGTCCTGTACCAATTATTGTTGCAGGTGGGAAAAAAATCCCCGAGCGTGATGCATTGCAATTAACATACAACGCAATCAAGGGTGGTGCAGTTGGTGTTGACATGGGGCGAAACATATGGCAATCAGAACATCCAGTCTCTATGATTAGAGCTGTTCGAGCAATTGTCCATGCAAATCAGAATGTTGATCAAGCATTCAAACTCTATAAAAAATTAGTAAGTGAGGAACCTAAAAAGAAATCCAACTCACCAAAGAAACCATTCAACCCAAATCAAAAGAAATCCAACTCACCAAAGAAACCATTCAACCCAAATCAAAAGAAATCCAACTCACCAAAGAAACCATTCAACCCAAATCAAAAGAAATCCAACTCACCAAATAAACCATTCAACCCAAATCAAAAGAAATCCAAAAACCCAAATCCTTCTAAAAACTAACGCCTCACCCAATTTTTGATAGATGAATATGCGCAATTTTCCATGTTGGTTGTTTTACTAACACAAATGTGGCCCGTCCAGTTATAATCATATGTTCTCCTGTGTATGCTTTAGTATCTACTAACATTCCTTTCTGAATCAGTTCCATTGCCACTATTGCAGCATCTCCAAAAATACTAATTTTTGGATTTTTTATCTCATAACTGTAATCTGAAATGCTTACAAATTTTAATTCCTCCAATTCAATGGTGTTTTGATAATTTTTCAAATCATAAGGTGGCAAATCGCTGAAACTAGAAAACTTTGGATCATCAAGATGAATACTTCTTAATACTGAAAGGTCCTTTGATACTCCTGCCTGAAATAATGTTTCAATAGTTTTAATAATTTCTTCATTATCTGTCAAAATAACTCATATTGAATGTGAAAAATATCAGTTTAAGTCTTATGTGTGACTATACATGAAAAATGATGATTTCTCAGAAAATCTTTATTAATTATCAATTGATTATTTTTATGATTTCTATGAGTAGAAAATTAACAGGAACATTAGGGAAAAATTTGTTTTTTGTTGTTCTACTATAAAGTGAATAAAATTTACTAGGTTAAAATTATGGCGAGTGATTTAATGAATAAAATGGAAAGCATGACTGGTGCAAAAGCCTTGATGATGGCTATGGAGAAAGAAGGCGTAAAACAAGTATTTGGATTACCTGGAGGTGCAAACCTTCCAATGTATGATGAATTTGCTCGATGTGATATTAGACATATTTTGGTAAGACATGAGCAATCGGCAGCTCATATGGCTGATGGATTTGGTAGAGTTAGCAGAAAACCTGGAGTTTGTTTTGCAACATCTGGACCTGGCGCTACAAACATTTTAACTGGAATTGCAACAGCACAGGCAGATTCTGCTCCAATGATTGCAGTAACAGGACAAGTTCCTGTGGCAATGATTGGTCGAGATGCATTTCAAGAAAGTGATATTATTGGAATGGCAAACCCTGTTGTAAAATATACATTTCAACCAAGAACACCTGCTGAAATTCCAGAATCTGTGAAAAAAGGGTTTTTCATTGCAGAAACTGGAAGACCCGGACCTGTATTAATTGACATTCCAAAAGATGTTCAAATAAATGAAGCAGAGATGATATTTCCTGATGAATTCAAAATTCAAGGATATCATCCTTGGACTGATCCTGATATTACAAATGTCGAAAAAGCAATTGATATGTTGCTTCATTCTGAAAAACCGATTATCCTAGCTGGCGGTGGAACAATTATTTCATCAGCTTTTGCTGAATTACAGGCAATTGCAGAAGCTTTGATGCTTCCTGTGGTAACCACTTTCAAAGGTAAAGGTGCGTTTCCTGAAAATCATCCTTTATCATTAGGTCCAATTGGAATGCATGGCCATGCAGAGGCAAACAAAATGATGGCCGAAGCTGACTGTGTACTGGCAATAGGGACCAGATTTTCAGATAGATCTGTGGGTACATTTGAGGAATTTGAAAAGAGATTAAAAATTATTCATATGGATGTAGATCCTGCAGAAATTGGAAAGAACCAAACTGCACAAATTGCCATCGTCGGTGATGTTAAAACCTCTCTTCGAATCATGGTGAAATTACTTTTACAGCGAGCTATCAAAAAAACGGAAGAAACTCCTTGGATTAAACATGTTAAAGAGACTAAATTATACTGGAAAGAAAACTTGAAACTTCATCCTGGTGAAATGGGCGCTGCTAAAATTTTACGTAAACTCCGTGAATTGTTACCTTCAGAGTCTATTATTACAACCGAAGTAGGACAGCACCAAATGTGGGCATCATTGTTCTACGATGTAATTCAACCTGGAACTTTTTTTAGTTCTACTGGTCTTGGTACTATGGGTTGGGGATTTCCTGCAGCTATTGGTGCAAAAGTGGCAAAACCTAATGTTCCTGTAGTTGACATTGCAGGTGATGGCAGTTTTAGTATGACTGAAAACTCTCTTGCAACTGCTGTGTTAGAAGATATTCCTGTGATTGTATTTCTCTTAAACAACTCTTCTTTGGGAATGGTTGCTCAATGGCAGAGAACTTTCTATAACAGAAGAATGAATGGAGTTGATCAAGGTCATTGTCCTGATTATGTTAAATTAGCAGAATCTTATGGTGCGCAGGGAATACGGGCACAATCTATAGATGAACTTGACAAGGCAATCAAAACTGCTTTGAGCAGTGATGTTGCAACAGTCATTGACATTCCAATTGATCCTGAAGAAGACGTATTGCCATTTGTAGCTCCTGGAACTTCACTTTCGGAAATGATTTTACCGTCATAGTGGTGTATCATGTGGGCAATTCTTTCTATTTTAGTTCAAAACAAACCTGGAATCTTGTTTAAGGTAACTCATCTTTTCCGATCTAGGAATTTCAATATCGACAGTATCTCCGTTGGTGTGACTGATAATCCGGATTATTCTAAGATGACTATAACCACATATGGTGACAAAAAACAAGTAGAACAAATCGTAAAACAACTAGATAAGATGATTGATACAGTCAAAGTTGAACAATTGGATGAGCACAAAACAGTGTATAGAGAACTTTGTCTTTTTAAGATAAAACTTAGCAATGCTAGTGATAGCATGGAGATTAACAAATTAGCAAATGCGTATGGGGGTAAAGTTCATGATGTAAAGAAGGATTCAATTATGGTTGAATTGACTGCCACTCCTGATCAAATTTATGCCTTTGAGGAATTAGCAAAACCATTTGGAATTATTGACATGGCACGAACTGGAGTTGCTGCTTTGCAAAGGGGTGGGACATGAACGTTAGAATATTTGATACAACATTAAGGGATGGGGAGCAAACCATCGGCGTATCTTTGTCTCCGGATCAAAAATTAACAATTGCAAAAAAACTTGATGAATTAGGCGTTGATGCAATTGAAGCTGGTTTTCCAGTAATTTCAGAAGGTGAATTTAAAGCAGTTAAGATGATTACAGATGAAGGATTATCTTGCGAGATTGCAGGACTAACTAGGACAATCAAGAAAGACATTGATGCTGCAATTGACGCTGGATTAAATTATATTCATACTTTCATTGCAACATCTGACATTCACTTAGAGTACAAACTCAAAATGACTAGAGATCAAGCACTTGAAAAAGCAATCGAGGCAGTTGAATATGGAAAATCTCATGGATTACAAGTTGAATTCTCAGCTGAAGATGCTACGAGAACTGACAGGGAGTTCTTGAAAAGAGTATTTGGCGAAGTGGCAAAAGCAGGTGCTGACCGAGTTAACATTCCTGATACTGTAGGATATTGTACTCCTGAATACATGGCAGAAATAACTAGGGATACAGTGGATGCCACAAAACTTCCAGTAAGTGTTCATTGTCATAATGATTTTGGATTGGCAGTTGCAAACTCGTTATCTGGAATTCATGCAGGGGCATCATGTGCACACGTCACAATAAATGGTATTGGTGAACGTGCAGGAAATGCATCGTTAGAAGAACTTTCCATGGCATTGAAATGTTTGCCATATGATCAAAAATACGAAACTAATGTGAAATCCGAATTAATTTATGATACGTCCAGATTTATTTCAAAGACTGTTGGTATTATGGTTCAACCAAACAAAGCTATTGTTGGTGCTAATGCATTTGGTCATGAATCTGGCATTCACACACATGGGGTCTTGAGTAATCCTCTCACGTATGAGCCTATCAGTCCTGAATTAGTTGGAAGAAAAAGATGGCTCCAAGTTGGAAAACATGCTGGAGTTCATGGAATGAATGCAATGCTTGCTGAATACGGAGTTAAACCTACTGAAGAGCAGTCAAAACAAATCTTAGATAAAGTTAAAGTGTTAGGCGATCAAGGAAAACAAATTACTGATGTAGAGCTACTTTCTATTGCAAGTGATGTTCTGGGAGAAAAAGAACTCAAGAGAATTGTTCAGCTAACTGGATTCTCAGTATCAACAGGTATTGGAACAATGCCCTATGCATTTGTAAAACTAAACATTGACGGGCAAGATCATATTGGGACTGATTATGGTGTAGGTCCAGTAGATGCTGCATTTAATGCAATTCAAAAGATTACTGGGAAGATTTCAGAAATTAGAATCAAAGATTATGGATTAGCTTCTATATCTGGCGGGTCTTCTGCATTATGTGAAGTTACAGTAAAGGTTGAAGATGCACTAGGAAATAAGGTGTCTGCAAAGTCAGTTGGCGAAGATATTGTAACTACTTCAGTTAAAGCCGTAATTGATGCCATCAATAGAATTATGCTCAAAAAGATGATTCAAGAAAAACAAGTCAACTAAATCCTAAAATTCCCTTCTTTTAATGAAATATTGTGTATAAAATCTCGTTGATTACTGGTGATGGAATTGGGCCTGAATTAGCCGAGTCAGCAGTTTCAGTATTAAACACAATTAATGATAAATTTGACTTAAAATTTGAAATCACAAAATTATCTGCTGGGGATAAGGCCCTCACAGAAACTGGCAGTGCATTACCTGATGAGACAATCAATAAAATTAAACAATCTGACGCGTGCATGAAAGCACCTGTCGGTGAGAGTGCAGCTGATGTGATTGTAGTTTTAAGACGAATGCTTGATCTTTATGCAAATATCAGACCTGCAAAATCATACCCACACATGCCTGCATTACGTGATGATGTTGATATGGTGATTGTTCGAGAAAATACTGAAGATCTTTATACTGGGAAGGAATTCAGTTTAGGAAATTCTGCAGTTGCATTGAGAATAATTTCAGAAAATGCATCAAAACGTATTGCAACATATGCATTTGAAATTGCCACACAACGAGATGCTATGAAAAAGGTAACATGTGTTCATAAATCAAATGTTATGCGAATCACTGATGGGTTATTTGCAAAATCATGCGTTGAAATATCAAAAGATTATCCTGACATTACATTTGAAGAAATGTATGTAGATGCATGTGCTATGAATTTGATTCGCCAACCTGAAAAATTCGATGTCATAGTTACCACTAATTTATTTGGAGATATTCTATCTGATGAGTCATCTCAGGTTGTTGGGGGATTGGGAATGGCACCAGCTGCAAATATTGGTGATGATTTTGCATTGTTTGAACCAGTTCATGGAGCTGCATTTGACATTGCGGGAAAAAATATTGCAAATCCTTCATCATTTTTACTATCCATTAAAATGATGTTGGATTGGTTGGGAAATAAACACAGTGATTCAAAATGCATTGAAGTTGGGCAAAAACTAGAATCAACAATTTTCAATTTAGTGAAATTAGGTGTTAAAACTAAAGATATTGGTGGAAATATGTCTACTTCTGAGTTTACGAAACAAATTACAGATAATATGTAAAAATAGAATCCCCCCTTTTCGTGCCTAGGTTTGTGCTATGAATTTTGAGATATTTTTAGAACTTTTTTTCTAAGTTCAAAAAATTTTTTATAGCATTTTTCAGCATCGCACAATATTTTTTCCATTTTTTTATTAGATAATCGAATTTGTTTCTTGATTATGGGATGATGTAAAACAAAAGTATAACTACTATCAGGATTTGCTTCATAATGCTTGGTGTAGTGAGCAAGTCTATTTCTCCATTTTTGTATTTCTCCAATTTCATCAAATATGTTGGGATGTTGTTGTAAAATCAGTTCATATTTTGATTGTAGAATAATTTTGACTAATTCTTTTCTAGGTCCAAAATGTTGTTTCTCATAATATTCTAAAAAATTTATGTATTTTGTTCTGTCTCTTACAAATTCAGATATGATTATTTCTGTAAAAGATCTATCTATCATGGATGCATATTCTATAACATAAAATGTGAAGTTCTCTGCTTTTTTTCTTATTTCCGAATCCGGTCTATCCAAAACTATTATTCTATTCTGAAAGTTATTAAAAAGATGATGTTTTGAATCTTCACGTTGTTCCTATAATATTTAGCAACAAAGGCAATGATTCATTCATTATCTCACAATCCATACTCTCAATTCTTCCTAACCAAAACCTCTTCCTGTCTGCATTGAGATTAAATTCCCGAGACATTGGTTTAATTTTACCTATGTCCCTAATTTTATCTTGTATTATTGATAATCTTAATCTGTTACTTCTCAGAACATTGAAACTATAGTATAATCTTCCATCTTTCTCAAAAGTCTCTAAATGTTCAATCTCTTTTCCATTTAGTTTCCCTAATCCTCTCTGTTTCCATTTACCATTAAACCGATAGAATCCATTCTGCAACACAAAGACATCATCAGCCTCATTATCAAAGGAAAAGCCACCTAGTTTGTTGGAATTCACATCTAATTTCTTGGTAGTACATATTGAATCAGTAGCAAAGAACACCACATCTCGTTCCATGCCCTTTTTACGCACAAAGATGTACAATTGAGCACGACAAAAACCAGTGATAAAGGCAAAAATTACAGGATTGAACAAATTTCCAATCTTATGATAGACACTTTGTCCAGTTTTACCATAGATAGAATTCAAAATTATCTTGATTGGTAACTGTAATGGATTGTTCTGCTCTTTTAGTTCCAATCTTTTCTGATACAATTTCTCTATAAAATCACGATATGGATAAATATCTGAATTGGGTATAAACTGGTATCCTTCAAGAATCCTGTAGAAGGTTTTACTTTCACAGGCTTGAAGTTCTGCTAGTGTAACATATGTTTCAAATTCTCCTGACGGAAAGATAATGTCATGTTTTGTTCTGAATGGAAATGATGGAATGTATTTGCAGTCAGGAATATTTACTCTAATCTTAAAAAATCCTAATTTAGCTTTTGGATGAATTGATTTTCTTTTAATCCATTTACCTTTTGATAAATCTGGAATCTGTGTAATTGCGTATGGATATGCAGAATTAATGTCATAGAGATATGCTTTACCAATGAACCCACGCTTTAGAATCTCGAATCTTCCACCATAGTAACTACGATATGCCATTTCCTGAATTTGATATGGAATAGAATCAAACTTTGGAATGTCTATTCCATGATTGACCAAAACTTTCTCTGCTAGGTATCCTGAGGATAACCATCTTGCAGGATAGAAACCAAATGCTTTGTGAAATAGTTTGATCCAGTATTCTGATAGTTTCTTTGTCTTTATGCAATCATCAATACAGTATTGTCTTACTGCATTTGTATTTCTTCTATAGTATGTTGGTGAAAATGAACTTCGTTTCTTTTTGATTTCTAAATATTCTTCAGATAATTTTCCAATGTTATTCTTATATGCATCAACTAAACCAGAATGGTAAAATTGTGCAATGTCATAGAAAATGACACTATGGTGACCTGCTGTGATCTTGAGGCATTTTTCTGGATAGTAGACAATTCTGTATTTTCCAAACTTAAACTCAAGCTTGCCAGTTCTCTTGTATCTCTCAAGTTCTGCTCCAAGTAGTTTTAGAATGACTTCAGCATCATACGATAAATTGTAGAAAAAACACCATTTGCCTTCATATTTCTTGTAAAATAGCCATGAAATGACCGATTTAGGTGTTATTTGATCTAGATATCGTCCATCAGAGTCTGCAATGAGAAAGATATTACCATCCCATGTTTCAGTGTCAAGTGCATAGACTGGTCTTAATTCAGACTGTGCAGGATCTCTGTTCTGTTTTTTCTTGGTGTAGAGTTTTGCAAGAGTCTTGTAGTCTGTTACGGGGATGGATTCTGCCATATCGCATCAGGAATTGAAACATCCTCTTGGTTTCTTCTCTTTGCAAACTGTTGTCTTATCTGGTTGTATGTTAAATCAGGAAAATTGTTTCTGATTTGTCTCAGGTAGTTGTGATATTTTTTGAGTTTGTTTGATCTTGATAGATTGACATCTTTGGAAACTGTAATTGGTGTAACATCTAATCTCTCAATCTTTGTTTTGATTTGTTGCCGTAATGCTCTTACCAGTTTGTTGTTTGGAAAATCTTTCAGTGCACCAAGATGCTCCAAAAGTTTTTCTTTACTTTCTTTAGTCATTGTATTTCATAAAAAAAGAAAAGATGATTAGATTAATCAAGTACAATTAATCTGAATCTTCTGATCATTCTATCTTTATGCTTCTTTGAGGTTTCAAGCCATGTCTTAATTCTGATATGACTATTCAATCTAATCCATCCTTTGTGGAATGCTTCTTCCCATTGATTTAGTAAATCAGAGTTGAATGATTCATGATTCTTTATTGGTAGTTTCTTTTGATACCAATTTCCATCAGAAGATTTATGATTGACTTCTGCATTCATAGAGTAGGCATTAGATGACAATTCAAGATCTGCAATCTGAAAATCCACCTCATCAGGTTTTGCAGAACTCTTGGATTGGCAACTACTCCAACTGAAGAATGGAATCCACTTTGTGTTCTTCATCACTTTTTTATCACCTCCTCTAACTTTTTGATAGGAGTTAGAGTCAATTTCCCATCATGGGACATAGACATTGAAACTTCCATGTTTTCCCCCAGATAGTTCTGAGTGAATGGCTTAGGCAAAG
>Ga0224497_10001899_pt1 | contig 12851 bp, 14 predicted proteins | sample SF_Jul11_sed_USG_4_FD_167970 | JGI IMG/M metagenome (GOLD analysis project Ga0224497, IMG submission 167970) | Sediment microbial communities from San Francisco Bay, California, United States - SF_Jul11_sed_USGS_13 | ecosystem: Environmental > Aquatic > Marine > Sediment | place: USA... | reverse complement strand
GACGGCGCCGAGACCATCAAGCTGTGGGGAGACGAGTATCGAGTGCGTATCCGCGTGCACACGATCGGCGGGCTGTCGGCGCATGCCGATCAGGCGGACCTGATGGACTGGTACGGGGCTTTCGACCACAAACCGCCTGTCTACCTCGTGCATGGCGAAAGCAAGGCGCAGAAGGTGCTTGCCGCGAAAATGCGCAAGGAACTTGATGCACCGGTGATGATCGCCGAGCACGCGCAGACTATTCAGATCTAATGATGGCTCTGATTTTAATGATGGCTCCGATAGTGCCGATGAGGCCTGCGTTCTCAGCGACCAAGATTTTGATCGAGGAACCGGCGAAACAGAGCAGCCCAGTTTTGCGCGGCTTCGTCGACACTGTCCCAGTCGGTGGCCACGCTTTCTGACGTCGCGAAGGTAGGTACTTGAGAGCGGTCAGCCGCACGCGCAAGTACGGCGTTAGATTCGGAGTCGCGTAATTCCATCATGAAAAGCAGTTCACCTTTCGAAGCGATATCACGAAGTTCTTCGCGCACGCTCGTCAGGCCGCCTTCCCCGGGATTTCGAAAATCGATCAAGGTTGCCTGAACGGCTAGCGTGCCAGGGCCGGGCGCCTCGGCTAGTGCATAGCTGTGTAGTTCGGCGACGAGCGCGATCTGAAATACCTCGCGGATGCGCTGAATTTCCTCGGGCGGTGTAAACGAATTTTGTGGGAAGTAGATTCCCAGGTCATCGATCTGCAGGCGCTCGTACTTGCTGAAATCGGCGTTGCTGGCGACGTAGTCCGGCTCGACGTTGCCGCTCTGGTTCTGGGCCGCGTTTCTCGTGTCGACCGCTGAACAACCCCCAAACGCCGCGCAGACAAATACAAGTGTCCCTATCAACCAAACGGATTTGGTACGGGTTCTGTATATTGGGCGATCGGGCATCAACGCTCTATTGTCCTTAGTCATTATGTATCGGGATAATGTCCCTTGGCTTTGGCAGTTTAGCGCAAGGTTGGTTCCCGTATTGGTGCCCTCATGTGGATGCTTTCTGCTGCTACGAGCCAGTCGGATCCGTGCTGATTGCGGCCAAAGGGAACCGCACCGATGTTGTACGCCGACAGAGAAATAAGCACTATTGCGTATTACGCTATGTCGGCGATGCGCGGATAATCGACCGGATTTGTGTCTTCAGGAGCAGGATCATCATGACGGACGGGAAGGCAGACGCCGCGGGCAAGGCGCCATTGCGATCGGTGCAGGCGAAACGCAGGAAAAAAGTGAACGACCAAGCACCTGCGCATATATTGGGTGAAATGCGCCACAGCCCCGAAATGATTCGCGAGTTGTTCCGCACGGGTCAATATCCCTACAAAAACAAGATTCGCACCGCAGCGTATGAACAGCACAAGGCGGAGCTGCAGGTCGAGCTGTTGAAAGTGCAGAACTGGGTCAAGCAGACCGGGCAGAGAATTGTCGTCATCTGTGAGGGTCGTGACGCAGCCGGCAAGGGCGGTACGATCAAACGATTCATGGAGCACCTGAATCCTCGTGCTGCCCGCGTTGTCGCACTCGAGAAGCCGACCGAGCACGAACACGGCCAGTGGTATTTTCAGCGCTACATCAAGCATCTGCCTACCGCGGGCGAGATGGTGTTTTTTGATCGCTCCTGGTACAACCGCGCCGGCGTTGAGCGCGTCATGGGATTCTGCAGCTCATTGCAATATCTCGAGTTCATGCGCCAGGTGCCCGATCTGGAACGCCTGCTCGCGCGGTCAGGGATCAAATTGTTCAAGTACTGGTTCTCGGTTACGCACGAGGAACAAATGCGGCGTTTCGAGGCCCGCCAGGGCGATCCGCTTAAGCAATGGAAACTCAGCCCGATTGACGAGCAGTCGCGCAACAAGTGGCCTGAATACACGGAAGCCAAAGAAGCCATGTTCTTTTACACGGACACGGCCGATGCGCCGTGGAACGTGATCAAGTCCGATGATAAGAAACGCGCACGCCTGAATTGCATGCAGCACTTCCTCGCGAAGCTCGATTATCCGGACAAGGACAGCCACATCGTGCATGGACCGGACCCGTTAATCGTCGGCACGCCTTCGCAGGTTATCGAGAAGGATCGTCATCTCTGGGGTTGATTGGCCCAATACCGTTGTGCCACAGCGATCGAGCGGCGATAATCGCGCCCGGTCCGCGTCGGCTTCCCCGCGACGGTCAGCCGTAAACCCCGCCAGGCCCGGAAGGGAGCAACGGTAGCGGTGACGCCGGGTGCCGGGGAGTCGCTGGCGCGGGCCACTTTTCCGGACTTGCTCCGCACGGCCCTTGCGCTACACTGGCCCATTGGCATTCAGGCATCCGCTGCCACGGTTTCACGTATGAGCTACCTCGTTCTGGCACGCAAATGGCGGCCCAAAGACTTTGCCGACACGGTGGGTCAGGAGCACGTATTGCAGGCGCTGATGAATGCGCTGGAATCCGGTCGACTGCATCATGCCTATCTGTTTGCCGGTACGCGCGGCGTCGGCAAAACGACGATCGCGCGCATTCTTGCCAAGGCACTGAACTGCGAGAGAGGTGTCACCGCAGAACCCTGCGGTGAGTGCAGCGCCTGCGTGGAAATCGACGAGGGACGATTTGTCGATCTGATCGAGGTGGACGCCGCGTCCAAGACCAAGGTCGACGATACGCGCGATCTGCTCGACAATGTGCAATACGCACCTGCGCGTGGAAGGTACAAGGTGTATCTGATCGACGAGGTGCACATGTTGTCGAAGAGTTCGTTCAACGCGTTGTTGAAGACGCTCGAAGAGCCTCCGCCACACGTCAAATTTCTGCTGGCCACGACCGATCCACAAAAACTCCCGGTCACGGTGCTGTCGCGCTGCCTGCAGTTCAACCTGACGCGACTGACGCCGCGGCTCATTCAGGATCGGCTGGCCAAGATCTGTGAGGCGGAGGGTATCGAGGCCGATAGCCCCGCTCTGGCTATGATCGCTCGCGCGGCCGACGGCAGCCTCCGCGACGCGCTGAGTTTGCTCGACCAGGCCATCGCCTACTGTGGCGGTAAGGTCGAAGAAGCGCCGGTGTCGACAATGCTCGGGACGATCGATCGGGATCACGTTTCGCGATTGATCACCCTGCTCGCGGCGAACGATGCAGCAGGCATCATTGACGCACTCCGCGAAATTGACGAGCAGTTTCCCGACTATGCGCGGTTGCTCGAAGATCTTGCGCGGGATCTGCAGCAGATCGCCGTGTATCAGGTCGTGGGACGTATCGACAACGATGACGACATTAGTGATGAACGTGCGGCCGAACTTGCGGATGCATTGTCACCGGCGGATGTGCAGCTTTTCTACCAGACTGCTTTGATTGGCCGGCGTGACCTGCATCTCGCGCCGGATCCGAAGAGCGGGGCAGAGATGACGCTGCTGCGTATGCTGGCATTCCGACCGGCCCAGGTGAGTTCGCCGGACAGCGCGGCCGAGGGCGGCGGCGCTGTTGGCAAATCGATAGCCACGAAGAAGTCTGCCGCACCTGTCGTCAAGGTCGCGCGGGCCAAGAGGGCAGTACCGTCGCGCGCCGGCAAGTGGCAGGACCCCAACTGGAAAGAACTGGTGCCGCAACTTGGCCTGGCCGGCGCCGACAGGCTGCTGGCGGCGAGTTGTGCATTACTCAGGCGTGAGGGCAATACGGTTTTTTTCAGCCTTGACGCGGCGTCGGAGTCGTACCTGACGCGACAGCGCAAAGAGTCTCTCGCCGCCACGCTGTCGAGGTATTTCGATGAATCTCTGACGGTCGATATTAGCATTGGCAAAGCAGCGGTCGAGTCACCGATGCAGGAAGAATCGCGACAGGCAAATGAACGCTTTGAAGCCGAGCGCGTCAAACTCGAGGCGGACCCGAACGTGCAGACGCTCAAGGACATGTTTGGCGCCGAACTAAAGACCGATACGATCAAGTTGAACAACCCGTCCCAGAGCGAATAAGTATTGCGAATAAGTCAGGAGCAACGGATGAAAGGTGGCATTGGTCAGCTAATGAAGCAGGCCCAAGAGATGCAGGCCAACATGAAGAAGGCCCAGGAAGAAATGGCCTCGCTGACGGTGACCGGCGCGTCGGGTGCTGGTGCCGTCAAAATCACGATGACCTGCCAGCATCAGGTGCAATCGGTCGAAATCGATGACTCAATGATTGGCGATGACAAGGAAATGCTCGAAGACCTTATAGTGGCAGCGTTCAATGACGCAACGCGCAAAGTCGAGGCGACGGTGCAGGAGAAGTTTTCGGGCATGGCGTCCGGCATGAGTCTGCCACCCGGAATGAAGCTACCGTTCTAGGTGCACATGTCGTATTCGCCCCTTTTGTTGCGCATGATCGACGCGTTGCGTTGCATGCCCGGTGTCGGCCAAAAGTCTGCGCAGCGCATCGCTTTTCACCTGCTTGAACGTGATCGCGAGGGCGCAAACAACTTATCGTCGGCGCTGGCGGACGCCGTCAAAGGTATCGGCCACTGTAGTCGATGCCGAATGTTCACCGAACACGAGTTGTGCTCGATTTGCTCGGCCAGCGGCCGGGATGACACTCAGCTCTGCGTCGTCGAGTCTCCGGCAGACGTCATGGCGATCGAAGATGCCACCGGTTTTCGCGGCGTGTATTTCGTTCTGATGGGGCACCTGTCACCGCTGGACGGGATTGGCCCGGAAGATCTCGGCCTGGGCGTCCTGGAGGAACGCCTCAAGCAAGAGAGGCTGACGGAAATGATCATCGCGACGAATCCCACGGTCGAAGGTGATGCCACCGCGCACTATCTTGCGGATATGGCGGCGAGACACAGCGTTCAGGCATCGCGGATTGCGCATGGCGTGCCGCTGGGCGGCGAACTCGAGTATGTGGATGGGGGTACTTTGTCACACGCGTTTTACGGTCGGCGCGTTGTCGACTAGGAGAGAATCATGACTGCCAGTGACTGTCTGTTCTGCAGAATCCTCGAAGGGGAGATTCCCGCAGACGTTATATACGAATCTGATTCGGCGCTCGCCTTTCGCGACATTAATCCGCAGGCGCCGACGCATGTGTTGATTATTCCGCGCAGGCACATTACGACAATCAACGATCTCGATGCGGGCGATGCGGAACTGGTCGGGAGTCTGTTTGTTGCTGCCAAAGAAGTCGCGCGGCAAGAAGGGCTCGCGGACGATGGCTACCGCACGGTGATGAACTGTGGTGAAGAAGCCGGACAATCCGTATTTCACATCCATCTGCATCTGCTGGGTGGCAGATTGTTTAACTGGCCGCCAGGGTAGCGGGCTCCTACAGTTTCTTGTCGAGTCTTTCGGTCAACGCTAGCAATCGCCGATACGACTCATAGCGCCGCGCGCTGATCGTGCCGTCTTCGACCGCTAACTTCACGGCGCAACCGGGTTCGCGCAGGTGCCGGCAGTTGGCGAAGCGGCAATCGTGGCCAGCACGTTCAATCTCACGAAAGCCCTGGATGACTTGCGTCGCGGACTGCAGAGCAGGAGCGTAATCACGCACGCCGGGCGAATCGATGATTACACCGCCTCCCGGCAGCGTCAGCATCATCGAATTGACGGTTGTGTGTTTACCTTCGCCAGTCTTGTTTGACACTTCTGCCGTGCGTTGCTCCGGGCCCCCAAGAAGTCGGTTGATGATGCTCGACTTGCCGACGCCCGACTGACCAACGATGATCGCAGTATTTCCGTGCACGATCGCCTGAATCGAATCAATGTTGCTGTTGGCCTTTGCGCTGCAGCGTAACGTCGGGTAGCCGATTCGCGCGTAGTCGTGCAGCGCCGACGCGATCTTCTCGTCCTTCGAGGCAACGTCGGTCTTGTTGAAGACGACCGCTGCGCGAATGTGCATGCTTTCAGCGGCGCAGAGATATCGATCGACGATGAACCAGTCCGGTTGAGGTGAGGTGGCCGCGACGACGATAAGCAGTTCGACATTCGCCGCAAGCACCTCGGTCTGTCCTCGCATATTGGGGCGCGTCAATTCGTTAACGCGCTGGACAATCTCGGTTATCAGCCAATCGGATTCGTCTTCGATGCTTACGGCGACGACTCGGTCGCCGCAGACCGGCTTGAGCTTCTTGCCCTTGATCCGCGCTTCTACCTCGGCGCCGTCCTCGAACTGCAAGCGCATGCGGCGGCTAAAGGTGGCGATCACAACGGCGGTTTTTTGCGACATCGAAGCGAAGTCTCCGGGAATCTGTCGCAGAGTATGCCGCGATGCCAGAAGCCATGCACTCTCAGGAAAGGTAAACTACACGAAACTTCGCCAGCGAAAGCCAAAGGATTCGCATGAGCAACAGCGACAACGATCGTGCCGGAAACCTTATCTGGATCGATCTCGAGATGACCGGACTCGACACTGAGTCCGATACGATTATCGAAATTGCGACAATAGTCACGGATCGTCACCTCAATGAGTTGGCCGAAGGCCCGGTGCTGGCTATCGGGCAGCCGCAGGCTGTTATGGACGGGATGGATGAGTGGAATACCCGGCAACACGGCGAGTCCGGCTTGATTGACAGAGTATTGCAGAGCAACGTATCGATGCGGCAGGCGGAACTCGCGACATTGGATTTCCTGTCGCAGTGGGTCGATGCGGGGGTGTCACCGATGAGTGGCAACAGCATCTGCCAGGATCGGCGCTTTCTTGCGCGCGAGATGCCGGAACTGGAGCGCTACTTTCATTATCGCAACCTCGACGTCAGTACATTGAAAATTCTTGCCCAGCACTGGGCGCCAGCGGTTGCGGCAGGATTCAATAAGGAATCCTCGCACCGGGCACTGTCAGACATTCGCGATTCGATAGCGGAACTGTCGTGGTATCGCGATCAGCTTCTCGATCAGTCTCGCCTTGTCACTGCACAAGCCGAATGAGCGACAAGCCGTACGCGCCGGCGACGGAGCGCAACAAGCACGCTATTCTCGGCGTTATCCGCGAGGAGTTTCGCGATTGCACGTCCATACTTGAGATTGGCTCAGGCACCGGACAACATGCAGTGCATTTCGCTGCCGAACTTGGCCACCTGACCTGGCAAACCAGCGATGTTCAGGAAAACCACCCCGGCATTCTGGCGTGGCTCCGTGACGCAGCGCTGACAAATACATACGATCCACTCGTGCTCGACGTTTTGACCGCGCGCATCCCAGACGAGAAATATGACGGCGTCTTTGCTGCGAACACCGCACACATTATGCCTTTCGAAGCGGTCGAAAGAATGTTCTCGCTCACGGCTGCCGTGTTGAACAACAGTGGTGTTTTCATACTGTACGGGCCGTTCCGTATGGGCGGCCAGTTCAACACGCCCAGCAACGCCGCGTTTCATGACTCGCTGCGACAGCAAAACCCGGAGATGGGTATTCGGCACCTCGAGGATCTCGATCGACTGGCGGCAGCGGTCGGAATGCGCCGCGTACGGCTCTACGCAATGCCGGCGAATAACCATATTGCTGTTTGGATAAAACAGAGACCGGGAGCAAACCATGACAACGCATGAAGGCGGCTGCCATTGTGGCAGGGTGCGATTTGAAGTCGATGCACCCGCCGCTATTGAGGGAACCCGGTGCAACTGCAGTATTTGCCGGATGACGGGTTACCTGCACCTGCTTGTACCGAAGAATGCGTTTAGACTCCTGAGCGGCCAGGACGATATCGAGACGTACACGTTCAATACCGGCATTGCAAAGCACTATTTTTGTCGGCACTGCGGCGTCAAATCGTTCTATGTGCCGCGTTCGCATCCGTCGGGAATCAGCGTCAATATCCATTGCCTGAATCCCGAGTCGATCGGATCCATTGAGGTCAGCCTCTTCGACGGCGCGAACTGGGAACAGAATATCGGTAAGTTGTCGCCTTTAAACGACTGATTTCTATGATTTTGTGTGGCACAGGCCGCCGCCATCGCTTATAGTTGCCGCTTTCCAATCCAGACAATGGACGATGACATTTATTAACAAGACCCTGGCAATCTGCCTGCTGATTCTGCTTCCCGTCGCCCACGCGAGCGCCCAGTCGGTTTGGGTGAGCGACCAGTTCGAGGTCATGTTGCGCTCCGGTCCCAGTACCAGCAACGCGATCGAACGCATGCTGCCGAGCGGCACGGCGCTGGAAGTGATCGAGCGCGACGACGCAACTGGTTATTCCCGCGTTCGTACTGCAGCCGGCACCGAAGGCTGGGTACTGACGCGATACCTCATGAATGAACCAAGTGCGCGCGAGCAGTTAGGCAACCTGACGCGCCGGTTAACCAGCGTCAGTGCCGAGGGATCGAGTCTGACATCGCAGCTGGATGCTGTGAAAAGCGAGTATGTGGCGGCATCGCGGCAGATAGAGACTCTGCAACGTGAGAAAGCACAGCTCGAGAAGGAACTCGCCGAGATCAATCGAACGGCTGCCAACGTTCTGTCGATTAATAATCAGAACAAGGAGTTGCGCGAGCAGCTGGCGAATGCCGAGATTCAGGCCGCAACCGTGCAACAACAAAATCGCGAGCTGACGAGCCAGACAACGCGCTACTGGTTCATGACCGGCGCGTTGGTCCTCGTCGTCGGTATTATTCTCGGCATCTGGTTGCCGCGTATCCGCTGGCAGCGGCGCTCACGCTACGACCGCTTCTAACCCATGTAAAAGCCTGCCCGCAGGCGGGCTTCTATTTTACCGTTTCACCGGCCAGAAACATCCACGTCTCGACCACCGTATCGGGATTGAGGGACATGCTCTCGATGCCCTGGTCGAGTAGCCAGCGTGCCAGATCCGGATAATCCGACGGGCCCTGGCCACAAATACCGACGTATTTACCTTGCTTCTTGCAGGCTGCAATCGTCATGGCAAGCAGCGCTTTAACCGCGTCGTCGCGTTCGTCAAAGATTTCGGCGACCAGTGCGGAGTCGCGGTCGAGCCCGAGCGTCAGCTGTGTCATGTCGTTCGAGCCAATCGACATGCCGTCGAATAGCTCGAGATACTGCTCGGCAAGCAGCGCGTTGGTCGGCAATTCCGACATCATGATCAGCTTCAAATCATCCTTGCCGCGCTCGAGGCCATTGTCAGCTAATACGTCTATGACGTCCCTGGCCTGCTGCACCGTGCGCACGAACGGAATCATGACCTGCACGTTTGTAAGGCCCATTTCGTTACGCACCTTGCGAATCGCCGCGCATTCCAGTTCGAAGCACGGCCGGAAGCTTTCTGCGACGTATCGGCCTGCGCCGCGGAAGCCGAGCATCGGATTCTCTTCGTCCGGCTCATAGCGCTCGCCGCCGATAAGGTTCGCGTACTCGTTGGACTTGAAGTCCGACATGCGAACGATCACGGGTTTGGGGGCGAACGCCGCGCCGATCGAGCTGACGCCTTCGGCAAGCTTGTCGATGAAGAATTGGACCGGATCGCTGTAACCGGCCATCTGTTCGTCGATCGCGTTGCGAGTTGAGGCATCGAGATTGTCGTACTCAAGCAGCGCCTGCGGATGCACCCCGATCATACGATTGATGATGAACTCAAGCCGTGCCAGTCCGACGCCGTGATTCGGAATGTTCGCAAAGTCGAACGCCCGATCCGGGTTACCGACATTCATCATAATCTTGACAGGGATATCCGGCAGCGAGTCCAGTTCAATCTGGGTCTCCTCGAAATCAAGGCTCCCCGCGTAAACATAGCCCTCGTCACCCTCCGCACAGCTGATGGTAACGTCGCTGCCGTCGGCAATCGTCTCGGTCGCGTTACCGCAGCCGACGACCGCTGGGATGCCGAGTTCACGCGCGATTATTGCAGCGTGGCAGGTACGGCCGCCGCGATTCGTGACAATTGCGGCCGCACGTTTCATCACGGGTTCCCAATCCGGGTCCGTCATATCGGCCACCAGAACGTCGCCGGTCTGAATACGTCCCATTTCGCTGATATTACGAATGACTTTGGCCGTGCCCACGCCAATCTTATGGCCGATGCTGCGGCCGCGGATGATGACGTCGGATGTCCCCTTCAGCGTAAAGCGCTGAATGGTGCGCCCGCTGCGGCTCTGCACGGTCTCGGGCCGTGCCTGGAGGACGTATATCTTGCCGTCCTTGCCATCTTTTCCCCATTCAATATCCATGGGGCGACCGTAGTGTTGCTCGATCGCTACGGCCATGCGTGCCAGTTCGATGATATCGTCGTCTGAAATGCAGAATGTCTGGCTGTCGCTTTCGTCGACTTCGACAGTGTGCACGGTCTTGCCTGGCATCGGGTCGTCGCTGTAGATCATTTTGATCGCTTTGCTGCCGATGTTCTTGCGCAAGATCGGAAACAGGCCATCTCGCAGAGCCGGCTTGTAAACGTAAAACTCGTCGGGATTAACGGCGCCCTGAACAACGGTCTCACCGAGGCCGTAAGATGCCGTTATGAATACGGCGTCGCGAAAGCCACTCTCGGTGTCCAGAGTGAATACCACACCCGACGAGCCGACATCGCTGCGGACCATCGTTTGTACGCCGACTGACAATGCAACGAGCTTGTGATCAAAGCCCTGATGAACCCGGTAGGCGATGGCACGATCGTTATACAGGGATGCATAAACCCGATGCACCGCATCAATCAGATTGTCCATACCGCGTACGTTAAGAAACGTCTCTTGTTGGCCCGCAAACGACGCGTCGGGCAGGTCCTCGGCGGTGGCGGAAGACCTGACGGCAACCGCAATGTCCTTGCCTCTCGACATTTCCATCCACGCACTGTCTATTTCATTGTGCAGGCGTTCGGGCAAGGGAGTGTCAAGAATCCAGCCGCGAATAGACTGCCCGGCGGTTTTCAATGCCTCAATATCGTCGACGTTGAGATTGTCGAGGACGTCCGAAATACGCTTGCCCAGACCGTCCGTGCCGAGAAACGCGCGATATGCCGCCGACGTCGTTGCAAATCCGCCAGGGACGGAAACGCCGAGATCGCCGAGGTTGCTGAGCATCTCTCCGAGAGAAGCGTTCTTGCCGCCGACAGTCGCTACGTCATCCATGCCAAGCTCAGCGAGCTTGATGACAAATGGCTCCAATGGTTGCTCCCTTGTGTTCCCCTACAGGAAATGGACAATCGAACTCGGGTACAAGTAGGTCGGTAAAACCGCACGGCTGTAATCCGGGATATCCGCAAATGATTGAACGCACCGTTTTCTTTCTTTCAGATCAGACTGGCGTGACTGCCGAAACGCTAGGGCACAGCCTCATGACCCAGTTTGACAACCACAATTTTCGGCAAGTGACTTTGCCATTTATAGATTCCGATGACAAGGCGCGTGAGGCTGTGCGAAGAATTGCCGAAGCTGATGCCAACGACGAGCATCGCCCGCTCATATTCTCGACGCTGGTGCAGCCCGAATTTCGGAATATTGTCAAGGAAGCTAATGGCTTGCATCTCGATATTTTTGACGTCTTTTTAGAACCGCTCGAAAATGAGTTAGGCCAACAGTCTGCGCATGAGTCGGGGCGTGCCCACGGCATGAGCGACATCGATGCCTACATGAAGCGCATCGAGGCAACGAACTTTGCATTGGCCAATGATGACGGCGGCGTCAGTCGCAATTACGAGATGGCGGATGTGATACTGGTCGGCGTTTCGCGGTCCGGTAAGACGCCGACGTGCCTGTATCTGGCCCTGCAGTATGGCGTTTATGCGGCAAACTACCCGCTGACAGAAGAAGATTTCGAGTCCGGTAATCTGCCTGAATTTCTCCGCAATCAGAATGACAAACTTTTCGGCTTAATGATCACTCCGGAACGCTTACGACAAATTCGCAAGGAACGGCGCGCAATGGGAAAGTACTCGTCGGCGCAGCAGGTACGTTATGAAATACGCGAGTCGGAGAAAATCTTCAAGCGCTATGGCATACCGTATGTCGATACGACGGAGTTCTCGATCGAGGAAATCGCGAGTCGAATACTCGATAGTACCGGCGTTGAACGACGAGTGCGACCCTGAATTTCCAATTTTGTGACACGTTTGTGGAACGGCACAGTCACGGCTTTTGAATGCCGGTCGCTGTGCTATATTGACTGCATGTTACTCGACCACGAACTTGTTCCGCAGACATTAATTAAACCACGAAGTTTCGTTGGTTTGATGGCTCTTTATGAGAGTAACTATCTGCGTCTTCTGCATGTGATTCCCGAGCTTGAGCGTCTCGATGGTTGTTTTCGCTCGCGTGTCGCAGGCGATTGTGAACTGCACGTGGAAATCATTGAACGTTGCCGGTATACCGTTACGTTGTCGCTCACATATTATTTCGAGAATGGCGCAGATCGGGTGGCGGATCCGGACATGACAGTTCGAGCTTATCTTGATGGCCAGCTGGCTGAGTCGATGGGGTTTGGCGGCGCGCATCGCCATTCAGAACTCCGCCGGCTTGCAAGGTTGCACGGTCGTGAGCTTGACGCGCGTTGGCAGCGCAACGTTATCCTGAACAAGTGGCTCGAGTACCTGATTCATCAGGGTCATATGATCCTCGAGCGCTAGGCAAAAAGCCGCGAAAATGCCCCTCCCGACAGGTTGCAAAACTGTCGATTCAGTCAGAGTTTCCCGATTGATCAATGGTCATGATTTGACGACCGGTCGTTGCAGCGAGGAAGTGCTGGCGATTGGCGTTATGTTAAGAGGAACGACGGGTGACGAGCCTTACCGCCATTTTCAGAAACTCCCACGAAAAGCCTGACGAGGAGGAGAGCGACAAGCTCTTACAGCTCTACTGGAATCGTGCGGAACTGAAAAAGGAGTTTGACGAGCTGCGTGATGAGCAGTTCAACTTAAAGGACCGCATAAAGCATTACGAGGGCGTGGCAGCAAGGGCACAACAGAAGCTCGATTTCCTCGAGC
>Ga0224497_10001898_pt1 | contig 12852 bp, 7 predicted proteins | sample SF_Jul11_sed_USG_4_FD_167970 | JGI IMG/M metagenome (GOLD analysis project Ga0224497, IMG submission 167970) | Sediment microbial communities from San Francisco Bay, California, United States - SF_Jul11_sed_USGS_13 | ecosystem: Environmental > Aquatic > Marine > Sediment | place: USA: California... | reverse complement strand
CAGACCCCACGGATCGCTCGGGGGAATGAATCCCGAACGGTTTCTACAACGATGGATAGAAGGAAATATGATTCACCAACCCAAAACCCTAACACTCGGAGTGGTCTAAAGATCATGGGCTTGCCAGGGTTTGGTCCAGGCAGACTTGCCAGTATCGGGAAATCGTCATCGCTACCTCCTGCAGCACACATCAGTCCATTGACAGCCATCGTATCAGTATCAGCTATGTTGTCAATCGATAGCTATCCTGATTTAACCGAATTAATTCTAGAGAAGACTCTTGTGCTCTTTGTTGACTATTTGCCTAGTGGGTGATCCCGATCAGTCGCTCGTTGGATCAGTTGCGATCAGTCAGCGATCTAGGGGGTATTAAAGCGGCGAGGATTTTCTGTGGCCCCAGCAGCTTCTGAGAAAACGAACGACATTAGCTTTATTAATGGCTGAGGAATGACTGCATTTAAAGAGCACAATATCGTTTGGCTGTATCTCTTCATACAGCGCATCCTTTAATATATCCGCAGAATCGGCATGCAAGGCTCGCATCTGACTAGGCAAATTATAAAAAATATTTATCGTCAAATCGCCGATAGTAAATACTTTGTCAAACTTGGCACAAATTACATCATTTGCTAATTCGGCGTGTATTTGGGCTCCACGTTGACCAAGCTCAGCCATTTCTCCTAATACTGCGATGCGCCTCCCCCCACCTATCGGTTGCAGTAATTCCGTATATTTGAGGGCTGCACGCATCGACATTGGGCTGCTATTAAAGGTGTCATCTATCAATGTGAAGCGGCTATCATCAAGCGCCACTGAATATCTTTGCAAGTGGCGTTCCAATATCGGAAGATTGCAACATGCTGCTGCAGCAGCCCGCCAGTCTGCACCAACGGCACGCACTGCAGCCAACACAACCAATGTATTTATTACCACGTGCTTACCGGGCAGCCCCACAAAATAATTCACGGGCTCACCACATATACTGGCTTTAACTTCACTGAAATTGGAGTGCAAATTACAACTTAACAAGCGTATATCTGACCCAGTATTCTCACCAAAGCTTATAATATTTGGCGCGCTGCTTTTTAGTGCGATGATTTTTAATTGTTCATAATAATCACAGTCACAATTAAGAACTGCCGTACCGTTTGTTTCGGATGCTTCGAATATTTTCGCTTTAGATTCGGCTATTTTGTCTAGCGGGTTTCGTTCAGGGTAATAAACCAAATGTGCCGGAGCAATATTAGTGATTATGCTCACATGTGGACGTATAATCTGTGTTTTCTGTAGGGTTAACTCGCCGGTTCTCTCCATAGCGTTTTCGTACACACCATATTGAAAACTCTGCGGTGTTTGGGCCATACTAAGTGGCACCCCAGGAGCATGATTAAAGTTTCTATCACTTGCATAGGTGAATGCTTGTTGCCCTATTAGATGATGCAGATATCGCACTACTGAGGTTTTTCCCACACTTCCAGTCACGCAGATAACTTTTCCTTCAAATTCATTCCTCCGCGCCCTGGCAAGATCATCAAGAGCCTGACGCGTATTTTTCACAAGAAAAACTGGATAGCATTTCGGCAAATTTGTAGGTGGCTTATCTGCAATTACAGCTACAGCACCTTTCTCAAAAAACTTATAGATATGATTGCTAGTATCAGGGTGAGTTTTACTCCAGATGCCTGGGGTCGTGGTGATCCCTAGATCACCTGGAAGAATCTGATTAAGATAATAATTTACACCCCCTGCAGCCCAACCCTCCGAAGGTCCAGATATCCATTTACCTTGGGTCGCAGACGCGATTTGTTGAGGGGTCCAGAGTGGACCAATTTTGATAGCCATAACCACCTTTCAGAAGCGAAATGCTTAATTCTATAAAGCGTCCAGAAGGAGTTTAACAATTGATTGTCACGTTGTCGGTGAAAATCGGGCATAGTTGAAGTGACAATTCACCATGATCAATTACGATATCGGGATCGGCGTCCGCTGATGCGTCGGCCATTTTTGGCTGCTTTTCTGATTTCCTATCGTAGTTATTACCCTAGCCCGGAAATAAAATAGCAAAAGTATTCGGATTTTTTCATTAACTAAATCAATATTGAGCGGGTTCGTACGACTGTTGCCATTTTCGGGATAACGCTGATATCGATCTTTGTAACTTGTTGATTCCTCGAATGCCGATTACCTCAAGCACGGGCGATAGGAGCAAGGATTCCTACGGGTAAGATGCTAGGGTTGCCATGCCGAGCGGTTGGTAGCGTTTAGATGCAAACGTCGTGCGTTCTGTCCGAGCTGCGGTGTCCAAAAGGTTGTTCAAGGCGCGGCGACGCGGACTCGGTCGCTATGTCAAATAATTCGAACGAAATAGGGTAGCGCCTTGCGGCTGAAACTCTAAGCTTTCGTTATTCTAGTATGGCCACTATATTGAAATTTGCAGGGAGGATGACATGAAAGAAATTGGTTTTATATGTGATGTGACGCCGGGGGTGAATCCTATTCACACATTTGGCAGAGCTTGGTTTGATCGGGCTATTCCGATGGCAAACTTCTTGGAACAAAACGGGGCTCAACTCATAATTTACTCAAGGCTACATGTTGACCCAAAAACAAAACGCGTCCAAGGCTACATCCTAGAAAACAGCCAATTCATTACTGTCGAAACATCAGTGCCAACAGTGAATGGCAGCTGGTTTTTTGGCATTACCAATTCGCACAACAAATCGAAAATGAACGCTACTGAATATTATAAATGGGCAAATGAGCACGATATTGAAATATATCCTTCTATGGAATTTCTTAAGTTCGCAGCCGATAAATTGTTATGTTACGAAACCGTTACCCACATCAATAAAACAATTCAGCAATACACGGAAGTTTATAATAAAACAGCATCTCAGTTAAAACGTTTTTTTGAGAGGCACGACGCCATATTTATAAAACCACAATATGGTGGTCACGGTGAAGGAATATGTCTGCTCAAAAAGCGTAACGACCGCCATTCAGTAGAGGTTTACAGCGATAAGGGAAATACGATCAAAGAGTCAGAAAGCGTTGGGCAGCTGAACACAAAAGTGGCTCAAATTATTGGAGAGAAACCCTATATCATACAAGAAGCGGTTGATGTTGAGAAATTTGAGGGCAGCGCATTTGATATACGCGTGATTACTGTTAATGATGGACAGCATTGGAAACCAAGTTGGAAATTCAGATTAAGCAAGAAAAATAGTGATGTCTCGAATCTTGGGCAAGGTGGTGAGATAAAAGACGTTGATGAATATATGTCTAAGGTGTTTATAGATGATGTTGCGGAAAGCTTGAAACAGAAAATCTTAGATGAGGCAATAAATATTAGCCAAACAATTGATCAAGTCTATGATGGTGAAGTGATGGAATTAGCGTTTGACTTTGTCATTAGCAAAGACAAATCCATTAAATTACTTGAACTTAATGCCTGTCCAGATATGGTGCAGCCGAATATGCCAATATCGATCCGTTCGAACAAAGGAGCGGACGCCACCTCTAAAAAAAGAGATAACAGTTATGCTGATATTTTCGACTTAAGCGATAATGAGGTTTCATCATTTAACAAATACACTGCTTCTTATTCAGAAAATTTGGCGAAATTTTTGCTTTCTAAAGTACACTGCAAAGTCATCAGCAGATTGGCATGATCGGCCTGCAAATTCACGTGGTCGCAGACGCCGGGTTTGGGCGGCCCAGCCGATGAAAATCGTTTCGACGACAGTCTATCAAAGCCTTAACCGCTACGCTTCCAAACCCGTCATTCGTATGATTGTCGATTTGGCCGCCCTCGCGGACCGGTCGGTTAGTCATCTATCGGACGGGTTCGTCGATGGTCTGCTCCGCAAGCTGCCGGAGTTGAACCAGCCCTGTCTGAACACCGAGAAGCGGGGCGATTTGGGCCGGCGGCTGCGCGAGGGCGTCTACATTTTTCTGCCGGAGATCATCTGGCGCGCCGCCCTGGCTTACCAGCGCCGGGCCGGCGAACGAGTCGGCTATGGTGCGACGTTTGCACCGAGCGGGGCCGAACCTCATGAAATCGTTTTCGAATACCGCGATGTCGACATTGGATGGCGGGCCGGGCGGTTGGCTTTGGGGCTGGTTTACCACCTCATCCCCGCCGACCTCCGTGGGTCCGGCAGCGCCCCCACGAGCTTCGATTTTACCGCCCAGGGTGGCACGATTAACTGGCTCAATCGGGGGCGATCGGTTGACTTGAATACCGCCTATTTGCTGGAAGCCGCAGACCGGCGCAGCATCCCGTGGACGCGTATCAACCGGCAGATCGCGGTGCTCGGCCAAGGCAATCGACAACGTCATATTATCGCTGCCGCCACTGATCTGCTCAGCCATGTCGATTACAGGATGACCGGGGACAAGGTTGTCACCGCGCATGTGCTGGAGCAGCTGGGGTTGCCGGCCCCACGGCAGATTGCAGTCGGTTCGCAAGCGGCTTCTGTCGACGCGGCCAAAAGCATCGGGTTCCCAGTCGTCGTAAAGCCGCGGAATGCCCAAACCGGTCGCGGCGTGAGCGTCAAACTTGAAACCGAAGACGAGGTTGCAAAGGCGTACGCGTCGGCCCGTTCGGTCTCGCGCGGCGTCATCGTCGAAACATTTCTCGAAGGCGACGATCACCGTCTGTTGGTGATCGACGATGTAATGGTTGCCGCCGTCAAACGCCTTCCGGCTCAGGTGATTGGCGATGGGAATCACAATGTTGAAGAGCTGGTGAAAATCGAAAATCAGGCACGGCGTGCCCGAGGTCGTAAGGCCGCATACGACCTAAAGCTCGATGAGATATCCAATTGGCACCTAGCACGTGCTGGAATCAAAACCGAATCCATTCCCGCCAAGGATATCGTCGTGCAGCTGCGCTCTGCGTCCAACTATTCGCAGGGCGGGACCGCGCATGACGTGACCGACATCGTTCATCCCGATAACCGCGCCTTGGCGGTGCGCGCCGCACGCGCCTTCAGGATGGATATCGCGGGCGTCGACTTAGTAATTACCGATATTGCCCGCTCCTATCGAGAAGTCGGTGGCGCCATTTGCGAGGTTAATTCGGGCCCTGGTTTTCTGTTGCATGTCGCCCCGGACGAAGGGCGGCCGCGCGATGTTACCGGACCGGTGATCGACATGCTGATACCGCCAGGTTCTGACGGCCGGATCCCAGTTGCCGCGATCGCCAGTACCGGGGGCGGACGAAGGGCCGCTGCAATTTTGGCACACATGATGATGCTTTCCGGGCGGACGGTTGGGGTGGCGATGCGCACCGGTGCCTTCGTTGCTGGGCAGCAAGCCGGCAACAAAGGCGTCACCAGCGCTGCCGCCGCGCGGATGGTGCTGAGCGACCCGGCGGTCGAGATTGCTATTCTTGAAACGCGTTTTGACGAAATTGTCCAAACCGGAGTCGGTTGCGATGTTTTTTCCGTCTGCGCGATGCTCGATGCGAGGAACAGACCGGCGCAGCTTCCGGACGACGAAACCTATGCCGGATTGCTCGACCGATTCGTCACCGCAGCGCGGGATAGTGTTGTCCTGAACGCCGATGACGCCAAATGTCGGCAAATGGCCAAATCTCACCCGAGCATTCGATTCTGGTATGTCACCGAAAACTCGGATAACGCTTTTGTTCGTGAGCATGTTCAGAATGGCGGGCCGGCCTGCATCGCGCAGACGGTCGAGGGCGAACTCAGTTTAGCGCTTTACATTGACGGCGAGCTCGCTCTCGCGGTCCCCGCTAAAGACATCCCGATCAACGCGAGCCAAAACGAACGCAGAAGGATTATTCGTCAAGCACTTTACGCGACGGCGCTCGCATCGTGTTTGGGCGCTGATATTGCCGGTATCGAGTTGGGGTTGAAGACGCTGAGTCACGGCGTACTGAGCGAGCCGTTGCGCGCTCAAATCGTCAACGGGCCGGCCTGCAAGCTCCTCGCCGGCGAGTTTCGTGAGGCAAAAGTTGGGCGGCATCTCGCCAATATATTGAGCGCGATGGCGCGCAAGGACAAATCGATTATCGCGCTGTTGGACACCGATAGGGGTGTCGGCGACACGAATACCGGATTCGGTTTGGGCAGCCCGGCGGATATCGACTTGTACGTCTGTCGCGACAAGGAAACGAAAGACCGACTGGCTGCCGCCGGGGTTTCAAGACACCGGATCAACGTCGCGGTCGATGAGGCCGGGGTAATTGCGCACGCATTGAGCGCCGCTGCTCCGATCGACATTGTTGGGGTCCTATGCGATGACCTTGACCGGGCTCTTCAGCGGATCGACTGCTTTCGCGAATCGGTCATCGATGCAAGGAACGGCAAGCCCGCGCAGCTGAGCACCGACTCCCAAACCGCCGATACGGAGCCACCCCTAGCTCGGCTAACCCGCGCTGCCGGACACAGTATGAGGACCAAGGCTGTCGAACCTGCCGGTAGTCTGGGCGCGGCAATGGCGAGTGAGGGTGCTGATACAGTAAGGTCCGAGGGGCAGGCGACCCCTGCCCCCTCACAGAGCCAGGCGCCCGTCGCGACCTCGCCAGCATCCAAAGCTGAAGGTGACAAAGAGCCCTTATGGGCGTTGCCCGAGTTACAAACGATCATGGGCGGCAAGTGGCTTAAACGCCCGCCGGAAGGGGCAGTTGGCACGGGCGCTAATTACTATGCCGGCCAAGTGGAACCGGGCGACGTGGCCTTCACCACGGAGCCGATTGCCTGGCAATCTTCGAAATACAGAAATACCAACGAGGCCATTCCCACGCTGTTCGCCAACGGCGCTGCCGCAGTCGTGGCAAGCCAAATCAGCGCCAAGTACGAGGGCGATCAGCCGGTGTTGTTGGTCGATGACACGAGGCTGGCTCTGGATCTCTTCGGCAAGGCGGCCCGGGATCGTCTCACTGGCAAGGTTATCGCGGTCACCGGCAGTGCAGGCAAGACAACCACCAAGGAGTTCACGCATTTTCTGTTAAGCAGACAAGGCAAAACCAAATCCAGCCGTAAGAATTACAACCATGGCCCCGGTGTGCCTTTGATGCTTGCCGAAACGCCGCCAGACGTTCGATTCGGGGTCTACGAGTTCGCCGTGGACATGCCGAAAGTGACGGCTAAAAAAGCTCAAATTCTCAGACCCCACGTAGCCGTGATTACCAACATTTACGCGGACCATTTGCACTTATACAAAACGCTGGAAAATCTGGCCGATCAGAAATGCCTGCTGTTCGAAGGCCTGGAGCCGGGCGGCACCACGGTGCTCAACCGCGATTCGCCGTTATTCCAACGCCTGCTCGACAATGCCCAAAAAAAAGGTGTGGTCAATGTCTTGACATTCGGCGAAGCGCCGGAGAGCCAGTTCCGCCTTCTCAATGCCGAGTTGAGCGTCGACGGCAGTCACGCAGTGGCCTCAATCCTGGACGAGCGCGTGGAGTTCGAAGTGCCCCAGCCGGGCGCGTATATGATCATGAACTGCCTCGCCGCACTCGCCGCGCTGCACGCGGCCGGTGGCGACTGGCGTAAAGCGGTGAACGATGTGGTTGATCTGCCGCGCTTGGGTCAGCGTAACGAGCGTTACATCCTCACTTTCGACGATGGAACGGGGGAGCTGATCGACGATACGTTCAGTGCCAATCCAGCCTCGGCCGAAGCCGGCCTTTCGGTGCTCAAAATGATGCGCCCATCCCCCGGTGGTCGGCGCATTGCAGTGATGGGTGAGATCAAGGAGTTGGGCGAAAATTCTCCGAAATTCCATGCCGGTCTGGCGCCAGCGGTCAAAGACGCCGGCGTCGACATATTGTTCACGATCGGCGCCGATATCAAACCTTTGCGCGACGCCCTCGGCCCTGACATCCCGGGCCAGCATTCAGAAGACCCGCGCGCCATCGCCGTAGCCGTGGCCCAAACGCTCGGCCCAGGCGATATCGTCTGGGTCAAGGGCTCGCGGCGCACGCCAGCTCAGTTGGAGCACATCATCGACACGATCATGGACGCGGCACGCGAAACCCGGGTTCTGGCACCATCAGCGCCCGACACCGCCGCTTCCACCCCCCGTTCGGCGCGTGCGGTGACGGAACCGCCACCAGCCCAGCCCATGGACGCCGTACCGACAACGAACTACGCCGGGCCCAAAAGCCCGCGCCTACTAAAAAGTGGCAAGAACGGGGCCCGGCTGGAAATCCTCTTCCTCGGCGACACCGGGTTCGGCGAGAACTATCAAGAAAGTAGAGAAGCTCGCGGGGTCGAAAACATTTTAAAGACGCGCGGCTACGACGCTCCATTAGCGGAACTGAGCAACTTGTTGCACAGCGCCGATCTGGTGGTGGCCAACCTGGAGACACCGGTTACCGATTTGAAGGTGTCGCCATTCGCGGGTAAGAAGTCGTGGGTGCACTGGGCTGACACAGAAAAAACCCCGACCCATCTGTTGGCCAATAACATCAAGGTGGTGGGGTTGGCCAACAACCATACTTTTGACTACGGTGCAGCCGGCTTTGACCAGACCTTGGCGGTGTTGAAGGAACGCGGCCTCACCGCATTTGGCGCCGGGGCCGATTTGGAGGCGGCCGGACGCCCGTTCGTGATCAAAGCCGATATGGCCGGCCGGCCATTTGAGCTTGCCGTTATCGCTACATTCGAAACGCCGGCCAGAAAGGAGGCGTCGCACCACGCTTATGCCACGAACAGGCGCGGCGGACTCAATCCGCTGGATGCTACGACAATCGGTCGTAGCATCGACGAGGTAAAAAACGCGCTGCCCGATGCGCTGGTCATGGTGTTTCCACATTGGGGACAAAACTACAAGTGGTGCACCAAACGTCAAACACATCTGGCCGGAGAGTTGCTGTCCGCAGGAGCCGATGTGATCGTTGGCCACGGCGCCCATATGGTCCAGGAAATCGAGAAACAGGGCGACCGCTGGGTCGTCTACAGCCTGGGCAACTTCATGTTCAACTCAGCTGGACGCTATGCCCAGTTCAACGCGCCGCCCTACAGCCTGGTCGCTCGATTGGCGATCGAGCCCAAAGGTGATGGCATGGCCAAGCGGTTGCAGCTTCTGCCCATCGTCACCGACAACCGCATAACCGACTTCCGACCTCGCCCGGCGACAGAAGCCGAATTCGACGAACTAACGACACTGCTCAAACAAAGGTTCCCGACCCCCGATACTTTCGACGACATGGTGCAGCGCGGTTGCGACGCGACAGGGCATTTCTATCTGGAACTGAGCCTCTAAGCACGTGATCGATGCGCGCCTCGAGATGGTCGCTAGCCCGGATATTTCACGAAGGCCGACCATGAATCAAGAATCTTCACACGAATTGAACCGGTTACACAATGCTTTGGGATCTGGGGCCTCCGTACAGTTTGTCCTGTTCGGATCTCTGGAAAAATCAGGCGTCGTATTCGGTACGATCCCTCTTGATCCATAGCTACGGCTATGGATCGGCGGACGATCGCACCGACTCCTTAGCCCGATTTCGCCTGAGATCCGAACCCTTCATGAATTATCCGGGCTAGATCTCGACTACTAGCCGCTGTCAAATAATGGGGGGATCACGATGCTCATGTACCGCCACGTACACTAGGCTTTGGCACCTTGCTTCGCTCTACTTCGTACTTCCGTGGACTTGTACCTCCTTCGTCCCTGGAGTCGTCCGCTGTTTCGATCCTTCTTGCCTGGTCTCCGCTGTATTCGATTATCTTGCGATTGGCTCTAGGGCGAACTCGCGTCCCGGTCGTTTATGTAGCGATACGTACGTAGTTCGGAATGCACCATTCTGTACCAACGAAGTCGTGTTCTATTGGACGGCACCCCGCGTCGGTAGTGAGCCTGCTTCGGCACACACACGGGGATAACACAAGTTAGCGCCTGTAGAGCAATATTAGCAACAGAATCGATCGCCGCTGCGCAAATTGAACTCGGCAAGTGTTAAGTAAGCCACCAATCCTAATCTTCTTTTAGCACATGTACTAGGGCCGTGCCATCAGTCGCCTTCCGACATTGACGATACAGTGTCAACCAATATTTCCGATCTTTCGTCACATCTTTTTCATCGTCGGCGATATGTTTCATCAGGTCATAGGCGACTCGTGCTGTGGATTCACCGGGCATCGATTTGTCATTTGGCATAAATGTAAGATTCCTAATGGGGTTAGGTGATAGAAATAATATAGTCGCTGTCGGCTCAATCGGTCTGGGCGATCTAATCACACAGGTCTGAATTGTCGGGTATGGGTATTTTCCACGAGCATTGGCTCAATCTCCCATCATTTAGCGGTTGTTTCCGCTACAAATCGTCGTCCGGATAAACGGGCTCCCACGACATCAGTTTATCGTACTATAATTATATATCGACATTTTATGCCATAGTGTGGAATAGGCTGCAACTGTAATTTTGGCCGTGTTAAACGGGATATTCCGCAATTTATCAGGAAAATGGGGGTTAACAATGCGATATCTAGCTATTGGATGGCTGTGTGTTCTATTAGGGGTTGCGTGGCAAGGGTCGGCAGCGGCAGCGACGCTCGAAAACGTTGTCAGCACAACGCTTGAGTCAAACCCAGAAGTCTTAGCGTTAAGGCACGAACGACTAGTACGAGACCAAGAACTCGTGCAAGCTCGGAGTGATTATCGGCCGAAGTTAGATCTAGTCGCGGTAGTGGGTCGAGAAAACAACGATACCCCCTCGACCCGTGCTCAGGGGTTCAACGACATAGATCTAACGCGAAGGGAAATCGAGCTTCAGGCGCGTCAACTGCTATTTGATGGATTCGCGACTAAGAACAACGCAGACCGTCAAGAGGCACGAATCGAATCCGCCGCCTACGCTTTGTACGATGTCTCCGAGCGCACAGGTCTTAGTGCGATCGACGTTTATCTTGAAGTGCTGAGGCGGAGGCAGCTTCTTGAGTTGTCAAAAGAAAATCTTGCGGCTCATTTGAGTATCTACGATCAGATTAAGGCGCGCAGCGCTTCCGGCGTAGGTCGGAAATCCGATAGCGATCAGGTTGAGAGTCGAGTTGCCCTGGCTCAGGCAAGTGTTATTTCGGACGAATTCAATCTCATTGATGCAGAGACGGATTACCATCGCGTTGTAAATGAATTTCCGGGAGATCTTGAGCGCCCGGTCCCGCCTACCGACCGTTTACCATCGTCGATAGATGAAGCAATGGAATTGGCTGTCGAATATCATCCGGTCCTAAAATCTGCCACGGCCGACGTCGACGCGAATATTGCCGAACATGAAGGCACACGAAACGGCTACTATCCGCGGATCGATCTGGAGGTATTTACCGGAGTACGGGAAGATCTGGACGGTCTGCAGGGGGACCACGACGATTACGGCGTATTGTTGCGAATGCGCTACAATTTCTACCGCGGAGGCTTTGATGCGGCACGAATTAAACAAACTGCTGCCGAAGTGGAGGAAGCCCGCGAAATTCGCAATAACTCGCATCGGCAGGTTGTTCAGAGTGTGCGTCTTTCGTGGATTGCGTATGAGGCAAATCAAACGCTATCGGCACATCTTCGGCAGCGGGTCGAATCAAGCATTAAGACACGCGATGCCTACAAGACGCAGTTCAACATCGGACAGCGCACATTGCTCGACTTGCTTGACATCGAAAACGAGCTGATTGACGCAAAGAGAGAACTGCTAAACTCTGATTTTACCGGCCTATTCGCACAGTATCGAATTCTAGTGGGCACCGGTCAGTTGTTGCAGGCCCTAGGTATTTCGCTTCCGGAGGAAACTGAAATTAATTAGGGTCGATCCACTGTCCCATTTCAGTTTTGCGAGTTTGGTTTTCGCTCCTCGATAGTTATATCGAGAATAGTAATTAGCGATGGATCGAATTGACCGACGTATTCTGCAGTGCATTCAAGAGGACGCCGCTCTAACCACGGCGGAGATCGCGGATCGTGTCGGCTTGACGACGACGCCGTGTTGGCGCCGGATTCAACGATTGGAAGCGGCGGGAATTATCCGCAAGCATGTTGCATTGCTCGATCGCGATCAATTGAATCTCGGCGTCGACGTTTTTGTCGCCATAAAGACCAACCAACATAATGCCAAGTGGTTCGCATCTTTTTCTAAAGCAGTCACGGAGTTCCCGGAGGTTGTGGAGTTTTATCGAATGAGCGGCGAGATCGATTATCTGATGCGGGTTGTCGTTCCCGATATCCCGGCGTATGACGATTTCTACAAGCGGCTCATCGCGAAGGCTGACATCACCGATGTGAGTTCAAGTTTTGCGATGGAACGGATCAAATATACAACTGCATTGCCCCTACAGTACGCCGTGTAAGGAACCAAACAATTGCCGATCCATCCGTCGTCGTAGTCGATCACGTCAATCCCAAATGTAAACTATTGTCTACGTTACGGCCCGTACCTTGCGCGGCCCGGTCGCTTGGGCCATCATGGGATAGTCAATTATCGAGTCGGCGGCCTGGCTGCCCAGTCTATTAGGGATCTCACCGAGTAATACTGCGTATCTTCCATGACTACTCCACTACGTCTGCTGAGCTACAATATTCAAGTCGGAATTGGCACCAATGGATACCACGAATACTTGACACAAAGCTGGCGGTACTTGTTGCCACATCGCGAGCAACACAACACCTTGGACGGTATCGCTGCCCTTGCCAAAGCATTCGATTTAGTGGGACTGCAAGAAGTGGACGGTGGAAGCCTGCGCAGTCGATTTATCAATCAGACCGAATTTCTAGCACAGCGTAGCGGATTTCCGTGTTGGTACAGCCAAACCAATCGCCGGCTCGGAAACTTGGCGCACCATAGCCTCGGTGCATTGAGTCGGATGCCGTTTGGCGACGTTCGCGAAG
>Ga0224497_10001896_pt1 | contig 12863 bp, 5 predicted proteins | sample SF_Jul11_sed_USG_4_FD_167970 | JGI IMG/M metagenome (GOLD analysis project Ga0224497, IMG submission 167970) | Sediment microbial communities from San Francisco Bay, California, United States - SF_Jul11_sed_USGS_13 | ecosystem: Environmental > Aquatic > Marine > Sediment | place: USA: California... | reverse complement strand
GAGTTGACTGCCCGGGTGCAGGAGCTGGAGGGTGGTCTGCGCGACAGTCAGGAACGTAACCAGTACCTGGAAGGCAAGGAACAGGAGGTCAGCGAGTTGACTGCCCGGGTGCAGGCGCTGGAATCCGAACTGCATGACAGCCGGGAAGGCACGCAGGAGTTCGAGGGTAAAGAGCGGGAGATTGCACACCTCAACAGCGTGCTGCAGGAGAAGGCTGATCACATTGCTGCCCTGGAGGACCGGGTCCAGTCGCTGGCTGCTATGGAGCAGGAGAGCCATGCACGCAATAATTTACTGGAGGTCCGGGATCAGGAAATCGCAAAACTTGCCGGGCAAATACATAAGCTCACAGAACAGGCGCAGCAGCTTGAAGTCCGGGAGCAGCAGATCAACGTTCTGACTGCCCATGTGCAGGAGCTGGAGTCTGAACTGCTAGAGAGCAAGGAGCGGGCTCAGCAGCTCGAGGCTATAGAACAGGAGATAGTTCGTCTCAGTGAACAGACCCAGCAGCTTGAAGGTAATGAAAACGAGATCAACGTGCTGACTGCCCGGGTGCAGGAGCTGGAATCCGAACTGCATGACAGCCGGGAAGGCGCGCAGGAGTTCGAGGGTAAAGAGCGGGAGATTGCACACCTCAACAGCGTGCTGCAGGAGAAGGCCGATCACATTGCCGGTCTGGAGAACCAGGTCCAGTCGCTGGCCGCGGCGGTACAGGAGGGCAATGAATACGACCAGTTACTGGAAAACAGGGACCGGGAGATCGCGCGCCTGACTGAGCAGGCGCAGCTGCTCGAGACCAGGGAATATGAAATCAATGAGCTTAATACCCGGCTGCAGGCGCTGGAGTCCGAATTGCATGACAGCCAGTCACGCGCGCAGCAGCTCGAGGCCAAGGAGCAGGAGATTGCACAGCTCAACAGTACAGTGCAGGAAAAGGCCGATTACATCGCCGGCCTGGAAACCCGGGTGGAGTCACTGGCCAACGCGGTACAGGAGGGTCATTCAAGCAACCAGTTGCTGGAAGTACGGGATCGGGAAATCAAGCAGCTTAGCGGACAAATACATAAGCTCACAGAACAGACGCAGCAGCTGGAGTCCGAACTGCATGACAACCAGTCACGTACACAGCTGATCGAGGCCAAAGAGCAGGAAATTGCACAGCTCAACAGTGCGATGCAGGAGAAGGCCGACCACATTGCTGACCTGGAAACCCGGGTTCAGTCACTGTCCGCAGCGGTACAGGAGGGCAATGAGCGCGACCAGTTACTGGAGGCGCGCGATCAGGAGATCGCGCAGCTAGTCGAGCAAACACAGGAGCTCAAACAGCTGGCCCAGCAACTTGAAGTCCGGGAGCAGGAGACCAAACGGCTGACTTCACGCATGCAGGAGCTCGAATCTGTTGCCTCTGAAGGTAATAGGCATGCGCAACTACTGGAAATAAAACAGCAGGAAGTCAGCGAGCTGAATGGCAAGCTCCAGGAGGTGTCGGCCGAGCTGCGGGACAGCCAGGAACGTACGCAGCAACTTGAGGCTAAGGAGCAGGAGATTGCCCAGCTCAGCGAGCGGGCCAGGCAGCTTGAGGCCTGGGAGCAGGAAGCTGCCCGTCTGCAGATGGTTGCCAGTGAAAAGGATGAAGAGATCAATGACCTTAAGGGCAAGATGCATGACTTGGCCGTGGCTCTGCGCGATTCCACGGAACGCACCAGGCAGGACGATGCCAGGGACGAGGAAATCTCCCGGTTGAATGCACGGATCCGGGAACTGGATGCCGCTGTCGAGAAAGGCAATGCCCAGGCACAACAGTTGCAAGCGAAGGAACAGGAAGTCAGCGAATTGAGCGCCAGGCTCGTGGAACTGGATGCAGCCGTCAGTAAAGAGGAAGAGTACGCCCGGAAGCTGGAAGCCAGAGAGCATGAGATTGAACAGCTCAACCAGGAAATCATCGAAAAGGGGCATGAGATCGCCAAGATGCATGGCCAAATTCAGGATCTGGACGCGGCAGTGCATCAAGGTGATAGGGGTTCCCGGCTCATCGAAGAGAAGGACCAGCAGCTATCCCGACTGCATGCCCAGGTACAGAAGCTGGGAACTGCCCTGCGCAACAGCGCGGACCAAGCCCAGATGCTCGAGGAAAAGGAATACCAGATCAATCAGCTGCAGGGCGAACTCCAGAGGCTGAAGGCAAGCGAGGAAGAACTTGAGCAGCTAAAAGCCACGGGACGGGAGCTTGAAGAGAGTAAACAAGAGATTGCCCGGTTGCAGGCCAGGGTTGAAGAGCTTAGTGCAACTTCACAGGGCAGTGCCGAGCAGGTCCAGCAGCTGGAATCCAGCAACCAGGAAATCGCGCGGCTGGAGAAACGAACCAGGGAACTGGAGGCGGCGTTGCAAACTGGTGCAGAACGCGACCAGCTGATTGAAGCCAGAGACCAGGAAATCGCCGAACTCAAGGGCAGGCTCCAGGAACTGGATACAGCCGTGCCTGATAATGAATCGCATACCGCACAGCTGGTTGTCGCTAAGCCGGAGGCGTCGCAGGGAACGGATGTTGTAATTAGTGCAGCGCACGATGAAAAGCTGCTGGAGCTGAGCAAACAGGATTCACTGACGGGCCTGTACAATCGTCAGCATTTCATGCGGCTACTCCAGGAAAATATCGGCCACGACGGCGCAAAGGACGGGAGCCAGGCGCTGATCTATATACTGCTGGACAACTTCAAGTTAATTCGCGACGACGTTGGTATCAACGGCAGCGACAAGGTGCTGCGCGATACGGCCACGTTGATTGCCTCCTGCAGCGGTAAACACGACACTGTCGCCCGTTTCAGTGACTATGTCTTCGTGGTGCTGCATCGCGGGGAAGACATGAATGAGGCCCAGAATCTGGCCGAAAAGATACTGCATGATATCGAGGGGCATGCCTACGAGATAGATGGCGGCACTGTAATGGTCAGGGTCAGTATCGGTGTGTGTCCTGTCAGTGAACATACCAATACGGCACAGGACGTGATCACGCGTGCCGACCTGGCGTGTGAGGTTGCCCAGTCATCCGAGGGCGCAAGAATCCACTCCCATAATGTGACTGTTGACGCGCAGATGAGCCAGGAGCATGAGGGCGAGTGGGATGCCATGGTCAGGAAGACGCTCGAGGAGGAGCGTTTCTACCTGGTCTATCAACCCATCGTCAGCCTTTATGGCGATACGCGCGAACGTTACGAGGTCCTGCTCAGGATACTCGACGACGAGGGCCAGGTAGTTCTGCCGAGCCAGTTCCTGTCAATTGCAGACGGCATCGGGCTGACCCATGAAGTCGACCGCTGGGTCATCGATACCGCCATGGGTACCCTCGCGGAGCTGCACCACGCGAACAAGGACACGACATTCTTCGTCAAGATTTCCGGCAAGACACTGGCCGATAGCGAGTTGCCCCTGTGGATCCACGAAAAAATCAGGGAATGCCAGGTCAAGACCGAGAATATCGTTTTCGAGATCACCGAGACGGTTGCACTCAAGGATCTCAGGAACACCATGCACTTCGTCAATGCCATGCACAAGCTGGGTTGCAAGGTAGCACTGGAGCATTATGGCCGTTCTAACCAGCCGCAGCTGCTCAAGCATCTGTCGGTGGACCTCCTGAAGATCGACGGTAGCCTGATCGAGAACCTGAGCACCAACAAGGAAAACCAGGCAATCGTGAAGACCATCATCCAGAATGCGAAACACCATGAAATCAAGTGCACGGCTGAACGCGTAGAAGAGGCCCATGATCTTGGTATGCTCTTGCAGTACGGTGTCGAGTTTGTCCAGGGCAATTTCGCCCAGATACCGAGCAAGGAGCTGGATTACGATTTCGCAGGGAATTTCACCGACGAGGAGTCGACAGCCTATATGTGATCCAGCCCGGTAACGGGCTTCGGCCGGGTCGAAGGCCCGCTCCAGTTAGAGCGGGCTTTTTACGTTCAGGAGGCAGGTGAACTATTCGTTCCTTTGGCGTGTCTGGCAAGCCGCCTGCAATGTGAATACTATCGGGTAATGGGTGTGATCCTGAAACTCATGCTGTGTACCGCGCTGCTGCCGTCGCTGGCGACGGCCGCTGTGGTGCGGAGTGCGGACGAGGAAACGGGACTGGTGAAATGGCATTTCAGCGCGGGTGCTCTCGAGCTAGAGCTGGTCCAGCGGCTGCCGGACCAGACGCGTGGATTTTTCCTCGCCCGCGGGTTTTCCGGTGATGTGGCCGATGAAATCGCGACCAGTTGTGTGTTCCAGACGATTGTCCGCAACCGGGTTGAGGCGGGTGCAGGGGAAGCGGTCGCGATTGATCTCGGGCAATGGCGCAGGGTCCATGATGGCAACCAGGGCGGCATCCGGCTCAAGGAGGCCTGGATTGCCACATGGCCGGAAGACAGGGTCAGCCAGCCGGCTCGGCTGGCGTTTCGCTGGGCGACCTTCCCGACCGTGCAGGAGTTCCTTCCGGGCGACTACAACTGGGGTATGACGGCCTACGGCCTGCCGCCGGGTGCCGTGTTTGACCTGAACGTGGTCTGGCGGCAGGGCGGCCAGATGCAGGACGACTGGATACGCGGGATCGAGTGTCCCGCCGACGTGGACAGCCTGAAATGAGTTTCACCCAGAGAGTGCGTGTGTTGTGCTGGAGCCTGGTGTGCCTCGCCGCTGTGGCCCACGCAGACCAGACCCTGACGCCGGTGCCGGGCAGGCCGCTCGCACCTGACTTCGCCTTGCAGGATACCGAGGGTGAACAGCACCGCCTGACGGATTACCGCGGCCGGCCAGTGCTGATCAATTTCTGGGCCACCTGGTGTCCGCCCTGCCGCGAGGAGATCCCATCCATGAACCGCGCATGGAAAAAGATCGCGGCGGCGGGCATTGTCATGCTTGCGATTAACGTGGGCGAGGACGAGGACACCATTTTCGTCTTTACTGCCGATTACCCGGCCGACTTTCCCGTGCTGCTCGACCGTGACGGCGAGATAATCGGGCAGTGGCCCGTGAAGGGGCTCCCGACTACCTATATCGTGGATCCGGAGGGACGTATTGCCTACCGTGCGATCGGCGGGCGCGAATGGGATGATGAGCAGTTGCTGGATGCGCTACGCGCATTGCAGAAATGACGCAAGGGGACAGGATTCCGTTTCACTGTGTCAAGGGGAGTGTGCAATGCCAGAGTGGATCAGGTAATCCGGCCCCCTTGCGGTCATTGATTAAAGCGGATTTCAGACTTTCGACTGGTATTCCTTCCTCTCTTGCTTGTTGCCGGGTATTCAGTATCCGATAACCGCCGTGGCCGGACAGCGACTCAGGTCACAATTAAAGGGGTCAGTACCTGCTCCTGTCCCACTTAATTTCTGGCCAATCCCGGGCGCGATTGCGGGTCGGATATGAAGTGTCGCCTCAATGTCCCGCAGACTGGTACGCCTACCTGAATGCCACGGTGCTGAGTGCGACACACTGTGACCACCGAGACAAGGCACTACTCCGGCGCCGTCCGTCATGCGCATTTGCCAGTTTTTCGAATTCATGTCTCGGTAGCATTTTATGTGATTATGACAGTACGGCATCAATGCAAGCCAAGGCTTGATTTATCTATTTATATCAATAGGATATTCGCGTCTCCATTGTAACAAGCTGTTGGCATTCAGGCCTTGGTGATCAATGATAAGTGGAGCGGCAGTAGTACTGGCCCTTTGTTGAATTTTTCGTTTTTTTCCTTCAATGAAATTCCAATAATCTCTCAGGTTTTTAGCATTTTTGTCGTTATCAATAAGCATGGAAGGCAGGCGAGCGGGATGTAGGTTTGTCGGGCGAGTTTCGTTCCATCAGCGCCTGTCCCCGGATCGAGTCACGGCTCCCGGTCGGTGGCAGAAGGCCTATTGCGGGATCAGAAAAGTTGCTGAAAATCTTTATGTTAAACCTCTACATATTGGGATCTTGTGATGAAAAAGAACAGCGAAACACCTGAAGAAACCGGGTTGGAGCAACCATGTTCCGGTGACGAGCCGGCCGGGGAAAGCGCCGCCGCAGAATGCGCGCAGGAGGCCCGGGAGGTGCCCGGCGGAAGGGCTACAGATTTTGTGCCGCTGGTGGCTGAATTAAACATGGAGATCGACCACCTGTATGGAAAATTGCACGGTCTGGATGAGGCGCTGCGTGAAAGTGATGATCGCGCACGGCAGCTTGAGAAGAAGGGCCAGGTCATCGCCCAACTGCAAGGCCATATTATAGAAAAGAGCGGTGAAATCAATCAGCTGAAAAAGGATGCCGAGGGACTGAATCAGTCTCTGCATTACCATGCCGTGCGTACCAGTGAACTGCTGGGTGAGAAGCAGGAGGCAATCGGTCAACTGGCCGAAAAAGTGGCGGAACGTGACCAGGAGATCGACCGCCTGAATGGGCATGTAGAGGAAAAGGGTCTGATCATCAACCAGCTGACTGAGAAGGTCACGCAGAAAGGTCAGGAGATTGCCAACCTGTGTGGCGACGTAGAGGACAGGGAGCATACTATCGACCGGCTGGAAGGCAAACTCGGAGAGTTGGATGCCGCCCTGAAAGACAGCAATGAACGCGCCGTCCAGTTGATTGAAGAGAATCAGGAGCAGATAACCCGGCTGGAGTGGAAGGTCAAGGAAAAGTACAAGGAAATCACACAGCTGCACGGAAAAATCCATGACCTCGGTGATGAATTGCGGGGCAGCGAGGAGCGTGCCGAGCAACTGCTCCAGGAAAAGGTGCAGGTCACAGCTGATCTGAAGGGACAGATAACAGAGAAAGATAGAGAAATAACGGAATTAAACGAACGTGCCGAGGAAAGGGCGCAGGAAATCGCCAATCTTGCCGGACAGGTAAATGAACAGGCGCAGACCATTATCGGTCTGGAGAATCAGGTTTCGGACCTGCAAAACTCCTTACGTGCCACGGAGGAACGCGCCGAACAGCAGCTTGAAGAGAAACAGCAGGAAATTGCCGGCTTGCATGGGCAGATCCAGAACATAAATGCATCCCTGCATGCCAGTGAAGAACGTGCCGCGCAGCAGCTGACAGAGAAGGCCCAGGAGATAACCCGGCTGGTTGCGGACATTGAAGAGAAAGACCAGGCAATCGTTCAGTTGCATGCCAGTGCCGCAGAAAAAGATGGGGCAATCATTGGGCTGGAAGAGAGTATTCAACAGTTGAATTTGAGCTTGCACTCAGTCGAAAAGCAAGCCGCGCAACAGCTCGAACACAAACAACAGGAGATCACCAAGCTGGAATGGAGTGTCAATGACAAGAATACTGAAATCAGCCAGTTACATGGAAATATTCATGATCTGAGCGCTGAACTGAGCAGCAGCCAGGAACAGGCAGCGCAACAGCTGCAAGCGAAATCACAAGAAACCAGCCAGCTTATGGCCAGGGTTCGGAAACTGGAAGAGGAAAAACGTGACGATGCGGAGCGTGCCGAACAGGAGTTACAGGGAAAGCTGAAGCTTGTCAGCCAACTGGAAGCAAAAGTACAACACCTGGATAACGCATTGCATGACAGCGAGGAAAGCGCTGCACAGCAGCTTGCAGAGAAGGCGCAGGTCATTAATGAAAAGTCGCAGGCGATCGGTCAGTTAGAGAAGCAGCTGGAGGAGCAGGAGGCTGCCATGAATGTCAGCGTTGAGAACAGCGCGCTGGAATTGCAGGCCAAGACGCAGGAAATCAGCCAGCTTGCCGAGCGGATGGAACAGAAAGTTCAGGAAGTCACGGGATTGCATGGCAAGGTTCGTGATTTAGGTGCTGAACTCGATACCAGTGAGGCGCGTGCCACCAAGCTGGTGAAAGAGCATAACCAGGTTGTCAACCAGCTTAAGGCGAAGCTCGAGCAACAGGCGACTGTCATTCAAGATAGTGCCGGGCATGCCAAGCAGCAGCAGGAAGAGTATACGCAGGTGATAAGTCAGCTGGAGGCGAAGCTCGAGCAACAGGCGACTGTCATTCAAGATAGTGCCGGGCATGCCAAACAGCAGCAGGAAGAGTATACGCAGGTGATAAGTCAGCTGGAGGCGAAGCTCGAGCAACAGGCAGACACCATCAGTATCAATACCAGCAAGCTCGCTGGCGAGCTTGAAGAAAAGCAGGAAATCATCAATCAACTCAGCGCGCAACTTGAGGAGAAAGACCAGGAAGTCAGTGACTTGACTAGCAAGCTCCATACCGTGAACGCAGGACTGGGAGAAAGCAAGGCGCGTATTACATGGGAATCAAAGGAAAATGCCAAGCTCATAAACCAGCTTAAGGCGCAGTTCAATGAACAGGTAGTCGCCATGCGCGACAGCTCCAAGCGAACTGCGCAGGAGCTGAAAGAGAAGGACAGGATTATCGCAGAGAAAACTCAGCTCATCAGCCGTCTGGAGGAAAAGGTCGTTGAGATGGAAGCAAACTCGCATACCGCTGCGGACAAGGCAGGGCTGTCGAATGATAAAGGTAACCAGATTGCCAGGCCTGCCAGTGAGACTGAAGAACAGAGTGGCATGGTTTCCGGGCCGCAGGAGCAGGTTCGATCAGCGGAGACCAGTTGCAGCAGTGATGCGGAACTAAAGCAGAAAGAGCGGGAAGTCATCAAGCTGCAAGGTAAGGAGATTTCTCAACTGCAACAACAAATCCAGGGAATGAAGGTTAGCATGCGTGAAAGTGCCGAGCGTGCACTGCTGAAAAAGGAGGAGCAGGAGAACACGGAAAGTCCTGCAGTGAATACTGGGCACAACAAAATCAAGATCTTGATGGAAGAGAAGCTGAAGATGCTGAGTACCCTGGATATGTTGACCGGAATGATGAACCGTCAGCACTTCATGCAGGTCCTGGACGAATCAGTCAGCGCTGAACATGCCGAAAATCCTGACCTGTCGGTCCTCTATATCCTGCTGGAGAATTTCAGGGATATCCGCGAAAAAATCGGAGTGTCTGACAGCGATATGGTCCTGCGCGATGTCGCCGGAATTATCCAGAACTGTATAGGGAAGTCGGATATAGTGGCACGGTTTGGTTACTATGTTTTCACCGTCATTCATTACAGTGATGATACGATGGCTGTGGACGAGTTTGCCGCGCGAATGTTGCAGAGCCTGGACAAACAAGTTTTCAATATAGGTGGGCATAGCATTAGGGTGAGGGCAAGTATCGGTATCAGCGAGGTTAGCAAGAACATGCATGATGCAGAGGGCCTGATCCAGCGCGCCGATCTAGCCTGCGAGGTTGCCCGTTCATCCGAAGGTGCAAAAATTTACAGCCACAATGCCGCTGTAGAGGAACAGTTTTCACCTGAGCATGAGACGGAATCGCACCACATGGTGAGGAAGACGCTTCAGGATGAACGATTCTACCTGGTGTACCAGCCGATAGTAAGTCTTGGCGAAGACAGGCGGCAACGTTATGAGGCGTTGCTGAGGATCGTTGACGAGGACGGTGAAGTTGTCCTGCCGAGTCAGTTTCTCGAGATCGCAACATCGATGGGCCTGAGTGACGAGATCGACATCTGGGTTATCGACAACGCTCTGAAAAAGCTCGCTGAAATACAGCACCAAAACAAGGACGCCACCTTCTATATCAAGGTATCGGGAAAGACAATCGCTGACAGGGAGCTGTCCTTGTGGCTTGATGCGAAGCTGAACGAGCACCAGTTGCAGAGAGAAAACGTTGTTATCGAGATTGCAGAAGCGGCCGTCCTCGAGGACATGGAGAACAGTATGGCATTTGTAACTGCCATGCATAACCTGGGGTGCAAGGTCGCGCTGGAACATTATGGCGCGTCAAGTCCGCCTCAGGTGCTAAAGCGGCTTCCTGTGGATGTCTTGAAGGTTAATGGCGGGCTGATTGCGGGCCTGGCAAGTAACAAGGAAAATCAGGTCACTGTGAAAACCATCATTGAGCTGGCACGCAACCTCGGTATGCAATGTATCGCAGAGCAGATCGAGGATACGTCTGTTCTTGCGCTCCTGTTGCAGTATGGTATCCAGCTTGTTCAGGGGAACTTTGTGCAGATACCGAGCAAGAATCTCGACTACAATTTTGAAGCCAGTATTACGGGCGAAGAATCAGGCTCCTTTTCTGTATAGAAAAGAGTCAGTACTCTTAATAGAACACGCCCCAGGGAAAGAAGCAGTTTCATGACATCAGGGCGAGTATCGGATGGATACTCCATTAGGCAATGTCAAATCCCTCGAGCAGATAGAATAGACCTTGCAAATAAAAGGTACTGCCCCCTTTTTACTTGTCGAGGTTATAGTGGTGCAGGCGTCGGGCAGCGGCCGGATCACCAGCGCGGGCAACAGCAGGCCCGCAAGTAACAGAATGATGTGCCCGGGATCCATCGGGCGTCAGCCGCTCAACTTGTTGCGGCAGAGGGCTTGTCCGCCAACCCGGTGACGTCCGGGTGCAACTCGTTGAGTGGAATGGACAGGCCGCTCCCGGTGACCACGCGGGCATGCATGCGGGACAACTGGCGGGGCTCCCGGACCCCGCAGGAATGCGCAATGATCCCCACCTCGTAGACGATATTGCGGGCGTAGCTGGCCACCCGCATGGCCTTGTGTTTCGGGTCCAGCCCCTTTTGCAGGCGCTTGTTATGGGTGGTGATCCCGGTCGGACAGGTATTCTTGTTGCACTGCAGTGCCTGGATGCAGCCCAGTGAAAACATGAAGCCGCGTGCCGAAGTGATGAAGTCGGCGCCCAGGCATAGTGCCCAGGCGACATCGGCGGGGGTGACCAGTTTTCCGGAGGCGATCACCTTGATACGTTCCCGCAGGCCGTACTCGTTGAGCTTGTCGACCAGCAGCGGCAGGCTCTCGCGCAGCGGCAGACCGACATCATCGATCAACGGCATGGGTGCGGCACCGGTCCCGCCATCGGCACTGTCCACAGTGATGAAGTCCGGCGCACTCGCGTTGCCACGTTCATTGATTTCGCCGAACAGCCCGTCCAGCCAGCCGTAGGCGCCGATCACGGCCTTGAAGCCAACCGGTTTGCCGGTCACCTCGCGAATCCGCCGGATCATATCGAGGAGGTCGCTGTTCGAGTTGATGTCCGGATGGCGATTGGGACTGATAGCGTCACCGCCCGGCTGGATGCCGCGTATACGCGCGATCTCCTCGGTGACCTTGGCGCCGGGCAGGATGCCGCCCTTGCCGGGCTTGGCGCCCTGGCTGAGCTTGATCTCGAACATCCGTACTTGAGTGTGTGCGGCGGCTTCCCGGAGCTTGGCGTCGTTCAGGTTGCCGGCCAGGTCGCGTACCCCGTTCTTGGCCGTCCCGATCTGGAAGACCACATCGCAGCCCCCGTCGAGGTGCCAGGGCGACAGTCCGCCTTCGCCGGTGTTCTGCCAGCAACCCGCTATTTTGGCTCCGCGGGAGAGCGCCAGTACGGCAGGTTTGGAGATGGCGCCATAACTCATGCCGGAGATATTGAACAGGGAATCGGTGGTGTAGGGTTCCCGGCAATAGGGCCCGATGGTGATTGCCTGCGGCGGTACCGCGTCCTCGCCCAGGGTGGGATAGGGGCAGTTGACGAACAGCACAGTGCCGGCGGGACGCAGGTCACGGGTCGAACCGAAGCCGACGGTGTTATCGATGTTCTTGGCGGCCCGGTAGACCCAGGAGCGCTGGGCGCGGTTGAAGGGCAGTTCCTCCCGGTCCATGGCAAAGAAATACTGCCGGAAGAATTCCCCCAGGTGCTCGAAGAAATAGCGGAAGTGCCCGACGACCGGGTAGTTGCGACGAATTGCGTGCTTGGTCTGGGTGACGTCGAGGATGAAAATGACGATGACAGCCAGTACTACCAGCCCGACCACGAAGACGAACAGGGTCGCCATGATATTCAGCGCGCCCTGGATGAAGGAAGCTGTTTCCCCGGACATGAATTCCATGCACGCTCTCCTTGTGTGTTATGCGGGTGCTGTCCCCTGTATTGATAGTAGCCGGCTTATCAGCAGCGATCCTTGCGGCGCCAGGTCCTTGCGATCCAGTAGTCCACACTGAAGTAGTTGCCGGCGCCGATGAATAACAGGACCAGCAGCATGATGAAGTAGGTGGCGGCAAATTCGATACCGTTTTTCAGAATGGTGATACTTCCGGTCTCAGTCAGCCAGCTGTAGTTACCATGTTCCTTGAGCAGACTCCTGGCTGCATCCTTGCGTGTGTTGGCTTCCTCGATCAGGTCGGTTCGCCATTCCCAGGGGACGGTCAGCTCGGTTTCGGGCAGTACATGCCAGCCGTTCTCCCAGTGCGCAGTCGTGGCGGCGACCACCATGGTAAACATCAGGGGGATGGCCGCCCAACGGACAGCCAGTCCGCCAAGCAGTGCAATACCGCCAAGCAGTTCCGTTATGGCGGCAACATAGACCATGAGCTCCGGTGCCGGAATGCCGAGTGACTCAAAGTAGGGACCGAGGTGTTCCGCGTGTTTCAGCTTGTTAATGCCCGCAAATAAAAAGATCGGGGCCAGGTATATTCGCAGTGCCAGTGGTGCCAGAAAATCCAGCGGGCGGATAATACGTTCCAGCAGGCTCTGCAGGCAGTTCAGAATACCGATCATGGCCCTTCTCCCGATTGTGATTATTTGTGGGTGTGAGCATCCACGGCAGGATCAGTGTCGTCTTGTGCCGGGGATGATGTCTTTCTTATGCAGGCTGTTGAAGATCTCCCGTCCGGCATCGACGACGACCTCGGGCTGCGGGTGTGACAGCTCCTGCGCGATGGTCCGCAATAGTGCTTCGCCCGTGGCGCCGGGTTCCGATTCGATCAGTTCCAGCAGCCGTTTGGTGACCGGGTTGACCTCGATGAAGCCGACCTCGTCCCGGCGGTCGCGGTACACGACCAGGTAGGTCGGGGCTTCCC
>Ga0224497_10001895_pt1 | contig 12865 bp, 13 predicted proteins | sample SF_Jul11_sed_USG_4_FD_167970 | JGI IMG/M metagenome (GOLD analysis project Ga0224497, IMG submission 167970) | Sediment microbial communities from San Francisco Bay, California, United States - SF_Jul11_sed_USGS_13 | ecosystem: Environmental > Aquatic > Marine > Sediment | place: USA... | reverse complement strand
TAAGTGAATATTGGGTTGTTGAATGAGTCGCATGGTATCTTGGGTGGTGGGGATATGATAATGGCGAGCGAGTTTGAGCCCTAATGCCTCTACATCTTTATCCGCGATTCCGACCAGATGAATTCTTGGCAAGTTGAGGAAGGATTCTAGTAACGCCACTCCACCTTTCCCTGCCCCTACGATCACCACATTGATTCGTAATTGGTTGTCAGTTTCCGGTTCGGACACAATGGTATGTTCTTTTTGGGTACGTTTCATGTTAAAAACATTATTCGAAAAGTACTGATTTGTGGGCATACCCGTGTGAAGTTTTTTTCTGATTGAATGGGTTCAATCTTTCAAAAGCATAAAGCCCTATCAAAACATGATAGGGCTTTATGAAAATTCGGAGATTTCTCCCCATTGAGTGCTGTTCCCTATGCGCCCTAAGCGCAAGCTAAAAACACCGGCAATGAGAAACGCTATAAACGTGTTATTTCTCGTTGGGCAATAGCTTTTTCTACGGCTGTAGTCAGTTTTTCCTTTTCGACCGGTTTAACAAGATAATCCACGATACCTTTTTTAATAAATCCTGTGGCCATCTCCATATCTGGAAAGCCTGTAAGCACAATTAAAGGAACGCTTGGCCATTGTTGTTGGAAATAGTTAATGGCTTCGACACCATTGACCTTGGGCATGCGAATGTCCGAAATAATCACATCCAAAAGCAGGGGGTTTTCACCTTCCTTGATCGCGGCAATCGCTTTTTCGCCATCTTCCGCTTCAATGACGTCGTAACCGGCTTTGGTCAACGTCATCTTGACCACTTTGCGGACATCCGGCTCATCATCAACAATAAGTACACGCCCTTTGGTCTCGTGCCCACTGAACATTCCTCCAGTACCTTCAGACATAATCTCCCTCCTTTTTGTAAAAACCAACTAATTGCTTGACAATACATATCATAATTCAGACTCAAAATGCATGAATTTCTTGTTTCCACCGTTTCTCCCATTTTTCAACCCTGATTCTAACGGATTGAATGAATAGTAGAAAGAGGATATTTTCGGGGGGTTGATATTATTCAAGATAAGGCGCAAAATAAAAAATTTATCTATCTTCCAATACCTTTTAGCCCAAAAACTATCTTTTTTTTTATGACTCCACTCTCTTCCTGAGTGGGTGACCAACATCCTGGTTGTTGTAGGCTAGGATTTGATGATTATGATCGGAGAGCCCTGCGAATAGCCAAGGAATAACCCATGTACTGTCCTTTTATATCGAAAGTTCTACTATTTCATATCTTCGTCTGCGTGAATTTGCTGGGAATTTTTGGGCTGAGTAAGGCCGAGGTCCAAGGTCTGCCAATGAATAAGGTGAGGGAATTAAAATCAAAAAGACCCGGACAGGCTATTCCGTTTGCCGACTATGAAAAGCGGTTACGCCAATCTCCGCGTTGGCTAGCCATGAGTCCTGAAGAACAGGCGAAGGCGCTGGAGAAAATCGAACAGGCCCGGAAACAATTCCTCGATCGGCAGGAACAATTGCAAAAACAATATGACGATCAAATCAAGAAAATGCAAAAACCTCGTCAAACCCTCATGAGTAAGAGAAGGAAACGAGAACAATATGATGCCAATATCTTATGGGAACGATTTCAGTCGTTGCCGGTCAAACAACGCTTTACTGTCGAACGTCAACTGGGTTTGGATACCGTGATGCCTTCACAACAGCAACAGCAATTCCAGGAACGTCTTGATCGCCTTTCTTATTCGAAAAGAAACCACATCATACGGCAACTACAACAGACTTCCCCTTAGCTCTCCGCTTGTCTTTCTCTTTCTCTATTCTCTAATTATTTCTCTTTATTCAGGTAGCTTCCTAAATTTTTTCGATCATTTGGTCGATAGATTCTCTAATTGCCCAATTTAATGAAGCAAAAGGAGGATCCTCATGACGGGAAAAAGTGGAATTGTGGCGGGCATACTTTGTGGACTGCTTGGAACATGGGGTTGTGCCGACGATCCCTATCGGCAGACCAAAACAGGGGCCGTCATTGGTGGGGTGGCAGGAGCTGGCCTTGGAGCCATCATTGATAAAAAACATCGTGGGCGCGGAGCTGCGATTGGTGGGGCCATTGGCGTGTTAGCTGGTGGGGGAGTGGGCTATTACATGGATCGTCAGCAACGGGAAATCGAAGCGCAATTGGCCAAAGAAATGCAAGATCACGCCATTGAAGTCAAACGACTTGAAGATGATACCCTTCAACTCAACTTACGAAGTGAGGCAACTTTTGATGTTAATAGTGCGGCCGTCAAGCCAGGGTTTCAGCAAAGCCTGGCAAAGGTGGGAACAATTTTGAGCAAATACGATAGTACCGTGGTGCATGTCATTGGCCATACTGATGATACGGGCGCCGATGATTATAATCAGCGTTTATCTGAACGTCGGGCGGATGCCGTGTCCGGGCAATTGCATAAACAAGGAGTCGTCCATGAGCGACTTTTGGTCGTTGGACGAGGAGAACAAGAGCCTATCGCCAGCAATGTTTCCTGGGAAGGGCGCAGTGTGAATCGCCGGGTTGAACTGTATCTCAAGCCGGTTGTCGAAGGGAAAGAGGATTGGGCGTATCAGCCTCCGAGGAGGCACTAATCATCGTGCGGCAGGCAGCATGTGATTCATGAATGGGTAAAATAGAGCTATTGAGATCCTATGGAAAATACAAGAGGAGCACAATCTATGAAACAGAGGCGAATGACCTGGGCGATTTGGTGTTGTAGTCTTATTAGTGGCCTGGTATTTATGGTGGGTCATGTCTCGGCTATGCCCGGGAATGGACCATCTCTATGGAAATTCGGTTTTCCCCCATCTCCTGTTGTGGTTTTGGTTGATGATGATCATGAGGATGAAGACGACATTTCAAGGGATCGTGGCCCTAAAGGTGGGAAGAAAGAAAAGAAAAATAACCAACGAGGAAAACATGGAAAGGGAAAGGGAAAGGGAAAGGCCGGCAACCATAAAAATTATTCTCCTGAATTGAAAGCCGTGTTAGACAGGCATCACCAGGAACGTGAAGCCCTTCGTGCCCGGCATAAGCAAGAGTTAGAGGTCTTAAAGGATAAGCGGCAAAAAAGTCGGGATCTTTCTGGGCATCGTCCAGATGAAGATCAGGAAGCTGATGATGGATCTCATGACCGTAAAGACCGAGTCAAAAAAGGGAAAAAAGATAAAAAGCACAAGCAGAAACATATGAGGCGGCACCATGAAGACAAAGACGGTCATGATCTTCCATCAGAGGAGGCAGCTCCGTCTGAGTCAGCGCCGACTTCGTAACAGTAATTGGGGTTTACGAGGCCGATGCGGCCCTTGTTCCGCGTGGAGCCGTGATTTGAGAAGCGGGGATGTGGCTTGCAAAGACTTGCATGAGCCCTAAATCGGTATCGTCTTGTTCTAGTACGGGAGTCAAGGCCAGGTCAGTATAGGCCGCTTTTTCCGGATCAGCTTTCACGCGTTTTAAAATTCCCTGAAATTTCCAGACGAGCAGACCCCATTTCAATCCAGTTGTAAGAACTTCGAATGTCCGTTTTGGGTAAAACCAAAGTGGGCTTTCTCGTGGAAGAGTTGGACGCCGCGACGTCCGAATTTTGCGGCGAAAGATACCACCCTCCAATGGATGAACACCTTCAATAGTGGTACAGCCATAAAACCAGGTGAGCATAGACGTCACCTTGTTGACGTTTTGTCCTTTTGCTGCCGCCCGTCGAATTACCGTTTCCACATGTTCTGGTGTGTAATATTGTTCCCAAGCCGATCGGTAAACTTGTTGCCAGATTTCTTTTGACATGATGGGATGGTTCACCGTGACATGTTCCAAATCGTAGGAGTTCATATCCGGCTCCATCCACACGCCTTGCTGGTCAAGCACCTTATGATCTTCTGACCCCGGTAATGGTGTGAGATAGAAAAACTCTAGACAATCTAACGGAAGTTCTTTTTTGATAATTTCGATATCACGAGCAATTGTTTCTGGCGTGTCGCCAGGAAATCCCAGGATGTACCCAGCGACAGTGGTGCAGCCATGATCTTTCCACATCTGGGCCATTTTGCGGTATTCCCAAGTTTTATTCTGACGCTTTTTTGCCCCAACCAAGGAGTCGGGATTGATGTTTTCCAACCCAATAAATACATTGCGACATCCGGCTTTGGCACATTTTTCGATGAATCTCGGAATTTTATGGCACAGCGTATCGACTTGAATGCTAAAGGAAATCTGCAAGTGTTCCTCTTCGCGCATCACAATGAAGCGATCAAGAATGGCTTCCCAGTCCTTATTCCGAGCAAAGTCATCGTCGGCAATAAAAAACCGCCGGATACCCTGCTGTAAATTTGCACGAATGAGGGCTTCAATGGCATCTGCCGAACGCCATCGGGATTTCCGGCCTTGCACATTGATGATCGTACAAAAGCTACATTGAAAGGGACAGCCGCGGCCCGCATCAAAGCTCGACAATCGGCGAAGCGTATTTTTAATAATGTGGGCAGGAAGAAAGGGTGGTGGGGCTTTTTGTAAAGCAGGAAGCTGATCCATCACGTTGTAGAGTGGTTTGAGTTGATGGTGGTAGGCGTCTTGAAGCAACGTTCCCAAGTGGTCCTCAGCTTCTCCAGCATAAAGCGTGATCCCTTTGTCTATGGCATGTTGAAGGTCGGAGGGCAGAGAAGGCAACATGGCTAGGCAGCCACTGACATGAAACCCGCCAATGATCACAGGAATGTGCGCCGCTAGAAAGTATTCGGCTAAATCGACTGCATGCGGGAATTGATTCGTTTGCACTCCCACGAATCCGACTAGACCATTTCCCGCTTCCTGAATGGATTGAATGATAGTTTTGATCGGCAGTACCGTATTGGTTTCGTCATATGGCTCAACGAACAAGTCACCAGCTTCCCCGAGAAGGCGCCGCTTGGCGCAATCGAGAGCGAGTCCGTAGAGAGCCGCTAAGGTGTTGGAAGGAATTGAGGACCGAAGCCATTGAATGACGTACCCCTCGTCATCATAATGGGACGGTTTAATTAGGACGAGACGAAAAGTTTTATTTGCCGGGGTCATAGAGGGAAAAAGGAGTGTCCTTTGCGTTGCAAGGTTCCCATGACCTGAAAGGGACTATCCATAGACGTACTCTGGAATACTAGGCCAGAAAAACCGAAGGGTCAATATCCAGGTTTAGGCTTTTCCTAAATCATGTACAAAATTTAAGAGATAGGGGATGGTTGGTTATTGGGCAGAGGTAGGAGGGGTGCTTGAATTTGGAAGGGAAAAAGGCTCGGGGGTTCCAAAGGGAAGTGTTTCGACATAGAGGGAGGTGGAAGGAAAGGCAAAACTGGCATTCTGCCCCTCAACGATTTCTTTAATTTTGTAGGCCAACCGTTCCTTGGCTTCCAGCCACTCACCCCATACGGTGGTCTTGGTAAAACAATACAGCTTAATGTCGATACTTGAGCTGCCAAATGAATCCAGAAAAATAAATGTTTTGGTGAGCGTTGGGTCAGTTTCGAAATCTCCGCATTCGTGAATATAACGGGATATGGCTTGAATAATATTCAGGATTTGCTCTTTGGTTGAGCGGTATTCTATGCCGATCATCCAATGAATTCTTCGGTTTGTCATCCTAGAGTAATTGATCAAGGCCTCATTGGCTAACTTGGAGTTCGGAAGCGTGACCAGGGCTTTATCGAATTGACGGACTTTCGTCGCACGAAAACCAATTTCCTCCACTGTACCTTCCACGTCAGGTGTCTTAATCCAATTGCCTTTTTCAAAGACTCGGTCTAAAAAAATCGTTAGTCCGGCAAACATATTTTTAATGAAATCTTGTGCCCCGAGGGCGACAGCCATGCCTACTAACCCCAGGCTCCCCAGGACCGCTGCGATATTAAACCCCCATTCTTGGAACACGGCAGCAATCCCCAAGCACACTACGATAGCTTTTGTGACTTTAACGAAAAAGCCTTTAATCGTTTCATGCATGCTTTCGCTTCCAAATAATCCGATTGCACGATCGAATAAACTTGAGAGGGGATCAATGACCCGAAAAAGTGCCCAAAAAATAGTGATAGCAATCATGGACCGGACCAGTTGGGCTAGAATATGGGCTAAGGTGTCCGACAGGACCAAAAATTGTCCGGCGACGTAAAGCCCAACGACCACAAATGCGAATTCCAATGGTTTTTCAATGGCAGCGAGGACTTGATCGTCAAGATCTGTTGTGGTTTTTCGAGCAATCAATTTGAGTGATTTCACTGCGGTGTGGAAAAACAATTTTCGGGCAAATAGGAAGAGCAGGAAAATTCCAACTGCTAGAAAAATATCTCCTAAATTGGTTCCGAAGATACCTTCATCCCAGACTGTTTGAACTTCTTGCCAAAAACCTTCAATCATAAAAAATTTCTTACTTCCTTATGCTTCACTTTTGAAGTTGCTTGCGAAATTTGGTGAATGATTGACGGGTAGCCTTACTCACGGTGGGATATTGCAACCCAAGGTTCTCTAAATTCTTCGTAATAATCTCGGCGACACACATTCGCATGAACGGTTTATTGTCGGCAGGAATCACATACCAAGGAGCCCAGGATCGTGAGGTTGCATTGACCGCGTCTTCATAGGCAGACATGTATTGCTTCCAAAGCTTTCGTTCTTCAAGATCTTGTTGGGAAAACTTCCAATGTTTTTCTGATTCATTGAGGCGCGCGAGCAGTCGTTGACGTTGTTCGTCTTTTGAGACATGAAGCCAAAATTTTAAAATAATCGTTCCATTGCGGGCGAGGTGGAGTTCATGATTCCTGATGGAATCATATCGATCTTCCCAAATGTGAGGACTAAACGGCATAGGGAGTTTCTGACTCTGGAGGAATTCAGGGTGAATGCGAACGACGAGGACTTCTTCGTAATAGCTCCGGTTAAAGATGCCGATCCGGCCTCGTTCGGGAAGTCGATAGGTGGTCCGCCATAAAAAATCATGATCCAATTCCTGCGAGGTAGGTTGTTTAAAAGAAAACACTTGGCAGCCCGCGGGATTCACCCCTCGCATGACGGCCCGGATGGTACCATCCTTTCCTGCAGCATCCATAGCTTGAAAAATCAATAATAGGGAATATCGGTCATTGGCATAGAGACGGCGTTGTAAATCGTCCAACTTTTTAATGGATGATTCAAGGCGTTTTTCACAAACTTTCTTACCCGGAGCAGATTTGGGAGGATGGGTAGGTGCTCGATTGGACCGAAAAGAATTATTCGTAGGTGCAAGGAAGGGGTGAGGAGTGGCGTCAAACATTTTTGGCTAGTGGAAAACAATTCGTGGAAGAAAGAGGGTATTGAAGGGCAAAGTCCTCCTTTTCCATTTATGATCAAAAATTTGTCAGGATAAACGTAATCTTCCTAGTAACGCGATATTGCAAATCTTACCTTTTTTGATTTTGATGGATTGGCCTTTGACTCAAACGCCGGATACGTTTGGGGTGTTTAATAAGTGCGTTTAATCCCTGCCGCCCTTGCATCGTCAAAGCTTTGTTTATGAACTGGCAATGATTTTGGTTACACGGGCAATATTCGCCATCTTTACCTCCTTGCAAAGAAATATATGAAGGGCACTCACGCAGATAAGCTAAGAATGAGCTTTGCTTCCGCTAGTGTGCTTGAGGAGGTTGGATGAAAACGTATTAGGAAAGTCCCAAGGAATGTTTCTTTTCAAAAGCCCCTGTTCAATATTGATAGACTTTAACAGAGGGTAAAAGAAATCCTCTCGTAGGTCAAACCAAGGTAAGGGGGCAAACATATTTCCCTTCGTAGTCCATGGGCAGGATGTTAAAAAGGCAATCGTTAAGATAGGGGATGCCTATATTTCAGTCTTCTGGACACCTCTAGAGATTATGATAGAATTAAGAAAGCAATCAATTCCCTCATAGGTAAAGGAGTCAATGCATGACGTGGATTCAAGGAATTCTATGTATGGTGAGTGTTGTGGGGCTCACGGGATGTGCCGGCCAACTGTCAGAGCCTACCTCGCATCAATCGGCTCTGGGGTTAGGAATTGTTGAAGGGACTAAGGGATATCAACAGTTACGAGAAGATCCCACGATGAGGAATGGGGTTGTGACCAAAGTCCGAGGCCAAGTTCAACATATTGAGGGGGCCGCCTATGTTGTTCTGACAAGTAATCTCAGTGAAGTGCGGGTCCCAGTTGATGAAAATACGGAAATTGACCGCCCGGCCCATAAGGGGGATTGGATTGATGCCTATGTGAATGACGCCGGTCGGGCGATTTTCGTCCGAAATGTCGACGACCAGATTGTTTTAGAATAAGTCCTCCTAATTTTTTTTACCCCCTCGCAACTTTCTGGTATTCCCCTCCATGGTGGAAAGGCCGTCTCAACGGGTTCCTAGCAATCACAACAATTATGACTTTCTGGTTATCAGTATCCTTTTCGAATAAGAGATAACGATGCCCCACACTTCTGTCATTCCATTATTTCATCTTAATTAGGCTGAAAGCCAAGATGCATATTGCCTTTTCTCAACAAAGGGATTTGACCAAAAAAGTGAAAAGGAGAAGTTGGTTAGTACCCAGGAAAACCTGGGATAAAGGGTAAAATAATTGAAATGGCAATGAGAATAATAATAATCCATTCCAAAATTTCCATGCGGCGGTTGCCAGCGTTATCCGACATTTTCCCATAGAGGTTTTCAAGGGTTTCTAATTTTCTCACGATGCTCATATCCCAGCTTTGGAAGTGAAAGCGTTGTGAGGCCATTCGGTAGACTCGGGCGAGGTATTGATCGCCGAATAATTTCAGTGTATTTGTGACTCGTTCAAATAACATTGCGCTGTCCATTTGAAGCCCGGCAATGTGCCGAAGGGTGGCATCCATTGATGCCGGCCAGAGATAGCTGCTCCACGGGCGCTTGGTGAATCTTCGATACGCTTCATCTAACGCGTTATCGAGTTGATGGTCTAAGAATCGCCGTTCTACCAACTCCACGTTCGCGAATTCCAAAACTGCGCGCACATCATCCATTTCTTTCCCGATTACTAGTGCAGCATTCCAATCAATGAGGGTGACATCCTCTGTCCCAAATGAAATCTGGGGGCCTATGGCATCGCGAATCTCTTGCTGGGATAGCGGTTCATCCTCACACCTGAGAATTTGAGCTATCGTTGGCCCGGATTGTTCCAAAAAATGAGCGGGTGTAATGGAGGGCTGAGTCTGAATGATATGGAAAATAGCATAGTCTTCCACAAATGGAGAAAGTTTTGGCTTTTCCACTCCATCTTCTAAAGTTTCAAGAAGGTGTTGGACGTGAGTTTGGGAAGCATTCCAAAGTCCTTGATGCTCATACAGGGCTTCACTCAAGGGGAGTAGATTAGAAAAAGACCCCTGTAAAGAAATTCGATACATGACCATCATGGCTCCAAAGTCATACAAAACGGTTTCTATCGTAGGAAGGGTATGATGGGTTCCGACGCTGATAGGAGTCTGCTCTTGGATGATTCGAAGGGGAGGAGGTTGATAATCAAAATATGCTGGAGCTGGCCGTGTTCGTTTGATTCGCTCTCGTTCCTTAATTGTTGTGATCCGGCGTTCAGCTTCTTCGATTCGAATGGAAAAGCCCACGTCATAAGCGAAAATAACAATACACTGTCCCTGTAGTATGGACAGGTCGTTTGATGAGTTCATGACTGCAAAGTCCTTTTGTTGGGATTAAGAAAAACCACAACGAACGCAGCGCCGCTAATGACTATGAAGGGGAGCCAGGTGAGAGCGTAAGCATTGAGAATAAGAGATGAAGGAAACATGAAATGTAAAAAGGTGTGATCCTATATTTCATGAGTGGAATCTGGTTTCGGGACCTCCACCTCCATCCCAGGGAATTCTTCTCGAAGTGTCATCTCGAACGCCAGAGATTGGCGTTCTTCCCCATGAACGACAAAAACTTTTTTTGGATGTGGGCGAATGGCGCGCACATACGACAATAAATCGTTACGATCCGCATGGGCTGAAAACCCATTGAGTCGAATCACTTGCGCGCGTCGCCTGGTTGGCACACCAAAGATCGGGACGGTATCCCATTCTTCAGCCAGCTTTCGTCCTAAAGTGTGTTCTGCCTGGAAACCCACCAATACGATGACATTGGCCTCATCTTCAATCGTATGTTTCAAATGATGGACCACGCGCCCACCTTCACACATGCCTGAGGCAGAAATGATGACACATGGGCCTTTTCTTTGATTCAACAGCTTGCTGTCTTTTGTCGTGGAAACAAAATTGATGTATTTCGCCGCAAAGACATCACCTGAGGCCGTAAAGGTTCGATAAGTTTCTTCGTCATAACACTCCGGGTGTTGGCGGAACACCTTGGTGGCTCTTAAGGCAAGAGGGGAATCGATAAAAATCGGAATGGGATCGACTTCTCCGTTTTTGACCAATTCTTTAATCCGCATAATAATATCTTGCGTGCGACCCACCGAAAATGCTGGGACAAGAATTTTGCTTTTGTGTTCAATCGCATGTTTGACGAGTTTTTTGGCCATGTCCCTTCGCCGATCTACTTCATCGGCATGAAGGCGGTCGCCATACGTGGATTCAATAATCAAGACATCGCATGGCGGAGGGGGATGTGGGTCTCGAAGAATTGGCATATTGGCGCGGCCTAAATCACCGGAAAAAAGCAGTGAGGTTGAATTGCCACGATTTCGGTGTTGGAGCCAAACGGCAGATGATCCAATGATATGTCCGGCATCGTGGAATCGTGCTGCAACATTAGGAGCCAGTGACACCGAACGCTCATAGCCCGTCCCTCGAAAGTGTGTCACAATTTTTTGTGCATCATCCCGTGAATATATGGGGCTGACGCATTGTCGCCCTCGACGGTGTTCTAGTTTATTCACATATCGGCAATCACTTTCTTGAATACGTGCGGAATCCGCCAGCAAGATTTCCGTCAGATCGGCTGTGGCGCTGGTCATATGGACCGCACCTTTAAATTTTCCTTTAGCTAATATTGGGAGGGCACCAGAATGATCGATGTGCGCGTGAGAAAGACATACCGCGTCGACGGACGTTGGGTCGAACCCTAAATGCTGATTGCGTTCTCTGGCCTGATCGCGTCGGCCTTGGAACATGCCACAATCAAGCAAGATCCGGGTCTTGCCCGCATCAATCATATGCCGACTACCAGTGACTGATCGAGCTGCGCCATAAAAGGATATTTTCATCAATCTTTCCCTTCCTGATGGTCTCTCACAATAATCTTCCAAGCTTCAGCAGCTGTTTCCGCATAATTGAATAAGGACAAATCATCCGGATTAATCAACCCACATTCAACAAACTTTTTCCAATTGATCAGATCTTCCCAATAGGCCTTTCCAATTAACACTACAGAGACGTCCCTGACTTTTCCCGTCTGAATAAGCGTGAGGGTTTCAAACAGTTCGTCCATCGTTCCAAACCCACCGGGAAAGACCACGAGCGCTTTTGCCCGATTGAGAAAATGCATTTTGCGGAGGGCAAAGTAGCGAAACTGAAAACACAGGTTTGGAGTGATGTAGGGGTTGGGACTTTGTTCATAGGGGAGAGCGATATTGAGACCTATTGATTTGGCGCCTACATCCGCGGCCCCTCGATTCGCGGCTTCCATAATGCCTGGCCCCCCGCCGGTGATAATGACATACTGGCAGTTCCCATCAATTTGGCAACTGGCGGACACGAGCCGTGCGAATTCACGGGCCTCCTGATAATAAGGAGAAAGACTTAAATGGTTATTGGCAATGGTGAGAGCACGTTTTTTCTCCGGATCACTCGGAGATTGAGCCAGCTCCTCTTCCGCAATCAAGAGTTTGGCTTTTGCCGCCTCCGGTTCAAGCAATCGGGCGCTGCCGAAAACGACAATCGTGGACTCGATGCCCTCATCCTGTTGGATCAGTTCCGGCTTAAACCATTCCAGTTGCAGTCGAACCGCGCGGAGTTCGTCTCGTTGAAGAAAATCAGAATCCGAGTCAGCCCGTCTGTATGCGGAAAATGAGGAAGCGCGAGAGGGTGGTTGTGATGGATCGGTCATAGAAATGCAGGAAGTGTATTTAAGAAGGGAGTCGGAGAATTATAAAGATCTTATTCCAGATTGGAAACTGCTGAAGGTGAAATGGTTGAAAAAGATTCGGTTTTGGGATCTGGTGAAGTCTGATGAACGGCGTTACAATCCCGAGGGTGATCCTATTTGACAGTATTCTTGTTTGGGTTCATCTGACCGCGGCGACCTTTTGGATTGGAGGGATGCTCTTTCTCTCCCTTGTCGCAGTCCCACTTCTTAAGAAGGCTCCGGACCCGGCTTCTGCTCAGCGGGAATTTGTGAATCAGGCGCGTCGGTTTCGGATGCTCGTATGGGGCGCCCTGACACTTCTCCTCGTCACAGGGTCAATTCTGCTCCGCAATCTTGTGGATTTCTCCGAATCATTTGAGAATTGGCCATCTGCGGTACTCATCAAATTAACGCTTGTTCTTTCGCTCATCGTCGTGTCTCTTGTTCACGATCGAGTCATTGGTCCAAAAGTCCGAACATTCAAAAACAAAAAACTTTCCGTACTGACAACTAGTGAAAAATTCCTTCTGATGCTCTCTCCCCTCATCAGCCGTCTGACGTTGTTGTTGGGCCTAGGTATTCTTTTTGCTGCGGGCCTTATGGTCCGTTCCTAATTCCCTTCTTGAACCTGAAAACATCGAGGCACTCTCCGATTTAAACAATTCAGGTTTTGAGGCTCTGTTCTATAAAAATCCAAAAAAGTTTTCTAAATAGGTACATATTTTATCTTTTTAGATATAACCTTTTCATAACAGGCTG
>Ga0224497_10001892_pt1 | contig 12868 bp, 10 predicted proteins | sample SF_Jul11_sed_USG_4_FD_167970 | JGI IMG/M metagenome (GOLD analysis project Ga0224497, IMG submission 167970) | Sediment microbial communities from San Francisco Bay, California, United States - SF_Jul11_sed_USGS_13 | ecosystem: Environmental > Aquatic > Marine > Sediment | place: USA... | reverse complement strand
GAAGGTGGCAAATTCATGTTCCTGATGAAGAAGGGCTGATCCGAACCGATCGGTTTTTCAAACTCTGGAAAAAAACCCCGGCCTGGTGCCGGGGTTTTTTTGTGCCTGGAAAAAAATCTTTGTTCAGAATTTCCAGTTCACCTGGGCGCTGAAGATATCCACGGCGGCATCGTATTCGCCGGTCAGGAGGTGGAAACCAGTGAACGTTGACGGAGTGTAGGCATCGAGATTGTTAATTTTGGGATCGTCCACAAACAGATGCGCATAACCGAAATCAAAGCTCAGTTCTTTCGAGTACTTATAGTTGGCACCGAAGGCCAGCCAGGTGCGATCCTCGCCGGGTACGCGGGGGGTACGTAAATCGGCATTGCGGATGGGAGTCTCGTCAAAGGCAAGACCCGCCCGGAACAGCCAGGTCGGGTTGTACCTGTAGGTTGCACCAATGGCGACGCGGAAGCTGTCATCCCAGTCGAATTCGGAGATGATGGGTTCAGTGCCTGTGCGCTTGATAACCAGTGAGTCGAGCTGGCTCCACTCGGTCCAGGTCACATCCGCCATGACCGCCCACTGGTTGTTGTATTCGTGATAGGCACTGAACGAAAGCGTTCCCGGCAGGGATACTTCGGCACTGGCTCCGGTGCTGGTGATGCCAGTAAGCGTGAAGTCGCCCTCAAGCTCGAGGTTGACCTGTGAACGGTAGTGCAGGCCCAGGCGGGTTTGTGGGGAGGGCTGGAGGATGATGCCGCCATTGAACCCAAAGCCCCAGTCATCGCCCTTGACAGTCGCCAGGGCGTCGCTGGTACCCGGGAGGCCTGACTGCAGCCCAACATCAGCCCAGTTGGTCAGTTCGGCATCGGCATACATTGTGCTGATTCCAAGACCTATGGAGGCATGTTCATTGATTTTGAAAGCGAATGATGGATTGATATTGATGGTTATCAGTTCGGATTTGTCGGCGTGGTAGCGGCCAATCCAGTTTGCATCGTAATCCGTTTTGAGCCCGAAGGGTGCATTGACCCCAATGCCAATCCACGATCGTGGGCTGTAGGCATGAGAGTAGTAAAAATTGGGGACCGGTTGGGTCAGGCCGATATCAATATCATCTGCTCCAGCGATGGATGCACCGGCAGGAGGACCACCAGCAAATCCAGGATGGGTCGGGTTGTAGACGGCGCTGCCCTTGAAGTCGACGTTGGAGTCGACGACGTGCACACCGCCTGTGACATTTCTGCCAGGGAGGCGCGTCATGCCTGCCGGGTTGAAGTAGATGGTACTGGCATCATCGATGCCTGAAGAGCCTTGTGCATAGGCCGTACCCATGCTGCTCACACTCTGTTCGATGAGTGCAAAACCGCTGGCATTCGCACCGGCTGACAGTATTGATAGCAGTCCAGCAATGCCACTGATCCAGGATATGCGAACAAATGGATGGTGATTGGCCATCATCGTCTCCTCAGGTTTGTCGATAATCGGTATAAGCAGGGGAGGTAGAAGCATTGGGCAGCAAATATGGCATTAAGGAAGGTCTGATGAACTTATCTATCGTCATTCCGGCGAAGGCCGGAATCCAGTAACTGCCTGATGACCAACGACTGGATTCCGGATCTCCGCGACGCTCCACTCGGAATGACGGCTTGAACAGAATTCCCTGTATATTGATTGCTGCGTTACCCCCCTGACTGTGCCGTGCACACTACAATACCCGAATCATTAAAACAACATCCGTTGTTGACATATTGTCAGCCCTTTGCCAGAGTATCCCAAATTTAATGCTCCATCTGTATCAATAAAACAACAGTAATAAAGGGATTACAGCCGGCGCCATTACCATCAGTTCATCGATCATGAGGAGCAGTTGTATGACAAGAATTCCAGGATGGTTTAAAGCAATCTCCACAATCGCCGGCTTGAGTGTTGCCGGCATGGCTTCGGCCACCACGGGTTACTTCGGTCTCGGCTATGGCGCCAAGGCGATGGGCCTGGCCGGCGCAGTGGTATCCAACCCGCAGGACTCTGCCACGGTTGCCGTCAACCCGGCAGGCATAACCGAGGTGGGGGAGCGCGTTGATGTCGGGCTGCGTTTCTTCAACCCGAACCGCGAGGCAGTGTTGAATACCTCGGTCCTGGGCGCGAATTTTGACGTGGATGACGATAGCCGCCGCGACCTGTTTCTGATCCCCAACTTCGGCTTCAATATCCAGCTCAGGGACAACCTCTGGTTCGGCTTCAACAATTACGGCAACGGCGGAATGAACTCCACCTATGACCGCAATCTTTACGATGAAGCGTTTGTAGTCCTTGGTGCTTTTGGGCAAGGAGGCGCTGCCGCAGCTGCTCAAGTACCGGAGGGAACAACGACGCCAGGGCTAGTATCGGCAGGTCAATTGCCGAAAGCTTCTGATAATGTTGGTAAGTTGGGTGTTGATCTTGCTCAGGCCATTTTCGCACCAACCCTTGCACTGAAGGTTAATAATAAGAATTCGCTGGGTGCCTCCCTGTTGATCGGTGTTCAGCGCTTCAGTGCCCGTGGCCTGGGTAATTTCCAATGCTTTACCACGACTGTGGCAAGTAATCCCGGTAGCAATCCATCTTGTGCATTTGGTGTCGCTGATCTCCCTTCGACCAAGCTGACAGATAATAACAGTGACTGGTCCTTTGGCGCCGGTGTGCGCATCGGCTGGCTGGGCGAGGTGCATCCGAACGTGACTCTGGGCGCCTCGGTCTCCAGCAAGATCTACATGAGCGAGTTCGATGATTATGCCGAGCTTTTTGCCGAGCAGGGCGACTTCGATATCCCGGCCAACTTTACCCTGGGGGCGACCTTCCAGGCGACACCCAAGCTGAAAGTCTCGCTGGATTACCAGCGCATTTTGTATGAGGGTGTTAACTCCATTTCTAACGTGGGTCCAGTAGCATCCCTTGCTGGTCCTACAATCGGACCGGGAAGTGGCCCGCTTGGAGCAGACAATGGCCTCGGTTTCGGCTGGGAAGACATCAACATCTACCGGCTGGCCGCAGAGTATGACCATAATGACCAGTGGACCTTCCGTGCCGGTTTTTCCATGAATGACCAGCCTATCCGGGACAGCCAGGTGTTATTCAACTTCCTGGCGCCGGCAGTCATCGAGAAGCATGCCACGGTAGGGTTTACCTATCGCCCGGACAAGCAAAGCGAATGGAGCTTTGCCTACATGCGCGCCTTCAGCGAGGAAGTTACATCATCCCAGACGGCATTCGGTATCCCGGGCGCTATCAAGATGGACCAGAACTCGGTTGACGTGGGGTATACCTACAAGTTTTGATTCGTTTCTTAAGTCCTGGATTGAAAGGCCGCGGCAACGCGGCCTTTTTTACTAGCCGCCTTTTTTCTCCGCCAGACCCGCGAATTGCGGGATGCCAATGGTATTGTTCATTGCCCAAATCCTGTGTGGATCCCTGGCCCTGGCAGCCGGCCCGGTGGTGCTGTGAGTCTGCCAGGGTGGCGTCCATACTGTGATTTCCGTTAATTAGGTTGGAGAATCCCCTAAAATATTTTATAGTCTCAATGCCTTATAAGAGTTCCCTTGGATAATAACGGGTTCAGTATACGGAAAACATCATGGCTGATCGCAGATTACAGGTTTTTCACACCGTCGCCCGCCTGCTGAGCTTCACTAAGGCGGCGGAGAGCCTGCATATGACCCAGCCCGCGGTGACCTTCCAGGTCCGTCAGCTCGAGGAATATTTCAACACCCGCCTGTTTGACCGAACCCACAACCGTATCAGCCTCACCGAGGCCGGAAAGCGGGTCTACGAGTTCGCCGACCGGATTTTCGAGCTCTATGCCGAGATGGAGAATGCCGTCCGCGCCATGACCGGCGAGATCAGCGGGGTACTGATTATCGGTGCCAGCACCACCATCGCCGAATACATGCTCCCTGCACTGCTGGGGGACTTCAAGAAGAAATACCCGGATATCAATGTCCACCTCAAGGTGTCCAATTCTGATGGCATCGTGCACATGGTGGAGAACAATGACATCGATCTGGGCGTGGTCGAGGCCCCGGTCATGAACAAGAACCTGGTGGTGGAAGAATGCCGCAAGGACCGCCTGGTTGCGATTGTTTCGCCGCAGCACCCTTTGGCAGCACAGCAGAAGGTCAGGATGCCCGAGTTGCTGGAGGCTGCCTATATCGATCGCGAGGAAGGCTCGGGGACCCGCGAGGTCATCCTGGAATACCTTTCCAAGCTGGGCATGAATGTGAGTGACGTGAATGTCTCCATGGAACTGGGCAGCCCAGAGGCAATCAAGGGGGCGGTGGAGGCGGGGATGGGTGTCTCTATTGTTTCCGAGGTGACCATTCACAAGGAATTGCAGCTCGCTACCCTGGTCGCACTGGAGCTGGACCCGCCACTTGAACGGCCGTTCTCGTTTGTGCACCAGAAGCAGAAATTCCGCCAGCGTGCCATGGATGAACTGCTCGTCTTCGCCCGTGCCTATTGCCTGTCGCATCAGGATGACTTTTGAATCATCCGGCCATCCCGTGATCTAAAAGAACACCTGGCACATTGCAGTGGCGTCGACCGACCAACAATTGATGGAAATCTACCGGCGGCTCGGGCCCGGTGACCGGAAAACCCTGCTGGCGTTCGCGGAGTTTCTCGGGCAGCGGACCACGGGTCCTGCGCCGCGTACCGTCGGCGGAAAGACGGCGCCGGTAGCGGTCCCTGAACCCCTCGCGCTTGAACGGCCGGCGCAGGAGTCGGTGGTGGCCGGGCTGAAACGGCTGTCGAAGACCTACCCGATGCTGGATAAGAGCAAGATGCTCAGTGCCACATCGGATCTCGTCGCCACGCATATCATGCAGGGCACAGCGGCGGCGGAGGCGATCGATACCCTGGAAGAGATCTTCAGGGAACACTATCGGCAGCTGCAACAGGGCCAGGACTCCTGAACCATGAATATCCTGCGTGAATGGTACCAACGGCATTTCTCCGACCCGCAGGTCGTCATCCTTGCGGGGATATTGATTGCCGGTCTGGTGGTGACCATGACCCTGGGCGACATGCTGGTGCCGGTGCTGGTGGGCGTGGTGATTGCCTACCTGCTGGACGGGGTGGTCGAAAAATGCACCGGGCTCGGTGCGCCGCGTATTTCCGCCGTGGTGCTGGTGTTTATCCTGTTCATCTCCTTCCTGGTGTTTGCCATGTTCTGGATGGTTCCGCGCCTGTCATCTCAGCTGACCCAGCTGGTACAGCAGCTACCGGTCATGATGGGGCACGGGCAGGAGGCCCTGCTGCAGCTGCCGGGGAAATACCCGAACCTGTTCACCGAGCAACAGGTCAACGAACTTATCCAGGCGATCCGTTCCGAAATCACGGCCATGGGCCAGCGCCTGCTGTCCATGTCGGTGGCCTCGGTCATCAGCCTGATAACCCTGATGGTGTACATCATCCTGGTGCCGGTGCTGGCGTTCTTCTTTCTCAAGGACAAGCACCGCATCCTGGCCTGGTTCAGCAAGCGCTTGCCCAGCGAGCGCCGCCTGGCCGACCAGGTCTGGCATGACGTCAACCTGCAGGTCGCCAATTACGTGCGCGGCAAGGTCTGGGAGATCGTGATCGTCGGAATGGTGTCATTCGCAACGTTTGTCTTCATGGATCTGCAGTATGCCCTGTTGCTGGCCACCATGGTCGGGTTGTCCGTGATCATCCCCTATATCGGTGCCGCGGTTGTGACGGTCCCGATCGCCATCATTGCCTATTTCCAGTGGGGCTGGGGTGCTGACTTTGCCTGGATACTGGTAGCCTACGGCGTGATCCAGGCGTTTGACGGGAACCTGCTGGTGCCCCTGCTGTTCTCCGAGGTCGTCGACCTGCACCCGGTCGCCATCATCATTGCCGTGCTGGTGTTCGGCGGGGTATGGGGTTTCTGGGGGGTGTTCTTCGCGATACCGCTGGCCACCCTGGTGCAGGCGGTGCTTAATGCATGGCCGCGCAAGGACAAAGAGGCCGCGCCGCCCGCGGAAGAATCAGCGCAACAACCGGCAGGTTGAGCCCCCGGGGTTCCATCCTGACGCCGGTCACATGCGCCGTGCCGCGACGCCCGGTTCGGTTTACAGTTCCTTGATCGCCTCCAGCACTTCGTCGATGTGGCCCTTGACCTTGACCTTGCGCCATTCCCTGCGCAGCACGCCCTTGTCGTCAATCAGGAAGGTGCTGCGCTCGATGCCCATGACCTTGCGGCCATACAGGTTCTTTTCCTTGATGACATCAAACAGCGTGCAGACCTTTTCATCGGCATCTGAGAGCAGTTCGAACGGGAAACCCTGTTTGGCCTTGAAGTTCTCGTGCGACTTTATGCTGTCCCGCGAGATACCCAGTACCGCTGTATTGTGACGCAGGAACTTGTTGATCTGGTCGCGAAAGTCCTGTCCTTCCAGGGTGCAGCCCGGGGTGCTGTCCTTGGGGTAGAAGTACACGACCACATTCTTTCCCTTGAAGTCCGACAGCGACAGAGTCTGGTCACCCGTGGCGGGAAGGCTGAAAGCGGGTACTTTTTTGCCTACGCTGACCTTGCTCATGGTCCTGGTAAGGTCCTTCGCATTCGTTTGAAATCAGTCAGCCCTTGATGGGCTCTATGACGGCATCGAGATTCAGCTGGTCGCAGAAGTCCATAAACTCGTCACGCAGCACGGAAATCTGCATGCTGGCTGGTATGTCGACGCTCAGGTGAACGGAAAACATCGGGGTGCCGGTGTGCGCAGCTGCATAGGTCGAGGTTGCCATTTCCTGGATATTGATGTTGCGCTGTGAAAAAAAGCTCGCCAGGTTGTGCACGATCCCCGGCTGGTCAAGTGCCACCACGTCGACCCCGTAGGGGAGGAGGTCCTTGCGGATCTCTCTGGGGGTGGTGCGCCGTGCGGTGATCATCAACGAAAGCCTTTCTTCCAGGGGCCCGACCTGGGTTTCCAGCTTGGCGATGTTGTTCCAGTTTCCGGCGACCAGCAGGAGGATGGCGAAGTCACCCCCGAGCACGGTCATGCGGCTGTCAATAATGTCGCAGCCACAGTCCATGACGCAACGTGACAGTTCATCGATAATGCCCGCCTTGTCTTCGCCCAAGGCTGAAAGGACCAACTGGCTCGTGTTTGTCTTTGATTGTTTGCTCATCGTATCCTGCTAGCAGCCCTCACGTGGGCTGATTATCTGGTCTTCTTCACAGTTTAGCATTTTTACTCTTGCAGGTGCCCCTGGCAGGGTCTCCGGCTGCTGGAGCGTGGCAATCGTCTTGTCAGTCAGGGGTGGCGCCAGTACCATGTCGGTCTCTGACAGGGTACGGAGGGAAGTAATATGTTTCACGGCAGTATGGTGGCGCTGGTGACCCCGATGCACCGGGGTGGCGCCATCGATGAAGACAGCCTGCAGCGTCTGGTCGACTTTCACGTCGAAAACCATACCGATGCCATTGTGGTGGCGGGCACCACGGGGGAGTCCGCGACCCTGGACGAGGAGGAGCATTGCCACCTTATCCGTCGCAGCGTGGAAATGGCCGCGGGGCGTATCACAATAATCGCCGGAACCGGCGCCAATTCCACCCGCGAGGCCGTCGACCTGACCCGCTGCGCCATGGACGCCGGTGTCGATGCCTGCCTGCTGGTGACGCCGTATTACAACAAACCCACCCAGGAAGGGCTGTACCGCCATTTCCGCACGGTGGCGGAGGCAGTCCCTGTGCCCCAGATTCTGTACAATGTGCCCGGGCGCACTGCCTGCGACATGCTGCCTGAGACGGTTGAGCGCCTGGCCAGGATTTCCAATATCGTCGGCATCAAGGAGGCGACCGGTGACATGGGGCGCGCGAGAGAGATCCTGGAACGCTGCGGTGACCGCCTTGACCTCTACAGTGGCGATGATGCGACCGCCATGGAACTGATCCTGCTGGGTGGCAAGGGCAATATCTCGGTGACCGCCAATGTCGCGCCGGCGGCAATGCACAAGCTGTGCAGCATCGCCCTGGCGGGTGACCGCGACGGCGCGCTGGACATCAACCGGCCGCTGGAAGTGCTGCACCAGGCGCTGTTTGTCGAATCGAATCCGATTCCGGTCAAATGGGCGCTGCACGAGATGGGGATGATCCCGGCCGGCATCCGATTGCCGATGACGCCGTTGGCTGAACAATTCCATGACACTGTACGGCAGGCACTCAGGCAGGCCGGTGTCCTTACATAACAGAGAACTGATAATGCGAACCAGCCTATTTTCGAAGACTGTAATCACTGCCTTGAGCTGCCTGCTGTTATTGAACGCATGCGGCACCGCGGACAAGGTGGCGCCCGGCAGGAAGGTGGACTACAAGAAGAGCAGGACCACGGACGCCCTCGAGGTCCCGCCGGACCTGAGCTCGGCAACCATCAACGAGGCACCGGACACGCTCGACAAGGCGAGCGCGCAGATTTCCGACTACAGCGATTCCATGCCGGCGACGGGCGCCGAGACGGTGTTGCCGGACCAGGCGAGTATGCGCGTGGCCCGTGACGGGGACCAGCAATGGCTGGTGATCCCCGGTGAGCCCTCCCGGGTATGGTCCCGGGTCCGCGAGTTCTGGATGCAGGAGGGGTTTCTGATCAACAAGGAGGATCCACGGGTCGGTATCCTGGAAACCGGCTGGGCAGAGAATCGGGCTGATATTCCCCAGGGGGTGATTCGCAATACCCTGGGCAAGGTCATCGATTTCGCCTACTCGGCGGCAACCCGTGACCAGTACCGGGTACGTCTCGAGAAGGGTGAGGAAGCCGGGACCACGGAACTCTATCTGACCCACCGGGGCGTAGAGGAGGTGGTAACCGGTGGTGCGACCGACACCAGCACGGTCTGGAAACCGCGTGCCTCCGACCCGGAACTCGAGGCCGAGATGCTCAAGCGCATTATGGTCTACCTGGGCGTCGAGGAGCAGAAGGCGCAGCAGCAGCTGGCCCGGACCTCAACGCGTGAGGCGCGTGCGCAGCTGGTGAGCGATGACAGCGGCACCCAGCTGATCCTGGGCGAAGACTTTTCACGTGCCTGGCGGCGTACCGGTGTGGCCCTGGACCGGGTAAGTTTTGCCGTGGAAGACCGCAACCGGTCAGAGGGTGTCTACTACGTACGCTACAACGACCCGCTGGGTGACCAGGACAAGGAGGGGCTGCTGTCGAAGCTTGCCTTCTGGTCTGCCGACGACGAGGTGGATGCGACGCTTTACCGGATCACCCTGATCGCCAGGGGCGCGGAAACCCAGGTGATCGTCAACGATGCCGCCGGCAAGCGGGATAATTCCACAACTGCCAAACGCATCCTGACCCTGCTGGAGGAACAGTTGCGTTAGTCAGCCGCTGCCATTTGCATGCGCTTCGCATCTTTAGGCAGTGGCAGCCGGGGCAATGCCACCCTGGTCGAAACCGCCTCAACCCTGGTGATGGTCGATTGCGGGTTTTCCTGCAGGGAGACGGAGCGCCGCATGGCCCGCCTGGGTCGCAGTCCGGATGAACTGTCCGCGCTGCTGGTGACCCATGAACATGGCGATCACATCCGGGGTGTGCCCGTGCTGGCGCGCAAGTACGTGTTACCCGTCTGGTCGACCAACGGTACCGGCCTGCTGCTGCAGGAAGAGGTGCTGCCCGCACTGCATCGTTTCGATGCCCACGCGGGCATGGCATTCGGCGATCTCGAAATCCATCCCTACACCGTACCCCACGACGCCCGCGAGCCCTGCCAGTTTGTGTTTTCCGACGGGACCCTGCGACTCGGTGTGTTGACGGACACCGGCAGGATCACGGCGCATATCTGCGAGGCCCTGGATCGTTGCGATGCCCTGCTGCTGGAATGCAACCACGATCCGGTGATGCTGGCGCAGGGCCCGTATTCCAGTCACCTCAAGGCACGGGTCGGCGGCCCGCTGGGGCACCTCAGCAACGCACAGGCCGCGGAGTTGCTCGGGCGTATCGATACCACGCGCCTGCAGCACGTCGTGGCGGCTCACCTCAGCGACAAGAACAACCACCCGGAGCTGGCGCGAGATGCGCTGGCCGCCGCCCTGGACTGCGAGCCTGAGTGGATCGCGATTGCGGGGCAGGAGACGGGGCTGGACTGGCGTACCCTATCCTGACTTTTGCGCACCCGGTTGTTCCAGTATGATTGCCGGCTTTCCCATCCCGGCATTAACGGATACCTGATGCTACACCTGCGCGGCAGCCCGGCACTGTCAGAGTTTCGCAACAGCAAGCTGCTTGGGCAGTTGCGCGAGCTGGTACCGGGCGTGGTCCGGTTCAGTGCCGATTACCTGCATGTCGTCGAGCTCGAGGAGCGGCTGGATGCCGGGCAGCAGGAGATTCTCGAGAAGCTGCTGAGCTACGGACCCGCACGGCAGTCCGGGGAGGTCTCCGGCGTTCCCCTGGTCGTGGTCCCGCGGCCCGGTACGATCTCCCCCTGGTCCAGCAAGGCCACCGATATCGTGCACAACTGCGGACTGGTCAATGTGCGCCGCGTAGAACGCGGTATCGTCTATACCCTGGAGATGCAGGGTGGTGCTGAACTAAGCGATGCGGAATACGATGCCGTCATGCCCCTGCTGCATGACCGCATGACCGAGGTGGTGCTGTTCGATATCAATGACAGCGACGCCCTGTTTCGGCATGCCGAGCCGACCCCGTTCCAGACCATCGATGTGCTGGGCGGCGGCCGCGCCGCACTGGAGGCGGCCAACACCGACCTGGGGCTGGCGCTATCCACGGACGAAATCGATTACCTGGTGGAGAATTTCGCCAACCTGGGGCGCAACCCGGCCGATATCGAACTGATGATGTTCGCGCAGGCCAATTCCGAGCATTGCCGCCACAAGATATTCAATGCCAGCTGGATCATCGACGGCAAGCCGCAGGACAAAAGCCTGTTCAATATGATCCGGGAGTCCTACCGGGCCAGCCCGGACGGCATCCTGTCCGCCTACAGTGACAATGCCGCCGTGACGCAGGGCTTCAAGGTGCAGCGTTTCTTTCCCGACCCCGGGTCCCGGGAATACCGGCCGCATACCGAGGCCGGGCACCTGGTAATAAAGGTGGAGACCCACAACCACCCGACCGCGATTTCACCCTTCCCGGGCGCGGCCACCGGTTCCGGCGGCGAGATCCGCGACGAGGGGGCCACCGGGCGCGGCGCCAAGCCCAAGGCCGGCCTGTGTGGTTTCTCGGTCTCCAACCTGCGCATCCCGGGCGCCTGGCAGCCGTGGGAAACCGATCACGGCCGGCCGGCACGGATCGTGTCGGCACTGGATATCATGATCGAGGGCCCGCTGGGTGCAGCGGCTTTTAACAACGAATTCGGCCGGCCGAACCTGTGCGGTTACTTCCGGACCTTCGAGGAACGTGTCCCGGGACCGCATGGCCACGAGCTGCGTGGTTACCACAAGCCCATCATGCTGGCCGGTGGCTGCGGCACGATCCGCGAGGAACATGTCGCCAAGGGCGATATCCCCGCGGGAACCCCGATCGTGGTACTGGGCGGACCGGCCATGCTGATCGGGCTGGGCGGGGGGGCCGCCTCGTCCATGGCCAGCGGGGCCAGCGCGGAAGACCTGGATTTCGCCTCGGTACAGCGCGGTAACCCGGAAATGGAACGGCGTGCCCAGGAGGTTATCGACGCCTGCTGGATGCTGGGCGCCGACAACCCGATCCTCTCGATACACGACGTCGGCGCCGGTGGCCTCTCCAATGCGGTGCCGGAACTGGTCAACGACAGCGGCCGCGGCGGTCGTTTCGAGCTGCGCGCCATCCCCAACGACGACCCGGGCATGTCGCCCATGCAGGTGTGGTGCAACGAGTCGCAGGAGCGCTATGTGCTGGCGATCGAGGCCGGGCACATGGCGCAGTTCCAGGCCCTGTGCGAACGTGAGCGTTGCCCCTATGCCGTACTCGGCGAGGCGACCGGGCAGCAGCAGCTGGTACTTGGAGATGGCCATTTCGACAACACGCCCATCGACCTGCCCATGGGCCTGCTGCTGGGCAAGCCGCCGAAGATGCTGCGCGATGTCAGCCACCACCCCTTCGAAAAGCCGGAATTCAATACCGCGGGACTAGATGTGACGGAGGCCGCCTATCGGGTACTGCGGCTGCCGACAGTGGCCAGCAAGACCTTCCTGGTAACCATCGGTGACCGCTCGGTGACCGGCATGGTGGCCCGCGACCAGATGGTCGGGCCCTGGCAGGTGCCGGTGGCGGACGTGGCGGTGACCGTGTCGGATTACATCGGCTATACCGGTGAGGCCATGGCCATGGGTGAGCGCACCCCGGTGGCGCTGGTTCACGGCCCGGCCTCGGGTCGTATGGCGGTGGGGGAGGCAATCACCAATATCGCCGCCAGCCGCATCGAGGGTCTCGGCAAGGTGTGCCTGTCCGCGAACTGGATGGCGGCGGCGGGGCATCCCGGCGAGGATGCCTCGCTGTTTGACACCGTCAGGGCGGTTGGCCAGGAGCTGTGCCCGGCGCTGGGCATCGCCATACCGGTGGGCAAGGATTCGCTGTCGATGAAGAGCGTCTGGAACGAGGCCGGGGAAGAACGCTCGGTGACCTCGCCCCTGTCGCTGATCATTTCCGCGTTTGCGCCGGTGCTGGATGCGCGTCATACCCTGACACCGCAACTGCGCACCGACCAGGGGGACACCGACCTGGTGCTGGTGGACCTGGGCAAGGGTGCGAACCGGCTGGCGGGCTCGGCGCTGGCACAGGTCTACAAGCAGGTCGGGCACCATGCCCCCGACCTCGATGACCCGCAGGCACTGAAGGCCTTCTTCGCCGTCATCCAGGAGTTGAATGCCGCCGGCCTGTTGCTGGCCTACCATGACCGCTCCGACGGTGGCCTG
>Ga0224497_10001890_pt1 | contig 12871 bp, 8 predicted proteins | sample SF_Jul11_sed_USG_4_FD_167970 | JGI IMG/M metagenome (GOLD analysis project Ga0224497, IMG submission 167970) | Sediment microbial communities from San Francisco Bay, California, United States - SF_Jul11_sed_USGS_13 | ecosystem: Environmental > Aquatic > Marine > Sediment | place: USA: California... | reverse complement strand
GACGGGTGACGTTGCTTTCGAGGGCAAGGTCGGCTCGTTTTCCATTGCCGACGGCGCCGACCTGTTTGCGATCGACGCGCTTACGTTTTCCGGGCGCCAGATGCCCACAAAGTTCGGCTTCACCATTGGCAAAATGAAGCTCGACCTCGACACCATGTCCGTTTCAAACAATGGCGTTCAGGCCGGTGGCCTGAAGCGCATGAGCGTTGACGCCGATACGCATCTCAGTGGCGATCGGCTCAGCGCCAGGACCTTCCTTGAAATGCAATCGCAGGCCATTCCACAATTCGGAGAGGTCACGGTCGTGGCCGACATCAACCTCGAGGGTGCCGACGCCGGTGCCATCGGCGCATTGCAACGATCGCTGGAAGCCCAGGGGGCCAACCCGGATCCCGGGCAAATGTTTGTCGCCGTCGAAGATGACCTGAAGCGATTGCTCGCCTCCGGCTTCGAGCTGCGCTTCGATCAGTTCGACATCACGCTGCCGATGGGCACGGTCATGTCGAAAATCAACATCAAGGTTGCCGAAGAGGACGCTGCCACGTTTGAATGGACAACACTGTTGCTCGCCACCGAGGCGTCCGCCGACATTTCTGTTCCCGAAGCACTCATCGAAATGGCGATGCAAATGAACCCGCAGGCTGGCGCCGTCGTTGGTATGGGCTTCCTGCAAAAGAACGGTGACGTTTACGAAATGAAAGCGGACTACAAAAAAGGCCTGTTGACAATCAACGGGGCGCCAATGCCCATTCCGATGGGTGCTTTCTAGGCGTCGCGCCTAAAGCGAAAGATCGATTTCATCCACGAAATGGCAGGCCACGTGCGCGCCCTGCACGTCGCGTCCTTTTGGCGGCTTCGACCTGCAGATTTCCTTGACGTACTTGCATCGCGGATGAAACACGCAGCCGGATGGCGGATGCAATAAGGACGGCACCTCACCCCGCAGTGGCGCTTTTTTCGGTGCGACGACCGGATTCGGAACCGGGACGGCGTCGATCAGCGCGCGCGTGTACGGGTGGCGCGGACGAGAAAACAGCGATGCATTGTCGGACCGCTCGACCAGCCGCCCCATGTACAGGACAACGACGCGGTGGCTGATAGCGCGAACCACGGCGAGGTCGTGCGAAATAAAGATGATCGCAAGCCCGGTCTCCTGCTGTGCCTTTCGCAGCAGCGCCAGGACCTGTTCCCTGACAGAGCCATCGAGCGCGGCGACCGCCTCATCGCAAATCAGGACCTTGGGACCGAGCACCAACGCTCGCGCTATCGCGACGCGCTGCGCCTGGCCACCAGACAGCTCATGTGGATAGCGGACAAGATACTCTTCGCCAAGACCAACCTGCGAGAGGGCCTCGACGACCCCCTCGCGGCGCGCCCGTGATGACAGCCCCGGCTCATGCACGAGCAAGGACTCGGCGACAATGCTCTGCACGCGCATGTGCGGATTCAGCGCGCTGACAGGGTCCTGAAAAATGAGCTGCAAATCTCTGCGCTGCGTTTTTGCCCGGCGTTCAACCGGGCCCTCGAGCGGCGCACCGGCGTAAACCGCGCGGCCGGCATGCATCGGCACGAGGCCGAGCACGGCCCGGATGAGACTCGATTTTCCGGAGCCCGACTCGCCGACGACCGCCAGGGTCTCGCCGCTGCGCAGCGACAGGCTCACATCGTAAACCGCCCGCAGCTGTTCATTGCCGAACGCCGTGTAACTGACGGACACGGAGTCAACTCCCAGAATCGACGGCCCCGTCGCCGGCGACAGAGTGCCGGCACGATCGATGCGCGGTGCCGCATCGAGCAGAAGCCGCGTGTGTGCGTGACCCGGGGATGCGAACAGCGACGTCGTGGCCCCGGCGTCAACGAGGCGTCCCTTTTCCAGGACCAGCATGCGCTCGCAGTGGCCAGCGACCACGCCGAGGTCATGGGTGATCAACAACAGGGCCGTGTTGTCGCGAATTTCCTCGAGCAGCTCCAGTATCTGTGCCTGAACCGTGACATCGAGTGCGGTCGTCGGTTCGTCGCCGATCAGCAGGTCGGGCTCCGCAATCAGCGCAGACGCCAGCATGACCCGCTGACGCATGCCCCCGGAAAGCTGGTGCGGGTATGCATTGAACTGTCGGCGCGCGTCGGACAGCCCCACGCGTGAAAGCATTTCGATGACGCGCTCATCAATTTCTGCCCCGCGCGCCAGCTTGTGCCGTACGAGGACCTCCCGCAGCTGCCGGCCGACCCGGAGGTAAGGGTTGAGCGCCTGCATCGGGTCCTGAAAAACGATGCCAATACGTCGCGCCCTTAGCCGGTCCAGCGCTACCTCGCTTGACCCCACAATCTCCGTACCGTCGAAACGAATGCTGCCGGTAACGCTCGCCTGCCGGGGCAACAGGCCCAGCAGTGCCAGCGCCGTCTGCGACTTTCCCGAACCGGATTCGCCGACGAGACCCACCGACTCCCCCTTGTCGATCGAGAAGCTGAGCGCATCGACGACGGCAGCCTGCCGGTATCGAATCGAGAGATCCTTGACGTTCAGCAGGCTCAATTTGTATGCCTTACATCAAAAAAGTCCCGCAGCCCATCGCCGAGAAAATTGAAGCACAACAGAATCAGCGCCAGCAGGCCGGCCGGGATGAGCAGCGCCCAGGATGCGCCTTCCATCTGGTTCACGCCGGCATCGACCAGCGCACCAAGGGAGGTCTGCGGCTCCTGGATTCCGAGGCCGAGGAAACTCAGGAACGACTCAACGAGTATCGCCTGCGGAATGGTCAGCGTCACATAAACGACAACGATGCCGATCAGGTTTGGTGCAATGTGATGCAGCAGGATGCGCGCCGTGCTAACGCCCGTCAGGCGCGCCGCGTCAACGAACTCGCGCTCCCTGAGGCTCAGCGTCTGGCCGCGTACGATGCGTGCCATGTCGAGCCAGTTGACGGCGCCGATCGCGACAAAAATCAGCAGGAAGTTTCTTTCAAACGCGACCATCAGGAGGATCACGAAAAATATGAACGGCAACGCGTAGAGCGTATCGACGAATCGCATCATCGCCGCGTCGACACGACCACCGACGAATCCGGCTGTCGCGCCATAAGCGACACCGATAACCAGGCTTACGAGGCTCGCCACGATAGCGACCAGCAGGGTCACGCGGATTCCGAGCATCGTGCGCACAAACAGGTCGCGGCCGAGGTCGTCGGTGCCGAAGATCTGCCCGCCCGCGATGGTTGGCGACACCAGCTGGCGATTGAAATCAGTCGTCAGGTAATCGTGCGGGCTGATCCAGGGTCCGGCGAGCGCGCACGCGGCGACCGTCAACAGGATGCCGCCGCTCACTCGGATCGTGCGATTGTCGAACAGGCTCACCGGTACCGCACCCGCGGGTCAATCGCGCCATAAAGAATATCGACGATGAGGTTCAGGCTTACGATCAGCGTTGCATAAAAAACGACGATGCCCAGCACCAGCGTGTAGTCCCGGTTAAGCGCGCCGCGAACAAAAAACTGCCCGAGCCCGGGTATGCCGAAAATTTCTTCGACGACGACCGAGCCCGTCAATATGGCGGCGATCGCCGGACCCATATAAGAAAGCACCGGCAGCATCGCTGGCTTGAGCGCGTGCAAGCGCACGACGGTCCAGGTGCCAAGACCCTGCGCACGCGCCGTACGAATAAAGTCCCGGCCGAGTACGTCGATCATGCTCGCGCGCGTAAGGCGGGCGATGTAGGCGATCTGCGGCAGGGCCAGCGTTACGACGGGAAGCACCATGCGTGAGGCTCCGCTGGAGCTGCTCCAGCCGGCCGGTAACCACTGCAGTTTCACGGCGAGAAACAACACCAGGACCGGGGCAACAACAAACACCGGTATCGAAATGCCGGTCATCGAGAACGCCATGACCAGGCGATCGAGGTAGGTACCCTGTTTCAACGCCGCAACCGTGCCGGCGCTTGCACCAACGATAATTGCCAGCGCCATCGCCATGGCGCCGAGTTTTAGTGACAGTGGAAACGCGGCGCCAATGAGCTCGCTGACCGTATGGTCGCGATAACGATACGAAGGACCCAGATCACCCTGCGCCAGTCCCGCAAGATAGCGCAACAGCTGTTTTGGCAATGGTTCGTCGAGGTGATACGCGCGCGCTATATTCGCCTCGACGTCTGCCGGAAGCACACGCTCATCGTCAAACGGCCCGCCCGGCGCGGCATGCACCATCAGGAAGGCAAGGACAATGACCAGCAACAGGGTCGGGATCGCCCCCAGCGCTCTGAGCAAGGTGTATCGCAGCAATATGATATTCCGCTATGCGCGCGGCTATTTGGTCGCGCTGAGACTCAGGTGCTGACTGTAATGATAATCAAGGACGTTGTCTCCCCAGCCACTGACCTGCGGACTGACGAGATGCTTGCTGACGTAGAAGTACAGCGGAATGACGGGATGGTCAGCGAGCAGCACGCGCTCCGCCTCTTCGAGGTACAACATGCGGCGATCCGGGTCGACCTGGTTTGCAGCACGCTCCATCAGCGACTCATATTCGTCGTTCGCGTAGCGCGGCATATTGGCGGCGCTTCCGGCCTTCAGCACGCTCAGAAAGGTCTGCGCATCGTTATAATCACCCATCCAGCTGGAGCGAAACACCTGCGTGACCTTGGCGTCGCGCATGTTCGCCAGCAAGACCTGGAACTCTTCGTTGACAAGTGTCGTTTCGACGCCGAGGACATCGCGCCACATTGACTGAACGGCAACCGCTATCTTCTTTTGTGTATCCGACGTGTTGTAACGAAGCTCAATCGTGAGCGGGTTGGCCTCGCTATAACCGGCCTCCTTGTACAGGCGTCGCGCTAGCGTTTCACGTTCATGCCGGGTCAGTCCCGCAAAGCTGAAGACCGTCGGCTCATAGCCATCGACGCCGGGCGGCACCCAGCTGAACGCCGGCATTTCGCCGCGCCCCAGGACCTTTTCCGCCAGCTGTTCCCGGTCGATGGCCATCGACAGTGCCTGTCTGAGCTCCAGGTTGTCCTTGAACGGCGGCCTCAGGAGATTGAAGCCGTAGTAGTAAAGGCCGAGGTAGGGCGCGACATGCAGCTCGCTGCCAAACTGTGCCTGCAGGCCCGCGAAATTATCCGGCGGCACGGTGCTGGTTATGTGCAGCTCGCCTGCCCTGTATCGATTGAGCTCTGCGGTGTCCTGCACAACGACATGATAGTTAACGCCATCGAGCGCCGTTGCCGCATTGTTCCAATAGTGTTCGTTGCGGCGCAGCGCCAGAACGGAGCCCGGCACCCAGGCATCGAGGACATATGCGCCGTTCGACACCAGTCTCCCGGGACGTGCAAAGCCGTCGCCGTGTTCTGTAACCGAGGCCGGATGCAGCGGAAACGTGCTCGGGTGCGTCAACAGGCTCAAGAGGTAGGGGGTCGGCCTGGCAAGCTTGAGTACCAGCGTCCGGTCATCCGGCGCCTCGACGCCCAGCGATTCCACGGGCAGATCGCCCGAGACAATGGCTGGCGCATTGGTGACGGCCGCGAGCATATTGGCATAGAACGCGCCGGTCGCCGGTGCCACGAGGCGGCGCAGGCCGAACACAAAATCGCCGGCCTTGACCTTGTCGCCGTTGGACCAGCGTGCCTGCTCTCGCAAATAGAACGTGTAGGTCAGTCCATCCGGAGAGATATCCCAGCGCTCCGCCGCGGCCGGCACCAGCTCGCCCGTCGGCGAGTAGCCGACGAGACCCTCACTTATGTCCCGCAACACGTCCGCTGCCTGGGTGCTTCTCGCCTTGTGCTGATCCAGGGATTCGGGGTCCGAGGCAAGGCCGCGGTGCAGGACGACGCCGGAATCCGGCACGTCGCCCGAACAACCGCAGAGGGCAACACCTGACAGCACCGCAAACAACAAAAGGAGCCGCGTCGATTTCATCGGCATAGAATACCTGATTGCGGAGCTGTTTCGTCCGACGAGGTCTCACGGATGGTATTGTTCCCGCTGCCGTTCCGGCTTCTGGGGGCCGCGCCATGCGGGGTTTTATAGAAGAGCTTCGTCATCGAAACGTGCTGCGCGTTGCGGCAGCGTACGTCGTTCTTGGCTGGCTGATCGCCCAGGTCGCCGACCTGGTGGCCGGCGCGTTCAAGCTGCCCGACTGGTTCATGCAGATGCTGATCGTCTTGCTGTTGCTCGGGCTGCCCGTGGCGCTTGTCCTGTCCTGGGCCTACGAGCTTACGCCCGCGGGAGTGAAGAAGGCCTGGGAGGTGCCGGCCGACGCGCCAAAGGACCCGCGCGCGGGTCGTATCCTGAATATCGTGACAATAGTGACCCTCGTCATCGTCATTGGCTGGCTGGCCTGGGATAAGCTCCACCGCGGTGCGCCAGCGCCCTTGTCGACAGACAAGTCAATCGCGGTTTTGCCCTTCGTCGACTTCAGCCCGGCCGGCGACCAGGCGTGGTTCGCCGACGGGCTGACCGAAGAAATTCTCAACTCGCTCGCCCGCACGACCGATTTGCAGGTGGCGTCCCGAACATCGTCGTTCGCCTATCGCGACTCGAGCGAAGACATTCCGGCCATCGCAGAAGCACTCGGCGTCGAGCACATCCTCGAAGGCTCGGTGCGCCGCGCCGGCGACCGCTTGCGCGTGACAGCGCAACTTATTCGTGCGGCCGATGACAAGCATCTCTGGTCCGAGACTTTCGACGGCAGCAGCGACGATTCAATCCAGATTCAGGAAGAAATTGCGTTTGAAATAGCCAATGCGTTGCAGACCGCGATGGATCCTGAGGAGCTTGCTCGCATGGTATCCGCAGGCACGCGCTCGGTCGAAGCCTGGGAAACTTACTTGCGCGGACTGGCGCTGGATGCGCAGGTATCCGATCAGAATGACCCCGATAGAGTGTATGACGTCATCGCTGTATTTGAAGAAGCGGCAAGCATAGACCCCGGCTTCGCCGATGCGCATCTGCAGCTCGCTGAAAAGTGGGAGAGACAACTCGATCCGACATCGCTTCATTACGTCCCCGGAGGCCCGCCACGCGCCGAAAAGCGTCTGCGCTACGAAAAAGCAATCAACGCCGCCATCAAGCACGCCCGTTCCGACATGACGCGGATCGAGGCCGAAATGCGCGCCGCTGCTTTTGATGTGCGCCTGGTCGATCAGGTCGCGCTGGCCGAGCGAATGGTCGAGCTTGAGCCAGACAGGCGCATTGGCTGGGCCTGGCTGGCTTATTTGTATCAGGTCATTGGGGAATACGATAAAGCTCGCGACGCCGGTCTTGAGGGTTGGTCCCGGGAGGCAACGATCGATGTCCGCGACGGAGCGATTATCGAAAACGTACACCGCGCCAGCCCGCAAGATGCTGTCACCCTCGTCGACGAGGCCCTGCAATCACCAAGTCCCACCGCTAACATTATTTACCAATCGCATCGCGCATTGCTCGCGGTGGGCCAGGTTGATCGGGCGGCCGGTCTGATCGGCATGTACAGGGAACGCGCGAACGATGAGGGAGGCGTTTTGATCATGCAGCTGCGCCAGGCCTGTGCCGAGGGTCGTGTTGCTGACGCCGATGCGTTTTACCAAGCACTGGACCCGGACTCAAACGTCCAGTGGCTGTACCTGAAAACGCTCGGCTTTGACGATCGCGCACGTGAGCTGCTTCGGCCGCTCGACACGCCGGAAAACCTCGTCACCTTGAGCGGCTACCTTAGCTACCGATTTTTCGAGCCACGCGACTATCCGCTGCTTTGGAGAGTGCTGACAGCGCAGGGTATCAACCGCCCTCCTGCAACTCCGCTAGCCTATCGCTGCCAGCGTTAGTCGCCCGTCAGGCGCTCTTTCGAAGCTGCCGCTTCTTCAGATGAATCAACAGCAGGGAAACCGCAGACGGTGTCATGCCTTCGAGTCGCGACGCCTGGCCCAGGGTCACGGGACGGGCGACTTGGAGCTTTTGCCGCGCCTCGTTCGAAAGTCCATGAACTGCCGAATAATCGATGTTGTCGGGCAAGCGCAGCGACTCCTGTTTGGCGTGTTTCGAAATTTCGCGCTCCTGACGCTCGATGTAACCGGCGTACTTCGCCTGCACTTCGAGCTGCAGCTCGACCTGCTCGCGCTGTTCGTCGCTCGTAAGCCCCGCTGAATCGAACGCGCCCACCCTGGATAAACCGGACACCGCCGTGTAGTCGAGTTCCGGACGACGCAACAAGTCGGCCGCCGTGCACTCACGCTGCAGCGATTTGCCGATCAACAGTTCGTCGTTCTCGCTCAACAGCTGCGGCCGCAGCATTACGCCAGAGAGCCGCTGCTGTTCGCGCGCGACCGCGCCCTGTTTGCTTTCGAATACATTCCAGCGCTCGTCATCGACGAGGCCCAGCTTACGACCGATCGGTGTCAGGCGAAGATCGGCATTATCCTCGCGCAAGGTCAGCCGGTATTCGGCGCGGCTCGTGAACATGCGATAGGGTTCGCTGACGCCGCGCGTGATGAGGTCGTCGACGAGCACGCCCAGATAGGCTTCGTGGCGCTGCGGAAACCACTGTTCCTTGTCACTCGCCTGCCGCGCCGCGTTGACGCCTGCCAGCAGGCCCTGTGCGCCGGCTTCTTCGTAACCCGTGGTGCCGTTGATCTGGCCCGCAAAGTAAAGGCCGTCGACGTGCTTTGTTTCGAGTGTCGGCCTGAGGTCGCGTGGATCGAAATAGTCGTATTCGATCGCGTAGCCCGGCTGCGTGATTTCTGCCTTTTCGAAACCGATGATGGTACGCACGAAGCGCTCCTGGACTTCGTGCGGCAGGCTGGTCGAGATCCCGTTCGGGTAAACCACGTCCGTCGTCAAACCCTCTGGCTCAACGAAGATCTGGTGCGACGCCTTGTCGGCAAATCGCACAACCTTGTCTTCGACCGACGGGCAGTATCGCGGGCCAACACCTTCGATCATGCCGGAGTACATCGGCGACTCATCGAGCGCACCGCGAATTATCTCGTGGGTCCGTTCGGTCGTTTTGGTGATGTGGCAGGACACCTGCTCCGGATGGTCGCCACGGCGCCCCATGAATGAGAATACCGGCACAGGTTCGTCGCCCGGTTGTTCGAGCATCGCCGCGTAGTCGAGGGTCTTGCCGTCGAGTCGCGGCGGCGTGCCTGTTTTCAGGCGCGCCACGTTAAACGGCATTTCTCGCAAACGCGCCGCAAGTTTGTTCGATGGCGCATCGCCGACGCGCCCACCCGCTTTCTCGGTTCGACCGATCAGGATGCGCCCGCCAAGAAATGTGCCGACCGTCAGAACCACGGTCCTGCCAAAGAAGGTCTGCTCGTCGTCGCAGATGACGCCGCTTGCGCGGCCGCCTCTGACAACAAGATCGTTGACCGAGGCCCGCACAACGGCGAGCCCTGGCTGCCGCCTGATGATGTCGCTGATCGCGCAGCGATAAAGCACACGATCCGCCTGGGCGCGCGTCGCCCGCACCGCCGGCCCCTTGCTGGCATTGAGCGTACGAAACTGTATTCCCGCCCGGTCGATAGCGCGGGCCATGGCGCCGCCCATCGCATCAATTTCCCGCGTCAGGTGCCCCTTGCCGATACCGCCGATGGCCGGGTTGCAACTCATCTGCCCGAGCGTCGCGATGTTCTGCGTAATCAGCAGGGTGCGGGCACCCGCGCGCGCGGCTGCCAGCGAGGCCTCCGTGCCGGCGTGTCCGCCGCCAATCACAATTACGTCATAACGCTGGGTCATCTTCATCCATTATGGTCAAAAAGTGACCAGGCCGGGCCGCGCATTTTAGGCCCTTGCCGGGAGCGAAGCCACCGGAACTTTACTATTTACGCACCCTTGTCCAAGATAACCCGCTGTTTTGCGCTCAGGTTTATTCATGGTTCGAATCACCGCTGTCCTGATGGTCGTCCTTGCGTCGGCCGGCGCCGCGTCCGCGCAGTCCATTGAGCTCAGCGATTGCCGCATCAGTGCAGGCCCCGGTTCACCCAGCATGAAAGCGCGCTGCGGCTCACTGTTGCGTCCGCTCGACCCGGCCGGCGAAATGCCCGGTGAAATCGAGCTCAAAATAGCCGTCGTGCCGGCTCTCAACCTGACGCCTGAGCCGGATCCGTTCGTGCCGATCGCCGGTGGGCCGGGCCAGAGCACCGTAAGATTCTACTCGTCGTACTCAGCTTCTTTCGAAGAGGTGCGACGCAATCGCGACATCGTACTTGTCGATCAGCGTGGCACGGGCGAGTCCTCGGCCATGGACTGCCCGATCGACGACAGCGTGGCTCAGGGCCAGTACTCTACCGAGCTGACGCTGGAGTACACCAGGGCCTGCCTGGAGCAGTTGCCCGTTGATCCCCGCTTTTTTACGACGAGCGTCGCGGTCACCGATCTCGAGGCCGTACGCGAAGCGCTGGGCTACCCGTCATTCAATCTGTACGGCATTTCTTACGGCACTCGCGTCGCACAACATTTCGCACGCCGCTATCCGGGCTCGACGCGCAGTATCGTTCTCGATGGCGTCGTGCCGCCACAGATCGCGCTCGGCCCGGAAATTGCGACCGAGAGTCAAAAGGCCGTCGACACCATTCTTGCCCGCTGCGCCGCAGATACGGCGTGCAATGAGCGATTTCCAGATATCGAGGAAAAATTCAGGAAAATCGTCGCCGACCTGGATAGTTCCCCTGTCACGATCGGCGTGCCACACCCGGATACCGGTCGGCTCGAGAGCACGACCTTCGGTCGCGGTGAATTCGCAATCGCAGTGCGACTGCTGGCCTATCACCCGAGCTCCATTGCGCTGTTACCGCTGCTCGTTAACGAAGCCGCCACCGGCAACTTCGTGCCACTCGGCTCACAGTACATGATGACTACAACCGCGATAAGCGACGCGATCTCGCTGGGCATGCACAACACAATCATGTGTACGGAAGACGTTCCGTTTTTTGACAAGACAAGCATTGACTACGACAGCATTGCGGCGAGCTACATGGGCGTGTTTCAGCTCAGCGCGCTCGAGGCTATTTGTTCAGTGTGGCCGGAGGGGCCTATCGACGCGGAGTTCAAGGTACCGCTAATGACGGAGCTACCCGTGCTACTGCTGTCCGGCGATGCCGATCCGATTACGCCACCGCGTTACGCTGAAATGGCCGCCGTTGATCTCGGCAACGCACGACACCTCATCGGCAAACACCAGGGCCACGGTCAAATGGGCGTGGGCTGCAGTCGCCGCCTTGTTGCGGCGTTTGTCGACGCGGCGGATCCTGCTGTCATTGAGGCCGAGTGCCTCGAGCGCAGCTTCGTGATGCCGTTCTTTCTGGATTTCTCGGGGCCGCTGCCATGATCAAGGTCGAGGGCATCCACAAATCGTTTGGCAAGGTTCACGCTGTGCGCGGTGTCAGCTTTGACGCCCCGGATGGAAAGATCACGGGCCTGCTCGGCCCCAACGGCGCCGGCAAATCGACAACGCTCAGAGTGCTGTATACGGTTCTCAAGCCCGATGCGGGTTCTGCCCACATTGATGGCGTCGACGTCGTCAGCGAGGCCCTCAGCGCGCGGCGGCGCATCGGCGCGCTGCCGCACGGTTCAGGCCTGTATCCGCACCTGACCGCACGCGAGAACGTCGCCTATTTCGCACATCTGTGCGGCCTCGAAAAGTCCGAGGTCGATGACCGCGTCGACGAGATCATCAGGCTGCTTGAGATCGAGGACTTTGCCGAGCGCCGCACGAAGGGCTTTTCACAGGGACAGCGCACCAAGGTCTCTCTCGCCCGCGCGCTCGTGCACGATCCGCAAAACGTCCTGCTGGACGAACCCTCGAACGGTCTCGATGTCATGGCAACGCGCTCGCTGCGGCGCCTGATTCTCAAGCTAAAAGATTCCGGCCGTTGCGTGCTGTTTTCCAGCCATGTCATGCAGGAGGTCGCCGCCCTGTGTGACAACATCTGCATTATTGCCAATGGCCAGGTTGCCATTGACGACTCCATCGATGGCATCCGCAAGCGCACCGGCTGCGACGACCTCGAGGATGCTTTTGTCCACGCTATTCGGATGGTTGGGGACGAATGATGCGCACCGTATTGATCGTTTTCATCAAAGAGATTATCGACAACCTGCGGGACCGCCGCACGCTCGGCACAGCGCTGATCATGGGTCCGATTTTCGGTCCCGTCCTGTTTGCCTTTGTCATCAATCTTTCGCTCGAGCGCTCGCTCGAGGACGCTGAGCGCACGCTCGAGCTTCCCGTAATCGGCCAGGAGTTCGCCCCGAACCTCCTGCTCTATCTCAAGAGCCAAAACATCGATGCCGTCGACGGTCCCGACGATCGCGCCGCAGCCATCAATGCCGTAAAGACCGGCGAGCACGATGTCGTGCTCGTTATCCCGGACACATTCGGCGAGCAGCTGGCCGATAACGTGCCGGCCACGATCGAGCTTGTTTCTGACCAGGCAGACACCGATGCCGACCGCATCGCGCGACGCACACACCGGGCCCTGCAGTCCTACAACCGCGAGCTTGCCGGGCTACGCCTGTATGCCCGCGGCGTGAACCCGACCGTGCTGCGGCCGCTGAATATCGACGAGGTCGACGTGTCCACACCGAGCGGCCGGTCCGCCATGCTGCTTGGCATGATGAGCTACTTTTTCATTTTCGCCACGCTGATGGGTGGCATGTATCTCGCTATCGATGCGACCGCGGGCGAGCGCGAGCGCGGCTCGCTGGAGCCACTATTGTCGTTGCCGGTAACCCGCGATCAATTGATACTCGGCAAGATCGGCGCTACCTGCGTCTTCATGGCTTTGTCGCTGACCCTCAGCCTGGTGTCGTTCCATATCGCACTGAAATTCATGCCGCTGGCACAGCTGGGGATGACGCCGAACTTCGGGCCGAGTGTCGTGCTCGCCGCGTTCCTGCTGTTCGCTCCCTTC
>Ga0224497_10001879_pt1 | contig 12904 bp, 9 predicted proteins | sample SF_Jul11_sed_USG_4_FD_167970 | JGI IMG/M metagenome (GOLD analysis project Ga0224497, IMG submission 167970) | Sediment microbial communities from San Francisco Bay, California, United States - SF_Jul11_sed_USGS_13 | ecosystem: Environmental > Aquatic > Marine > Sediment | place: USA: California... | reverse complement strand
ATCTTGGACCAGGCAAAGGTTACCGAAAAGCAGGTGAGCTTCGAAGACTTAATGAATGGTAACCTTTAATAACACCGAGAGACCCGATACCCAATGAAACATAAATTCCGCGATGGCGACGTGACGTCAATTTTATCCGAGTACATGGAGCCGCAAGCCAACCTGGTGCCGATGGTGGTTGAGCAATCTGCGCGCGGCGAGCGAGCCTATGACATTTACTCCCGCCTGCTCAAGGAGCGTGTCATATTTGTCGTTGGTCCGATCGAGGACCACATGGCAAACCTGATCGTGGCCCAGCTGTTGTTTCTGGAATCCGAGAATCCTGACAAGGATATCTCGCTTTACATCAACAGCCCGGGAGGCTCGGTCACCGCCGGGCTTGCGATTTATGACACCATGCAGTTCATCAAGCCCGACGTCAGCACGCTCTGTACCGGCCAGGCGGCGAGCATGGGTGCGATACTGCTGGCCGGTGGCAGCGCCGGCAAGCGTTACGGGTTGCCGCACTCACGTGTCATGATCCATCAGCCGCTGGGCGGTTTCCAGGGGCAGGCAAGCGATTTCGAAATCCATGCCAAGGAAATTCTGGCGGTGCGGGAGCGACTGAATAAGCTGCTTGCCCATCATACTGGCAGGAAGGAGAGTACCATCGACCGCGATACCGAGCGCGACAACTTCATGAGCGCCGACGAATCGGTCGAATACGGAATTATCGATAAAGTTTTGACTTCCCGTGCCGATCCTGTTGAGAAGGGTGCCACAGAATAGATAGTCAATTGCGATTTATCTGTGAATCGCTGAACAAAAAGCGTTATTTTCAGTTGTGCTACGCGTTTCGGTCTAATATTATCGAGGCAATTGGGCACTGGAGTTCGGTAGTTCGGTATGAGTGACGAAAGATCCAAGAATAAGGACGAAAAACTGCTTTACTGCTCGTTTTGCGGCAAAAGCCAGCACGAAGTCAGGAAGTTGATCGCGGGCCCCTCGGTTTTCATCTGCGATGAGTGCGTGGATCTCTGCAATGACATAATTCGTGAAGAAATCCACGAAAGCGGGGAGGACGCCGAGAGCAAACTGCCCATTCCCCACGAAATAAACAAGGTTCTCGACGAATACGTTATCGGCCAGAGCCGCGCCAAGAAAGTCCTGTCGGTCGCGGTTTACAACCACTACAAGCGCCTCGAAGTGGGGCACGTCAAGGACGATATCGAGCTTTCCAAGAGCAATATCCTGCTGATTGGGCCTACCGGTTCCGGCAAGACCCTGCTCGCCGAAACCCTCGCCAGGTTGCTCAACGTGCCTTTCGCCATCGCCGATGCGACCACCCTGACCGAAGCGGGTTACGTCGGCGAGGATGTCGAAAACATCATCCAGAAGCTGTTGCAGAAATGCGACTACGATGTCGAAAAAGCGCAGACCGGTATCGTCTACATCGATGAAATCGACAAAATTTCGCGCAAATCCGATAATCCGTCGATTACTCGCGATGTATCGGGCGAGGGCGTCCAGCAGGCATTGTTGAAGCTTATCGAGGGCACCATCGCCTCGGTGCCTCCGCAGGGGGGCAGGAAACATCCTCAGCAGGAGTTTCTGCAGGTAGATACCGGCAAGATACTTTTCATTTGCGGTGGCGCCTTTGCCGGACTGGACAAGGTTATTTTGAATCGGTCCGAAAAAGGCGGAATCGGGTTCGGCGCGGATGTCAAAAGCAAGGACAAGAAAGATCTTTTCGGTGAAGTCATCAGCAAGGTCGAACCGGAAGATCTGATCAAATATGGACTGATTCCCGAATTCGTCGGACGTCTGCCGGTGGTGGCCACGCTGGAAGAACTCGACGAAAAGGCGCTGATACAGATTCTGACCGAGCCCAAGAACGCAATTACCAAACAGTACCAGAAAATGTTCGAAATCGAAGGTTGCGAGATCGAGTTTCGCACCGATTCGTTGGCCGCGGTCGCGAAAAAGGCCATGGCTCGCAAAACCGGAGCGCGCGGTCTGCGCACCATACTGGAAAATACCCTGCTGGAAATCATGTACGACTTACCCGCGATGGATAACGTCAGCAAGGTCGTTGTTGACGCCGCGGTAATCGAAGGTCATGCCCAGCCCTATGTCATTTACGAGGGCGGTGAAATGCAGCGCGTGGCATCTGACGATTAGGCCTCAACCGCTGGTTGAGAGCCGGGTTGAAAATGCACATTCGACACCCATATAAACTCGAAACCCAAGCCTTGAGGCATTTATGTCAGATTATCAAAACAACCTGCCCGCCGATCCCCAGGAAAGACAGTTGATACCGGTGTTGCCGCTGCGTGACGTGGTGGTTTATCCGCACATGGTTATCCCGCTCTTTGTAGGGCGCGAAAAATCGATTCTCGCGCTCGAGGCGGCGATGGCGGACAACAAGAAAATCCTGCTGCTGGCGCAAAAAAATGCCGAAGTCGACGACCCAGGACAGGAGGATTTGTACCAGATCGGGACCTTGTCGACGATCCTGCAAATGCTCAAGCTCCCGGATGGCACCATCAAGGTGCTGGTCGAGGGAGGCGACCGGGTTACGGTCGAGAGCCTGCTCGAAACCAATGAATACTATTCTGCCGCGATCAAGCTGCTCGAGAAATCGGGCCTGGTCGACGACCGTGAAGCCGAGGTTTTATTGCGCTCGGTGCTTAACCTGTTCGACCAGTACGTCAAGCTCAACAAGAAAGTTCCTCCTGAAATCCTGACCTCGTTGTCGGGCATCGATGATCCCAGCAGGCTGGCCGACACGATTGCCGCGCACATGTCGCTCAAACTGGATGAAAAGCAGGATATCCTCGAGATTCAGGATCCTCGCGAACGCATCGAGCACATCATGAGCAAGATCGAAGGCGAAATCGATCTGATGCAGATCGAGAAGCGCATTCGCGGGCGCGTCAAGCAGCAAATGGAAAAGAGCCAGCGCGAGTATTACCTCAACGAGCAGATGAAAGCGATCCAGAAGGAACTGGGTGACATGGATGATGCCCCCAACGAAGTCGAAGACCTGCAGAAGAAAATCGAAGGGTCCGGGATGCCCAAAGAGGCCCGCGAGAAGGCGGATTCGGAACTCAACAAGCTTAAAATGATGTCACCCATGTCGGCCGAGGCGACCGTGGTACGCAATTATATCGACTGGCTGGTCAGCGTTCCGTGGAAAAAGAAATCGAAAATCAGACGCGACCTGGCCCAGGCCGAAAAGGTGCTCGAAGAAGATCATTACGGCCTCGAAAAGGTCAAGGAACGCATACTCGAATACCTCGCCGTGCAGCAGCGGGTGCGTAAACTCAAGGGTCCCATACTCTGCCTCGTCGGACCGCCAGGCGTTGGTAAGACGTCCATAGGACGTTCGATTGCGCGGGCGACGAATCGCAAGTTTTCACGCATGTCGCTCGGCGGAGTGCGCGACGAGTCGGAGATTCGCGGTCATCGACGGACTTATATCGGATCCATGCCCGGCAAGATTATTCAGAACCTTGCCCGCGTCAAGGTCAGAAACCCGCTGTTTCTGCTCGACGAAATCGACAAGATGGCGATGGATTTTCGCGGCGATCCGGCCTCGGCCCTGCTGGAAGTTCTGGATCCGGAGCAAAATAACACCTTTGCCGACCATTACCTTGAAGTCGAATTCGATCTGTCGGACACGATGTTCGTGGCGACTTCGAACAGTATGAATATCCCCGGGCCCCTGCTCGATCGCATGGAGGTCATACGTATCCCCGGGTATACCGAAGACGAAAAGCTGAATATCGCTATCAAGTACCTGATACCAAAGCAAATAAAGGAAAACGGATTGAAGGACGACGAGGTCGTGTTCAAACAGAACGCGGTTCGCGAGATTATCCAGCGCTACACGCGGGAAGCCGGGGTGCGCAACCTCGAGCGTGAGATATCAAAGATATGTCGGAAAGCGGTCAAGGCGATGCTGCTCAAACCCGCCACCAAAAAGCTGACGATAACCGCGCAAAATATCGAGAAATATCTCGGCGTCAAACGCTTCCGCTTCGGGTCTGCCGATGAAAAAGACCAGGTCGGCCAGGTTACCGGACTGGCCTGGACCGAAGTCGGCGGAGAATTGTTGACGATCGAATCTGCCGTGGTCGACGGTAAGGGCAAGTTTGTCCAGACCGGGCAACTGGGCGATGTCATGAAGGAGTCGATTCAGGCGGCAATGACGGTGGTGCGTAGCCGGGCCGAAATTCTCGGCGTCAATCCCGAATTCAACGAGAACAAGGATATCCATATCCACGTCCCCGAGGGCGCCACGCCGAAAGACGGCCCCAGTGCCGGCGTCGGTATGTGCACCGCGCTTGTTTCAGCGCTAACCGGAATTCCGGTCAGGGCTGCCGTCGCAATGACCGGCGAGATTACCCTGCGCGGCGAGGTTCTGCCTATCGGTGGACTGAAGGAAAAATTGCTTGCCGCGCATCGCGGCGGGATAACCACGGTTTTGATTCCCGAGGAAAACGAAAAAGACCTGGCGGAGATTCCGGATAACATCAAGAACAAGCTCGACATAATTCCGGTGCGCTGGATCGACCAGGTTCTGGAAGTTGCGCTGACGCATCGACCGACTCCTCTACCCAAGGGAACGGAGCCCGCAGCCGAGGCAGCGAAGCCCAAGGTTAAAGACAAAAAGACGTCCGGGGTCAGGGCTCACTAGTCGATACTGTAAATAATTCGACTTATTTAAAGTTTTTGGCCTTTTTAGGTTGACCCCTAAGGCTGCTGTTGGTTTAATTCGACGCTCTGGACGGGGGGATGACGCGGGTTAAATAAACTCGCTCCGCAGCAACGATAACAAGCAAGACCTAGACTTGCGTTGCCTGTCCGCCCTTCGGGCTATAAATATATCAACTTAACCAAATGGAAAAATCTAATGAATAAATCCGAATTGATTGATGCTGTTGCAGGCGCCGCAGATTTGAGTAAAGCCGATGCCTCTCGCGCTGTAGACGGCGTAATTGCGGCTGTAACCGAAGCTTTAAAATCAGGCGACCAGGTAACCATAGTCGGCTTTGGCACCTTCCTCGTGCGCCAGCGTGAAGCACGCGCAGGACGCAATCCCCGTACCGGAGAAACCATCCAGATCAAGGCCTCCAAAGTACCGGCATTTAAGGCTGGCAAAGCCCTTAAAGACGCAGTAAACTAGCGCCCCTTTTTTGGCTGCACCGGGTGCTTAGCTCAGCTGGGAGAGCATCGCCCTTACAAGGCGAGGGTCGGCGGTTCGATCCCGTCAGCACCCACCACCAAATCAGGAGTGGTAGTTCAGTTGGTTAGAATACCGGCCTGTCACGCCGGGGGTCGCGGGTTCGAGTCCCGTCCACTCCGCCATCATTGAAAGCGCTCGTTACGAGCGCTTTAACAAGATGGCATCTGCTGATTTTGACTAAAATAAATGCTACAAGCGATTCGAGAAAAAGTAACCGGATGGATTGCCTACGGCATTATCTTTCTTATCAGTATTCCGTTTGCGCTGTGGGGCATTAATTCCTATTTCGGTGGCGGGGAAGCCCAGCCCGCGGCGACGGTCAACGGTCAGGAGATAACATCGGAAGCCCTCGACCGGGCTTACGCCAATTATCGTCAGAGACTGTCGCAATTGTTCGGCGGCGCTATCCCCGAATCCTTTGGTAGCGAGACGATGTTGCGGGAACAGGTGCTGGGGCAATTAATCGAGGAAACCGCGCTACGCCAGTACATCGACGACCAGCGCTATCGAATCGGCGATGCCGAATTGAGCCGGATAATCCGCGGCATGGATGTTTTTCAGCGAGACGGTCGGTTCGACAGCGATATATACGAGGCCCAGTTGCGTTCGCTGGGATACTCGCCGCTGGGATTCGAGCAGGAACTCAGAGCTAATGGAGCGATGCAGCAGTTTCAGGCCGGCATCCAGCAAACCTCGTTTACGCCGCCATATTCACAGAAGCGTTTTACCAGCCTCGCCAATCAGACACGCAAGCTCAGAACGCTCAGGCACAGCCTGGATGCGGCCGATATCGAGGTGGACGACAATCAGATCGAGGAATTTTACCAGGCTCAGGCAGATCGCTACCGTACCCCTGAACAGGTCAAGATAGACTATATCGAAGTTAGCCTCGAAGGTATCAAGCAGGGAATAAAAGTAAGCCGGGACGATGCCTACGCCCGTTACCAGGATCATCTGGACAACTATACCAGTCCGGAGACGCGGGAAACCAGTCATATATTGATCAAGGCGGATTCGGACGAACAGAGCGACCAGGCCCTGGCCAGAATTACCGGCATTCGAAAGCGCATCGTCAATGGCGAGGATTTTGCCGAGCTGGCGCGCGCGCTATCGGAAGATCCGGGCTCGGCAAGCGAAGGCGGAAATCTCGGCGAAATCGAGCGCGGGGTCATGGTGCCGACGTTCGAGTCAGAATTGTTTGCGCTCCAGGAAGGGCAGCTAAGCGAGCCGGTAAAAACCGCGTTTGGCTGGCATCTGATAAAGCTGCACTCGATCAAAGGCGGCGCAACACGATCATTCGAATCCCTGCAGGCGGAGCTCGAGAATGAAATAAAAACCGAAAAAGCAGAGGTTCAAATATATAACCTGGTTGAAAACCTGGCGAACCTGGCTTACGAGCAACCAGACTCCCTGCTGCCCGCCGCAGAACAACTGGGACTGGGCCTGCAAACGAGCGACTGGTTCGATCGTTTTTCGGGTGACGGAATCGCGGCCGAACAGAAAATCCGCCAGGCGGCCTTTTCTGCCGAGGTACTGCAACAGCAGCTCAATAGCGAGGCGATCGAACTGGGCAGCGAACGAGTCGTTTTCATTCGGCTAAACCAGCGCAAACCATCGCAGCAACAACCTCTCGAACAGGTGCGTGAACAGGTCAGGTCCGAACTCATCGCAAAGAATCTACGCGAGCAAAACCTGGCCGCCGGTAACGAGGCTCTTGCGGGGCTGCAGGCGGGTAAATCACTGGATGAACTCGCGCAGGAATGGTCAACCGGGATCACCGATCACGGATTCATAACGCGGCAGCAGTCAGAGATCGATGCGATTATTCGGAGTCGTGCATTCAACATGCCGAAACCGGAGCGGGGGATTGTTTACGATGGCTTGTCGCTGAGCAATGGGGACTACGTCATTGTCGAATTATCTGCGGTGTTATCCAGCGACGCGGAGGCCGATCAGGAGTCCCTTGCCCGACTCAATGAGGGCATCGCCGGAGTCGAATATCAGGCGGCCGTGAAAACGATAACAGGCCGCGCGGAAGTCGTCAGAACGCAACTTGAAGAGCTTTAAGCGATAGCGCGAGGCTTATTCAAGTACTCCCATGCTGACAATGTTGTAACCCGAATCGACGTAGATATTCTCCCCGGTGATTCCTGCCGCCAGGTCCGAGCATAAAAAGGCCCCCACGTTGCCTACTTCCTCTATCGTAACATTACGCCGTAACGGTGCATTGTGCGCTACTTCGTCCAGAATCTTCTTGAAATTGCCGATGCCTGCCGCGGCCAGGGTTTTTATCGGTCCCGCGGAAATCGAATTGACGCGGATGCCCTCCGGTCCCAGCGCCGAAGCGAGGTAACGAACATTAGCCTCGAGGCTGGCTTTCGCGACGCCCATGATATTGTAGTTTGGCAGCGCGCGCTGGGATCCGAGGTAGGTCATCGTAATAATCGAGCCGTTGGTATTCTGCATCATCGGCCTCGCCGCCCTGGCCATCGCGGCCAGGCTGTATGAGCTGATATCGTGCGCGATGCGGAAGCCTTCGCGGTCCAGATTTTCGAGATAATCTCCGGCCAGTGCCTCTCTCGGGGCGAATGCGACCGAGTGAACCAGTGCATCCAGTTTGTCCCAACGTTCTCCAAGGTGCTTGAAAAGATCGATGATTTCGTCATCGCTGGCGACGTCGCAGGGCAGTGTGATATTCGAATCGAACTCGGCGGCAAATTTTTCTACCCGCGGTTTCAGTTTGTCGTTGGCATAACTGAAAGCGAGTTCCGCGCCTTCTCGATGCATCGCCTGCGCGATACCATAGGCGATGGATCGATTGCTTGCGATGCCGACGATTAATGCTTTCTTACCGGCTAGAAATCCCATTGCTGCTCCCGAAAATAAAACCATTTTGTCAGCGTAGTCGGCTGCATGCAAATACAAACTGCGAAATTGCCGTTGGCTTCCAATACTGGCGATTATGTAACAGCTGGCAGAATCACCGGTTCAGGCTGTCGCGACGATCCCCGAGCCGCTAACTTCCGCATTTCAAGGCCTTGAAGGATCCGCTGCGAACGCGCGGCGATGCGCGCATTCTGATAGCGCATAGTGAAGCGGATTACCCGTCAAAGAGAGTCGCCAGCGCATCCGGAACGAAAGGGCGCCCACCTTCGTTCAGCGAAGTGCCGGTGATTCGCGCCTCGAGAACCAGGGTTTCGTCGGGCAGGCGGTAAATATCCTGCCGAAACTCGAAACGAATCTTCGACAGCCGACGCAACAGGCTGCGCACCACGAAACTATCATTGCCGGTAAGTGATTTCCGGTAGTCCAGTTCCGCTCGAATGACGACCAGGTTTATACCGGCAGCGGTCAACTGCGCGAAATTAATGCCCCGGGACTGCAGGAACTCATGCCGGGCATGTTCCAGGTAGTTCTGGTAGACACCGTTATTGACCACGCCCTGCATGTCGCACTCGTAGTCGCGTACCTTGAATTCAAGCTCGTGGTCGTATTGCATGGGTAAACCGGATTCGTGTAGCAGCGATGTTGACATAATTCCCCATCGAGTCAATAACGACCTGGGTCAAACGACGTGGCAAAAACGGTTGCTTTTTTTTCAAATGCTGTCAGTAATTAGCTCTTCGATAATGACGCGAAAAGATACGATGGATCTTTCGGATTTTGGCAAACGGTTCCAGGGCTACTCGGGTATAACCCATTTAATGGATGACTTGAGCGAAGGCCTGGCCCAGCCCGGGATGGTGATGCTCGGCGGCGGCAATCCTGCGAATATTCCCGAGGTTACGACGGTTTTTGAAGGCGTGATCGAAAAACTTCAGGCATCGGGCAAGCTGGTGGAAACCCTGGCGAACTACGATGGCCCGCAGGGAAAGAGCAGTTTCATCGAAGCGCTCGCAGGGTTTTTTCAACAACAGTATGGCTGGAAAATCAGTAATAAAAACATCGCCTTGACTCATGGTAGCCAGAGTTCATTTTTTATCTTGTTCAACTCCTTTGCCGGTAAGGCCGGGCCCCTCCAAAAGCGCGTGTTGATTCCGCTGGTGCCCGAGTATATCGGCTATAGCGATGTCGGTATCGAGGATGGTTTGATCACCAGCCAGCAGGCAAGAATCGAGCGGCTGGAAGACGGGTTTTTCAAATACCAGGTCGATTTCGACAACCTGCAGGTCGACGAATCCATCGGCCTGATCTGCGTTTCCCGCCCCACCAATCCCAGCGGCAACGTGCTAACCGATGACGAGTGCAGGCAACTCGATCAGATCGCGCGCAATAACGAGGTTCCGCTGATGATCGACAATGCCTACGGCACGCCTTTCCCGAATATCATCTTTAACGATGCAAATCCGTTCTGGAACGACAATTGTATCGTTTGCATGAGCCTGTCCAAGCTGGGCCTGCCCGGGGCCCGCACCGGAATCGTAATCGCCAGCGAGGAGTTGATCCGTTTTTTTTCGAACATGACGGCGATTACCAGCCTGGCGCCGTCGGGCCTGGGTGCCGAGATAGTCAACCAGTTGATTGCCGATGGTGTCCTGTTGACTCTTTGCGACGACATTATTCGGCCCTTTTACAAACGACGCTCGGAGTTGGCGGTACGCCTGCTGCGGGCGGCAATAGACGACCCCCGCCTGCTAATTCACAAGCCCGAGGGATCGATGTTTTTATGGCTTTGGTTCGAAGGTCTCGGCGTGACGACCAGCGAGCTCTACCAACGCCTCAAGCGCAAGGGGTTGCTGGTCGTTCCCGGCAAGTACTTTTTCCCTGGCCAGGCGGCTGCCACCGACCATGCCGAAGGCTGCGTGCGCATGAACTATGTACAAAGCGAAGCAGACCTGGAGAAGGGCATTCAAATACTGGCGCGGGAGCTGCGTGCCTGCTGGTGAAGGATTTACTTGGTAGTATGCGTAAAAACGCCGTCCCAGCCCTCGCCAGGCGGTTCTTTGCGGTAAACCGCAATACGGTCCAGGTAAACCTGGTATAGCATCCTGTCAGGATTGGTGCGGTTAAGATTGAAAAAATCGACTTCCGCCTTGTCCCAGGATTGCGCGCGGAAATTCCGCAGGGCTTTTTTGTACGCGGTAAGTTCGGAGGTGACCGATTTTCCCAGGTCATTCTTGTGCCCAACCGGCTCGAAAATCGCGACAGGTTCGTTCTTGCCCTTTACGCGCACCAGGTCGAGTTCGCGGAAAACAAACTCGGGAATCGCCGCCTTGGTGGTTTCGCTGACGATGATATTAACCCCATAATTTTTGGTGAGGCCCTCGAGGCGAGAGCCCAGGTTGACTGCGTCACCGAGCACCGTGTAGGCCATGCGAAATTCCGAGCCCATGTTACCGACGTTCATGTCGCCGGTATTAAGGCCGATACCAATATTGACCATGGGCCAGCCGCGCTGCTCGAAATCTTCCTGCATGATTTTGAGTTCATCCATCATTTCCATTGCGGCGTAAAGGGCATGACGGGCATGTTCCGAATCGTGTAACGGCGCTCCCCAGAACGACATGATTGCGTCGCCCATGTACTTGTCGATAGTTCCCCGGTTTTTATGGATCACCCGGGTCATGGGAGTCAGCAGGGCATTCATCAATCGGGTTAGCTGCTTCGGGTCCATGCCCTCCGAAATCGACGTAAATCCGCGCACGTCGGAAAAAAGAACCGTCATTTCACGGTTTTCACCTTCGAGCGAATATTCTTCGGGCGACTCGCTCATTTCGTCTACCAGCTCGGGCGGGATATAGTGGCCGAACAGATGGGCCAGCTGCCGCTTGCCGCGGGACTCGATGAAAAAGCCGTAAGACATGTGCAGCATGAACATTAGTAAAAGCAGCAGCAGCGGACTCGCCATTGGCAGAATCAGGTTGTTGTTCCAGGCGAGAAAGGTGCCGACGATGACGACGCCGGTAAGACCAAGTGTTCCGGCAGCGGCCAGTAGCGGCGATACCAGGGGTAACAGTAACGCCATGCTGACTGCGATAACCACCAGCAGTACGAATTCATAGCCCACCGTCCAGGCAGGTTTATGCTTGATTCGATCGTCGAGAATTCCTGAAATGATATTGGCGTGTACCTCGACCCCGGGATAAATATTCTGTACCGGCGTCGAGCGCAGATCGAGTAGTCCGGGCGCCGAGGTGCCAACCAGCACGATCTTGTCCCGGAGCGCCCGGGGATCGGTTTTGCGATTCAAGACCTCGTGCGCGGGAATATACGGAAAACTGCCCTGTCGGCCCCTGTAGGGGACAAATACAGCGCCGTTTGCATCGACCGGCACGCGATAGTCCTTGAGGTTTATCGTCTCCAGAGCATAATATTCCTTGCCTCCTCGGGTGCCCTCCGTCTCGACCGCGAGCTGGATCCCGTCTGCACCGAGGTGGGCCTGAGAAACCGCCAGCGCGAGCGAAGCAAACAAATAGCCCTCGTAGGCCTGTACCAGCGGTACGCGCCGAAAGACGCCGTCAGCATCGACGAAGGGATTATCGAAGTAGCCCCCCGACTTGGCCGAGGCCTGCAGTATTTCAAGGTTGCCCCCGTAGCCGACAGCCTTGTTGATAGGCAGGCGCTCGCTCCATTGCACATCCATTTTGGTAAGCGCCGGCGGCAGCAATCCGGTAACCCCGGTTTCGTCTTCCTGCAGATTGGTTTTGAAATAATATCCGAGGACGATATTTTTGCCGATCAGGCTGTCGGCAAATATTTCGTCATGCATCAGGCTGGGGCGAATTTCCTGCAGCGCCTGCAGGTACTCGGTGTTGTTCCTCAGCGTGTCGCGCGCAAGTTGATCGAATTTTTCCAGCCCGGAGCTCTGGTCTTTTTCGGCGAATACGATATCGAAACCAACGGTGTCGACCTCGTACAGGTTGAATAAATTGTTGACGATAGTGGCTAGTTTGTCGCGTCCCCATGGCCAGCGTCCGACTTCGGCGAGCGAGGTCTCGTCGATATCGACGATAACAATGCGATCATCGATCGTATCGAGGCGGGTAAAATTGAGCCGCGCATCGTAAGTCCAGTTTTCCAGTTGCTTGATAAACGGATATTTATACAGCCCGGAAGTGTCGACCAGAAGAACCAGCAGGATGACGCCGCTAAGTGCCAGCCTGACCATGCGCTGTAATTGCATTTATGCTCCCGGGATTAGTTCGGACGAGCAGTTTTTGAATTTTTTACTTGAGGTAAAATTCCATTTTTACGCCAGCGACTTCGATGATGTCGTGGCTTTTTAATTCGTGAGCGTTGGATCCAATCGGTGAGCCCCCAACCTTGGGTACGTTATTGCTCGGCCCTCCATCGACGTGTATCAGAAAGAATCCCTGAGGTCGACGGGTAATTGCGGCTACCTGCACGCCGGGTTGACCAATCGTGGTCAATGCCTTGGTCAGTACCAGTTCCTTGCCGGCATTCGCGCCGCTGAGCAGTTGCAGGCAGGCTTCCTTGTTTGCCATCGGGGAAGCGGCGGTGGTGGCGGCTTCGGATGCGATTGCTGCCGATATTTTCTGCACCGACTTGTCAATTTCCCTGCCGCCAGCCTCCTCGGGCATGCCGGCTTCACCCGGGCGGATAATCATGGTTTGCTCGAAATCCTGCTCGCCGCCACCGGAATTATTCTGATAAGTAATCTGATATTTACCCAGCGTAATATTGTCGCCATTCTCGAGCGCGTGCTTCTTGACC
>Ga0224497_10001878_pt1 | contig 12910 bp, 11 predicted proteins | sample SF_Jul11_sed_USG_4_FD_167970 | JGI IMG/M metagenome (GOLD analysis project Ga0224497, IMG submission 167970) | Sediment microbial communities from San Francisco Bay, California, United States - SF_Jul11_sed_USGS_13 | ecosystem: Environmental > Aquatic > Marine > Sediment | place: USA... | reverse complement strand
AGAAAGAATTCTCTAAGATAGGGGTTGGACTCCGGTGCATAGATGATAGAGACACGCAAATTAAACCGGGCTGCCAAAAAATTAGTGAATTGCCAGGCTTGGGTGTGTGCAGTAACAAAAACGATGGGTCGATCACCGCCCAAAACTTCTTCGCTCTCTTGGGCAACGGAAAATTCAAGACGTTGGTCACGCTGTTCCCAAACGGTACGCATATGAAGCAATTCTGAAAGAGCAAGACCCACGCTGTGAAAGGTTTCTCGGCTAAGTTGCTTGATCTCTTGCTCGGTTTTATCGGAAAAGGCCAATCGCAAATTTTTTTGGGCTGTATTAATTCTTGAAGTGAAACCCGCGAAAGTTTTGAAAAACCAGCTACTAAGCCCGCCCGATAGCTGCATAGGTAATGGCCTTAATAGCAGAAAAATTCCGGCTAATAGCCAGGCTTCAATTTTCCACGCGATTTTTTTTAGCGAGGGGAAAGCTCTGCTTAGGCGGCGAGGTACTAGATGGTGTTTAGCCATTGTTAATTTTACGTCAAATGGTGCGAAAAATCGAACGTTTGCGTTTGAATTGGTTCGCGATAGTAGTAACTGAGCCTGCCGCCGAATCGCTCGCGCCGGCGGGCCGGTCTAGCGCGCGCATGATGGTGGCTATCGAGTAGGAGGGAGCATGAGGTAATAACGGCACCATTCTCGCGGCAGGATAGGAACGCTCACTGATCGCGTGTGTAACAGATAGTTCTGCCTCCTCCTGACACGGCAAGTATCATGTGGCAGTCTGGTGAATGCTGGACCTGACCTCGGAAAGAAGCATGCTCCTACTGGATACCACAAGAAAGAGAAGAGCTAGAGTCGGGCACTTGACACAAAACCATTAAAGAAGAATGGGCCATTCTGTTACATTTTCAAGGAATCTCAGTTTGTTGACAGAAGGCAAATTCTTTTCAAATGAATACTTTACAAAACCCTCATGTTTAATGAATATGCCCAAAAATGTAACAGTTCCCCTAAGCGAAGTGTTACATCTTCTGTAATTTTTCCCATATCATTTGTCCATCCGTTTTAACCGATTCTTTCTTAGTTTCCGCAGTCTCCCCTGGCCTTGTGGTGTGGCCGAGCCGTGCAGCCGACACCGGAGAAAAGGCGCGCATTGTTTGAGCGCAGCGAGTTTGCGCGCCGCCGGGGTCGGCGAACCGCGCAGGGCACCCGAAGAGCTTGCCCCTGCGGAGGCAGGGGGCCACGCCACGGCCAACATGGTTTTGGGTCCTTTTGCCGAAACAAAAGTGGCTCATCCGCCGGGGCGAAACCCGGCAACAACACATAACGCTTGAACATCCTCGAATAATCTGCCGACTCTAAAAGTCTTTACCCTCACCCCGCCCTCTCCCTTAAAGGGCGAGGGAGTATGGAAATGTGTTGAGTGAAAATTAATACGCAAGCTACCTGAAAGCGCCTTGGCGATAGAGACGCCAGAATGTGGTGAGACCAGCCCAAATGGGATGGCGTCGTTGTGCGGGAGTCAATTCAATTTTCACGCCGGAATGTCGTTCGATTTTCCAGATGAGATAATCGGCCCCACCTTGGAAGGTAAAGGCCGCCTTCATGAGTCGCAAAATTGATAAAAGTTTTCCCTGCGCCTTTCGAACAAGCCAGCCTATTCGATTCTTGGTTTGATCCCACTTGGAATATTCCATCTCATACATGGTCAGATCATTCTCCTGAATGACCTTTACCTTTGGAAAATGTGCTGAAAACGCGGCATGGGCAACTTGTTCATAATAGCCCTGATTACTTTCCCACAATGTTGAGACGCGCCCTTTCGATTCAGCACGTAATTCCGCGCCATAACTAAGTCCAAGGCCAACACTCCAGACATCTTTAGCAGCAAATTGCTGTGGCATTTGCGGGACCACTTTCCCTAAAAAGGTCAACACCGCGTTCCCCAAGCCTTCGATAATCCGTTGACTCATCGCTTGGCTTGGACACGCCATCACGGCCGTCGGCTGCGCAAAGCGCCCCCAAAAGTATGAATGAAACCATTGCGGCGTCACACTTCGCTCAAAATCCTCTAACGACAAGACCGCATATTTCATGCGGACTGTGTTCCCTTCGACATTCACCTCGCCATAAAACACATTGGGTGGGAGCCATTGATTGAAAAGCGCCAGCCACCTTGACGGATACACAGCCGAGTACTGATCCACAATGACATAACAATCCACCAATCCATTTTGATCCGTGCCCGCTCGCAGACAAGAGCCGTATAATAAAATGCCTTGAACAGCCCTCCCATATTTTTTGGCAAGGAAGCTTCCTGCGGCTTGAATGGAGGGAGGGAGGGATTGCGTACTTGGCTGGCCGACAATTTCCAAGATAGTTCCAGAAGGGTTCATAACTACTCAGAGTTCAATCGCACGAATGAAAGCTCGCCGGGAGAATCTAGGGTTAGCGGTTCTCCCGGACGAGAGGATGCGTAGACCTCACCATCCAAAACAAATCCGCTGTTGAAAGCTAATCTAATTTCTGACAGATTTTCACTCATATACCCATGCTCTTTTGTAGCCAATGGATGCGATTCTCCACGAAGTACGGCTGGTAACACACGCCATAGATGGCGATAGGGAACTCGCAAGCTGGTAAAGCGTAAAGGCCCAGTATTGGTACTCCAAAAGGGCTTCATACCTAAGAATAGGCGCTCTAAAGTCGTCACCATCAAGACTAAATACTCCTGTTCCAGAGGACCTGCCTCTCCCGCGGTCACACGCACGGAGATCGGATTCAATCCTTTTCGAGAACCAGTGGCCAATGCCAATAAGAATTTTAGCATAATCAGTCCAGCGCCCCATTCCCCTAACCGCCCGATCGAATGCTTGGTTTCAAGCCCCATTTGTGTGCCATGATAAATTGCCCCTGCACCGAAAAACATTCCAAGAAGTGGCTCCCGTCCCTCCGGGAAACACACACGAAGAATCGGGCGTGTTTCAATCGTGACATGGGCGTGCTCAGCTCGGGCTTCAGTGAAAAACTGGTCAAGCGTCCTCTGCTCGAACTTCCCTAAGCCCACATCTCCAGCCATCAAATTAGCGGTTCCCGCTGGCAAGAGTGCGAGCAATGGCATGGTGGAAAATGGACGATGATTAAACAACGCCCCCATCGCAGCCTGAATGGTCCCATCACCACCTGTGATAGCCACACAATCTATTTCACGTTGGGCAAAGCCCTTCAGGGCCTCAAGAATATCGGCAGGCGTCTTAACCTCCACACAGAGGACTTCCGGGTACCGAACAAGCATGTCCCGAATAAGAGCGGGATTCCGCTTATTACGCCCACTTAGCGGATTATTGAGAATTCCGACACGCATCTGAAAAGAAGTAAGTAGTGAAAAGTGAGGAGTGAGGAGCAAAAGAAAAAGACATGAGAAGTCCCTCAAAAGAAGTGAGAAGCAACAGAGGCAGAAACGAGAAGGCTCTTCTTCTTTCTCACTCTTTACTTCTTACTTTTCACTTCTCACTTTTTATTTGATCGTAGCCGGAGGGTTAGTAAATAATCGTACAGCTAAGGAATCCCGACCATTCACCGGATCAATTTCGGCCAACCAGGATGTGAGCGACCCTTTCATGTTTTTTTCCAGCATGCCCATTGCCAATCTCCCTAAAAGAATGAGTGTCGAAAGAGCGGTCCAAATCGCCACGGCTTCCAATCCTAAATCTGGCCGTCCAAAGACAAGGCTCCCGGTTAGTAAGATAAGATTTGGATTTCGCCGTGCCGTGACCAGCCGATAAAAAGAGTCAACGGGTCGCCAACAAAAAATACCAAACCCTGCGACCCACCGATGAAAGATCCCCTCCACAAAACGTCCCAAAATATACCCGCCAAAGATAATCCAGAATAGTGTTTCTAAGGAAACTCCTAATAGGCCTGAAGAAAAACTTGAGAGCCCTAGACCCCATGCCACATACCACAGAGGAGGATGAATCAGATCGATCCCATGATCAAAAATATTTCCCCAACGAGTTGATGTAACCGTGACGCGGGCTAGTTTCCCATCAACGGTATCCAAAAAAGTCATGATCCAACCTAAAACCAAGCCCCAAGCCAAGTATCCTTTCCAAAACAGGACACCGGCACCAACCGTGAAAATCAGACTTAAGGCCGTGACATGGTTAGGGCGAATTCCTTGCATGGCACAAAACCGAGTGACCCATTTCGCGGGGACAGGCCAGAGAAACTTGGTGACCAAGTCCGTCACTCCTTTATAGGAGCCTGAAAAAAGCAACTCCTCTAGAATGATCTGTTTATCCGAATGAACGGGTAACACATAAGGGGTATCAGATTTTTTGAGTTTTTTTGAAAAACCCAAAGACAGATCTTCTAGGCCCATGACCTGCTGTATTTCTCCCCTGGGGAGGATTTCCTCTTCCAACGCTTGATAGACCCCCGCCGCTTGCGCGGCAGGAACATGGGCCGCTACAGGAACGGTCCTTGTCCCTAGCTGAACTTGAAACACCACATTCTCTCGTTTGGTCAGGGTGTGCAAGACACGTTCATCAAATAGAAAATCACCACGAAGAATCAGAACCGAGTCCCCGACTGGTAAATCCTGAATATCTTCGAGGAATTCCATAGGCCCCACAAATTTCAGCATTCGCTCCAACCGCAGCTTGGATGATAGGCTCCAAAGGCGAACATCCGATGATTTCAATAAACACCAATACATAAAGACCACTTTCGTCTAAACTGTGTGAAAGAAAAATAAGAAGGCATCACCGTCGCTCTCATTCGAGAGTAGGAAACTCACAGAGTTCCATCGTATACTAGGGCACAATCAGGGTAAAGCGACGAAACTTCTCCCGATCCAAACGGACATTTGCATGTTTACCTTTGCTCATCTTTCCGATCCCCATTTCACCTCACCCGAACATACTTCTTGGGCCTCGATTTTCAATAAACGTGCCATGGGATATTTGTCATGGCATCTTCACCGGCGGTCAGAGCACCGCCCAGAAATTCTTGAGTGCCTTGTCGAAGATCTTCGTCGACACCAACCGGATCACGTCGTCATCACCGGCGACCTCACGCATCTGGGCTTACCTGAAGAATTCCAACAAGCTCGCGGATGGCTTGATTCGCTTCAAACACTCACAAATGTCACCGTCATCCCAGGCAATCATGAAAGCTATGTGGCCGCTTCATTTGCGTCCACTCTCAGCCTTTGGGAACCGTATCTCAAATCCGATCATCAATCGGGAAACAGCAAACAACCACTTGAGAAAGATCTCATATTCCCAAGCCTACGTATTCGAGGACCTGTGGCTTTTATTGGTCTATCCAGCGCCCATCCCACTGCCCCCTTTCTCGCGACAGGCTCAATCGACGCTCGACAGCTGCAAGGTTTTGCTGATCTTCTATCCTCTCCCGCACTAAAAGGACTCTTTCGAGTGTTGTTGATCCACCATCCGCCACTCAGCGATTCCCTCCAATGGCGAAAGCGGCTTACCAATGCCAGGCAATTACAACAAGTCCTAGAAAAAAATCCAGTTGATTTAATTCTTCATGGACATACTCACAAAAGCTCGGTGAGATTCCTTCAGACTTCATCGCAACCAATCCCTGTCATCGGCGTGGCTTCCTCCAGTGCCCTAGGAACAAAGGCTGGGTATGCTGCCCAGTATGGATTATTTCGAATAGAAGAGCATGCCGACGGGCATCACGTTCATGCCACCGTTCACGGCTACTCTCGGGAAGAGCACCGATTTCTTTTTTCGCATGAATGGTCCTTGAAGCCACCAGCTCTGTTGACTCAATAAAAATATCGGCGCCAAAATACACCCGTGGCGACAACAAGTCCCCCAAAAGGCATGATCGTCGTGAAAAACGGGGATGCTCCAAACAGCAACCCCAAATGCTTCAACACTTCAGAGACAAAATAATAGGCAAGTCCGGCCAGCGCCCCAAACAGAATTTTCTTCCCCACCGTTGCGATTCGTAGTGGACCGAAGGCAAAAGGCATCGCCACCAGCAGCATCAATCCGACATTGAAGGGCATAATGATTTTTTCCCATAACGCCAGCTCATATCGAACCGTACTTTGCTTCGTTCTTTGTAAAATCTGGATATACCGGTAGAGATCTGAAGGAGAGAGAGAAGACCTGGGAAGCGTCAACAACTGAATATCCTTTTGCTTTAAGGGAGAATCCCATTCCAAGGTGGTCATATCCTCTTGAGAATAGGTCATTCCATCAATGACTTTTTTTTTCACATTTTTCAGTATCCAGCGTTGAGGATTCTCAACCTCGGCTTCCTGCGCGTGAAGATAGGTCGTCATGTGGCCTATGTCATTAAATTCAAAGATGTCAATTCCTCGTGGTATTTCTCCATAGAGCACCTTCTCAATCCGGACATACCGTAACCCCTCTTGAAACCACAGCCCCTGTTTTCCCTGATAGGCTTTGGATTTGGATAAGGCCAAAGACCGATTGAAATGAGCCTGTTGATCTAATGAAGGAGTCACAAACTCTTGCATGCCGGCAACAAGAAGAATAAAGACGAGACCGACTTTCATCACCGACCACGCAATTTGATACGGAGAGACACCACTCGCTTGCATGGCAATTAACTCGCGACTTTGGGCCAGGCTCCCTAAGCCCATGATCGTTCCCAAGAGAGCCACGAAGGGCGCTAAAAACACCATCCGACTTGCCATAGTCAGCAGCAAATATTCACAGGCGCCTACAAAGGTATACCGCCCTTTTCCGACTTCATCAATTTCTTCGACCAAGACTAATAAACTGAACACAGCCAGCAAAAGGACGAGAACTGGAAGATAGGCCTTGATAATATGCCAACCCAGATACCGACTGAGTACTTTCATACGAATATCCGCATTCTGCGCTTCAGAGAAAACACGACGAGACTCTCCTCACAAATTCATTGGGCATGGTATTAGGATCGGACAAAGGCAAATCGGGAAGGAGCTAACAACCAACTTAGGAACAGCGCCAACACAACAAGGACGGTCCACAACCCTGGGATAGCTGGAAAATTACCTTGCTCCACAAGCGTGAGGGCAAGCAAGCCAAAAAAGTAATACACGGCAAAAATCACAATGGCCGTGAAAATTTTTGAATATTTCCCCTGCCGCGGAGCCGCCCGACTCAAGGGCACTCCTAATAACCCAATCAAAATAGCGGATACGGGAGTTGAAAATCGCCAATGAAGCTCAGCGATATCTCGCAATGACTCAGATTGAAATAAATGCCTCGTAGTCTCGGCTTTTCGTTTATAGACCGATTCAATATCCTGAGGATAAATCGCAAGCTGTGAGAAGCTGGATATATGCTTTATTTGCCCCTCCCTCGTGAGTTTGTATTCAAACCCATCGAAGAGGACGGGAACCGGAATCCCACGTTGAGTATCCTGACGTTCTTCGGCCTCCTTGGCTGAAAACACGCGCAAGGTATCGCCACTCGCACTCTGGACAAACACCCGATGTAACCGACCGTGCTTTTGATCGATTTCATGGGCAAAAAAGACTAAGGAACCATCGCGGCGTTCATAAAAATGCCCCGCATCGACATTACTAATTCCAAAACCTGCTTCTGCTTGCGTTTTGAGTTGATAACTATAACTATAGGCCATCGGCCGAAGGTAGAGAGAAAAGATCCCGACAATCACTGCAGTCATGCAGGCTAAGGAACACACAATTCCAAGAATCCGGTAAGGACTCACACCACAAGCCATAAGCGCTTTCATCTCAGAATCCGTGTATAGACGCCCTAATCCTAAAACCACTCCCAGATAGAGAGAAACAGGCAACAGGACTTCAAGAGCAATCACCACTTTCAAGGCAATCAAGGTCAACAGCATCCTCAGGGGGAGAAGAGCATCCACCGCTTGCGCTAAAAAGGTCATCCAGCTAAATCCGGCAAACAACACCACAAAAATCCCCAGGACAACAATTGAAGGTTTAAGCACCTCTCGGATAACATATCGCTGTAACATCTTTTTTCCCTCACCAAGTCTTTACATTTGTCGTACCCGATGGTACTAATCTTTTGATGAAAGCAGTCATCCTCAGCGCTGGCCAGGGCAGGCGGTTACTCCCACTAACGGAAGACCAGCCTAAATGCACCATTCCCATCCACGGTCGTTCCATTTTGGAATGGCAAATTCATGAATTGCTGAAACTCGGCATTGGCCCGATTCATGTCGTGGTAGGATTTAGGGTTGACAAAGTAGAAAAAATCTTAGCCAATCAGGACGACCATCACACCATTCACACCCTATACAATCCATTTTATGCTCTGGCAGACAATCTTATCAGTTGTTGGACGGCCAGAAACGAAATGACAGAAGACTTTATCTTGTTAAATGGGGATACGGTGTTTGAAACCGCCGTCCTTGAACATTTGTTACAGGCGCCACCATCCCCCATCACATTAGTCACCGATGAAAAACCGCAGTACGATGCGGATGACATGAAAGTGATGACGCGAGACGCCAAGCTTGTCCGAATTGGGAAAACCTTGCCTTTGGAAAAGGTCAACGGTGAATCCATTGGCATGATACGGTTTCAAGGCGCCGGGCCACAATTATTTTGCTCAGCATTGGAACACCGTGTTCGGCAACCAGAATCGCTCAAGCAATGGTATCTCTCTCTCATCGATGAACTCGCGCAACAAGGCCATGTCTCCACTGTATCGATTAAAGGATTGTCCTGGGCTGAGATCGATAATCCCGAAGACTTGCAAGAGGCCGAGACCCTTCTCAAGCCGCATATCCCACGACAGTAGTGAACACATAAGTCCTCGCCATTCTTGTATTTCAATCAGTGACGAATCCCTTCCTGTGGCTGAGCGCTTAGGATTCTGCTACCTTCCCCTTCCCCAAAGTCATTTCTCGCTTCCCTACAATCTCCTTCACCAAAACCAGGTCTTCAGGGGTATCGACATCAATGGCCGCTTCAGGGAACGGCAACATGATGGCTTGAATGGAGATCCCCATGCGTTGACTGAGTTCGAGTAGCGCGTCAGACAGCGACAGCAACCCCAAAATATAGCGAAGAAGCATGCCCCATCCAAGGTGACGAATCAATCGAAGCGGGCGTTTACGCTCACGCTCAACCTGTGTCCAAAATTCTACCAATCGCCTGGCTTTTGAAGTCCCAAGGAGAAATAAATTGCACCCACAATACCCTCCTCCTCGAAAACCTATCACCGTACGTTTGGATTGAGGATAGGCCTCTGCAACCACCGCATACGGGACCAGCGCAACAGCGACATCAGCCTGAGCTCGTCCAGCCTCTCTCAGAAAATAGTCCACCATCTCCACCGTCAACAACGCATGATCAGCGGTCGTCACCAGGAGAGGCAGATCCTGTGGAAATTGTTCCAAAAAACCTTTCACACTCCAGCTTGGCCCTTGTTGTGGAGAGAGCCAACGAATTTCTTTCTTTTCTACGTGTTCATTTAAAAATCCCTGCTCTTGCACAACTTCCCATGAAGGTCCACACAAGACGCGTTGCGCCACCAAAGATGAAACTTCGAGGGTCTTCAACACTCTGGCCACCATTGGCATCCCTCCCACCATCGCCAACACTTTTATTGGCACACCGGCGGCTTCGGCGACGGAGTCTCGACCTGGTCGCGCGCCAGCTAAGACTAAGGCCGTCACTGGACGTGGTTCAGAGTCCTGCATTCTATAGTCCATGTGTTCTGGCAGAGATCAACCGAGTGATTTCTCATAGAGACGATAGGTTTTATAGGGCTCGGCTCCCAATGATTCAAGAACATGTCGCATCCGCCTGTTGTCTTCCAGAATCCAAGAAAGCTCGACCCGTTCAATATGTTTTCGCAAGCCCGCTTGCCTGACGGCCTCAATCATTCCATACGCCATCACTGCTCCCATCGGACTGGACTGAAAACGCCGCCGAACCCCCATGAGGGCGACACGCCCCGTTTTGGGGTATGAAACCTTCAACCGCCAAAGGATTTTGAGCCACCCCCAAGGCCAGAGACGTCCGTCAAGATCATGAATCACTTCGTGGAGATTGGGAAACGCCACGAGCATGGCACACGGGGTCCCATCGATTTCTGCAATTTGCACAAAATCGTCCTCAACCAACAACTTCATGTGCTGGCCCAGTTCTGCAAATTCGGCATTGGTAAACGGCAAAAACCCCCAATTCTCAGCCCACGCCTCTTCATAAATTTCCTTAATAATTGCCAATTCTTCCTGTAAATGTTTTCGGCGTAACGGGCGAATCCGCACTGAATCCTTGGCCTTCTGTAAAAATCGCGCCACGCCGGAAGGAAGAGGGAAATGAATCCCGAGGCGATAGGCCAGCATATCCTGGGCTTTTTGATACCCATTTGCTTCAATGTGTTGCGCATAATAGGGTCGCGCATGACCCATCATCACCATCGGCGGATCGTCATACCCCTCGATTAACAACCCACACTCCTGGTTGATGGACAAATTGAATGGCCCTTGAACGGTCGTCATTCCTTCAGCTTGTAGCCACGCTTCAGCCGTTTGGAAAAGAGCCTGAAAAACGTCTGCAGAATCTTCCGCTTCTAGCGATCCAAAAAATCCAGTCCGTGCCTCGTACCGTGCGAGATGCAATTCATCAATTTGAGCACTAATTCGTCCAACAGGCACAGTCCCTTGAAAGGCCACCCAACCCTGCCAGCGAGCATGCTCAAAATACGGGTTTTTCGCAGAGAAAAAATGAAAACGTTCTAAATGAAGAGGCGGCACCCAGGCGGGATCCGTCCGATATACTTGAGCGGGAAATTGAACAAACTGTTTGAGGCCAATCTGGTTATTGACTGGCTCAATCCGAATCAAAATGCCTGACCCCAGAAAGACCTTGCCTGCCGTGAACTCAAGACGGGGAGCATCAATGAAATGAAGGAAAAATGAGCGTAGGAATCAACGACCATCAATGGCTAAGACTTGTGTTCAGATAATTGCGCCACCCAGGGGTACCGCACACGCTCGTCGTCCTGGTAGCCCAAATTTGAGACCGTTGGACTGACGGGAATCTTTTCCGCACTTGAATACAGACTACCAAATAGGCGGTCACAAATCAGGCTTGTGATACCAAAATTACCCTGTTCATTATGGAAATGATGCAACAAGTGATGACGTTTAATCTTTCGTAAAAATTTGCTCTTGGGGTTCACACGAAGATGTTGCATGCAATGGCACAATTCGTACACCATGAAACATGCCAAGCCCGTCGCAAAAGACAGCGGAACCCCCGCCCAGCCCGCCAGGCTCATCCCAATAGGGAATGTCGCCACCACAATGGTGGGTAAGGTAGTTGAGACTGATCCAAACAGGACACTCAAGTCATTTGGGTCCTGATGGTGGTCGTAATGAATCCGTTTCCACAACGCAGCTGTCCACGGTGATCGATACAGATATCGTCCATGTAGAATAAATCGATGGACGGCATATTCCACAAATGGATACGCCAGCAACGTCGCAAGAATGCTCCCCATGACACGTAATGGAGAAACAGGGACATTGGGATAAATCACCATGGCCAGAATGATGCTACTCACCAATAATATTGCATAGATCTGAATGCTGGGGTATGAGACATACGCCCACATCAGATCCCGAAACACCATGCGGTCAAGATGATATTTTTCTCGATACCACTGCTTCGTTAACATGCGTGACACACTATTCCTTCACCACTTGATTGAAGTGCTTCATCGAGACCAAACCCCTCGATCTTTGTATTGACTGATTAGGCGATTATAGAAACCTATCGTAGAACTCACAAGAATAAGATGATCACGCACCAACCCTCCCAACCAAACCTGGAACACCTATCTACGTGGCATGGTGATGAACCTTACCAAATGATCATGTTGAAGCAAGATTCTGGTACAAATCCCGGGGTATAATTCGAACAAGTTTCTGGATGGCTTCACAGGCATGAATACAGACGAAATCTCGAATTATATGATCATAGACACCATAACGACTATTTGGGTATAAGACCATTTCTATGAATGCGACGATGAAAAAATTTGGTTTCCCTGAAACTTGCGTCAAAGAATTTCACCACTGGGTGGTGTTGTTACGCCCTCAACAGGTAACCCTTGGCTCCTTGGTATTGATTTGTCGAGAGGACGCCACAGCTTTCTCTCAAATCAGCCCGGAAGCATTTGGGGAACTACCAAACGTCCTTCGTGAGATGGAGGCGAGCGTTTCACGTGCTTTTGCCTATAACAAGATCAATTATCTCATGTTAATGATGGTCGACCCTGAAGTTCATTTTCATGTCATTCCTCGATATGACGCCCCTCGCACATTTTTTCAGCAGCAATTTCTTGACCAAGGATGGCCAGGTCCACCGGTCCTGAAAAATCCCAATAATGTCTCACTAGAAGTGACTAACGAAATCCTGGCACATCTCCAAAAACATTGGTCTGAATAATTGAGGAGCCTGAATCTGAATGGTCTGTCTTTCTTGGACTTTTTGTTGCCGAATAGACTCATTTTGTGTGTTTTTTGAGACACATTTTGGGTTGATTCAAGATCTTGGCCATCATAGACACCCGTTTATTAACATTATTTCATGATTTTTCATGGCACCACATTTGCTTATTCTTTATTGTCCTTTAACGCCCTGACCCTTGAGCGGTAGGTATATGACTGTAATAAACACACGCAATTTAGACATGATCGCAACATCGACGCATCCCGCACTCTCACTTCGTCCAGGCGATTTTTCGACCCTTTCTGAAGCTCTGGATTATGCCGCTTCCGGGAAAACGGGAAGTAATTTTTATTCTGGGCGAGGCCATTTGACCCATGTTCTTCCCTATGCCGAGCTGCAAGCGCAATCAAAAAATTTAGCCAAAAGGCTGAATAGCCTGGGGCTCCCTCGAGGA
>Ga0224497_10001877_pt1 | contig 12910 bp, 12 predicted proteins | sample SF_Jul11_sed_USG_4_FD_167970 | JGI IMG/M metagenome (GOLD analysis project Ga0224497, IMG submission 167970) | Sediment microbial communities from San Francisco Bay, California, United States - SF_Jul11_sed_USGS_13 | ecosystem: Environmental > Aquatic > Marine > Sediment | place: USA... | reverse complement strand
AAAGCTTCGCCGCAGAAAGCGAACGGGCCGCACTTATCCAGGCAGAAAAGGCAGCAAAAAAAGAAGCACGCAAGGCATTGCGCCGTCAATAATAAGGGGTCGTAGTTTATGATTATCCGCCAGGCACTATTGCAGGACGCGGCCGAGCTTACCGAATTCAACATCAACATGGCACGCGAGACCGAGGGCGTCGAGCTGATTCCCGAGGTGATCGGTGCTGGCGTCAAGGCCATGATCGAGAATCCGCAAATGGGTTTTTACCTCGTCATCGAACTCGACAACGGAATCCAGGCATCGCTGATGGTAACCACGGAATGGAGCGATTGGCGTAACGGCATGTTCTGGTGGATTCAAAGTGTCTACGTGCGACCACAGTATCGCCGCCAGGGTCTTTATCGCGTCCTTTACGAGCGCGTCAAGGAACTTGCCGAGCAGCAACCCGATGTCTGCGGGTTCAGGCTGTATGTCGAGCGGGAAAATGGCAACGCGCAACAAACCTACCGCTCGCTCGGCATGTCGGAAACCGATTACAAAATTTTCGAAGAACTGATCCCTGGCATCGAATACAAAAAGTGACGGCGAAGCCGTCATCCTCGCGCAGCGGGGATCCCACAGTTCCTGGGACACAATACTTAACTCCGAATTAAGTATTGTGTCCCCTAAACTTGCAAGCCAAACGCGCTGGTAATATAGTCACCCTTCCTCAACGGGGTGCTCACGGAAGCTGAGAGACGCCTGACCAGCGTCAACCCGATGAACCTGATCCAGTTAGCACTGGCGTAGGGATGTGAGCGAATCCAGGCTATTCCCCATCTCTCCGTTTTTTAGAATCCATACCGATGGAGATGCCATGTATTTTCTACTGCGTTTTTGCACCGGCACGCTGGCGGCACTGCTGTTAGCGGCAAATTCACAGGCCGCGATACCCACGCTGACGGTCTACACCTATGACTCGTTTACCAGCGAATGGGGGCCGGGACCCCAGGTTAAAAAGGCATTCGAGGCGCAGTGTGGCTGCAAACTCGACCTGATCGGGCTGGAAGACGGAGTTGCGATGTTAAACCGCCTCCGGCTGGAGGGCGAGAATACGCGCGCCGATATCCTGCTCGGCATCGATACCAGCCTGACCGCCGAGGCCCGCGCCACAGGTCTGTTCGAGGCGCACGGCTTGAAACTCGAGTCCTCGTCGCTGCCGCGGCCGTGGAACGACGAACTTTTCCTGCCCTACGACTATGGCTACTTTGCTTTCGTCTACAACAGGGAACGGCTCGCGGTCCCGCCGCAGAGCCTGCGCCAGCTCGTCGAGGACGAGCAGGGGCCAACCATCCTGATCCAGGATCCGCGCACCTCCACGCCCGGACTCGGCCTGTTGCTATGGATCAGGAAGGTATACGGCGATCGTGCCAGCGATGCCTGGGCGCGCCTGTCGCCGCGCATCGTCACGGTAAGCAAGGGCTGGAGCGAAGCCTATGGTCTTTTCCTGAAGAACGAGGCCGATATGGTTCTGAGCTATACCACGTCGCCGGCTTATCACTTGATCGCCGAACAGGACGATCGCTTCGCCGCGGCGCCCTTCAGCGAGGGTCATTACCAGCAAATCGAGGTGGCCGGCATGTTGCACGGCAGCCGGCAAAAAAAGCTGGCGCGCGAATTTCTCGAGTTCATGCTCGGCGAGGATTTTCAGCGTATTATTCCGACGACAAACTGGATGTACCCGGCGGCGCTGCCAAGTGCGAGCCTGCCGCCCGAGTTTACGCAATTGATCGACCCCGGCGTGACGCTGCTGTTTGACGACGAACAGGTTGCGAAACATCGAAAAATATGGGTGGACGAATGGCTCGAGGTCATGTCGCGTTAGGCGACGAAAGCCGTTGAACTCGCGTGCGCTTCCGGCGGGCCTCGTTCTCGTCCTGCTCGCAATTCTCGTCGTGGCGCCGCTGGTGGGGCTGGTCAATCTCGGCGGCTTGCCGGGCTACCAGCCCGACGATCTGCAGTTCTGGCAAAGCGCCTACATTCGGCGCGTACTGTCTTTCAGCCTGTGGCAGGCGCTGCTGTCGACGCTTTGCAGCGTGTTGCCGGCAATCCTGGTCGCACGCGCTTTCGCGCTGCAGCCGTCCTTTGCGTTGCGCGCCTTCTTGCTGCGACTGTTTGCATTGCCGCTGGTGGTGCCGGCGGTGGTCGCGGTTATGGGCATAGTGTCGGTTTACGGCAGCGACGGCTGGATACCGCTCGGCAGATCCCTGTACGGACTCAACGGTATCCTGCTGGCTCACGCGTTTTTCAACCTGCCGCTCGCGGTTAGGCTGTTGCTGCCCCTGTGGCAAACCATCCCGCAAAGTCACTGGCAGCTTGCCGAGCAGCTCGGCATGAATGCATGGCAGCGCTGGCGTTTCCTCGAGTGGCCTGCCTTGCGCGAGGGATTGCCGGGCGTGGTGCTGCTGATTTTCATGCTGTGCCTGACCAGTTTCGCGGTGGTACTGACGCTTGGCGGTGGTCCACGAAGTACTACCCTCGAGGTTGCTATCTACCAGTCGTTGCGCTTCGACTTCGACCCGGTGCGCGCGGTGGTGCTGGCGCTGTTGCAGCTCGCGCTATGCGTGCTCGTGGCAACGCTGACCTTCAGAATGCAGCGCCTGCCCGAGGTAGAAATCAGCATCGACCCGGTCACGCATGACGACTGCCGCGGGCATAAACCAGCAAACCTGGTGCTGATCCTGCTGGCGACGCTATTCGTCGCCACGCCCATGATATCGATGCTGGTCGATGCGCTGACGGGGCCGGTGCTGGCGGTACTCGGCAGCGTTGCGTTGTGGCAATCGGTCGCCAACACGTTGTTCATCGGCCTGACGGCCGCGTCGTTAGCGGTTGTCGCCGGCTGGTTTTTACTGCGCTACAGCGCAAGCCTGGCGCTCGCCGGGCAGCCCGGCAGGGCGCGCGTGGTCGACCTGGCCGGGTCGATCATATACGTGGTTCCGCCGCTGGTGATCGGTACCGGCACCTTCGTGTTATTGTCTGCGCATGTCGACGTATTCACCTGGATATACCCGATCGTCATCACCATCAATGCGCTGATGGGCCTGCCGTTCGTGATCCGCAGTCTGGGCCCGGCCATGCGTCAAAACCATGCGCGCTATCATTTGCTGTGCCAGAGTCTCGCGCTCGAGGGCTGGAACCGCTTTCGCTACGTCGAGTGGCCGTTGCTGCGCCGGCCGCTGGGACTCGCCACGGCGCTGGCCGCGGCGCTTGCGATGGGAGACCTCGGCGTCATCGCCTTATTCGGAACCCCCGCTACCGCGACTTTGACGCTGCTGATCTACCAGCAACTGGGCGCTTACCTGATTCCCAGCGCGACGGTCACCGCGATCTTGCTGTTGCTGCTTTGCCTGAGCGTATTCTGGCTGCTGGAGCGTGGCATTGGTGGACGCTTCGATGCTTGAAATCACGCAGCTGAAATACGCTTACCCCGGTACCCCGGGATCGACCCTGTGCTTTGACCTCGACGTGAATGTGGGTGAAGTGTTGAGCCTGATAGGGCCCAGCGGCTCGGGCAAATCGACCCTGTTGAACCTGGTGGCCGGGTTTCTGACGCCCGTTTCCGGCCAGGTTCTGCTGGACGGCCTGGATATCCTGACCCTGCCGGCGCCGGAACGCCCGGTGTCGATCGTATTCCAGCAGCACAACCTGTTTCCACACCTCGACCTGTATACCAATGTCGCGCTCGGCATAGACCCGTCGTTGCGTCTGACCCGATCACAGGCGGGCGCCGTCGCAGACGCCTTCGAGCGGCTCGGTTTAAGCGAATTACAGCGTCGCAAACCCGGCGAATTATCCGGCGGCCAGCGCCAGCGCGCCGCGCTTGCCAGGGTGCTGGTGCGCCGGCGCAAGGTATTGCTGCTCGACGAGGCTTTCGCCGCGCTCGGCCCGGCGCAGCGTGCGGAAATGATCGGCCTGGTGAAGAATCTCGTGCATGAAAATAACATGGTGGCGTTGCTGGTCAGCCATCAACCGCGCGATGCATTGATCGCATCGCGGCGCTGCGCCTTCGTCAGCGGCGGCAGAATCGCGGTGCTGCAGTCGACCAACGAACTGCTCGAGCAATCGCAAATACCCGAAGTCCGCGATTACCTGGGGTCGATGTGACCGGTACCGATTTGCACCTGCTTTTCGCCCGAATCCCAATGCTCGAGGGCCTGGTTCCGTCGGATTTTACGATCACGACCCTGCCCGGGTACACCAATCGCAATTTCCGGCTTCACAACCGTGGGCATGACTGGGTGCTGCGGGTGCCGCGGCCCGAAACCAACCGCTTTATCGACCGCGCAGCCGAGGCGAACAACCAGGCGCTTGCCTGCGGGCTCGGTATAGCGCCGCGCCCGGCGTGGCTCGATTCGTCGGGTCTTTCGCTGACGCCTACGCTCGGGGCGAGCCGCAACCTGCGGCGCTCCGACTTGCTGGATCCGGCAATCCTGCAGGCGATCGTGGCGCCGGTTAGAAAATTGCATCGCAGCGGCGCCGACTTCCGCGGGCGCGTCGATCTGGCTGAACTATTGACGCGTTATTACTCGATGCTGCCGCTGCCGCTGCAGGCGAAGTATCGCGAGCGACTGCAGGCCGCGCGGCTGTTAATCCCGCAGCTCGAGGACAGGGATTACGAGTATGTCCCTTCGCATAACGACCTGGTGCTGGCAAACCTCTTGCTCGAAGCGGACAGGGTCTGGCTGATCGACTGGGAGTTTTCGGCGATGGCGTCGCCTTACTGGGATCTTGCAACCCTGTGCAATGCCGGTAACCTCGACTATCGTCAGAGCCTGCAATTGTTGCATCTCTATTGCGGCCCGGATGAGCAAATGGAAGAATCGTTGTTGTTCGATTACAGGAACCTGTTGCAATTACTCGGCGACTGCTGGATGGCGGCGCTGGTAGATTGACGCCTACGATAATGCTCACCCATTCCGCCAGCCTTTACCTGGCCTCGGTGTTGATCTGGGGTTCGACCTGGTATGCGATCAAGTTTCAGCTCGGCGTGGTCGCCGCCGAGGTATCGCTGGTATACCGCTTCGCGCTGGCCGCGGCGATCCTGCTGCTGTTTTGCGTGCTGTCGCGGCGCAACCTCAGGTACTCGCCGCGCGAGCATGGCTTTATCGCGCTGCAGGGCCTGTTCCTGTTTTCGAGTAATTACCTGGTGTTTTACTGGGCGACCGGGCTGTTGACCTCGGGTATCGTCGCGCTGATATTTTCTACCGTAATCCTGATGAATATTATCAACGGCGCGATCTTCATGCGCATCGGCGTCAGCCGCCGCGTCGTCGCCGGTGCCGCTTTCGGCATCGCCGGGATCGTCGCGATATTCTGGTCGGAAGTCAGCGCGGTCGACAATAATGCCGACACCTTGCGCGGGCTCTGGATGTGCATCCTGGCCACCTATTTCGCGTCGACGGGCAACATTATTTCCGCGCGCAACCAGAAGCAGCAGTTGCCGGTCATACAAACCAACGCCTGGGGCATGGCTTACGGCGCGATGATCATGGCGGTTTATGCGTTCTTCAGCGAGGCGCCATTCAACTACGATCCCGCGCCGGCATACAGCGTTTCGCTTATATACCTGTCCGTGTTCGGATCGATACTCGCGTTCGGATCCTACCTGACCCTGGTCGGGCGCATCGGCGCCGACCGCGCGGCCTACGCCGCGGTGCTGTTCCCGGTTATCGCGCTTGGCCTGTCGACGCTGTTCGAGGATTACCAGTGGACGCTGCGCGCGATATTCGGGTTCGCGCTGGTGCTGCTCGGCAACTATATCGTCCTCACCGGACGCAAGGCACCGTTACCCTTACCCCAGAAATGAGTTCCCGGCGTGGTATCCGGACGTCATCCCCGCGCAAGTGACGCCGTAAGGCGTCATCCCGGAAAGTGCGAAGCACTTATCCGGGACCTTGCGCCGTACCGCCGCTCACCGTCATCCCCTTACAAGCGGGTATCTTGTTCGGTTCAGGCGCGCCGGTTTTTTGATCTGACCCAAAACTATCCTCGAGACAGCGGATCACCGAGCAGGTTGGATACGTTGGGCACCTGTTCGAGCGCCCATTTCAACTGATCCCGCGACGCGGAGCCGAGGCTTGCCGGCGCGACGCGGTTCGACAATGGAATACCCGCCTCGAGGTCGATCAACTGCTGCTCGAGAATGACATTGAAGATGATGCGGTGCGCCACGCTCAGGTTTTCGATCGTCTTTTGCATGTTGTCGATTCGGGTGCTCAATTCGTTGAAACGCCCGGGCGTCGAGCGCGCGTGAATCCCGTGCTTGATGGCGAGCGTACGCGCGGTCGAAAACAGCGGCATGATGCCGCCCATTTTCAGGTCCATGCGGCCGTGATCAAGCTTGAAGCGGCCAAAAAGCCCGAGCGGCGGCGAGTTCTTGCAGGCGTTGATCGACATCAGCTTGATGAACAGGCTTGATTCGCCGCCGATTTTGAAAGCATGGTCGAGAACCTGGTTGGCGAGCGCGAAATCGCCATGCACCGCCACGGCGTCGAAGAAAATATCGCAATTGAGGATATCCTCTGGCGCCTGGCGTTTGATCCAGGTTTCCACCAGTTTCTTCCAGCGTTTGACCGACAGGCGCCAGTCCGGATTACTGGCCATGACTTTGCCCTTGCAGTATGGCACGCCGGTGGCATCGAGTATGTCGGACACGCGCCGCCCGAGCTCTGCAAACCATTCGTCCTCGGGCCCGCCCGGTTCGCCACTGGCGAAAACAATCGCATTGTCCTGGTCCATTGCGAGCAGGCTTTCGCCGCGACCGCCGGAGCCGAGCACGAGCATCGCGGAGGGGCAGGGCGGTGACGTGGGCATTTGCCTTTCGGCGAGCTTGCATGCCTGCCGGGTCAGCGCGCACAACTCACGTGATATCACCGCGGCCACGTCGCGCGCGTCGACCTCCTCGGCCGCCAGGCTTTTCGCCACCAGCGCGATATTGCCCCATACGGCGGCCATCTGCCCCGCGCTCTCGGCGGCGTCGATATTATCGCCGAGCAGGACCGCGTCGTCGGCGCGCTGGCGCAACAAGTCCCGCGCGGACAGCGCGCCGATGATTTTTCCATCGTGGTCGTGAACGCCGAGGTGGCGGATGTGCATACGTTGCATGCGTGCAATCGCGCGATATACGAAGGCATCTGCAGAGAGGCTTTGTAGCGGGACGACGGCAACCTCGCGCACCGGTTTCGCGAAAGCCGCGTCACCGTGACGGCGAAACTGGCGCAGCAGATCACGTTCGGTGACGATCCCGGTAGAAGCTCCCGCCTGGCCAGGACTGACGAAAAGCGAACTGACCTCGTTGTCGATCATTTTCGCCAGCGCCTGGCGCAGGCTGATATCGGGGTCTATCATCAGGGGTGGGCTTTTCATCAGGTCGCGCAACCGATGCCGGTAAGGGAAGCTGTCGATGCGGCCCAGCACCGCGCGCATCTTGCGCGCCTCGTGCACGTCGAGCCAGCCAATCTGCGTCTCACGGGTACTGGTCTCGCTGAAGCGTTCGCAGGCGCGCTCGAGCTCGGCCAGGGTGCGAATCCCGGCCTCGCGCAGGCGCGGGATCAGCGCGACGAATACCGCCGCGGTCGTAATGGCATCGCCGAGCGCGCTGTGGCGATCGTGAACTTCGACATGGGTCCAGCCGGCGATCGTATCCAGCGAGAAATCGGGCAGGTTGGGCGCCAGCAGGTTGACCAGGAAACGCACGTCGAGGCAGCGCGGCGGGATCCAGTCGAGCCCGGCCAGCTCGCGTTCGCGCTTGAGCATCGCCAGGTCGTAACCGGCGGCGTATCCGATTAACACCGAATTGCCGCGCCATTCGTCGAAGGCCTGCACCACGTCGACAAAGCCCTTGGCGGCGGCGACGTCGGCATCGCTGATACCGTGGATCGCCTGGCTTTCGGCCGGAATCGGCACGCCAGGGTTGATCAATTGCTGGAAACTTCTCGATTCGTCGACCTCGCCGTGCACGATGCGCACCGCGCCCAGTTGAATCATGCGCGCCCGGCGGGTGTCGAGCCCGGTGGTTTCGCTGTCGAAGGCGACCGCGTCGAGCGACAATAACGGGATCGAGGCCAGATTGTGCCGCGGCGCCATGGGTTAACGGCCCCCAGAGACGTCGATAAATGCACCAGTGGTATAGCCCGAGGCGTCGGATAACAGCCACAGGATCGCCTCGGCGACTTCTGCGGGATATCCCCCGCGCTGCATCGGCACGCCCGATTTGAGCCGGTCGACCCGACCGGCTTCGCCGGCGGCGGCATGGATATCGGTATAAATCAGGCCGGGCTTGACCGCGTTGACGCGTATCCCCTGGTCGCCCAGTTCCCTGGCCAGGCCGATGGTCATCGAGTCGATCGCGCCCTTGGCCGCGGCATAATCGACGTATTCATGGGGCCCACCGAGATCGGCAGCGCGCGACGAAACGTTGACGATCGATCCGCCTTCGCCGCCGGTCCTCGGCGACATGCGTTTTATCGCCTCGCGCGCGCACAGGAAGCTGCCGACGACGTTGATATCGAGAATGCGCCGCCAGCGTTCCGGCGTCATGTCCACCAGGTCACTTTGCTGCTCGAGTATGCCGGCATTGTTAACCAGTCCGTCGAGGCGGCCGAACTCGTCATCGATGGCCCGGTACATCGCCTCCACTTCCGCTTCGTCGCTGACATTGGCCTGGAACAGAATCGCCTGGTGGCCACCCGCGAGCAGCGATTCGAGCAGTTCGTTAGCGGCCTGCTCGCTATGTAGATAGTTAAGACAGAGTGAATAACCCCGGGCCGCCGCGAGGCGTGCGGTTTCCGCGCCTATGCCGCGGCTTGCCCCGGTGATGAGTAGTACTTTTGACATCGCGTCCGGTTCCGTGGGTGAAGGCGCGGGCCCTCGCCCGATTACTCGTGAAACAATTCCAGCGCTTCTGGCTGATGGCCCTTTTTATGGTAGGCCTCGAGGCCCAAAACGCCCTTGGTGTCCTGCCTTACCTCGATAAAAACCTGCTCGGGCGGCACGGCTAGAGATTCAACCTGCGCGATCGCGTCGGCCTGCTGATTGTAAACGATCATTGCTTCTGGATTGGCAGCGAGCCCGGCCTGGAGCTGATCCCGTCCAGCGCAGATTTCGCAATCCTCGGCACCAGGCATCAGCAACGCCAGCAGCGGCCGGCCCTCCGACTCGAGAGCCCGCGTAATGATCCTGTTGCTACAGGTGCGTTTGATCGTCAACATCGTCAGGGTTTCAGCTTGTCACGCAATACCTGATTCACCTGCCCGGGATTTGCCTTGCCTTGCGACTGCTTCATGACCTGGCCGACGAAAAAGCCGAGCACTTTTTCCTTGCCGGCCCTGAACTGCTCGACCTGGCCAGGGTTAGCGGCGATCACCGCGTCGATCAGCGCTTCGATCGCGCCGCTGTCGGTAATCTGCTTGAGCCCGCGCGCCTCGATAATGTCGTCGGCGGCGCCCTCACCCTGCCACATGGCTTCGAATACTTCTTTCGCGATCTTACCCGAAATCGTGTTGTCGGAAATGCGCTGCATCAACTGCGCGAGCATCGTCGGCGTTATCGGCGCCGCGGTAATTTCTAGGCCTGCCCTGTTCAACGCGCCGGCGAGGTCGCCGAGGATCCAGTTGGCGAGTTGTGCGCACTGATCGGGCGCGTCGCCGAGCGCATCTTCGAAATAGGCCGCGGTTTCGCGGTTCGCGGTCAACAGTTCCGCGTTGTAGTCGGACAGCCCGAGATCGTTGATGTAGCGCTGCTTCTTCTGTTCGGGCAGCTCGGGCAGGGCATCGCGGATGCGCGCTATGTCGGCGTCGGTGATGACTACTGGCAGCAGGTCCGGGTCCGGGAAGTAGCGATAGTCGTTGGCTTCTTCCTTGCTGCGCATCGAGCGGGTTTCGTCGCGCTCGGCGTCGTACAGCCTGGTTTCCTGCACCACGCTTGCGCCATCCTCGTTCAGGTTGATCTGGCGCTCGATCTCGAAATTGATCGCGCGCTCGAGAAAGCGAAACGAGTTGATGTTTTTGAGCTCCGCCCGCGTGCCGAGCTTTTGCTCGCCCTTGCGCCTGACCGACACGTTGGCGTCGCAGCGAAACGAGCCTTCCTGCATGTTGCCGTCGCAGATTTCGAGGTAACGCACCAGTGAATGTATCTTGCGCGCGTACGCGACGGCCTGTTTCGCGCTGCGCATATCGGGCTCCGAGACGATCTCGAGCAACGGCGTGCCGGCCCGATTCAGGTCGATGCCGGTCTGCTCGGGGAACAGGTCGTGTATCGACTTGCCGGCGTCTTCCTCGAGATGCGCGCGGGTAATACCGATTTCCAGGTGCTCGCCCTCGGACGGGCTGATGAAGACGTGCCCCTTGCCGACGATGGGCAACTCGTACTGCGAAATCTGGTAACCCTTCGGCAGGTCGGGATAAAAATAATTCTTGCGCGCGAATACCGAGTGGTGATCGATCTCGGCGTCGATCGCGACCCCGAAGCGGATCGCCATGTTGACCGCCTCGCGGTTAAGCACCGGCAGCACGCCCGGCATACCGAGATCGACCGCGCAGGCCTGGGTATTGGGTTCGGCGCCGAACGCGGTCGACGCGCCCGAGAATATCTTGCTGCGCGTGGCAAGCTGGGCGTGAATCTCGAGTCCGATGACGCTTTCCCAGTCGCTCATGCTTCGAGTTCCGGCGCCTGCAGGTGCCAGTCGGTAACCTGTTGATAACTGTGCGCGGCGTTGAGCAACCCGGCCTCGTCGAAGTAGTTGCCGATCAGCTGCATGCCGACCGGCAACCCGTCGACGAAACCGACCGGCAGCGACATGCCCGGCAGCCCGGCCAGGTTCAGCGAGATCGTGTAGATATCCTGCAGGTACATGCTGACCGGGTCGTCTGTCTTGGCGCCGATCCTGAAGGCGACCTCGGGCGTGGTCGGGCCCAGGATCAGGTCGACGTCCGTGAAAGCCTGCTGGAAATCGTCCTTGATCATGCGCCGTAACTGCTGCGCCTTCAGGTAATAGGCGTCGTAGTAGCCGGCGGAAAGCGCATAGGTGCCGATCATGATGCGCCGTTTGACCTCGGCGCCAAAGCCTTCGCCGCGGGAGCGCTTGTACAGGTCCTCGAGGTCTACGGGGTTTTCGCAACGATAGCCGAAACGCACGCCATCGAAGCGCGCCAGGTTGGAGGAGCATTCCGCCATCGCGACGACGTAGTAAGTCGGTATCGACAAACGCGTGTTAGGTAGCGAGATATCCCGGATATCGGCTCCGAGCCTGCGCAATTCGCCGATCGCGGTCTCGATCACGGCCGCGATACGGCCGTCGAGGCCATCGGCGAAGTACTCTTTCGGCAAACCGATCCGGAGTCCGTCGATGCCCCGGCCCAGCGCGGCGCCGAAGTCGGGAACCGCCTGCTCGGACGAGGTCGAATCGCGCGCATCGAAACCCGACATGGTTTGCAGCAGCAGCGCGCAATCCTCGGCGCTGCGCGCGAACGGGCCGCCCTGGTCCAGGCTGGAACCATAGGCAATCATGCCGTAGCGCGACACCCGTCCGTAGGTGGGCTTGATTCCGGTAACGCCGCACAGCGCCGCCGGCTGCCTGATCGATCCGCCGGTATCGGTGCCGGTTGCGCCCGGCGCGAGGCCCGCCGCCACCGCGGCCGCGGAGCCACCCGACGATCCGCCGGGCACGTGTCCGGTATTCCACGGATTGGCGACGCTGCCATAGTAGGAGTTTTCATTGGACGAGCCCATCGCGAACTCGTCCATATTGGTTTTGCCGAGCATCACCGCGCCGTCGCGCTTGAAGTTTGCAACTACGGTGGCGTCGTAAGGCGCGATGAAATTGTCGAGTATGCGCGAGGCGCAGGAGGTTCTGACACCGTCGGTGCAGAACAGGTCCTTGTGCGCCAGCGGCACCCCGGTGAGCGTGCCGGCGTTGCCTTTCGCGAGCGCGGCGTCGGCCGCACGCGCCTGCGCGAGGGCAATTTCGTCGGTAACGCTGATAAAGCAATTCAGCGTCGGGTTATAACGCGCGATACGCGCGAGGTAGTCCCGGGTAATTTCGACGCTGGAAAACTTGCCCTTGGCGAGCCCGCGTCGAATTTCGTTGACACCCAGGCTCATTACTCGATTACCTGCGGAACCCGGTAAAAACCCTGTTCGACATCCGGTGCGATGCTCTGAAATTTATCGCGCTGGTTTTCCTCGGTGACGACATCGTCGCGCAGGCGCTGGGTTGCATCGAGCGGATTCGACAGCGGCGCCACGCCGCTGCAGTCGACCTGGTTCATCTCGTCGACGAGCGCCAGAATGCTGGATAAATCGGCCGCGTAGCGATCGATTGCGTCTTCATCGATGTGCAGCCGGGCGAGGTGTGCGATATTGCGAATGTCGTCGGATTTGAGGGTCATTTCAGGAAATTTCTAAAGCGCCATGGAAAAGCCCGCAAACTTACCACAATTTCACCGCTTGTATAAGCAAAAGACTGATTTTTAAGGTATTTCACCTTGTGAAAATCACTTGCCGTAGCTATAGTTACGATCGTTCTGCGCTATACTATCTCAACTGCGGGAATTTTCGTGCCAGCGCACATCACAAAACACACGACGGGTTAAACACACAGCATGTTTGGAGCTATTCGCGGCCTGCTATCCAACGATCTTTCGATCGACCTGGGTACAGCCAATACCCTCATTTATTCCCGCGGCCAGGGAATCGTCCTCAATGAACCCTCGGTGGTCGCGATTCGACAGGATCGTGGACCCGGCGGGCCCAAGTCGATAGAGGCGGTAGGCACCGACGCGAAGAAAATGCTGGGCCGTACTCCGGAAAACATCACCGCCAAGCGGCCGATGAAAGACGGCGTCATCGCCGACTTCACCTACACCGAGAAAATGCT
>Ga0224497_10001876_pt1 | contig 12917 bp, 11 predicted proteins | sample SF_Jul11_sed_USG_4_FD_167970 | JGI IMG/M metagenome (GOLD analysis project Ga0224497, IMG submission 167970) | Sediment microbial communities from San Francisco Bay, California, United States - SF_Jul11_sed_USGS_13 | ecosystem: Environmental > Aquatic > Marine > Sediment | place: USA... | reverse complement strand
AAACGGGATCGGAATTGACGATGGGGCATACAGCCGTCGATTTCTGGCATGTCACTGACCGGCCGCACAACGTGCACTGGACGCACGCCGTGGATGCGGACGGCTTTTTCCAACTATTGACAGACCGGCTCGCCCGGTTTGGACGGTAACAAAGAATGTCATCCATCGTTGTACTTGGTTCCGTAAACGTCGATATTGTCGCCAGCGTTTCGCGATTACCGGCGCCGGGTGAAACGGTGACGGGTGCAGAGCTGAATCGTTTCCCGGGCGGGAAGGGCGCCAACCAGGCGCTTGCAGCACAGCGCCTTGGTGCAGACGTAAGCTTGATAGCTCGCGTTGGCGATGACGCAGCGGCCGACGAGGCTCTCGCGCTGTTACGGCAAGGTGGCGTCGACCTCTCGAAATGCCGGCGCATCGAAGGTGCGGCCACAGGCACGGCTTTGATCGCAGTCGCGCCTTCCGGCGAAAACCATATCATCGTCGCGCCCGGCGCAAATCGAATGCTCACGCTGAATGACATAGAGGCTATCCGCGCGGATGCGCTGATCTGCCAACTCGAAGTTCCGGTACCCGTTGTCGTCGAGGCCGCCAGAACATACCGAGGCTTCTTCTGCGTCAACCTTGCGCCGGCGGCGGAGATCGATGTTGAGGTGTTGCAACGCGCCGACCTTGTCGTCGTCAACGAAACGGAGTCGAACTGGTACGGCGAGTCGCTCCGCGCCTGTGCCGGCCTTGTTGCGACCACGCACGGTGCTGGCATTGCAACGCTTTCGCGAGACGGGCAGCTTATTGCCGAAGCGAAGCCGCCAAGCGTGCAGGCGGTAGATACAACGGGCGCGGGCGACACCTTTACGGCAGCGCTTACGGTTTCGCTCGTGGAAGGTCGTGAGCCGGAACAGGCATTGCGCTATGCCTGTGCGGCTGGCGCCGTTGCGACCATGAAAATGGGTGCGCAACCGTCGTTGCCGGATCGCGATTCAGTGTTGGAATGGTTGTAAGGGATTACGCCAGCCGGGACTATTTCGTTTCGCTATCCGGCTTGTTGTTTTTCAGGTATGGCATTCGGGCCAATTCCAGGTAGCGCCCGGTGCTGCGACGCGGAAAGGCGCGGAAGTGTAATCCGACCAGGCCTTCTTTATTAACGCCCAGGAACAGTCGTGCTCGTCCAAGCTCGGCAAGGGTCAGAAAAGACAGGCCGCGGAGCTTGCTGGCGCGTCCCAGGATGCCCGAGTCCTGAAAAGCGATATTGCTCATCGGTTGGGACCAGTCTTCGGCATAGGTCAGAGTTTCGATCGGATGGGTCAGCTGCCAGCGCGGCGCATACGCGGATTGCGCATGCAGCGATTCAAGCGAGAGGGCCGGTAGCGGTGCTTGTTTGCCCTCGGCGCGGGAGATAGTCGCATCATCAGCAAGAGCTGCTGCTTCCGGCAGCAGCGTGCCGACAATCAAAAGCACCATCCAGTTGGCTCTTAGCATGACCTAACTCCCTCGAGTCATGACGTCATATGTCACACCGTTCGGCTGATCCCATCGGTATTGATATACGTTGTTACAATTTGCCAGAATCCACGGCGAAATTCATTTGTCTGCATCACGAAATAGAACTTTAACCGCGTCGGGGGTTATGTAAGGTAGCGGCCGGACGTAGAATATTCATGTTGAAAACCGGGATACCTGTTTGATGATTGACGCATTTCGTGACTTCCTGAAACTTGAAACCGCCAGCGGCATTCTCCTTGTTGCGGCTGCCGTGCTGGCGATGCTTATCGCCAACTCGCCCCTGGCGCCACTCTATGGCTCGCTGATTGATCTTCCCGTTGGCGTCCGCGTCGGCGCGCTGGAAATCGAGAAACCGCTACTGCTGTGGATCAATGACGGGCTGATGGCCATTTTCTTTTTCCTGGTTGGCCTGGAGCTCAAGCGTGAAATACTTGATGGCCAGCTATCAGATCCCAGGGAAATCGTTTTACCCGCGCTTGGCGCATTCGGCGGGATGTTATTTCCCGCGGCCATCTATATCTTGATCAACCAGGGCGACAGCACGGCGCTGCAGGGCTGGGCGATTCCGGCGGCGACCGATATTGCGTTCGCGCTGGCGATACTGGCCATGCTCGGCAGTCGTGTGCCGCTCTCGCTCAAGATCTTCCTGGTTTCAGTTGCGATATTCGATGACGTTGGTGCGATTGCGATTATCGCGTTGTTCTATACCAGCGATCTCTCGGTTGCCGCGCTGGTGACAGCCGCATGCTGCCTGCCAGTCCTGTGGGCTCTCAATCGGCGTGGCGTTCTGGAACTTGCTCCTTATATTCTTGTTGGACTCATCATGTGGGTCGCCGTGCTCAAATCCGGCGTTCACGCTACGCTGGCGGGCGTGCTGTTGGCCCTTTTTATTCCGCTCCGGGACCGGGAAAAGGAACGGTCTCCGTTACACGAGATTGAACACGATCTTCATACGGCTGTCGCTTTTGGCATTCTTCCGGTCTTTGCTTTTGCAAACGCCGGAATTGCGCTGGGCGGCCTGTCCTTCGAATCGTTCCTTCACCCCGTTCCACTTGGAATAATGGCCGGTCTTTTCGTTGGCAAGCAGGTAGGTGTTGTGTTGTTCTGTGGCCTGGGTGTCATGTTGGGCATTGCCCGTCTGCCCGGCGACTTACGTTGGAGCCACATCTACGGTACGGCGCTCTTATGCGGCGTCGGTTTTACGATGAGCCTGTTCATCGGGTCGCTGGCGTTCGAAGAAACCGGCGTGAACCTGCTGTTCGACGAGCGGCTCGGAATTATTTCAGGGTCGCTGCTTTCCGGGATGTGCGGTTATTTAGTCTTGAACATGTCGTTGCCTGAAAGGATTCGGACCGAATCCTAGGGAAGTGCTTCGAGCATTCTCATTGCGGACTGCCGAATCGATTCATTGCTCCCGATCTTCGTCGCGGTTGTGAGCGCCTTGCGTGCTTGCTCGACATTGCCCACCTGGCTATTGACGAATCCCAGTGTCAGCCAGATTCTCTGGTTCTCGGGATCCACGGCAACACCATCGTTCAGGCGGCGCAACGCCTCATCCGAACGACCCAGGTAATGCAGCGTCAGCCCCAGGTTGTTATGGATTTCCGCATTTTCGGGTTCCAACCTGAGCAGCCGTTCGTACGCATTTGCCGCCTGCTGAAATTGCCGGTTGGCAAAGAACTGGTCTGCCTGGCGGGATATGTCAGCCGGATCGTCGGCTTGCGATTCGCTGAATACTCCCGGGGCAAGCCGGGCGATGTCGGATTCCGTAATGCCTTGAGGCCACACGCTGCCTGAGGAAGTGACCGTCGTTGGGTGTGAGCTGAGCCTTGCCGGCTCTTGCTTGTAGAAATCGCGGGTTATCGCGAAAACGGCGAGGCCGAAGAGGACCTGGAATACGGCCAGAGAAAGCCAGAATTTGGAATCGCGGAGCATGTGTTGTCGAACCTTTATGGTGACTGTCAGTCGGATATCCGGGAGTATCGGAAAGATTCGCTGACAATAACGAGCGAGTCCGAGGAGATCAATGACTCCGGCATCCGCAGGAACAGCAATTACGGTATGATTCCACCGAATTCAGCCGTGCCAGAACACAGGAGTTCACGCATGCGCGTAACCACCGTCGTATTATCACTTGCCTTGATCACAGTCGTTTACGGCTGCGGTGAATCAAAGGACACAGCCATGCCGACGGCACAGACAAGAACGGCGACGATTGCCGTTCCCGCCGATATCGGCAAGACGGCTGATGCGCTGTTCGCTGCGATTCCGGCGGCGGATGCGGATAACGATGCGGGCGACGTGCTGCTGTCCGAGTACTCCGGTCCCTATGGCGGGGTGCCGCATTTTGACACCATGAACGTCGCCGGCATGAAATCCGCACTCGAAGCCGGCATGGCGCGCACGCTCGCCGAGGTCGATGCGATTGCGAATAACCCGGAGCCGCCCAACTTCGCCAATACCATCATCGCGCTTGAACGTACGGGCGAGGACCTGGACCGCGTCTATGCCTATTGGGGCATCTGGAGCTCGAATATGTCGACGCCGGAGTTTCGCGACATCCAGCAGGAAATGGCGCCAAGACTTTCGGAATTTCGCTCGAAGATTACGCAGAACGACGCTCTTTTCCAGCGCGTCAAGAACGTTTACGAAAGCGATGAAAACAAGACGCTGCCGCCTCATGAAAAGCGGCTCGTCTGGCTCATATATGACGACTTTGCGAGCGACGGAGCAACGCTGCAGGGCGAAGCCAAACAGCGTTATGCGGCAATCGATAAGAGGCTCGCCGAGCTTTACACCCGGTTCGCAAACAACGTTCTGGCCGATGAGGAAGGCTATGTAACCTACATCACGGCGAAACAGCTTGGCGGTTTGCCTGGGTCTTTCGTTGCGGCTGCCAAAGCGGCGGCCGAGGAGCGCGGACAGGCGGGCAAATACGCAATTACGAATACGCGTTCGTCGATGGATCCGTTCCTGACTTTCTCCGACGAGCGCGAGCTTCGCGAAAAAGTATGGCGCACCTATTACAGTCGCGGCGACAACGGCGATGAGCACGACAACAACGCGATCATCGCCGAAATCGTCAAGCTACGCGACGAACGCGTCGCGCTGCTCGACTATGACAATTACGCGGCGTGGCGATTGCAGAATCGCATGGCAAAAACGCCGGAGCGCGCGCTGGCGCTGATGGAAGCTGTCTGGCCCGCCGCGGTAGGCCGTGTGCGCGAGGAAGTCGCCGACATGCAGAAGATTGCCGACGCGGAAGGCCTCGGCATCACCATCGAGCCCTGGGACTACCGCTATTACATGGAGAAGTTGCGCAAGGCCCGTTATGCGCTCGATTCGGACGAAGTGAAGCAGTATCTCCAGCTGGACAAACTGCGCGAGGCCATGTTCTTTGTCGCGGGCGAACTTTTCAATTTCAAATTCACTCCGGTTGCCGAAGGCTCGGTACCCGTATGGCATCCGGATGTAAAGGTCTGGGAAGTCACGGACAATACCTCGGGCGAGCATGTCGGCCTCTGGTACCTTGATCCGTTCGCCCGGCAGGGCAAGCGATCGGGCGCGTGGGCGACCCGCTATCGAGGCTACGAGACGTATAACGGCAAACAGACGCCGCTTGTTTCCAATAACTCCAATTTCGTGAAGGGCGTGGAAGGCAAGCCCGTGCTTGTATCGTGGGACGATGCCACGACGTTCTTTCATGAATTCGGACACGCGCTGCACGGCTTGTCGTCCAACGTGGCTTATCCGACGCTTAACGGCGGCGTGCGGGACTACACAGAATTCCAGTCGCAGTTACTTGAACGTTGGCTGATGACCGACGAAGTCATCGATAACTACCTGGTGCATTATAAATCGGGTGAGCCGATGCCGGCCGAGCTCGTGCAGAAAATCAAGGATGCCGCGACCTTCATGCAGGGCTTCGGCACGACCGAGTATCTTGCGTCCGCGCTCGTCGACCTGCGCTACCACATGATTGACCCTGAAGGGCTCGACCCGGACGCTTTCGAAAAAGCGACGCTTGCAGATCTCGGCATGCCGAAAGAAATCGTCATGCGTCACCGCAGCCCCCACTTCGGCCACATTTTCTCAGGCGAGGGCTATTCGGCCGGATATTACGGCTATATGTGGGCCGATGTACTGACGGCCGACGCCGCCGAAGCCTTCAAAGAGGCGCCCGGTGGTTTCTACGACAAAGATCTTGCGAAACGACTCGTCGATAATCTCTTTGCCATTCGCAATGCCGTCGATCCGGCGGACGCGTATCGCGCTTTCAGGGGTCGCGATGCCGAGATCGGTGCCCTGATGCGTGATCGCGGGTTTCCTGAGCCAGCGAAAAAATAGAGAACGGCAATGACCCTGGCATCGGCAACCGTATTATTGTTCCTGGTCATCGATCCGTTTGGCAACGTTCCGTTTTTTGTTTCCGCACTGAAACAGGTCGATCCGGCGCGACGCAGACGCGTAGTCGTACGCGAGCTTCTGATTGCCTACGCCGTGATGGTCGTATTCCTGTTCTTCGGGCAGCCGCTCTTGAAGGTCCTTGGCATTTCCGGACCGGCATTGACAATCGCCGGCGGCGTCATTCTCTTTCTGATCGCACTACGAATGGTCTTTCCCATGCGCGGACGGAGCTCGCAGGAAGACATTGAAGGCGAGCCATTCATCGTACCGCTCGCGATTCCCTACGTGGCCGGACCGTCGGTGCTGGCAGTGGAGCTGCTGCTGATGAGCGATGAGCCGACGCGATGGCCTGTCTGGCTGGTCGCAATTTCGATTGCATGGGCGGTCACGGCGGTCATTGTCCTGTTCGGAAGCCAGGTCGCCGAGCGCCTGGGCTCGCGGGGTCTCATCGCGGTCGAGCGCCTCATGGGCATGATACTTGTCGCTATCGCCATCCAGATGTTCCTGACCGGCGCGGACATGTATTTTGGCCGCGGCTAAGGAAACACGGGTCGAACCGAGGTTTTTGAAAACTCCCGGCTCTAAAACCTCGGTTCGACCCCGGTTAATCGAGGTGGAAGGATTCGGGTAGCAGCTCGGCAACGGAATACTCCTGCCATTCCTTGCTGTCGTCGATAACGATAACAACCGTGTTCTTGTCGGCGAATTCATTGATGCGCTGGCGGCACCCGCCGCAGGGCGTGCAGGGCCCGATCTCGGAATAACCGCCCGCAACGGCGATTCGAACGATGCGTTTGCCACCGTCCTGCACCATCGCGGCGATCGCGGCCGCCTCCGCGCAGTTGCCGAGATTGTAAGCGGCATTCTCGACATTGCAGCCGACGTGCAGGCGACCCTGATCGTCGACAATAGCCGCCCCAACGTTGTAGTTGGAATAGCGACTGTAGGCGTTCTTGCGAGCCTCCCTGGCTGCATTGATCAGATCGTCGTTCCGTATGGTCATCTTATTTCGTCTTCCGCATCGGGTTATTCGGGTGAGTCGTCCAGTTGGCTTTTTCCAGCGAGATCGGCTCTCCGGTTCTCGGGTCTCTGCCCTCGGTCAGTTGATGCATCGAGATGCAGCCGTCGACGGGACACACGCTGACGCACAGGTTGCAACCAACGCATTCCGAATCGATCACTTCAAAGCGCCGTTCGCCGTTGACCGTATGCGTGATGGCCTGGTGCGAGGTGTCCTCGCAAACGACGTGGCAGCGACCACACTGGATGCACAGGTCCTGGTCGATCACGGCCTTCTCGACGTAATTCAGGTTCAGGTATTGCCAGTCGGTGACGCTGGGCACAGCTTTGCCGATCAGTTCGTCGAGGGTCAGCTGCTTGTCGTCGAGGAAACGGCTCAAGCCGTCAGCGAGGTCGTCGATGATCTTGAAGCCGTAGACCATCGCGGCCGTGCACACCTGCACATTGCTGGCACCCAGGGCCAGGAAATCGACGGCGTCGCGCCAGTCCGTGATGCCGCCAATGCCCGAGATGGGAAGCAATCGGGTCTCTTTCGTGCGTGCAATTTCAGCCACCATGTTCAAAGCGATCGGTTTAACCGCTTCGCCACAGTAGCCACCATGCGTGCCCATGCCATCAGTCGTCGGGTACATCGTTAGTGAGTCGTAGTCCACGCGCATGATGGAGTTAATCGTGTTGATCAACGACACGGCATCGGCGCCACCGTCGAGCGCTGCTTTGGCCGGCGGCAGGATGTTCGTGACGTTGGGCGTGAGCTTCACAATGACGGGCACGGACGCGGCTTTCTTCGCCCACTCGGCGGCCATCTGAATGTACTCGGGTACCTGGCCGACGGCCGCACCCATGCCACGTTCAGACATGCCGTGCGGGCAACCGAAATTGAGTTCGAACGCATCGATGCCGGTTTCTTCGACCATGGGCAGGTACTTGGCCCAGGTGGCTTCGTTCATCGGCAGCATGACAGACGCGACCAGAGCGCGATCCGGCCAGTCCTTCTTGATCTGCCGCATCTCGTCGAGATTGGCCTGCAACGGCCGGTCGGTAATCAGCTCGATGTTGTTGAAGCCGATGACACGTCGCTCGTTGCTGTGGATCGCACTGTAACGCGGGCCGCTGACGTTGACGATGGGAGGATCTTCGCCCAGCGTCTTCCAGACCGCGCCACCCCAGCCGGCTTCGAACGCGCGATTGACGTTGTAGGCTTTGTCGGTCGGCGGGGCAGATGCGAGCCAGAACGGATTTGGTGAGGAGATGCCCAGGAATGTCGTCTTGAGGTCCGCCACGTCTATTTCCCCCTCAGCCTGCGGTCGATATCGATGGCCGCGACCTTGCCCTGCTGGACAGCCGTAACGGTGAGATCATCGCCAGCGGCAACGCAGTCACCGCCTGCCCAGACGTCACGAAGCGTGGTCCTGCCGGCCTCGTTGACGACGATACGATCATGTCGAAATTCGAGTTCAGGAATATTACTGAGCACGCCCACATCGAGTATTTGACCTATGGCCTTGAACACGGTGTCAACGGTCAGTTCGAAGCCATCGCCTTGTGATGACAATCGGCCGTCGTTGCCGAGCGCCGTCCGCTCAAAGCGGATGTTCGTAACGTGGTCGTCGCCGCGCAGCTCGACCGGCTGCGCCCAGTGATGAATCTTTACGCCGTTGGTTTGAGCCAGGTCCTGTTCGTAGCGGCTGGCGCCCATCTGCTCAGGCCCGCGGCGGTAGACGAGGTCGACGACCTCGGCGCCCAGGCGTTTGCTTTGCACGGCAATATCGATCGCCGTCATGCCGCCGCCGATCACCACGACACGGCGTCCGACGGGCAGCTTGCCGAGGTCATCGGCCTGGCGGATTTCCGCGATGTACTCGATGGCACTGCCGACGCCCGTTAGTGATTCACGGTCGAGGCCGAGCGCATTCGTCGATCCGAGACCAATTCCGATGAATACTGCATCATAGGCGTCACGAAGTTCCTGCAGCGTAAAGTCCTTGCCGAGTGTTTCGCCATTGCGAAGTTCGATACCGCCGATCGATAAAATGTACTCGACTTCCTTCTGCGCAAAATCATCGATCGTCTTGTAAGCGGCGATGCCGTATTCGTTCAGTCCACCGGGTTTAAGGTCACGATTGAGAACGACGACGTCGTGACCGAGCATCGCAAGCCGGTGCGCGCAGGACAGGCCCGCGGGACCGGCACCAACCACTGCGACCTTCTTGCCCGTGGCAGCAGCCCGCGAAAAAAGCGGAGTTCCCTGGTCGAATATCGGATCGGTCGCGTAGCGTTGCAGCAGCCCGATTTCCACGGGCTTTTCTTCATGCGTATTTCTGACGCAGGCTTCTTCGCAAAGCACCTCGGTCGGACAAACACGCGCGCACATGCCGCCCATGATGTTTTCCCTGAGAATGGTGTGCGCGGAACCGCGAATGTTGTCGCTGCGAATTTTCTGAATGAAGCCAGGTATATCGATGCCGGTTGGACAGGCCGTCGTGCAGGGCGCGTCATAGCAAAAGTAACAGCGATCCGCTTCGATCAATGCTTCGGAGCGAGACAATGGCGGATGCAAATCAGAAAAATTACGCGCTATCTCGTCCTTGTCCAGACGGTTGCGGCGGATATCGGCTTGCTGTGCGCTTTTGCTCATTGGAGTACCGGAATCAGCGCCGAACTGCTACCGGTTCGGCTTGTTTCGCCTGGATCTTCAGCGCGTCGTAGAACGGGGCGAACGGCGGGCGGTCAACGTAGCGACCGGCACCGCGTTCGACATTGAGTTCGCCGTCGGCGTAGACGACGCGGCCACGGCTGATCGTGTGCGAAGCACAGCCAGTCACGGTCATGCCTTCGAAAATGTTGTAGTCGATTTTCTGGTGATGCGTCTTCGCCGAGATCGTCTTGCTCGCCGCCGCATCCCACACGACGATATCGGCATCGGCGCCGACTGAAACGCTGCCTTTTCTCGGGTAGATATTGAATATTTGTGCGGCGTTGGTCGAGGTGACTTTGACGAACTCGTTCATGGTCAGCCGGCCGGTGCTGACACCGTGGTGCCACAGCACTTCCAAGCGGTTTTCGATACCGGCAGTACCGTTCGGTATGAGACGGAAGTCGTCCTTGCCGGCCGCTTTCTGGTCGGCACAGAAACAACAGTGATCGGTCGCGGTCGTCTGCAGGTTTCCCGACTGCAGGCCATGCCAGAGCGCTTCCTGGTTTTCCTTCGAGCGGAACGGCGGGCTCATGACGTGCGCTGCGGCCACTTCGAAGTCCGGATCCCGGTAAACCGAGTCGTCGATCAGCAGGTGACCGGCTAGCACTTCGCCGAAGACGCGCTGGCCTTCATTGCGCGCGCGCGTAATGGCTTCGAGTGACTGCCGGCATGAGTTATGAACGACGTACAGCGGCACGCGCAGTACTTCGGCAATTCGTATCGCACGATTGGCTGCTTCGCCCTCAACCTCGGGAGGGCGCGACAGTGGATGACCTTCCGGGCCGGTAATGCCCTTGTCGTACAACTCCTGCTGCAGGCGGAAAACCAGCTCGCCGTTTTCCGCGTGCACCGTAGGAATTGCACCGAGCTCGAGTGCGCGCGAAAAGCTGTTCACCAGAATTTCGTCATCGGCCATGATGGCGCCCTTGTACGCCATGAAATGCTTGAAACTGTTGACGCCATGATCACGAACAAGCGTGCTCATGTCCTCGTGAACGGTCTCGTCCCACCAGGTGATCGCTACATGAAAGGAATAGTCCGCAACGGACTTTTCAGCCCACTCACGCCATTGTTGATAAGCGTCCATGATGTTTTGCTGCGGATTGGGAATGACGAAATCGATGATCATCGTCGTGCCACCCGCAAGGCCCGCCGCCGTGCCGGTGTAAAAGTCTTCACTTGCAACGGTCCCCATGAAGGGCAGCTGCATGTGCGTGTGCGGGTCGATGCCGCCCGGCATCACGTACTGGCCACCCGCATCGACGACGCTTGCACCTTTCGGTGTGTCGAGATCTTTGCCCATCGCCGTAATGACACCGTCCTGGCAAAGCACGTCCGCCCGGAAAGATTGTTCTGCGTTGACGACAGTGCCGCCTTTGATGAGTACCGTCATGATGAACTCCCGATTTCGCCGCGAGCGACGAAGTAATAAATGAGGCCGCCGAGAATAGAGCCCGTAAACCATCCGTAGTCATAGAACCAGCCCAGCTTACCTGTTGTAACGGCGATCAGTGTCAAAGCAACAGGAATTAGGAACGCAATAAAGCCCGATTTGTTCCAGGCCGGGTATCCCGCGTTGTCCTGGTACAGCGCCAGCAGATTGTAGGCCTGTCTCTTGATTAGAAAATAGTCGACGATCATGATACCTGCAATGGGGCCGAGCAGGCTGGAGTAGCCCAGCAGCCAGTTGGAGTAGAGGCTCTCGACGCTTACGTCCGTATCGAGCCAGCCCATTTTCTTCAAAAGCTCCCAGCTCATCAGCAAAACGCCGATAAAACCCGTGATCAGCACACCACGTTTTTCGTTAATGATTTTCGGAGCCACGTTCTGAAACACGTTCGTGGGCGATACGATATTCGCGGCCGTATTGGTCGAGATCGTCGCCAGGATAATCATGAGCATCGCGATCACGACCATGAAGTCATTGTCGATGCGGCCGATCAGGTTGATGGGGTCGGAAATCGCCTCGCCCGTGAGCTCGACCGACGCGGCCGTGAGCACCACGCCGAGACCGGCAAACAGCAGCATTGTCAGCGGCAGACCGATGATCTGCCCAAGCACCTGGCTGCGCTGCGTTCTTGCGAAGCGGCTAAAATCCGGGATGTTCAGCGACAGCGTGGCCCAGAAACCGACCATCGCTGTAAGTCCGGCCATGAAATAGCCGAAGAACGGCTGGCCCGCAGGCCGCGAAGCCGGCGTGGACAGCACTTCGCTGAGGGAGATTTTCGGCAGTGCCCAGAAGACCAGGCCGATCGCCACGATCAGCAGCAGCGGTGCGGCAAGCGCTTCGAGGTGCTTGATGGACTCCGAGCCGCGGATGACGACTGCGAGGTTGGCGACCCAGAAGATGAAGAACCCGAGGACTTCGCCCACCCCGCCCAGCGCCGCCCAACCGTCGAACATCGCGGACAACATCAGGTGAATCGCAATACCGCCGAACAAGGTCTGGATGCCGAACCAGCCGCAGGCGACGATAGCGCGTATCAGCGAAGGTACGTTCGATCCGATGATGCCGAACGAGGCGCGCATGACGACCGGGCAGGGGATGCCGTATCGGGTTCCGGGATACGCATTGAGCGTCAGCGGAATCAACACGATGATATTCGCGATAAGGATGGTCCACAGGGCTTCCGCCACGGACAGGCCGAAGTAGGCTGTGAGGACGCCGCCCAGCGTATAAGTCGGCACGCAGATGGCCATGCCCACCCACAGCGACGCAACGTTCCAGCGCGTCCAGGTTCGTTGTGAGGCCCGCGTCGGGGCGATGTCGTCGTTGTAGCGTGGGCTGTTGGCGATATCGTCGCCGACATCGAGTTCGATGTGTTCGCCAACTGTACGCAGCTTGCTGACCGCTAAACGCTCGGACATCGGTTTCCTCCCTCAAGGAAGTGCCGGTCGACGGTTTGCTAGTTATCCGTCAGGGGACCGTAGGTTTCCGGCCTGCGGTCACGGAAGAATTGCCAGGTGTCTCGGACTTCGCGAATCATATCGAGGTCGATTTCGTGCACCAGCAGCTCATCCTCGCCATAGCTCGCCTGGGCTTCGATCGCGCCGCGAGGATTGACGATGTAGCTGGAGCCGTAAAATTCGCCCATCTGCTTCGCCCAGGGTTCTTCGGTGCCAATGCGGTTGATCGCGCCGATGAAGACGCCGTTCGCGGCTGCCGAGGCCGGCTGCTCCAGCTCCCACAGGTACTTGCTCAGTCCGGCGACTGTCGCCGACGGATTGACAATGTACTCGGCGCCGTTCAGTGCGAGCGCACGCCAGCCTTCGGGAAAATGTCGGTCGTAGC
>Ga0224497_10001875_pt1 | contig 12917 bp, 10 predicted proteins | sample SF_Jul11_sed_USG_4_FD_167970 | JGI IMG/M metagenome (GOLD analysis project Ga0224497, IMG submission 167970) | Sediment microbial communities from San Francisco Bay, California, United States - SF_Jul11_sed_USGS_13 | ecosystem: Environmental > Aquatic > Marine > Sediment | place: USA... | reverse complement strand
ACCACCGGGCACCTGGCGCATACGCAGATTACTTTCAGCACGCACGTGCATATCGGCATGCGATCCGGCGATGAAGCGATGCGCGCAATGTCGATGCTGATACCGGCTCTGCCCGCGTTCATCGCGATCTCCGCGAATTCCCCGTTCTGGCGCGGTTACGAGACTGGCCATGCCGCGTACCGGCATCGCATCCTCGCAGCCGCACCAAATTACGGCCTGCCTACAGCTTTCGAGGCGTGGTCTGATTTTGAAAAATTCTATCGAGCCGCATTGACCGCCGGGATGATCAGACATTTCAAGGACATTCATTGGGACATCCGACCCCATCCGGATTTCGGGACGATTGAAATTCGCGCGATGGATTCCGCCTCAGATCTGCAAAGCCTGCATGCTCTCGTTGCCTTCGCCAGGGTCGTGACTGTGGCCATGGCGCGCTCAGCGCCGGCGGACCTCGGACGCCTCATGCCTGTCGAGCTGCCGGTCTGGATCGAAAAGGAGAATTGCTATCGTGCCGGCCATCTCGGCCTCGATGCCGACATCATTATCAACGATTCCGGCGACCGGCGGCCGCTACGTGGCATGATCGACGAATTACTGAGCTTCTGCGATCCGATCGCCGGCGATATCGGCGAAGGCCCGGGGCTCGGTGTCGTGCGAGCAATGTTGGCCGGCCGGCCGGGTTATGCCAGACAACTGGAAACTTATCGCGCGGCTCCCAACCCGCACGCGGTGGTAGAAGATCTGACCCGGCGCTTGCAGATGTCCATGGCGCCGTTTGACCGGCCTCACCGAGAATCCGGGCCACGATTGCCGAGTAAGTCACGGCACTCAGCCTCTCGTCCACGAACCACACGCTGACCCGTTAACGAGCCGTGCGTCTCGGTAACGATCGTGTGCTGGCCTTCCTGATGATCGCCGTCGTAGAAATAGACGACGACCCAGTCCTCGGTGCGGCCGAGTTCGTGCGCCCGCGCGGTATTCGAATACAGCGCCGTGAAATGCCAGCTGTCCCGGTCCGTGTGCAATATCGGCAGCCACGCCCGAGCTTCGGGATTGAAACGCCGCGGCGTGATCTTGGGCAATTGTCCGGCCGCGGCTCGGCGGCGATATTCCCGATCGACGTCGAGGAGCTGCGCGACGGTCGGTGACTCCTGCCCCGTTCTGCGTGCAACGCCTTTTTGCCCCAGCAGTGCCGCGAGACCGGCCCGGATCGCTGCTGCACGACGCGTTCCTACGCCCGGCACCGCGGCCAGCCTGCCGTCGTGTGCGGCAATCTCGAGCGCCTCCAGCGTATCGACGTGTAACGAGTCATGGATTGAACGAGCGAGTGTCGGTCCGACGCCGGGCAAGGTCTGAAACAGCGTTTCGGGGCTCGATTCGCCCCGCAGCCGGTCCAGTCGAGACAGTCGCCCGGTCCGCGCCAGCTCCTCGAGCGCGGCCGCGAGACCGCGACCGATCGCAGGGAGTCGAATCAGGCCTTCGATGCCCTCCTCGCGCAAGATCTCGCGCGCATCGCTCGGCAGCGATTCGAGCGTCTGCGCCGCCCGAACATACGCGTTGATACGAAATGGATTCGCTTTTTGCTGACGCAGAATTTCCGCACACTGGCGGAATGATTCAGCGGCGGTCTGATTAAAAGAGATCTTATCCACGGAGGCGAATTTCAAGCGTCGGCGCAGTGCGCACGAGGTGGCGCAGGAATACCAGCCAGAGAACGCTCATCGACAACATCTCGACAAACTCCTCGACGGATTTCGAGTAATGCAGGACCGCGGCACGCGACGGACCCCAGGTGGCACTGATCCAGCCATAAAGATCGAGCGCGTGCTCGGCCGTGTCGATGCCCTCAAAAAAGTCCGCGGCAACGGCCATTACGAGCAGGCCGACCGCGGCCAGCACCAGCAGCTTGTCGACGGTCGCCACCAGTTCCCGATTCAGGAACCACAGCATGAACAGCCCGAACGCCCCGAAAATCGGCAGAAACACGAGCTGCCACGCGTAGCTCGGGAAGAATCCCACGGCACGCGACCCGCTCCCGGCATCGTCGCCCTGAAGCATTGCCTTGACGGAGGAACCGATGCGCTCGTGAAACTCGGCACCGTCGTCCATGGCCATATACAGCAAGAAAAACATCAATATCAGCCAGCCCATGCGACGCCAGCGGGCACCACCTTGCCCCGAGACGACCAGATACACTAACCCGGCCGTCAGCCCCACCATCCAGGTCTGGGTAACCGCAAACCAGGACGCCAGGCCATCCTCGCGCGTGATATTGAAAAACCGCCGGATCGGGCCCTGCCCGGTCAGGCGGCCGACGTTGATGAAATGATCGGCCACGACGAAGAAAATCTCGGCCGCCACGAGACCGACGAACAAGATCGCAATCACGCGTGCCGCGCTTATGTCAAGTACCGTGCCTGCGCCGGGATTTGCCGTTGCCATCGAAACTCCGGTTATCGGCGCCCAATTCTAATTGAATTCAGGCCGGTTGGTGGCTCGGCGCGACGGAGCAGCAACTGATCGCGGCCTATATCACGTTTCAGGGAACTTTTTCGTAGGCCGGATCGTGTAGACGGACAAGTGCGCGTCATCGCGGCCGGTAAAGACCGCGCCGGCGCTTGGGCAAGCAACAATCAGCCCCATTGGGGGCAGGTACAGGGAGACCACAATGATGCAATGGATAAGCGCTTTGGCGGCCGCAGCTTTGTTTTTCGTGCTCGGCCTCTCGCCGGTCACGGCCGAAGACGACTTCGATTCCCCGATGGTCGTGCTCGATTCCGTTGGCGATGCAGAGGAGTCCGGAGACGTGTCGAGTGACGACGTTTCTGAAGACGAGGATCCGGATGGCGATGACCTCGGTGACGACGATGCATCGCAAGACGAGGACTTTGCCGACAACAGAACGTCCGACGACGGCTTTTCAGACGATGATTCGTTCGACGCTGACGAATCGTCCGCGGACGACTTCTCCGATGACGAATTCTCCGATGACGAGATGTCGGATGACGATGAGTCGGATGACGATTCGTTAGAAGAAGAGTCAGAGGAAGAACCGGATGGCGATGACGCTCCGGTCTGAAGCAATTGGCCGGCAAAGCGCCGGATAAGGGAACGGGGCCATCAGGGCCCCGTTTCTTTGGATCGAAGGAAGTGAAGCGGGCAACCGATATTGACTGACGATCGGCGGCATTCAGATTAAACCGTATACCCCTCCTTGCTGAGCGGCAGCGTCCGGATCCTGTGTCCGGAAGCGGCAAAAATCGCATTACAGACTGCCGGCGCTAATGGCGGCAACGCCGGCTCACCGAGGCCCGTCGGCAAAAAGTCGCTCTGGATAAAATACACGTCGACTACCGGCGCATTGTGCATTCGCATGATAGGGTACTCGTGGAAATTGGACTCCTGCACGCGCCCGTTTTCCATCGTAATCTCGAGTCCCAGCATCGTACTCAAGCCGTCCATGACAGCGCCCTGACACTGATTCTCCGCGCCGCTCATATTGACGATCGGGCCCACGTCCGCGGCGACGGTTACGCGATGCACCGTCAGCTTGCGGTCCCGGTCCACGCTGACTTCGGCCACCTCGGCAATGTGTCCGGCGTGACTGAAGTAAAAGGCAAGCCCGAGTCCGTGCCCGGCCGGGAGCTGCCGGCCCCAGCCAGCGCGTTCGGCCGCGAGCCTGATGACATCGGCTGCCCGAGCCGTGTTAAGCGCGCTCGCATTGCCGGGATCCAGCCAGCGTGGTTCGCCCATGATTTCGAGCAGGAATTCCAGATGGTCGCGCTTCGCGGCAACGGCAAGCTCGTGATAGAAACTCTGAGACGCGAACGCAATAGCGTTGGACCGCGGAGCCCGCCACGGCCCTGTCGGCGTCGCCAACGGCAACATGGTCTGCGTCAATCGGTAGTTCTCGATGAGACCCTGGGGAAACTCGCCGTCACGCATGTCCCCGCCCGACACGGGCTGCTCACCGTCGTGCGTGAAAGTAATGAAGTGGTCCTGCCAGCCCGACAGTTTGCCCGACGGATCCAGCGATGCACGCAGTGCGTGAAACCCTCCCGGCCGGTAGAAATCGTGAGCCATATCGTCCTCGCGCGCCCACTGCAGCTTCACGGGTACCCCCGTCTGCTTCGCTATGGCTGCTGCCTCGCACGCATAGTCGTTCATGAGTCGGCGACCGAATCCGCCTCCAATCCGTGTCTGATGGAGGGTTATTCGCTCGGCAGGTATGCCAAGGACATTCGCAGCGTTCTGAATGGCCCGATCAGGCGTCTGCGTCGGTGCCCAGAGTTCCAGCGCGCCGTCTCGATACCACGCGGTGCAGTTCTGCGGCTCCATCGGCGCGTGCGACACGAACGGATAGCTGTAATAGGACTCGAGTGTCTGCGCTGCCGAATCGAAAGCGCGGTCAACATCACCGAACTCGCGAACCGTCTCCCCGCCCTGCTGCTCAGCGAGCTTCCTGGCCCGGTCGGCAAGGCCACTCCAACTGTCGGTGGAAGCCTCGCTCTCGTCCCAGTCGACGCGCAGCTTGTCGCGCGCGTTCATCGCGGCCCAGGTAGATTTGGCAACGATCGCCACGCCGGGCATCAGTTCGGTCACGGTATCGTTGCCCTCCAGAACGAACGCATGGGTAACGCCAGGCAACGCGCGGATCTCTTCGAGATTCGCCCCACGCACTCGACCCCCCGTTGCGGGACACTTCGTAAAGGTCGCATAGCGCATGCCGGGCAATGTCTGATCGATGCCGAACAACGGCTGTCCGGTCACGAGCGCGCTGTTGTCGACGCCCGTGATGCGCTTGCCGAGCAGCCGGTAGTCGTCTCGCGACTTGAACGTGATCGATGCAGGATCGGGTAACGGCTGGCGCGCCGCTTTCTCCGCCAGCGCACCGTAAGCCAAACGCCGGCCGCTGGCCGGATGCACGACGACACTCGGTTCCGTGCTGCATTCCCGGGCGGCCACACCCCATTCGGCGGCCGCCGCACTCACGAGCATCGCGCGCGCCGTTCTGCCGGCCTCGCGGAGCTGGTCCCACGCCGTCGGTATGGACCGCGAGCCACCGGCACTTTGCCGGCCGTAGACCGCGGTATCGATCGGCGCCTGTTCCACCCGGACATCGGCCCAGTCGGCGTCGAGTTCTTCAGCAACGATCATTGGAAACGCCGTTTTGATGCCCTGCCCGATTTCCGGACTTTTCGAAAGTATCGTGATCGAACCATCGGGCGAGATCGTCAGGAAAGCGTTGGGCGTAAACTCACCGCCCGAATCCGCCGCCAGGGCCACCGATCGATTCCCCAGGTATACCGCGAGTGTCAATCCGCCGCCCGCAAGTCCCGTGAGCTTCAGGAACGTGCGTCGGCTGACATCCGGTGCCCGGATACCGGAGTGCGCGGCTTCCGCTTCGCGAACTGCGGCTTTGAGATTGCGATCTTTGGCCAGACGTTCCAGAGCGTTCATACCTCACCTCCGTTTGCGCGCACTTGTTTTGCGGCGCTGTGGATCGCGGCGCGAACCCGCTGGTAGGTCCCGCAACGGCAAAGATTGCCTCTCATTGCCGCATCGATATCGGCATCGCTCGGAGTGGCGTTTTTCGCCAGCAGCGCCGCGGCGCTCATGATCTGGCCCGCCTGGCAATAACCGCATTGCGGCACGTCGTGCTCGATCCATGCGGCCTGCAGAGGATGTAGCGTGCCATCGGCTTGCGCAAGATTCTCGATCGTGGTGATCGCCCGGCCGGCCACGGCCGAGACCGGCGTCGAGCAGGACCGGATCGGACGGTCGTTGAGGTGCACCGTGCACGCGCCGCAATAGCCGCCCCCGCAGCCGAATTTCGTGCCCACGAGACCCAGGCGATCGCGTAACACCCAGAGCAGCGGCGTGGACGCGTCGATATCTTCTAAGGAATGCTCGTGCCCGTTTACGTTAAGACGAACCATCGGCGTAGACCTCTTGTGCGTTTTACTTGAGTGAGAAGCCGGAACCTGACTTGGGACTCGATTCTACCACCGGAATTCAAGGCACGGCAGCATCGCGGCAACGCGGGCTAGGCAGTGATCTCGCGTCGATCATGGACGACGGCGGCCTGGATGGCGGGCATGTGCTCCATCGCGTGACGGTAGCCCGCCTCGCGGGCGCGATCGAAGGCTTTCCAGTCCAGCACATCGATGCCGTCGAGCGGCGGTGTCAGCAGAATGCTGCTCTGCTCGCGGTTTGTGGCAGCCACGACCGCCGAACTGAGACTGCCCGCCCGAAACAACAGCTGGAAGATGCTCGGCGCGCGTTTGTCGCGAATGAGCCGGAATCGGCCGAGTGCCGATGTGTTGTCGACGTCGTCACACGCGACGGGCGAATGCTGGCTGCCGACATCGACGCCAATGATGCGCCCGCGCCCGAAGCCGTGCATGACATCGACCGGCAGGTTATTCAAAACGGCACCATCGACGATGATCTGGCCGTCCTGAAATACCGGGGGTAGCACGCCCGGGATCGCGACCGATGCTCGAAGGCATCGCCACAGCAGACCGCTGCGGTACACCACCACCCTGCCCTGCGTCAGGTTCGTTGCGATACAGAAATACGGCAGCGCGAGGTCGGTGATGTCGATCGGGCCGACTTCGTTTCGTAGCAACGTCGATACGCGCCGGCCTCTCGCAAGGGAAATCAGAGGGAGCGTGTAGTCACCGATTGGATTCCGCTCCACGAATGTCCGCCTATGGCGTTCGACGAGCTGCTCGTCATCCCACCCCGCTGCGACACCGGACGCGATAATCGAACCAACGCTCGTTCCACCGATGTGATCGATCGGGATGCCGGATTCGCGTATTGCCTTGATGACACCGATGTGTGCAAATCCGCGCGCGCCCCCGCCGCTCAATACAAGCCCGACCGCGTTGCCGGTAATAAGCCGCGAGAGTCGTGCGTAGTCCTTTGCTGATCGCAGGTGATGATGATGCGTTGCCGGAAACTGCTGCAACCATCGGCCCGCCGTACCGGGGCGGACGAAGCGGCGATGCAGTAACACGAGTTCCGTGATCTGTCCGATCATCGACCGTGAACTCGAAATATCGATCAGGGCCTGTTGCCGCGGCTGCTCGCGAGCATTTGCCAGCAGGATTAATGTATCCGCCTGGGCGATGCATTGGCGAGTCCACGCCGTCGAGTCTTGACTCGCAACGAACAATATAAAGTCACGGCGTGATTCGATCTCATTGAACCAGGAGCTGCTTCTACTCTCGGCCGAGTCGCCCGTGAATACCTCGGTTCTGCCGAGTTTCGCGAGCTCGGTCGAAAGATCTGCTGCAAATGCGTGCTCATCAACGCCTTCGCTGATTCCAATCACTGCAAATGTTCTCGACGAGGCGCGTGGATTCTCTCGTCGAAGCGACTGCTCCAGCCGCGTGACGGTCACCTGCGCGATATGCAGCATGGCCGTGGGGTATTCGCTGATAAGGCCTTCGAAAGCCGCTTTGGTAAAACGCAGCATTTCGGTATCACGCAGGGCAATTACGGTAGCGGTGCGCCTGCCGCCGGCGACCAGCGCATTTTCGCCCAAGGTCTCGCCGCTCTTGATGCGCCCGATTAGCCGCCGATCTTTTCCACTCTCGGCGCGGTAGGCGCCGAGCGATCCACTCGTGACGGCATAGAGAGAATTGGCCTCGTCACCCTGTTCAAATAGTGTCGTCCCGCCCGGCAGGCAAAACCATTCCACGTGTTCGGCAACTGCGATAAGCGCTTCGGGCTCGAGTTTCTCGAATAGCGGAAGCGAAGCCAGTACGGCGAGAGCGTTGCGCCCGATGTTGGTGGTCGGCGGAAAATCAACCGTCATGAGCTCGCTCGTTGGAATTTCCACACGCCGAAACGCGCGTCAATACGACATCCCGACAATAATCCTAGCAGATTTCAAGATTGCGCAGATCCGGCACAGGCCGGCAGCGTCACGCGCGGTCTTCCGACTTGCGCCGGAATATTATTTCCTTCCATTCCGCGGGGCCCGACGTGTGAACCGCCTCGCCATTGCTGTCAACGGCGACGGTAACCGGCATGTCGACGACGTCGAATTCGTGAATGGCCTCCATTCCCAGATCCTCGAAGGCGACGACCCGCGCGTCCCTGATCGCCTTGGATACCAGGTAAGCTGCACCGCCCACTGCCATCAGGTAGCAGGCCTTGTGCCGGCGAATGGACTCTACGGTAGCCGGACCGCGCTCGGCCTTGCCCACCATTCCCAGTAATCCGGCCCGGCTCAGCATCATCTCGGTGAACTTATCCATGCGTGTTGCCGTCGTCGGACCGGCAGGTCCAACCACCTCGTCCCTGACTGCGTCCACAGGACCGACGTAATAAATAAAGCGATTCCTGAAGTCGACGCCATCGGGCAGCGGCTCTCCCGCGTCAAGTATGTCTGCGATGCGTTGGTGCGCTGCGTCTCGGCCGGTCAGCATTTTGCCATTCAATAACAGCGTGTCTCCCGGCTTCCAGGACTCGATTTGCTCTCGAGTAATCGAGTTCAGGTCGACACGTTTCGCCTCCGGCCCGATTTCGAACGCGACCTTCGGCCAATCGTCGAGGCTGGGCGGCTTTTGCAGTGCCGGGCCTGACCCGTCCAGCGTGAAATGCGCATGCCGTGTCGCTGCGCAATTAGGGATCATGGCCACCGGCTTGTTGGCGGCATGCGTCGGGTAATCACGTATCTTGACGTCCAGAACCGTCGTCAGACCGCCGAGGCCCTGCGCGCCGATGCCGAGGTCATTGACGCGCTCGAAGATTTCCAGGCGCAGCTCCTCGATGCGATTGGACGGGCCACGATCCCGAAGTTCATGGATGTCGATAGGCTCCATCAGCGCCGCCTTGGCCATCAGCATTGCCTTTTCCGCGGTGCCACCGATGCCGATGCCCAATATACCCGGCGGACACCAGCCGGCGCCCATGCTCGGCACGGTTTTCACCACCCATTCCACGATGTCGTCCGATGGATTCAGCATGACGAATTTGGACTTTGCCTCCGAGCCCCCGCCTTTTGCGGCCAGCTCGACACGCACCTTGTCTCCGGCAACCACGTGCGCGTGGATGACTGCCGGGGTGTTGTCGCCCGTGTTTTTCCTGGTACCGGCAGGATCGCTGAGGATGGACGCACGCAGCGTATTATCCGGGTGCGTATAGGCGCGCCGGACACCTTCATTGATCATGTCGTCCAGGCTTTGGTTTGCGTCCCAATTGACGTCCATACCGACGTCCACAAATACCGTGACGATACCGGTGTCCTGGCAAATTGGCCGACGACCTTCTGCACACATGCGCGAGTTGGCCAGAATCTGCGCCATAGCAGCCTTCGCTGCCGGCCCCTCTTCCTTCATCCAGGCTTCGTGTACGGCCTGGATGAAATCCAGCGGATGATAGTAAGACATGTATTGCAGCGCGTCGGCTACGCTATCGATGAGATCGTCTTCGCGGATCGTGGCCATAGCTTCGTTCATGCGATCGACGCCCGCAAACATAGCGCTCGCGGGGCTTGGTGACACGAGCGGACCCGTTCAAGGCCCAATAGTTTACGTCTTCAAGGGATTCCTGACCACGAGTAACCCGGTCCGGGACAGGATTTTTGCGACGAGCCGCGTCAACAACAGACCGACGAACAGGAAGACGATCGCTTTGGTCCCGAGCGAGACCTGTTGATTAAGAGTGAGTTCGGTCATGGCATCCATGGCACTACTATGCAAGCCATTTTGCTGAACGCCTTGACGATCGTGCCGGTCTTGACCGGGGCGCGTGGGGTATCGATTCGGGTGCGCCTGCCGGGCAGCTGCGCACCTGGCTCCGGCGTCGTCACCGTAGCCTCGTTCCCACCATTTCACAGGCGTTCGGACTTGCCTTCATGCAAAGAATACCTTCTTCTAGCAAGCTCTGATGTGGCCAAAGAACGTCGAATCACGCAAGCATCGGTAATACAACACTCGCAAGGCTCAAGACAAAAAAGAAGCCGCACATATCCGTTATGGTTGTAAGCAACGGGCCCGATGCAACGGCGGGATCGAACTCGAACCGCTTGAGCACCAGCGGAACCGTACCACCGATCGAAACTGCAACGAGCGTATTCACGGCAAGCGCGAGTCCGACGACGATGCCGAGTACGGGATTACCTTTCCAGGCCCAGGCCGCAAGACCGAGCAGTATCCCGAGGACGAGGCCATTGATCACACCGACGGACATTTCCTTGCCCAACACTCGGGCCACATCCCGCGGGCCGGCGGCACCGAGCGTAAGCTCCCGCATGCTGACCGCAACGGCCTGGTTGCCGGAGCAGCCACTCATGTCCGAGACGATCGGCAGAAATACGGCGAGGGCAATGACCGCACTGAGCGTGTCCTCATAAAGTGCGATGATGCTTGCGGCCAGGATATTCAGTCCGATATTGATGCTGAGCCATGACAGGCGTCGCCGCGATCGAATCAACGTCGGCATGCTGCGCAACTCGTCGCCGCCAACGATACCAGCTGCTTTCAAGCTGTCGGATTCGGCTTTTTCCGCCATCGCCTCCAGCACAGATCGGCGTCGCACAATGCCCAGCAGGTTGTGCGCTTCGTCCACAACGGGAACTGCGGCAAGATCATGTTCATCGAAGAAATCATCAAGCTCCGGCAGCGGCGTTTGTGGGGACACGGTCAAAGCGGGCGTAACAATGTCCCCTATGCGCATGTCCGGGTTCGCGAACACGAGATCCCGCAGCCGGATTACGCCTTTCAGTTTGTGGCGCTTGACGACGACGTAGACGTAGTGAACGGTCAGGAACTCGTAATCCCCCTCCCGCCCCGTAAGATCCTCGACAACCTCGCGAACCGACGCGGCCATCGGATAGGTCGCAAACTCCTTTATCATCAGACCGCCTGCAACATCCGGCGGGTATGCACTCAGCTCGCGGATTTCCTGCACGTCTTCTTCGTCGAGATGCTCGAGGATCGCTTCGGCATCCTGACTGGCCATTTCGCTCAATACGTCGACGCGATGGTCACTCGCCATTTCCTCGACGATCGGTGCGGCTTCCTCGGCACGCATCTCCTCGATGAGATCTGCCGCATGCCCCCCCGGCAGGTCTTCGACGATATCGGCTGCCCTTTCGGCGGAAATGATAGAGAGCAGACTGCGCTGTTCGTCCAAGGTAAGGTGAAACACGGCATGCAACAGTTCGCCCGCATCGAGCGTATCCAGCAACGTTTCAATATCTGCAGGCGGTGTATCGGCGTGAATTAAGGTACGAATCTGACTCCAGACTTCGTGCTTTTCCGTGGCCATTGCAGCGGTCCTCGATCAGAAAGGCGCATAACTACACGCACTCAGGGATGCTGGCAATAGGCGGTGGTTCAGCAAGGCGGCTCAGACGAAAAACCCGGGATTGCTCGGCCTTCGAGGTGGCCGCTCGCAATTCCGTCGCCAGGCGTTTTCTCCGGCGACCGGGTCTTCGGCGGCTCGAACCCTGATCGGTTCGCAAATCGCAAGCCTTACCGTGCGCAAATAGAACGGACGGCACCCTCAGATGATCCGCCCGTTGTTTTAATCCAGGCGGCGACGTCGCGAGAGAGGCGCCACATCGCTCGTGCGTCCAAACCGGACTGCTCGCCGCCATGTCGGCAAGATTTCGGTCGCTGGCCGCCGAACCTTGTTATAAGGCAGATTGCGAAGTGCCTGAATCCCTCCCAAAGTCAGGGGATTATTTCGGCTCTTTCCATTCCGGAGCGAACTCGAGCGGTGCTGCCAACTGGGTCGAGATGACTTTGTCGCCACGGTCCGGCGAACCCGTTAATGACACTGGTCTCGCAATCGAAAACTTCTCCTGGACCTGGCCGACTTCGATCTCTCCGATCGGCGTCGTGCTCCCTCCCAGCGAAATTCCCGTTTCGGGATCAATCAATTCCTCGCCTTGCTTAACAACTTGCAGTCGATCGCCGACGCTGACCGAATCCTGTCCCAAATTTACGTAGATTTGTCCAGGGTCAGCTTTGACAATGGACCCCTCGGCCGGCCGGGCGCCTACCTGCTTGATCAATTCAAATACGCCCTGATTGATGCCAGCGATAACGGCCTGGCCGATCGGCGTTTTGGAATAATTCGACAAAAAGCCACCCAGAATTGCGTCGCTGCCAAAGCCAACGCCACCAAAACCGAGGTTCGTCTCTTTGATGATCGACTCGATCTGTTTTGTAAACGTTATTTCGCTGGTCTCCGCATCGATCAAACGAATGTTCAATCCTACGCGACCCTCGCTTTTGCCAGCCTTTATTCCGCCGAGAATAGGCACTTTACTCCGTAGCAACCCGCCCACTGCGCCGTCCGTTCCCGACGTGTTCGTTTCATAGTCGGTAATCACGACCTGCACGAGATACTCCGCTCCAAGGACGTTGCCGGTTTTAGCACCCGAGGGTGCGGCGACGCGACCTGAGGCGGCGAGATCTTGCTCTCCGAGCACGTTCGCAAGTTCGGTGCGCTCAACGAGCCGGAATCGTCCCGTCTGTGAAAGCGAATCGATAACAATCGCTTCGATGCCGTTTACAGGGACACCGGTTGTCGATGTGGAGTAGTCAACATTGCCCATCGTGCTCGAAACCGTGAATGAACTGACCGAGCTGTTGTTGTTGACCTCTAAAACCCCCAGCCGTGCCTTTCGACCCGAATAATCGCCCCACTCGATGTTGACCAGATACTTCGTTTCCACAGTGTCGACCTGCTCCGGTAGCGGCGATCGACTCTTCTCCCCGACTGAATACGCGACGTAATCCGCAATTGCAGCCTGTGTCGCAAACGCAACAACTGTCGCACCAAGAACCGCTGTTATCTTCTTGTAAAACATTGAATTTCCCCTCTGATCCTAGCTCTTCCCGAAGATCAAACCGACTCTCTGGCGGTCGGTGCCCGCGCCCCCGAAT
>Ga0224497_10001872_pt1 | contig 12921 bp, 14 predicted proteins | sample SF_Jul11_sed_USG_4_FD_167970 | JGI IMG/M metagenome (GOLD analysis project Ga0224497, IMG submission 167970) | Sediment microbial communities from San Francisco Bay, California, United States - SF_Jul11_sed_USGS_13 | ecosystem: Environmental > Aquatic > Marine > Sediment | place: USA... | reverse complement strand
TTCGGTTTCTCCGGGAATCGGCCGCACAGAGACAGCATCGCCACAGACCGGTTTCAGGCGCTTGCCCTTGATGCGTGCATCGACCTCATGGCCGCTGGCCAGCCGCAGGCGCATGCGACGGCTGTAGGTGGCAATGACGACGGCGCTTTCCTGTGGCATCGATCCCGCAAGCTCTTGTGACTGGCGCAGAGTATGCCGTGATGTCGGAAGCCAAGTACACAGCCACGCGGTAAACTACGGGCACGACTGACGACGAAATCGGAATGAGCATGGCGAACGACGAGGCGGCAAACGACCGCGCCGGTAATCTGATCTGGATCGATCTCGAGATGACGGGGCTCGATACGCAAAATGACGCGATCATCGAGATCGCGACGATCATCACGGACCGACATTTACACGAGCTTGCCGAGGGCCCCGCGCTTGTCATCCGTCAGTCGCGCGATATTCTGGACGGTATGGACGCATGGAACCAGAGACAACACGGCGAGTCCGGCTTGACGCAACGGGTACTCGCAAGCGATACCACGACACGTCAAGCCGAACTCGCGACACTCGACTTTCTGGCCGACTGGATCGATGCCGGAGTGTCGCCGATGTGCGGCAACAGCATTTGCCAGGATCGGCGATTCCTGGCCAGGGAAATGCCCGAGCTCGAGCGCTTTTTCCACTACCGGAATCTCGATGTCAGCACGCTGAAAATTCTCGCCCAGCAATGGGCGCCGGAGGTGGCCGCAGGGTTCAGCAAAGAATCGTCCCATCGTGCTCTGGACGACATTCGCGACTCGATCGCCGAACTGGCTTGGTATCGCGATCACCTGTTCGATGCATCGATGTTGACACCGGCCGCCGATCTGTGACTGACAAGCCGTTCGCACCAGCGACAGCGCGCAATAGCGAGGCGATACTGGGCGTGCTGCGCTACGAATTTCGCGACGTGAAATCTGTTCTCGAAATCGGTTCGGGTACCGGTCAGCACGCCGTAGCCTTTGCAGCCCAGATGGGTCATCTCAGTTGGCAAACGAGCGATCTGGAGGTACACCATGACGGCATTCGCGCCTGGCTTCGCGAGGCGGCGCTCGCGAATGTCCTGGAGCCTCTAACACTCGACGTAACCGCTGCCGAACTGCCCGCGACGAGTTTCGATGCGGTTTTTTCGGCAAATACGGCACATATCATGAGCTTTGTCGCCGTACAGAAGATGTTTGCGCTGGTCGCGGCTGTCCTCAACGATCGCGGCAGATTTTGTCTGTACGGGCCGTTTCGTCAGCATGGCCAGTTCAATACGCAGAGCAACGCTGAATTCCATCGCAGCCTGCGACAGCAGGATCCCGACAGAGGAATTCGTCATCTTGAAGATCTGGATTCGCTGGCGATTGCCGGCGACCTCGAGCGTCGGCGGCTGTATGCAATGCCTGCGAACAATTTTCTCGCCGTGTGGCAGAAACGATATCAAGGAGCAGGGTCATGACAATCCACAAAGGAGGCTGTCATTGCTCGCGGGTGACATTCGAGGTCAACGCGCCCGCCGACATCGAAGCTACGGAATGCAACTGCAGTATTTGCCGGATGACGGGCTACCTGCATTTGATAGTGCCCGGCGACGATTTTCGGCTGCTGACCGGCGCCGACGCGATCGAAACCTATACGTTCAATACGGGTATCGCCCGACACTATTTTTGCCGAAATTGCGGCATCAAATCTTACTATGTGCCGCGCTCGCACCCGGACGGGATCAGTGTCAATGTTCGCTGCATCGATGCGGCGACGATCCGCTCGATAACGATCGAGCCTTTCGACGGCCGCAACTGGGAGCAGAATGTCGCCCGGCTGTCGCCGTTAACAGACTGATTTGGTTGGTTATTAACTGGTGCCGAGTCGCGCCATGGCATATAGTTGGCGCATTTCCTTGCGGGCGTAGCTGATAATGAGATGTAACACACTGACACGGGCATTGATCCTATTGTGCCTGCCCGCCGTGGCCATGGCGCAGACGGATTCCGCCTGGGTGAGCGACCAGTTCGAGGTCATGCTCCGAAGCGGCCCGAGCACCAGCAATGCGATCGAGCGTATGTTGCCGAGCGGCACCCGGCTGGAGATCCTCGATCGAGACGACGAGTCGGGGTATACGCGGGTTCGCACCACCGCAGGCACCGAAGGCTGGGTTCTCAGCCGCTACCTCATGCGTGAGCCGAGCGCCAGAGAGCAGCTCGCGACGCTCACGAAGCAGCTTACTAATGCGGCGGCGAAAGGCAGTACACTGAATTCGCAGCTCGATGCGGTGCGCAACGAATACGACTCGGCGACTGGCCGCATCGCGGAACTCGAGGGCGAGAAGCAGCGCCTGGAAGAAGAGCTCGAGGAGATCAAGCGAACGGCTGCAAATGTCCTGGCGATCAACAGCCAGAACACCCAATTGCGTGAGCAGCTGACGGATGCCGAGCTTCACGCGGCGACACTCGAGCAACAGAATCGCGAGATGAGCAGTCAGACGACACGGTATTGGTTCATGACCGGCGCGCTGGTCCTGGTCGTCGGAATAATACTCGGGATCTGGTTGCCGCGAATACGCTGGCAACGGCGGTCGCGCTATGATCGCTTCTGACGTCCGTTCAGACGGTCTCGCCAGCCAAGAACAGCCACGTCTCGATAACGCTGTCCGGGTTGAGGGACATACTCTCGATGCCCTGGTCGAGTAGCCAGCGTGCGAGATCGGGATGATCCGACGGCCCCTGGCCGCAAATGCCAACGTATTTTCCCTGCGCCTTACACGCGGAGATCGTCATCGCCAGCAGGGCTTTCACGGCATCGTCGCGCTCATCGAAGATCTCGGCGATTAGGGCGGAATCGCGGTCGAGACCCAGCGTCAGCTGCGTCATATCGTTCGAGCCGATGGACATGCCGTCGAAATACTGCAGGTACTGATCCGCGAGCAGGGCATTCGTCGGCAGTTCTGACATCATGATGATTTTGAGCGAGTCTTTGCCGCGTTCGAGGCCGTTTGCCGCCAACAGATCAATGACTTTGCTGGCCTCGGCTACGGTCCGAACGAATGGGATCATGAGTTGAACATTGGTTAATCCCATGTCGTTGCGAACTTTGCGAATGGCGGCGCACTCGAGTTCGAAGCAAGGGCGAAAGCTGTCCGCAACATAGCGTGACGCGCCGCGAAATCCGAGCATAGGATTCTCTTCGTCCGGCTCGTATTTGTCGCCTCCGATCAGGTTGGCATATTCATTGGACTTGAAGTCGGACAGCCGGACGATAACCGGCTCAGGTGCAAATGCTGCAGCGATTGTGCTAACCCCTTCCGCAAGCTTGTCGACGAAAAATCCGACCGGGTCGGCATAGCCTGCCATCTGTTCGTCGACGGCGGCGCGCGTCGCCGCGTCGAGATCGTCATATTCGAGGAGCGCCTGCGGATGCACGCCAATCATGCGATTGATGATGAACTCGAGCCGCGCAAGCCCCACGCCGCGATTCGGAATATTCGCGAAATCGAACGCGCGATCGGGGTTGCCGACATTCATCATGATTTTCACGGGGATATTGGGCAACGAATCGAGTTCGATCTGGGTTTTTTCGAACGCGAGCAGTCCCATGTATACAAAGCCCTCGTCACCTTCGGCGCAACTGACGGTAACGTCAGAGCCATCCGGAATCACTTCCGTTGCGTTTCCGCAGCCGACGACGGCCGGGATGCCGAGCTCGCGGGCAATGATCGCGGCATGGCAGGTCCGGCCACCCCGATTGGTGACGATTGCCGCCGCGCGTTTCATGACCGGCTCCCAGTCCGGGTCCGTCATATCGGCGACGAGCACGTCGCCGGTCTGAACTCGGCCCATCTCTGCGACGTTACGGATTACTTTGGCAGCGCCCACGCCGATCTTATGGCCAATACTGCGACCCCTGCTGATCACCGTAGAGGTACCTATGAGCGTAAACCTCTGAATCGTGCGACCGCTGCGGCTCTGCACGGTCTCCGGCCGCGCCTGCAGCACATACAGTTTGCCGTCCGCGCCGTCCTTGCCCCACTCGATATCCATCGGCCGCTGGTAGTGTTTCTCGATCGTCACGGCCATCCGCGCCAGATCGATAATCTCGGTATCGGTCAGAGAGAATCGGTGGCTATCGGCCTCATCGACATCAACGGTCTCGACTGTTTTGCCAGGCATCGGATCGTCGCTGTAAATCATCTTGATTGCTTTGCTGCCCAGATTCTTCCTCAGTATCGGGTACTTACCGGCCTCGAGCGCGGGTTTGTAAACGTAGAACTCGTCAGGATTCACCGCACCCTGCACGACGGTCTCGCCGAGTCCGTAGGATGAAGTAATGAACACGGCATCGCGGAATCCGGACTCGGTATCCAGCGTGAATATGACCCCAGAGGAGCCGATGTCGCTGCGTACCATGATCTGTACGCCAACCGACAATGCGACCTGACTGTGTTCGAATCCCTGATGCACGCGGTAGGCGATCGCGCGGTCATTGAACAGCGAGGCATACACGTTGTGGAACGCGTCGACGAGATTATCGATGCCGCGCACATTCAGAAACGTTTCCTGCTGTCCGGCAAAGGAGGCATCGGGGAGGTCCTCGGCGGTTGCTGATGAGCGCACGGCGACGGCAATGTCGCGGCCGTCGGACAATGTGTGCCAGGCGGCACGAACCTCGTCCAAGAGTCGCCCGGGCAGAGGCGTGGCGAGAATCCAGTCGCGAATCTGGCGACCTGCCGTGGTCAAGGCGTCGATGTCATCGACGTCGAGGTCATCGAGCAGCCCGGCGATCCGCTGGTCCAGCTTATCGGCCTTCAGGAAGTCTCGATAAGCAGCCGATGTCGTCGCAAATCCGCCCGGTACCGTGACACCTAGGTTACTGAGATGCCCGATCATCTCGCCCAGTGATGCATTCTTGCCGCCGACAATCTCGACATCGTTCATGCCGAGCTCAGCGAATCCGATTACGTATGGCTCCAAATTCACTCCCTTGTGTTCCCTCGCAGGAACTGGACAATCGGTTCAATACAAGACAGCGTCACAGGAACCGCTGTCATCCCGGGAACCTTTCCATGTATGAACGCACCGTTTTCTTTCTTTCAGACCAGACCGGCGTGACCGCGGAAACCCTGGGGCACAGTCTTTTGACCCAGTTCGAGGGTCACAATTTTCGGAAAGTGACTTTGCCATTTATAGATTCCGAAGACAAGGCGCACGAGGCTGTTGGCAAGATCGATCTGGCAGGCAAAACCGACAAACTCAGACCTATCGTTTTTTCTTCGCTGGTACAGGATGAGTTTCGCGTCATTGTCAAGCAAGCCGCGGGGCTGTACCTCGATATCTTCGATGCATTTCTCGAGCCGCTCGGTGAGGAATTGAAGCAGGAACCCGCGCACGCCACTGGTCGCGCGCACGGCATGAGCGATATCAATACTTATATGAAGAGGATAGAGGCGACGAACTTCGCGCTTGCAAACGATGATGGTGGGATCAGTCGAAACTACGATATGGCGGACGTCATTTTGTTGGGCGTGTCGCGCTCTGGAAAAACTCCTACCTGCCTGTATCTGGCGCTCCAGTACGGCGTTTATGCGGCAAATTTTCCATTGACTGAGGAAGAATTCGAGTCAGGAAGGCTTCCGCAAATCCTAGTCAAGCAAAAACAAAAGCTCTTTGGTCTCACCATCGCGCCCGATCGGCTCCGCCAGATCCGAAAAGAACGGCGGGCCATGGGACGGTATGCCTCGGCACAACAGGTGCGCTACGAGATCAGGGAATCGGAAAAGATTTTCAAGCGCTACGGAATCCCGTACGTGGATACGACGGAATTTTCGATCGAGGAAATCGCGAGCAGAATACTGGATAGTACCGGTGTTGAACGTCGAGTGCGACCCTGATTTTTTCGCCACGAAGCGTCGATCTGGAACGGTATTTGCACACGTTTTGTGACGGGGTTGCTGTGCTATATTGACTGCATGCTACTGGATCATCAGCTCGTACCACAAACCATCGTCAAGCCGAAGAGCTTCGTCGGTTTGATGGCGTTGTATGAGAGTAATTACCTGCGTCTGTTACATGTCATCCCGGAACTTCAGCGCCTTGACGGTTGCTTTCGGTCACGAGTCGCTGGTGACTGCGACCTGCATGTCGAGATTCTCGAGCGCAGTCGGTATACCGTGACGCTGTCGCTCACATACCGTTTCGACGGTGACCGCGGGATGGTCGCCGATCCGGACATGCGGTTACGGGCGTATCTGGACGGCAGGCTTGCAGAGGCAATGAGCGTGTGCGGTCAGCATCGACATTCCGAACTTCGTCGCCTGGTTCGTGCGCATAGCGAGGAACTCGATGTACGCTGGCAGCGCAACGTCATTCTCAATAAATGGCTCGAATACCTGACTGATCAGGGCCACCTGATACTCGATCGCTAGACCGGCGACCGCGCGATCTGGCTCGTAACCGCGATCGCGGTCATGCCGGCGCGATCCACGCCAAAACTGTCGAATAAGTCCGCGTTTTGCCTGCGCTTGCTTGGCATGATTCACGGGCGTGCTAGACCGGGGCTGCGGGTCTCGAGCACCGATTATGTAAAGAGGGACCGGCATTGACGACACTGAATGCGATTTTCAGTACTACGCGTGAGAAACCGGAGGAAAGCGACAAGCTTCTGAACCTCTATTGGAATCGCGCGGAACTCAAAAAAGAATTCGCGAGGCTGCGCGAGGAGCGGTTCCAATTGCAGGAATCCGTCAAACGCCAGGAGGGTGTGGCGGCGCGTATGCAACAAAAACTCGAGCACCTCGAGAATCTCTTGCTCGATCCCGACTGGGTCTACAGCGTTGTCACGTTCTTTCAGTTTCGCCGCCTCAATTTACACTGCACAAATAAACTTGCGCGATTTGCAGAACAGCTCAAACAGCAGCGCGAGAAGAAACAGCACAGCCATCGCCTGGTCGAGTGGAACGAGGACCGAAAACGGGAGGCGGCCACCGTCGAACGGGAAATTGGCGAGCGAAGACTGAAACTGCAGCTGCTGAAAGATCAACTGCAGGCGGAGCGAAGTCATCTGCTGTCAATGAACAGTCTGCTGAGGATATTTCGACGTCGTTCGGTCATGTCCAGGCTTGACAAACTGGCTACCGAAATCAACGCGACGCATCAACAAGAGGTCGAACTGCTCCGGCAATTCGAAGAGATACGACATCGCCCGCCGCCGGACGTCGATGGTCTGGATATACGGTCGAAACGGCAGATCAATTTCACAATTCTTGCCTATGCGCAACAACTGTATCTGCATTTTACTGACGGCGATGATCTGGCGGGCATGAGCAAAGAAGCCAATGAAAAAAGTGCCGGTTCGATTAATTACGGTCGCAAGGATGAATGCGAGTATCTGCTCGAACGCATGCAGAAGCGCCTCAAGTCGTTCGAGCAATCGTCAGAATTTCCCGATGTTCTGCGTCGGCGTGCCACGCTCATTGCCGGGCAGGCCAGGTTTCGCAGCGACGCAGATTCGGTTCCAATTGCGCAAACCGTCGCCAAGCTCCACATCATCCAAGCCAATGGCCTGGTCCAGGAACGTAATGCCAACCTGCTCGGCGAAGACTACTGGCAGTTGTCGAATGCGCTGAGCCAGTAAGCCGGCATCCATCACGGTAACCCGGATTCGCGCCGCGCGGCGCGCGCGGCTCAGATGTCGGTGCGATACATCTGCCGCTTGAAACGCGGCATATCGGTATCCGAGACCCCTGGCAGATGCGTCGTAACACTGGGCACGGGCACGCCATTCTGGCGCAGCGCGTCATCTACGGTGCTGTTTTCCCGATGGTCATCGCCGGGGTCATTGACGTCGGCGACTGGCGCCGGCCGTGATACCGGATTGGACAAGGGTACGGCGAGCTCGTCGTCGGCAAACTTCTGGCGCATCAGCGAATCCGGGTACGGCGGAGACGGCAAGGCAGACCTGAGCGGCGGCAGGCCGTCGACCGGCGTGCCGAGGGCAACCTGATCGGGTCTTTCGACGATCAAGGCAGGGCTCGGAACCTCCCGGTCAGCAAGTTCGGTCGCGGGCTCGGCACGAAGTGCCGTTACGTTGCTCGAGGCAGTGGCCGGGCCGCTGAGCAGCGCCGACAGCAGAAAGGCGCCGATGCCGTATCTAGCAGCCTGTTTCGGTCGTGCCGGTCTTTTAGCCACGACGGCCTCCTGTCAGAGGGGGTTCGGTCTTATAGAGTAATATAATGCCGATACAACAACTAGCGTGTTATTTGCGCCGTCTGGGCAGGCGCCCTCTCGATTTCACGTAACTGGGCCAAGTCTGTAACGATGTCCGCGGCCTGGTCAAGCTGCACATCCGGGCGTTCGTCAGTTTCCAGGTCCTCCAGGCTGGCGGCAGGTTCGAGCCCCAGCGCCCCGCGCCGCTCGTTTTCGAGCGCTAGCGCGCGCTGTCTTTCCGACTCGCGTTGTTCGCGGCGCACATCAATATTCAGCGACACTGATTTCTGTTCCCGCTCGGCTACGTCGTCCTCGATATTGCGCAGAAGATACAGGTAGTTTGGATCGTCTTTTGCCCGCTCCGCATGGGTTGCGGTCAATGAATGAATCGTGTTGTCGAGCGGATCGCCGGGACGAAATCGAGTTGTCTGAATCGTGTCCCAGGGCAATGCCGAGTCTCTGACACTCTCGCCAACCTGGTGCTCATCGATGGGCGAGGGCAGCGTGATATCGGGATCGACACCGCGATGCTGTGTGCTCTCACCCGTTACCCTGTAGTACTTGCCAATCGTAAGCGTAAGCTGACCAAAGCCCATGTCACCTTCCGGCTGCAGATATTGATCAAGGGAGTACAGATTTTGCACCGTGCCTTTGCCAAAAGTCTTTTGACCAATGATGACACCGCGCTCGTAGTCCTGAATCGCGGCAGCAAAAATCTCCGAGGCCGAGGCGCTGAAGCGGTTCACCAGCACCGCCAGTGGCCCATTGTAGGCTACCCTGGCGACCGGATCCGGATCATCGAGACGGCTGATGCGGCCATTCGAGTTTCTTAGTTGGACGACGGGGCCGTTGTCGATAAAGAGTCCGGACAAAGCGGTCGCCTCGGTAAGATGGCCACCCCCGTTATTGCGCAGATCCATAATCAGACCGTCGATGCCTTGTTGCTCCAGTTCGGCGATCAGGCGCTTCACGTCTTTGGTCGTACTCTTGTAGTTCTTGTCGCCGTCACTCAGCGCACGGTAGTCCCGGTAAAAACTCGGTATTTCGATAATGCCGATCGACCATTCGCGACCCTCGCGGGGCACTTTGATGACCCGGCTTTTCGCCGCTTGCTCTTCGAGCCTTACCTGATCCCTGATCAGGCTCAAGACACGTTCGCTGTTACCGGGCACCGCCCCGGCGGGAATTACATGCAGACGGACGACCGTCTTTGCGGGACCGCGAATGAGATCCACGACATCATCGAGGCGCCAGCCGATGACGTCGACCATTTCACCATCGTCACCCTGTGCGACGCCGATAATGCGATCGTTTGGCTTCAATGTGCCATCGATCGCAGCCGGGCCACCGGGGATGATGGCTACGATTTGAACATAGTCCTCCTCGGTCTGCAGCGAGGCACCGATGCCGAAATACGAGAGGCTCATCTGTATCCGATACTCTTCCGATTGTCGTGGCGACAGATAGCTCGAATGCGGATCGAGAGTATGCGCGAATGCATTCATGAATGTCTCGAATACATCATCGCTCTTGATCTGATCCATGCGTTTTATATAACGCTTGTAACGATTGGCTAATACGTCACGTGTCTCTTCCCAGGGTTTGTCGGTCAAAGCGAGATTCAGGGCGTCATTCTTGACGCGCTTACGCCATACTTCGTCGAGCTCGGCAGTCGTGGTCGCAAACGGGGTGTCCGTACGATCGAATAAATAACTCTCAACTACCGAGAAGTCGGGTTCTGTATCGAGCTGCCGTAACGCAAATTCGAAACGCTCACGCACGCGCGTCCGATACAAATCGAACATCGCAAACACAGGTTCGAGCGGCTTGCTCTTGACAATGTCATCGAGCTGGTGCCGATATTGTTCGAAAAATTCGATATCGCTCGCAAGCAAATACATGCGGTTGCGATCCAGCGCCTGCAGGTATTGGTCCATCACGCGAGACGACAATTCATCGTCGACGGCAATGTGAAGGTAATGTGATTTCTGAATGAACTGAGTTATCAATTCGCCGACGTTTTCATGACGCGCCTCGGGTTTGAGGTCGGCAAGCGATTCAGTCGCCTGATTGCTTGCAATGGCGGTACAGGCCATGAACACGAGCAGCAGGCCGATGGCGGCACGCGGGCGTCGGGTCTCAAATCGGTTCAATGCACTCTCCACTGTGTAAGTTGGCCGAGCCAGTCTGGCTAGGCTAGATGTCTGGCACGCTACGATCAAGGGCGCATTTGGCATATTGCCAGGCTATCTTGCCGGAATAAATATACCAATATGGAAACTCCTGCACGCCTCCGCCGATAGCAATGACTACGATCGTGGCGCGCGCGGCTGAGTCGACCACCGCCAGCCTTGCCGCGGTGTTGCTCGTGTTGCCATGCTCGGCGCCGAGCAGTCACGCCCGAACGAAATGCGGCCGTTGTCCGTTACAGCGCTGACCTGCCTGATTATGACCTCAAACTCGGCGCCGAGTTTCTAAGGCTTGATCCTTCGCAACCACGCCTCGGAGGCGGCTCGAGACACGGGGGGTTGGGCCAGCTCTGCGCAGCCGGCTGACGTGACGGCCTCTCGCGAGGCCGACTGCAGGCTGACGCTCGTTCAGAATTGTCAGACTCCCGGTGGACACGGCTTAACTGAACACGTCACGCCGCGTTCAGCCGAATAGCCGCAGCCGCTTCTCGGCCTTGCCGGAGGCTTTGTTCTTGCGCCGGCGGCGCATCCGTGTCTGCAGCTTTTTGCGCCGATCCTCGAGCCATCCCTCCCGGTTGACCGGAGCGTCGACTCCCCGCTCCTCACGGACCTGGTCGCGAAAATCGCAGAAATCCTGATAGGCATCGATTTCGTGCCTGAGTTCGCGGACCACGAGTTCGATCATTATCGCGTCATCGAGGAACCCAAGGCACGGTATGTGGTCGGGAATCAGATCTTCGGGCTCGGAGAAATAGGCCAGCGCGTTGAGCACGCGTTTGGCGTCGTCGTGTGGCAACCGCCAATCGGTATCATTCAGCATGCGGATCATCAGTTCGAGCTTGTGCATGCGCTCGAGGATAAAACCTGGTGCAACATCCTTGTTGAGACCTGCCAGCATCGCTTCGGCACCCGCAACGATACTTTCTGGTGATTGCAATGCGCGCGTCTGGCGCGCCTGTTGCATAATCAATCGAAAGTGCTTGAGGTCATTGTCGTCAAGTTCGAAAGAGACACGCAGGCCCATGGCGACTCCTGAAGATTGCGGAAGTCCGCAGACTATCACGGCAGCAGGTACCGTCAATTTCGAATTGCGGGATTGCCGGGCCGGACCTTACTTACGGAAGCGTCTGTCCCAGTTTTTTGAGCGATCGAACTGCCCGGTGTTGTATGGATCGATACCGGACTCGTCATCATTTTCGAGCATCGAGTCGTCGACGATCTTTAGTGTGTCGTGAGTACCGGTGTCTTCACGAACGTACTTCTTGCGAATCAGTACGTTTTTGCCCGGCCCGGCGTCTTCGATCTCTGCTTCAATATGGGGGTCAAGCTCGACGAATTCGGGTTGTTGGCGCGGCACGCTGCGTCGGGGCGCTGTCACTGGTGCCATCTTCCTGACCTTATTCGCCGGCAAGGGCGTTGCCCGCCTGGGATGACGCACAGCGGCTTTGCCGGGACCCAGCCTTTCTCGTATCCAGTCTGTGAAACGCTCGATCATCCTGATTTCTACCCGGCGAGCGGGAGCCCTCCATTCGGTGACTATAGGCCTTCGCCTTGGCTAGTTTGCACCAAAGCTTACATAATTTCTAGGGAAGTTGCTCTAATGGGCTGATGTTCAAAGAATTAATGTGATGAGCGTCACAATTTCCGGTTCCCGAAGGCTAGGCGCATGCGGTGTTCAGGCGCCGCTGCGGCCGGTGCGGCGCCAACCCCAGCGCATCAGACGCAAGGTCTGACAGGCAAGATAGGGTGACAGGACGAGAAACCAGGCGACTGTGTCGCCGGTTCTGATCTTGGCGCTCAGCGTACTGAAAAAATCACCATAACCGTAGCCGCCGTAAGCGCCGCAAATCGCCTCGCCAACGATATAAATACCAATCGGCATCAGCACAAAGCCGAAGAACAGCAGCCCCAGGAACAGCGCGAGTTCGCTGGTTGCGATTTGTTTCAGACTTGATTGGCGCATGCGTGACCGGTGCGTTCGGTGACCAGGGCGCGCTATCCTTGCTCAGCCCATCCAAAAGTGCAAGCTGGCCGGATCGCTTAGGGATACCGGCGTATCAACAGCTGGACGGTGCTAGTCCGTATCGTCTTCGCGACGTCGATAGTTGCGGCGACCGTAGATCAGGATGCCGAGATGCACGCAGGCGGCCGAGAAAAGCAAGTAGTGCGGCAAGACCCACATCCAGTTGCCAATGTACAGCGTCGCAAACAACGCGCTGACACCTGCCGCCAAATAAAAATAGGGAAGGGAGTCATAGACCAGTTTCGGGAGCCAGATCTTGCGGGAGACGAACTTACCCGCATGTTTTATGAGCTGCTGTGTGTCGCTCAGCCCTGCGGATTTCCTTGCTACGTCGCTGTGCATCATCCTGATGTCGCCATCCATTGCAGACAAAAAACAGCATACCTGCTGCTAAGCCGGCTGTCCGTGATTGGGCTCACAAATCAGCTGCAACGGCCGTCGCAGTCAGGCGTCGCGCTTCGGGCGTTCTTCGTACCGGAACTTCGCTGTGCCGATCGACACG
>Ga0224497_10001870_pt1 | contig 12932 bp, 18 predicted proteins | sample SF_Jul11_sed_USG_4_FD_167970 | JGI IMG/M metagenome (GOLD analysis project Ga0224497, IMG submission 167970) | Sediment microbial communities from San Francisco Bay, California, United States - SF_Jul11_sed_USGS_13 | ecosystem: Environmental > Aquatic > Marine > Sediment | place: USA... | reverse complement strand
TACCCCGGATCCTGCGGTCTGGCGCCTCACGATAGTAAATCTTGCGGGCCTCTTCGGGGAACGCCGTGCCTACGTCGTCCGTGTTCTCCACGATATGCTCGACCAGTCGGGTGAGGACTTCAGTCCCGATATTGGCGTAGTGCTGCGGCCCCAGGGCCGTCGCTGGGCGCGGGGCACGTTCCCTGCCTCCGGTCTTCACATGGGAGGCGCTTGGCAGACGTGAAATCCCCGCGTTGCCGCACATCGGGCAGCAAATGAGCTTGTGCTTCAACTGGCGCTCGAAATCGTTGTTCGAGGCGAACCACCCCTCGAAACGATGCAGATTCGGACAGCCCAGATCGAACACAATCACGTTGGACTCCACCAGTCGGTGCCGCGTACCTCTTATTGCAATTGGACAGCAAGATCCACGCCAAAGTCCAGCTTTATGAGGAGGACGCGCAATCGCGCACTAAGCGGTGCTAGCCACAAAATATAGGGCCTAGCCGGGAATAATCCACAACGGCTTGTAGCTGATTGATGGTCTTCTGCGACAAACCGCACGCGACAAAAGCTACCGGGAGACCCGTTGATCCCCATAAATGTGTTGTCATGCTGCGACAGTCATCGACGGGCCGGAGTCCCTGCTAGGGCCCAATCTTGGCAGGTGACGCCCAAGGCCGGCGTGGGACTCGGTATCTCCTGCCATGGCCAAGCCGGTTCCCCGCCTTTCTTCAGGACAACCGTGGAAGCGGGGTGCGGTGTGTAGGTGCTGTACCCGATTCGGCGGCGTCTACCCGGACCCGAGTCCGTTCGACGAGTGGCGGCTCCTGACCGAAGGCATCACCCATCACCTGCTCAAGCAGCGTGAGGCAGGCCGCCATCGGCTTGCAGGAAAGCAAGACGGCGCAAAGCAGTCCCGAAGACATCTATCGTCTCCTCGATGATGAGGCGAGCGCTGTGGTCCGCATCGAACGCCATGCTGCGCAACTGTAGGCGCAGGCTATAAACCCGCGCTTTGACATCATCGGCCCCGGCCAGCGGAAGATCCCGCATCTGCCAGGGCAGCAAATTCAGTTTGTCGCAAAAACCCACCGCCTCGATGTAGGCGGTGAGCAGGAAAAACATCTCGTGCTCGGTGTTGACTTCTTGGATCGCGTTGCTGATCAACATGAATGCCCTCCTCTCGAGAGACAGCGCAATCGGTACTCATATTAGATTGACGTAACTCCCGGGAGTCAAATCTATCAAATTGAAAGTCGTTTTTCGCTCTGAGCAGAACGCCCGAGAGATATTTCTACACTGAAAACTACACTGGCGCGCTGCCGCGCCCGGCGCAGTCAGCTCAGCGCTCGTTGCTGATCGCCCGGCCGTGGATCGCGCCCGCGCTCACGTCGGTCAACGGCATGCGCGGGCGACCGCCAAGGCTTCCGCGCTCGGCGGGGCTTAACACTTCACGATGCTCGTCGTGGTTGTCGATGCTGTTAGCGAGCGTGACGATGGAGCGCTTCGGGCCGGTGCCGATGAAGTGCGCGTAATCCATCGTGGGGATGATCGCGCGGCGCGCGTGGCGTGGCGTCACGGCGAAGCGCGCACCGACCGTCTGCGCTGCAGGGCCGCACACAATGTCTCGCGGCGATGCGGTTTCGAATGCCGAATTAACAAGCAAGGCCGCGAGCGAACGCGTATCGGCGTAGCCAGCCTTGTCGCGCAGCTCCAGCGGTAGGCCCAACCCAACTTCGAATCTCACAGAAAGCTATGTCCCAGTAGATCGATGTTCGCATTGTAACGTCGCAACGTTCTAAATGAAAGGACGTGCTCCTATGAAACTCGTTGTGGACAAGTACGAGCTGCCAACCGTGATCACCCTCGGCTATCCAACAGTTCGCCGTTTGATGCTCGCCGGGAAATTTCCGCTTGCACGTCAGTTGAGCGACGGTCGCGTGGGATGGGTGATGTCCGAGATTCAAGATTGGCTCACAAAGCGCCCAGTGGCGAGCGGCGGTCTACGTGGTGAGCAAACTCGCCTGCGCAAAGCGACCGACCGCGAGCGAGCGCGCAAGCCGGGAAGCCGCAAGAAGAAAGCGGCAATGACCTAGAAACAAAAGCCCGACGGCGACAGCAATCGCGAGTCGGGCGAAAGGACAACAATGAGATCCAAAATCGTAGCATTTCCACGGCTTGCGCGCAACCGGGCGGCAAGATGAGCGCCACCGTGACCGACACGCCGCTCGCCTTCGCGCTGAGATACGCGAAAGCAGGGTATCGGGTGCTTCCACTGCACTCCGCGCCCGGAGGGGTATGCACCTGTTCCAAGGGTGCGAAATGCAAAGATGCAGGCAAGCATCCGCGAACCGAACATGGTGCCCATGACGCGTGCGCCGATGAGACCGCGATTCGCGAGTGGTGGGAGCGCTGGCCCACTGCCAACATCGGCATGACGCTCAACGACTTGGTGGCCGTGGACGTTGATCCGAGAAACGGCGGCAATGTGGACTTGCTACCGCACAAACTGCCGGACACCTGCCATCAACGCACGGGTGGCGGCGGCGATCACTTCCTGTTCCGCACCAGCAACGGCACGCGCTACCCGAAGGACCTTAAGCCGGGGATCGACATTAAATCCGGCTCGGGTGCATACATCTGCGTAGAGCCGAGCATCCACGCGAGCGGCGAGCGGTATGTCTGGATCGACGAATCGGAGCCGTGGTCGCAAAACCCGAGCGAGGCCCCGGAGTGGATCGCGCGCGTCAAAAAGGCCGCGCGCGGCTCGGAGGACGCCGAAGGCGCGATACCAGAAGGCGAACGAAACGAGCGCCTGACATCGCTGGCCGGTTCGATGCGCCGTCGCGGCATGATGCGAGAATCAATGGAAGCAGCGCTGCTCGTGGAAAACGCCATGCAGTGCCGCCCGCCGCTTGACGACGCGGAAGTCAAGAAGATCGCCGAATCCATCTCGGGATATGCACCGGCAGAAGCGCACATCGGCGAATGGCCGGAGCCGCTCAACATCTTTTCGAGCATGGCTGCGCCAGCGTTTCGGCGCGGGGATTTTCCGCGCCTGATTGCCGACTACGCGGATCCATTCGCCCGTGCTGCTGGGTTCGATTTCTCAGGCGTTGCCGGGGCGTGCGTGGTCGCGGCGGCGGGCGTGATACCGGACCATGTGCGTTTGCTGCTCGCGCGCAATTCCTCATGGTTTGAAAGTCCGCGCTTGTGGTCCCTGCTCCTGGGCGCGCCGGGTTCCGCCAAGTCGCCCATCATACGCGCGGCGACGCGCCCGGTTATTGATCTGCACCGGCGGCTGGTCGAGCAATGGGTAAGAGAGAACCCGGACCCGGACCCGGAGACAGCGACGCCGAAACCTGCGGCCTTCACCAGCGACGCGACGATTGAGAAACTCTCCGAAATTCTGCGCGACAATCCGCGCGGCCTGCTCTACGTGGTCGATGAGTTTGACTCGTGGTTCGGCTCGATCGACGCCTACCGGCAAGGCGGCGGCTCACGCGACCGGGGCGAGTGGCTGCGGCTATATGACGGCGGGCCGCATCAGGTAGACCGCGTGCGCCGGGGTTCCTTCTACGTGCCGAACTGGGGCTGCTCGCTGCTGTCCGCGACAACCTGGGCGACGTTAGACCGGCACGCCAAGAACCTGCCGGTGGACGGCCTGCTCCAGCGCTTTCTGCCGGTGATCCTGCCGAGCGAGCGCCCCGAGCCTGACGCGCTCGCCTCCTACGCGGAAATCAAACAGGCAGAAGAAAAACTGGAAGCACGCCTGCTCGAATTGCACGGCATCGAATCCATGACGGTGCATCTATCGGCGGACGCGCTCGAACTATTTGACGAGGAGGTGCGCGCAAACCGCACTCTCGTCGGCGCACTGGAAGCCGCCGGGGAAGGTCTCGCCGCCCATGTCGCGAAGCACGCGGGCTTGCTGGCGCGTGTCGCGCTGACGTTTCACGCAATCGAGCATGGGCGCACCGCCATGGCCGACTTGGGCGCGCATACCATGCGCGCGGCCTTGGGGTTTATGGCGCGCGCCTTCGCGCACACCGTCGCGCTGCATCAGCGCCTTAATGTCAAATCGTCGGCATGGCCACTCGCCCGCGACATTGCCCGGTCCATGCTGGCCGACGGCGTGGTGCTGATCAACGCGAGAACAGCAACCCAAATCTGCCGCGCCTTCCGCTCCGCCGAGGACTGGCGGCGCAAGCAGGCGGTCGAAACGCTAACGACCTGCGGCTGGGTGCAGCCGGTGGACCCGCTGCAACGATATGGCGACCACGGCGCGACGTGGCAGTTGAATCCCAAGGCCGCCGAGACCTTCGCGCAGATCGGCATTGAGCATACGGCTCGGCGCAAAACGGTGGCCGACCGGCTGCGCACCGCCCAACGGGGTGAGGTGTCGGAGCCGTGAATGTATCCACTTGTTACCTCGCGCGCACAGGTGAAAAGGCGTTTTGCCTTTTTTATCTTAGATACCCGTGCGCGCAAGGTAACAATCGCCAACAACCGAGGAGAGACACATGACACGAGACGAGCGGATCACTCTGGAGCTGGAATCCGCCACCTCTATGTATAAGGGAGTGCTAGTAAAGGCTTATAAGGGCACAGCCAGCCCTAGGGCGGCAATTAAGGCCAAATGTCTCGAATGCTGCTCCTACGAGCGAGTTTTCATCCGGGATTGCACATCCTACTCCTGCCCCTTGTGGGCCTATCGCCCGTATCAATCTGAGATTCAATCTCCGCTCACCGGGGGCCGGAAGTGAGCCAACTAGCCAGTGAAGCCGCCGAGTCCAAGACCTTCCGGTTATCCCGGAGGCTGACCGTGGAGATCACCGTGGGCCTTGGTGGCTTGGTGTGCGAATGGACGCCGACAGTGCCGAGCAAGCTCACCGACAAGGAGCTAAAGCGCTACCCCAGAGGACGTGACGAGCTACTGGCGCGCCTTGCTCACCGTCTGGGTAGCAGCGTTGCGGTGGTGGAAGTATGACCAGACCCATGAGTCCACATTGTGATAAACGATCGTAGATGGTTCCATATTGTGATACGTGATTATGGATGATTCCACATTGTGAAATACTCAAAAACCTATGTTTATTAGTGCAGAAAAAGTATAGTTTTTATGGTGTCAGGTCTAACGCGTGTGAGTGACAAGGCACTTTCACCGAGAAAGATTAACGCACAAGATACAAGCAGACTATCGAAGGGATCCAAACGGATGGGTGGACCAAATAGTGGACTTCGGCGCAGCAGGCGCGTGCCGTCTCAGTATCGGCGCGAGTGGCTGTCACGCGCTGACAAGCGCGCCGGGCCTGTAAAGGCAGTGGTCGAGCGCGCAAAGCACGTGGCTCAAGACTTAGGCGGCATCGAAGAGCTGAGCAGGATCGAACAGGACTTGATCGTGCGATATGCGTTCACGAGCGAGCAGTGTGAGCAGAACGAGGCTGACGCGTTGCAGGGCAAGCCAATCAACGCTTTCCTGTATCTGTCACGCGTTGACCGCATCGTGCGGCTCGCTGCACTGATTGGGATCAAGCGCCGCGCGAAACAGTTGCCAACACTGCAAGAATACTTACGCCAAAAGGCTAAGGATGGCGATGAGTGATCGCGTCAGCATCATCGAAGCGCTCGACGATCCGGCATTGTTCGGCTCGTGGTTCCGCGACCGCGATTCGTGGCACGCATGGCGCGTGTTTCTCGCTGCGCTGTTCGGGTTGCAGATGAGCGCCGATGACGCCGCGCGCTTCGCGCAGCACACCGGACGCGAGCGTGCTCCAACGATGCAAGCGCGTGAAGCGTGGCTGGTGGTCGGGCGGCGCGGCGGCAAGTCGTTCATCGTCGCGCTGGTTGCAGTGTTCCTCGCTTGCTTCCGTGACTATCGCGCGTACCTCGCCCCCGGCGAGCGTGGCGTCGTCATGGTGCTTGCCGCCGACCGCAAGCAGGCGCGCGTCGTGTTCCGCTACGTCCGCGCACTGCTGCAAGGTGTGCCGATGCTCGCCAAGCTCATTGTCGCTGAGCGAGCTGAGAGCATCGAGCTTTCTAGTCGCATCGACATTGAGATTCACACTGCGAGCTTTCGCGCTGTGCGCGGCTATACCGTCGTCGCCGCGCTTGCTGACGAGATCGCCTTCTGGCAGAGCGAGGACAGCGCGAATCCTGACCGCGAGATCGTCGCGGCGCTGCGACCTGCGATGGCGACGGTGCCCAATGCGCTGCTGATTGCGTTGTCGAGTCCTTACGCGCGTAGAGGCGTGCTGTGGGAAGCGTATCGCGATCACTACGGGCGCGCAGACGACAACGCGCTCGTGTGGCAAGCCGAGAGCCGCGCGATGAATCCTGCACTGCCGCAGTTGGTTGTTGATCGTGCCTATGCTGACGATCCGATAGCTGCTGCTGCCGAATACGGCGCGCAGTTCCGCTCGGACGTAGAAGGATTCCTGCTCGACGAGTGGCTCGACCGTGCGGTTGACGGGGGCGTGGCCGAGCGCGCTCCCCTCCCCGGCGTGTCTTATCACGCCTTCGCCGACCCATCGGGCGGTGGCGCGGATTCATTCACGCTCGCCATTGCTCATCAAGAGACCGATGGCCACCTAGTCCTTGACGTGTGTCGTGGGCGCACACCGCCATTCGAGCCGCGCATCGTGGTCGAAGAGTTCGCTGGCGTATTAAAGCGCTACGGGTTGGCGCGTGTGAGGGGCGACCGTTACGCGGCTGAGTGGCCGGTCGAGGCTTTCCGCAACTTCGGGATTCTTTACGAGCCTGCTGCAAAGACGAAGTCTGAGCTGTATCTGGAGGCTGAGCCGTTGTTTGCTCAGGGCGCGGTGCGGCTGCTCGATCAGCGGCGGCTCTTGAACGAGCTGCGCCAGCTTGAGCGGCACACAGGCAATACAGGGCGCGACCGCGTTGATCACCCGCCGCGCGGCCACGATGACCACGCGAACGCTGCTTGCGGCGCACTCGTGCTGGTGGCGGCGGCTCGCGGCAAGACAGTCGATCTTGAGGGCGCATTCGTCCCTGACCCTGAACTGCGACGGCGCGCGGTAGCGGCGCACATGCGCCGATTGGAAATCAGAGCAACCACCCCAGGTTTCATGCCTTGGGACTTTTGAGGAGATGATGATGATGATGATGATGAAGCGTTACAACCTTCCGCCAGACGATCGCGAGATGCGCGAAGCGCGCCAGCGCCTGATCTTATCAGCGGGCGACGTAGTGGACGCACGGGCGCGCGAGCGAATACGCGCGGAGAACCTCAGTTATCGCGATGCTGTGCACGCGGTGCTGCGCGACGATCCGGCGCTGGCCGATATGTATAGTTTTGGAATTGCCAAGTGAATACTTGCCGCGAGGGCACCCCGCTGGACGATCGGGTTCGCGGTTCCGCGTTTGGTTCCATGGCGCGGCTCCATACCGCGAGGCGCGGCGGCGCGGAATCGGCCTTACCGCCGCACCTCTTTTTTTTCAATCTTAGGAGTGAAGCATCATGAAACATTCTGAATCTCTAGCTCTGCGCGAGATCGTGCGCGCTGAGCTTGTTAGATCTAATCCCAAGGAATTAACCGGCAAGTATATATCTGGGCAGACGTTCGCAATTTCCGATCTTGCCTATCGCAGCGCGATCATTGGGCGTCATTTTGAAGATTGTCATATTCATGGACCGGCAGTTTTGGCCGTGGTAGGTATCGGTCATCTTGCCGATTGCCGTATTGATGGCACGCCGGAATCCTTGTTCATAACGATGAATCAACCTATACAAGGTGTTATTCGTGCCGAAGATTGCATATTCAGAAACTGCACATTCTATGGCGTTGGTTTCATTGGCCCACAAGCACAAAAAGAGAAATTCATGAAATCATTCATGAAGCAGTCAACGCCCGATACTCAAGATTCGACGACGAAATCAGCTTAACTAATGTATCTCTGAAACCAAAAACAAAAACCCCGCTTTTCGCGGGGTGTGTAGTTACGGCTGAATGAGGATTTGATTAAGTAGCTTTTCTCCTCCGCCGTCCGATGAATCCCATGATGCCAAGACCTGCGAACTAACCACCAACGAAAGGGATACACAGGTCCTTGACGATGTTGACGCTGTCAGTGCCTTCAATCGGTTTCCCGTCAAGAAGCTCGCCATTCACCTTGGCGATACCCGATTCACCGTCAATCGCGGCGATGTCGGCCATCACAAAATGGCAGACGACGTCAAGATAAGAGTCGCCGTTGACATCTTCGAGGCTGCAAAGGGTGCGCGGGTCTTTCTTACCCACCACCTTTACACCCGCACCAGCAAAACGGAGGGACTCGGTGTTTACGGTGGAGACATCGAACGTATCGGACCCCAGAATCGCAACCGGCACTGCGCCGTTGGAGCAAAGATTGATGCTGTTTGGGTCGCTGCCGGGTTTGATGTCGATTGTGATGAGTTCGGGAATGACTGAAACCGGGGAAATCTTCCAAAGCGAATCAGCATCGGCGATATAAAGGTTTCCAAAGGAGTCAAACTCCAAATCCCCCGGTCCGATCATTGGTGGATTAGCCTTACCAGTGAACCCCGACGCAAACGTAGTAACAGTCCCGCCACTGATCTTGAAAATAGAACCGTTTAGGGAATCAGCGACGTACACTGATCCACTTGAATCAACATCGAGGAACGTCGGACCAAAGGGAGATAGCGTAGCGAGTAACGACACCGAAAGGGCGGGAGTACTCATATAAACGCCCCCGGTCCCGTGTTGAACAAAGTAGGTATTGCCTGTTGCACCCTGTGCTACTCCAAATATTCCATTTGGACCGCCGAACCCCGACAGGTAGGTTGAAACTGCTCCGGCTGAGCTAATTGCGGAAATCGTTCCATTACCTGAGTTTCCGACTAACAAGCCGCCATCCAGCGTAGGTTCCAGACCTATGGAAGCTGAAAACCCGGACCTATAAAGATTATAGGTTCCGTCCGAAAATACTTCATACACATTCTTTAAACCCCCGCCAGTCTGGGACAGAACAAATAGCCTGCCCGATGTATCAAATGCCAAATCGGTGGCGAAGCTAAATCCAGTCGCATAGGTCTGGACAGTGCCGGTGGTTTTATCAATTCTTAGAATGCTTGATGGTCCAGAGTCCCGATAGTCGGTGACGAATATATCCCCCGTAGGGCTTATCGCCATTCCCGTTGCAGATACCAGCCCCGAAGCGACGAGAGAAATGTTGTAGTCCGGGTCCGAAACTACTGGCGCGGAACTAGCAACTCGCCAGACCGCAAGCAGAACGATTACTAGTACCGTTTTCATGTGACCCCCCCCAGCCCAACAGGCCGAAACAGCTAAACGCTTACCCGGACTACTATCTGCCTAACCCTCGCACTTGGGAATAGGAGAAACAACCCTCTTGTGGCAACACCCGTCCTTTTTCGCGAGCTTATTGATCTGGCGCAAACGAAGGCCCGCGCCGTCGCTGCCGCTGCGCTGGGAAGGGGAATGTCGCGACGCGCGAAAGGGGCGCGAGGCGGCCCTTTCGTCCCATTAAGTGCGCCAACAAAAACTCCGCCGAAGCGGGGTGTGGAGTTACGGCTGAATGCTGCCAGATCGGCCCCGGCTTGCGCTCACGGGTATCACGCGATGCTTCGCCCAATGCTTCTGTAAGTGATGCATCGGTCGACGTGCCGACAGATATTGCTTCAGTGATGCTTGCAATTCCTCAGCGTGCCGAGAAGTTTGGAATCTCGGCTAACATCGAAGAACGCCTACAAGGGCTGGGCGCGGCGGATATCAGGAACGCACCGGGCGCAACCCGTGTCAGGGTCTTCGCCTACCTGGCACTAACACCTTCCCGCAGCAGGCTACTTGCGCCAGCGAGCGATCGCCACTGCTACCACGATACCCACGACCACGAGACCGAAAATTCCCGCTACAAGCAGGGGAGTAGCCAACTCTGGCGCTCCGTCCCCAACCCATTGGCGAGCAGCGAGCGCGGGGTAGGTCTCGATCGCAGCGGCTGCGGTAGCGATCAGCATCAAGCAAAACTTGTGCAGTTTCATTTGAGCCTCTCTAGAGTTAGCTCAAAGCCTTTACCTGCCTAGAAAGCGTATGCTTAACCGTCATGTTTGTAAAGGGAACAAGCATTCTCTTGCGGGTAGGGGCAATCATCCTTTTTCGTGAACTTTGTCACAACGCAAACCAAAATCCAGGCCGTCGGTGAAATTGGCGCAGAGAATCCGTAGCACCACAAAACAAAAACCCCGCCGAAGCGGGGGGTGTGGTTAGCAGGAACGTTTACGCCAGCTAACTTCGGATCAACTCCGAGCGTGTGTCTGATACCGTTCTATCGCCCATTCTGCTTCGACGCAGTCCTAATGTATGAGCCAGTTGGTCGAGCCGGGAAGAGGGTTGCCGGGCAATATGGATTTGTTGCAACTTAAGGTAAGTGCGCTCTCTCGTTGTCTCCCACGCAATGTCGCTGGACAAAGTATAGTGAACACCGCGCTGCATCGTTCCGCACCGTTTACATGTTCTGTAAGGAACAAAAGACCTGATAAAACTCTTTTCCCATAACGTTACCCACTTATGCATGAATAGACAGCGCATGATCACCCCCCCTTAGCGCACCAAGGCAATGCGGAAATTCTATAATCGCCGCTCGCCTTCGGGAATGATCAATCTCTCCTATCGCCGGTAGAAGGAACCTACTTATTCTTAGCGGCACATCCCGATGACCAGCATCCTCGCTACTCTGCTTGCCCTCGCGGCCTATAGCGCCTAGACACGCCCCCACAAACAAAAACCCCGCCGAAGCGGGGGGTGTAGTTACGGCTGAATGAGGGTTTGATTAGCTCGCTTTTCTCCTCGGCCGCGCCACGAAGTTCAGGACGAACCCCGCCCCCGACTTGTCGCCCGATCGGACCGCAGACTACGGTTGAAATTCCGATCCGTCGCCCGAGCCGGTGGCCGCTATTTCATTAGCTGCGCGGCCGTGGCAGCATCCAATCGACCAGTCACATCGAGCCCCCGCTCCCTCTGATACGCTCGGATTGCGCGGGCCGTTCGCGCTCCCGCCATGCCATCTGCAGGACCCGGATCAAATCCAAGCTCCGCCAATCTGCGTTGCGCATCCGCAACCGACATAGTCGCTCCCGTAAACGCTGTGCCTGGTTTGCTTGCCGGCGTCTGTCCCCCCTGCACGCCGAGAACCCCGCCGGTCCCAAGCCCGCCCTTGACTTCCTGCGCCTCGTAGTTGCGCGTCGCCTTGACGATCTGGTTGTACGAGTCCATAAAGGCGGCAATGAGAATCTTGCCCTCCGGCGTGTTCGAGTATCCACCCGCGCCACCGGCCAGCCCGCTGCCGAACGCAGCACCGAATAAGTTGAAATCGAAGTTCTTCGCGCTGCCCTCGGCGGCGGCCAGTTGTACGCCAGAACGATTGTCGACCATGAGAAGTGTCGTAGAGGCTTCGTTGGACTTGAGGCCGCCCGCAACCAGGCCCGCGACACTGCCGAAGAAGCCATAGCCACCCAACGCTGCTCCCACGCCACCTGTACCCTTCTGGCTGAAAGTGATGTTTGGGCTCATCGTGTAATCCGCCGCGACCATTTGGCCCTTTTGAAAGCTGCTACCGCTACGCATTTCACCCGAGCTCTGAAGTGCTCGTTCCTGCATCATGTTATTCATCGCCCGGCCTCGTTCAACTACCACGAAGCAGTTCGACTGCTGGATCAACATCCGTAGCACGGGTATGGTCGAACCGAGTTGGTACTGCCGCAGGGTTATGTACCAGGGCGCGGTCTGGTCCTCGACCACCGCCAACGTGCCGAGTGTCTCGCTGCATTTTTCCAACTGACTGCTGGCGTTCTGAGCTGTCGCGCCGCCTGCCCCTCCCGTCGCAACCGTGCCCCCATCGCCGAGCTTCGGCATCGTACCTTCGCACCCGGCCAGTGCTACTGCAACAACTGTTGCAAGTGCTACGCGAGCGCCCCATGTGCCGAGGTCCTCGGCGCGATCCCATCGCTTAGCATTCATTGCTATCTCCTTATGGCCTTGTTTTCCACCGCTGGGGTGATCCCCCACAGCGCGCTTGAGGCGACGTAACCATCAGTCTGAGTCTGTTCGGGTGGATGTTTGGGATTCGCTCCGGTTGTGATTTGGCTCCACTCTTGGAATGAGGATTTGATTAAGTAGCTTTTCTCCTCCGCCGCACCGCGCGTTCCCGTACTTCCGGTGAATACCTCTTCGTCGTGTTCATAACTCCATCCTCTCAAGAAATGGAGTCTCCGGGAATCCCGGGGCGGTTCAAATTCCCTGCCATTCGGTGTTTGAGAACTGGTCATACACACTCGCAAAGCGATAATCCCCAATGGCGGGGAAACTTGGTGTACTTATAATCCGGCCACCCAAACCGTCCAGCGGGGCGAAAAAACAACCGTCTGCTGTTCTGCCGTCAATGATCGTTCCCAAAGCAGTAGGAAGAACCTCAACCGTTCCGGCGTATGTGGCACCAGAACTGGCGCATAGCAGTGCGGCAGCGGCACAGACGGCTAATCTGAATTGTTTGAAGCGCGACATGTCGCCTCCCCGAAAATGTCGCAGCGTTTCAGAAACTCCCACCAGCCCAACAGGCCGGAACAGCTATACGCCTACCCGGACGAATGTCGGCCTAACCCTCGCCCTTGGGAATAGGACAAACAACCTTTTGGGGTAAAACAACTTCCTTATCTGCTACAACATTGACCTAGGTCAAACAATGCCAGAGCGGTCTAAGTTGTGCGGCGATGCAGCAACGCCCATAAAAATGGTTTACCTGCTAAGTAGCGCTGCACTGGCTCTCGCGCTGTCCTGGCCCTCCCACGCCGCTGAGATAGTGGGCCGAGTGGTAGGCGTTGCCCGGGTCACGGTTAAGGGCTACTGAACGAACGGCAGCTTTCCACAGGTTTTCATCGACGTTCCAACAGTGCTGACCCAACTCAAAGT
>Ga0224497_10001868_pt1 | contig 12943 bp, 11 predicted proteins | sample SF_Jul11_sed_USG_4_FD_167970 | JGI IMG/M metagenome (GOLD analysis project Ga0224497, IMG submission 167970) | Sediment microbial communities from San Francisco Bay, California, United States - SF_Jul11_sed_USGS_13 | ecosystem: Environmental > Aquatic > Marine > Sediment | place: USA... | reverse complement strand
ATCAGCAGCCTGTGGCCCGCTCCACCTGTCACGAACCCGGTCAACTCGCCAGGACCTCGTGCCGCCCTGCGAGGATGCGCTCGAGGAATTCGGTGTATTCCGCGGCACGTCGCGGCGCCAGGTACTCCTGCGCCTTGGCCAACGCTGCGTTGCCCAGGCTCTTGCGCAGATCCGGATCGCCGAGCAGTCTGGCCATGCGGCGTGAGAGTTCGTCCGCGTTGCCGGCTGCATAGATAAAGCCCGTCACGCCATCGTCGATGGATTCCGGTATGCCACCGACAGCGGAACCGATAACGGGCACGCCCTGCGAGAAGGCCTCGAAGACGCCATTGCCCAGCGCTTCGAGCCACTCCGATGGAAAAACGAGCGTGTCGACACCACCGAGGAATTCGGCGGCGTCGACAAAACCGACGTAATCGACATTGTCGAGCGGCCAGCGCCCTCGCAGCACTTCGAGATAGGTTGGGTCGACGCGGCCGGCGACGCGTAGGCGAAATCGGCTCCCCTGTGCCTCGAGTCTCACCGCGGCATCCAGCAAAGTCTCGATTCCCTTGGAGCGCTCGACGCGCCCGAGGTAACCGAATGTGAAGACATGATCATCACCGCGTTCGCCTGTGCGGTCCCGGATGCGGAACGCCGGTTGCAGCGCGTTGTAGATGACGGTGGCCGGTACGTCCTCGAACAGGCCGTGAAGACGGTAGGTGTCGAGCAGCGAACGACTGACGGAGATGACGGCATCCACCGACGACACGTGTGTGCGGCGCGGGGTCGTCAACAGGCGACAACCGGTGCACCGGTCGCTCTGAAAACCACAGCCCTTGCCGTTTCGCCACAGCGCGGTCTGCGCACACAGGAGTGCGTAGTCGTGTGGCACGTGCACCAGCGGCACGCCGGCGCGTTTGACGGCAGGCATCACGGCTGTCGAGAAGCCCTGCAGATTGTGCGTGAGCACGACGTCCGGTCGCACACGCCTGACGATTCTTTCGACGCGGCGCGCCATCACCGCGTTTGCGGTATCGATGCCATGCCACAGCAACCTGCCGGCAGCCGGGCGTGCAGGGGCGCCGGGCTCGTATGGCCAGTACACATTGGCCAGCGGCACGCTATGCACGGTCACACGGCTGTCATCTCTGTTCGCGGCTGTTTGCAGCCTTTCAGGCGGCCGCAAGGTCACGACGTGTACTTCGTGACCTGCCTCCGTCATCGCTTCCGCGATGGTCTTCAAACCGAGCTCGGCGCCGCCGATCACGTTCGGCGGATAGAGCGACGACACGTTCAGGATGCGCATCGTGCGACCGCCTCGTGGCCGCGACGTGCTGCGGCAGAAATCAGCGCGAGGCGAGCGAGCTCGGCGGCCACGGTGGCAACCACGAGACCACGACTTCCGAACAGTCCTGCGCCGACGATCGCCGCCGGCAGCTGCAGTACTGCCGCCTTGAGTATGCACGTCGCGTAGGTCGCTCGCAGGCCACGGACAAGCAACCAGAACTGTCCGAGCACCGTGGCTGTGACGCTCGCAGCGAGCCAGGCCGCGAGCACCCGGAGAAGGTGCGCATGCGCAGCCCAGCCGTCGCCGAACAGCAGCTCGAGACCGGACGGCGCCAGCGCGTACATCACGATACTGACAACTGCAGCGAGCAGTGCAATGCGCCACGTCCAGTCGCGCGATCGGGCAGCAGCGTCGGGCATGTGGCTGATCCAGCGTCCCGCCAGCGCTGGGAACAGCGCTTTCGTCAGCGGCTGAAACAGCCCGGCAGCGGCGCGCGCGACTTTCTCGATCGCGGCGTAAATGCCGACGGTCGCATGGCCGGCGAACAGTCCGAGTATGAACACGCCGGCGTTGTCGATCGCCTGTGTGACGAACTCGGCCGGAGCAAACGCGCGAGCATCGGAGAGCGTCCGGCGTAGCTCCGGCAGCAGGCGCTGGCGAGGCACCGGCACGCTCCCCCGCAGGAGGCGGAGCACGAGCGGCAGCGACATCAGCCCCGATACCGCCGTCGCCGATGCCTGCAGCAGCGCCGCGGTCACCACGTCGGCCGGACCGTCGACGAAGGCGAAGATGCCGATCGTCGCGAGCAGCCGGCCGCCGACGCTGCACAGTGTCGTCACGTGCATGATCTCGAGACCCTGGAAAAGCCAGGTGGGAAACAGCAGCGATCCAATGACGATCGGAAATGTGGCGAGATAGACCTGCCATGCGGTGCCGATCTCCGGCACGAAGAGCATCAGGGCGCAGAGCACGAGAAACATCGCGGCACACTGTGCGACCTTGATGATCTGCGTCGCGGTGCAGATCTCAGCGATGCGTGCGAGGCCGATGCCGGGCCTTGCGAGTCGACGAGTTGCGAGCGTGTTGAATCCGGCATCGACGAACAGCACCATGAAAAACGTCGCTGCGTAAGCTACTGCAATGGCGCCGTATTGTTCGGCGCCGAGTACGCGAATCAGGTAGGGAAGCGTCACGAGAGGAATCAGATAATTCGCGATCTGTAGCGCATACATCGCCACGACGTTCTGCTTCAGCGAAGCACGCTGCGGCATACGGCCGCCAGCGGTTGTTGCAGAGCCGTTCATGCCGCCTGCTCCGGTGCGGCGGACCAGGGTCGGACAATGGTCATCAGTTCCCGCCACTGGCAATCAAACTCTTTGTTCGCGGCGCGCTGCTCCCGGATGTGGGCACCGGCAAGCACCCAGATCAGGCAAGCGAGGCCGCTGCCCAGAGCCGCGAGTATCGCGTTCACGCGCGTGCGGGGCTTGGATTTGTCGTGTGGCGGGATGGCCCGGTCGAGGATCAGGAACAGTGACATGTCGCGTCGTTCGTCGATCTTGCCGAGCTCGCTGAAACGCCCGAGCAGCATGACGATGTTTTCCCAGTACCCGACATCCCGCTTGCTGCGAGCGTGAGCGAGCAGCGCGTCGGGGACGTCGCCGAGGCCAACGAATGGTCCCTCGGACGATGCCGAGCGCGCACCCGAAACGGCGGAAGGGGCCCGCAGTGCCTCGAGTTCGCTGCGCAGGTTGTCGAGCTCGCGGCCAATGAGTCGATAATCGGGATTCGTTTCGGTGGCGTAGCTTGCCATGGTCTTGAGCTGGACTTCGCGCGCAGCGATCCGCGCCTGCAGCTGGGCAGCAGATTGCACAATCGCCTCGTCTTGGCCCACGAGTCGCGTGAATCCCGTCAGCTTCTCGGTGCGCGCCAGCGCGACGTCCGCCGCGACGAGTTCCCGCTGCGCCGCTTCGAGCGCCGCGGAGTAAAATTCGTTGCGTCGCGCCGCTTGCTGCCGAGCGAGTGATTGCGAAAACAGGTAAAACTGATCGACATAGGCGTTGGCAATCGCCGCTGCGATCTCCCGGTCCGTGTCCTGGACCGAGACCGACACGATGCCGTCCTTCGCGGCACGAATTCTGGTCGCGGCGCCGAGTTCCCGGCGCGCCTTGCCGATCTCGGGTTCGTCGTAATAGCGCGTCAGGTCGTTCGCCTCGATCACGGCGTCGACGATCGTGCGACTCGTGAGAATGCCGACGAAGAGATCAGTCGGGTTCTTGAGCGTCAGCGCGCTGTTGCCGAGCTGGCTCTCACCACCGAGCTGGTTCTGCATGGCCATGACGGTGTTCTCATTGTACTGCGGCGGCAGGATGCGAGCGGTGGCCGTATAGACCGGGGGAGCGATCAGGCTGTAAATCACCGCGACCAGGGCGCAGACGAAAGGCATACCGACGATCAGCCGGCCCCGGCGTGCCAGCGTCAGCAGCAGCGGCAGCATGCCCTGCATCGGCTCGTGCTGCGGCGCGGCAGGCGTTACGTTCATGTCCATCAGAACACGTCCAGCAGATGCAGCCCTGCCGCGCCCAGCCCAAACTGGTACAGGACCTGCGTCCAGTCTTTCATGCGACGCACGGCGGTTTGCCGGTCGACCTTCTCCGGCACGATGATCGTGTCGCCGGGGCGGAGATCGAGACGGCGGGACGCAGGCGAGAAGGAGCCGTCCGGACGAATCACGTAGATGTTGCGTTGGTCGGCTGTCGGCAGCGGGCCGGCCTTGTCGACGTATTCGCCGACGCCGTCGTCGGCGTACAAGAATGACCCCTGGCGGAAGACCGCCCCGACGACTTCGATCGTCGCGGGCACGGGCGGAACATAAATCGTGTCCCGGTTATCGAGCGACAGCAACGGAAGCTCGGAGGTGCTGCGGATGTCGCCGTCGAGCTCCAGCACGATACGGCCCGACGGCTCGGCCTCGCGCAGCCTGCTGATCAGGTTCTGGATCGCGGCTGACTCGGGCGAGATCGCCAGCGACAGGTCGCCCGTCAGAACGTTTCGCGATCGATCGATCAGGTGTCGCTGGTAGTCCTGTTCGAGTTGGTCGATGGCTTCGTCGATGCGGCGTTCCTGCTGGCTGCGAACGGATTCGCGCTTCAGTTCGAGGCCGAACAGATAGGCGTCGTTGGTCAGCCCTCCGGCACGCTCGATCAGGTCACCGAGCGTATCGCCGGCTTCGACCGGATAGCTCCCGGCCCGCGCGACTTCACCTTCGAGGCGCACGAAGCGGGGCCGCTGTGCACTCCGCGTACGGAAATCGTCGAGCGAATAGACGCTGATCTGATCGCCCGGCTGCAGCACCAGATCGTGCGCGGGGTCGCGCTCGAGGATCGCTTTCCCGAGGTGAAACGGCAGCAGCTGAGTCACCAAGCTCGCCGGGTCGATACGTTCGATCGAGGCATACTCCCAGTTGATGTCGGGAAAATCCGGATCGAAATCCGTCGCCGGTGTCTCGCTCAACAGGGTGATGGCCTGGTATTTCTCGTTATGGGAAATCCAGTATTTCGGCGAGACCAGGGCCTCGCTCGACGGCAGCAGATCGGAGACGCGCATGCCGGGTCGCCACTCGTGCCGTAGCGGCTGTGCCACCTGACCGCGAAGCGTGACGGCGTTCGAAAAGCGGGGCGAAACCGGCTGTAGCAATACGAGGTCGCCGCTCATCAGCGGCAATTCGAGCGTCGAGGCGGTGAGCGCATGTTCCTCGACAGTGCGCTCGCCGTCGCCGCCGATTCGCTCCACGACCACGCGATGCGCCGATGCCGTGACGCTGGGTCCGCCCGCGAAATCGAGCAGATCGCCTAGACGCTCGCCGGCGCGCAGCTGATAGATGGCCGGACGATTGACCACACCGGCGATGGCTGCCTCGCCCGACAGCGCCGGAATGTGCAATACGTCCTCTGGTAGCAGTCGCAGCTCGTTGTCGTGCTTCCCGTAAAGTAGAAAGTCGTAGAAATCGAGGCTGGCGATGCGCTCGCCCGACCTCCAGAGTTCGACCGCACGAAGATTGCCGGCCTTGTCCGGGCCGCCGGCGTGGAACAGCACGTTGACGAGCGTCGACAGGGCACTGACCGTATAGCTGCCGGGTGCTCTCGCGAAGCCCGTGACATAAACGCGAATGGTACGCAGCTGGCCCAGGCTGACGCTGAGTTCGAAGCCCCGGAACGAGCGCGCAATCGCCGCGCGCAGATGTTCGCGCAGCTTGCCGAAGCGCACGCCTGCGAGCGGTACTTCGCCGACCTTCGGAATCGTGATCGCTCCGCCCCGGTCGATTGTGGCCCGGAAGTCGATGTCGACCGACCCCCAGGCACGAATGTAGACCTCGTCGCCGGGCCCCAGCACGAAGTCGGCCGGGACGACCGCCTGCTCGATCGGTTCGAACCCCGGCGCATTGCGGCCGAACAGCTCGGCGCCGAACGAGGGCAGTGGCTTTCCCAGCGTCTGCTGTACGAGCAGTTCGAAAGGACTGGCGTCGGTGAACGGTTCGGGCTCCAGAGGGGCGACCGCTGCCTCAGGCTGCTGACGGTCACGCGGTTCGCGCGCGTCGAGCCGCAGCGAGGGATAAACGGGCACCGGCCGCAGGCCGCGGGCGATCGATGCGGCTTCGCCCCGAGTACCGAGCGGCAGGTCGGTATCGACCGGCGCCGCATTTAGTGCTGAGAACAGGTCGGCGGCACCATCGGCGGCCAGAGCCGGCAGAGCCAGTGCCAGCGCTGCCAGCAATGCCAGCAGTGTTGCATACGGTCCATGTTGCCTGTGCTGTCGTTTCACGACTGGATCCATCCGGGTTTCAGTTTGCGCAGTTTGCCCTTTTAGTGCTGCAAAATCTGTGATTAAATCCGCAAAATTGATAAGTACATTCGGGGCAGAACGGCGGGTGCTGACACATTTATGTGCTTTAAAAGTTATAAAAATCTTTTACTTACTGGTAAAATGGCCGAAGTCGAGAAATGTGAAATAGCGCAAGCGACAACGGTACTTTTTGAAGTAAACTGGAAAAATCGATATTAATGAACACGGGAGCGAAGAGATGCCGACAAACGACGAGGTTCTGGGTACCCAGGAGGCCGCAAGACAGCTAGGCGTCTCCGAGCGGACCGTGCAGCTGTGGGTCGAGAACGGCACGCTGGAGGCCTGGAAAACGCCCGGCGGACATCGCCGCATCCTTCGCTCGTCGGTTGAGGACACGCTGCGCTCGCGTGCCCTGCCGCAGCAGCCACCGGCATCGGCTCAGCTGCGCGTCCTGATTGTCGAAGACGATCTGGCGATGCAAAGTTACTACGCTGCCTTGTTCGATATTCTGTGCCCGAAGGCTGAGCTGACAATGGCTGCCGACGGCTTCGAGGGTCTCGTCGAGCTCGGCAAAGTCGCGCCCGGCCTGATGCTCGTGGATATCGATATGCCCGGCATGGACGGCATCACCATGCTCGACCGCATCGTGAAAAAGGATATCGGCGGAGATCTGACGATCGCGGTGGTCACTGGACTGAACGCGGAACAGTTGGAGAAACGCGGCCGTGTGCCTGCCGGAATTCCGGTTTACCCGAAACCGCTGAGCGTCGAGCGCTTGAGCGAACTGCTCGAGAGAGTTGCGCCGGCAGCGCACGACGATCGCGCGGTGTCGGAGGTCGCGCCGTGACGGCCCCGACTCGCGCCTGCCGACACGGCGCCAGGGACGACGACGATGCCGCTCGGGCCCCGATGGCGCACGTCAAACCGCTGAGGGTCCTGCTTGCCGACGACTACGAAGCGAACCGCATGCTGCAGAAGGCCCAGCTGGAGGAGCTGGGATATCCGACCGACGCGGTCGCGAACGGCGAGGAGGTGCTGCGCGCCATGCATGCGCGGCACTACGACGTTGTCCTGCTGGATATCGGCATGCCCGTCATGAACGGGCTCGAGACCGCGCGGCGCATCCGGGCGCGCAAGCGCGAAACGCAGCCCTTCCTGGTTGCCGTTACTGCCGGCACCGTCGCCAGCGACCGCGCACTCATCCGGGATGCGGGCTTCGATGTATTCATTGCAAAGCCGGCCGGCATGTGCGACTTCGCGGCGGCGCTCGAGCAGGCATACGCGAAGAAGACGGGCGGGGAGCGGCTGTTCATGCCGGGTTCTGCTGCCAACGACGATACCGTGCAGCTCGAACTCGGCACGTTGAGCGCTCGCCTCGGTCCCGCTGCGGATGCACTGTTGCGGCGCGTGATCCCGGTCTACCTCCGCGAACTGCCGGACAGGACGGCCGGGTTGCGCGCAGCATTCGACCGGCACGATACCGCCGCGCTCGCACAGTTCTGTCATGGCCTGAAAGGAGCGAGCCGCATCCTCGGCGCGACCGAACTTGCGGCGATGTGCGAGCGCTCGGAGCAGCGCGCTTACGAAGGAACCATGCCCCGGCCGGATGAACTCGACGAGTTGCTCGACCTCGCCCGGCGCACCGGGCAGGAACTCCGGCGCAGACTCGACGCGCTCGGCGCCTGACGCTACGCCAGTCGAAACCCGGCGATCCCCCGGGTGCCTGTGGCCTGCCCTCTAAAAATGATACTAATTCTTAAAGTATCAAAATTGATGTTTCATTTTAATCAATATGTGACCCGATTCACGGCAATTCCAGTTTGAAAAGCCTATATTGGATCCAATTGATAAAACTGATACTACGGATGTACCGATGCCTGCGACTGCCGCCAGACACCCCGAGACCACGCTGCTCAAGCCAGCGGAATTTCTGCTTTCGATCCGCAAGCAGTCCCGCTGGCAGCGCTTCCGCGCTCGCGTCATCGTGCGGGGCTGGCTGTTGCTGTTGACGTTGCGCAGCAGTGCGAAGCGTTCGCTGGATGTCGTCGGCGCGCTCACCGGGTTGACCGTGCTTGCGCCGCTGCTGCTGGTGACGGCGATCGCGATCCGTATCGACTCGCCGGGACCCGTGCTGTTTCGACAGATGCGCGTCGGCAAGCGAGGCAGGCCTTTCACGATGTACAAATTCCGCTCGATGCGGCCGAATGCCGAGGCGGAAAAACGCGTCCTCGAGGACGCGAACGAGAGCGCCGACGGCGTGCTGTTCAAGATGAAGCGAGATCCTCGCGTCACGCTCGTCGGGCGCCTGATCCGTCGCCTGTCGATCGACGAGTTGCCGCAGCTCTTGAACATCCTGCGCGGCGACATGAGCATCGTCGGCCCACGGCCGGCGCTGCCATCCGAAGTCGCACTGTACGATCCGGAGGCGCGCAAGCGGCTGCAGACGAAGCCCGGGCTGACCTGCCTGTGGCAGATCAGCGGACGTTCCGAGCTCTCCTTTTCCGAGCAGGTCGATCTCGACCTGCGTTACCTGCAGGCGCGCTCGCTGGGCAAGGACATTGCAATCATCGCGAGAACCGTGCCGGCAGTTCTCACCGGAAGAGGCGCGTACTGATGGAAGGGGGCGTTACAGCACCGATCGCCGTCATCGGGTTCTCGTCCGCGGCATCGCCGCTCGAGCCGGCCTGGCCGTCGACGCACCGCGCGTTGTTGCCCGTGGCCGGCAAGCCGTTGATCGTGCATCTCGTCGAACAGCTCGCGCGAGACGGTATCCGCCACCTGCGGATCGCCGGCTCGATACAGCAGCACGCTGCGCGCCACCGCCTGGGTGACGGCAGCGAGTGGGGAGTCACCATTCGCTACTCGGACCTGCACGACGGTGATCTGCGCGTGCAAACGCTCCTCGAGCACGGTCACTGCCTGTATCTGTGCGGAGACAATCTGCATATCGGCAATTTTTCCGCGGTGCAGCCGAGCGCGGGAATGCAGGATTCGGATCCGTCGGCGCGTACCGAGCTACCCGCCTACTGGAAGCTCTGGCCCGCGGGCCCCGCACGCTACGGCATCGCGGCTGCCACCCGGAATGCCTACATACGCGACCCCATGATGACGGTCCGCAGCTACCACGCCAGCAACCTCCATGCCACATCGGGCCGCGACGGTTCGCTCGTGCTGCCCGGACGCACGGTGAAACCGGGCGTATCGATCGACTGGGACAGCTACCTCGCGTCCGACGTCAGCCTCGGTGACGGCGTCACGATCGGAAAACACTGTCGGATTGACCGGCGCGTCCGGCTGGACGGCCGGTGCACGATCGGCAACGGCGTCGTCATTGGGCGGGATTCGCGCCTGCGCAATGTGTCGGTGCTGCCGAACACCTACATCGGCGCCGGCGTGGGCCTCAGAGACGCGGTCGTGACGCCGCTCGGCCTGTTCGACCTGGCCGGGAAGTTTTATCCCGACGCGGATCGCGGTGTCGTCGGGCGGGTGCGCGGCAACGCGGAACGGCGCACCGGTATACCGAGCGAGAAGCTGAGCGTGCTCGAGACGGCGTCCCGGCACGGACGCGACGCGTTGAGACTGATATCGCGCGAGACGATCCGGTTTACGTCCGGCCGGCCGGCCCCGGCTCCGGACGACACTCCGCTCGACAGAGCGCACCTTGAACCCGCAGGGACGGGATCGCAATGATCAGGAGGATCACAAGATATGAAAACAGCCATTGTGCATGACTGGTGTGTCGTCTACGGCGGCGCGGAACGGGTGCTCGAGCAAATCATCGACTGTTACCCGGACGCGGATGTCTACACGCTCATCGATTTTGTTCCACAAGAGCAGCGCGGCTTCCTGCGAGGCAAGCAACCGCGAACGAGCTTCATGCAGAAGATCCCGTTCGTGAAGCATCTCTATCGCAAGCTTCTCTTCCTCATGCCGTTCGCGATCGAGCAGTTCGATCTGGGCGAATACGACCTCGTTATTTCGAGCAGCTATTGTGTCGCCAAGGGCGTTCTCACAGGGCCGAACCAGGTACACGTTTGCTACTGTCACTCGCCCATGCGCTATGCCTGGGATCACTATCACGAATATCTCAGGGAAGGGAATCTCCAACAGGGGTTGCTGTCCCTGATTGCGCGATGGACGCTGCACGGGATTCGTAGCTGGGACGTGCGCTCGAGCAACACCGTCGACCGCTTCATCGCGAACTCGCGTTTCGTCCGCGCGCGCATCCACAAGTTCTACCGACGCGATGCAGAGCTCGTGTTTCCGCCGGTCGATACCGAGCTCTTCCGGCTCAGGAAGGACAAGCAGGAATTCTATGTCGCGGCCGGCCGTTTCGTGCCGTTCAAGCGGCTGGATCTCGCCGTGGAGGCGTTTTCCCAAATGCCTGACAAGCGCCTGGTCATGATCGGTGACGGACCGGAAATGAAAAAGCTGAGGGCGAAAGCGGGCCCGAATGTCGAATTCATCGGCTTTCAAAGGCCCGAGGTCGTGCGTGACTATCTGTCACGAGCGAAAGCATTCATTTTTCCGTCTGAAGAGGACTTCGGCATCGTGCCGGTCGAGGCGCAGGCTTGCGGCACCCCGGTGATCGCCTACGGCTCGGGCGGGGCGCTCGAGACAGTTGTCGCACTCGGTGCCGAGAGGCCGGCCGGTACGGGACCGACCGGAGTCTTTTTCGAGCAGCAGACCGCCGCGAGCCTGATCGCGGCAGTAACGCGCTTCGAGGCAGCACTGGACCAATTTGACGCTGAATCGATCAGCGCGCATGCGGCCGTGTTCGCGCCGCAGGTGTTCAGGCTGAACTTCCGCGAGCAGGTGATCCTCGCACTGCACGAACGTGCCTACACACGGAATCAACCGATTGTCGGCGGCAGCATTCCGAAAGTGGCCGCTGCAGCCTGAATGCCGGACGAACAAGAGGAGATCAGATCATGCTGGTAATGAGCCGAAGGGACTCCGAATCGATCCTGATACGCCCGGAGGAGGGCATCGACCCGCAGCTGACGCTGGCGGACCTGTTCGTAAACGGTCCCATCGAGATAAGGATATTCTCGGCCGGTGACAAGCGCGTGACGATCGGCGTGTCGGCACCGCGGCAGCTATCCATCTGGCGCCAGGATGCGGCAGCGGCCTGACCGGCGCGCAAGCGCCCAGCCCGCAGAGATCATGCGAATGCGAAGGATGTCGCTCATTCTGATACTGCCCGTCATCGCGGCCTGCGCAAGTCCGGGGGACGATCAGGTGGGTGCTGCGCAGCCTGTCGCGCCCGCGTTCCATGTGTTGCCGAGCAATGAGCAGATCATCAACGCCGTCTATGATGTCGAGTACACGGTTCCCGACGGTTTTTTCATCGATGAGCGTGCGGCTACACCCGGATCGTACACGGTGCACCATGTGCGGGACGCTTCGGCTACCTACGAACTCTGCACCGATGACCATCGACAGGCGCTTGAGTGGGAAACCGCCGATAACGAGAGCCGGGCGGTCAGCGGCGTATACGTGGGGTCCTACGAGAACGAAAAATATTTTGAAGTTGTCCGCGAGCTCGCCTATACGAATGACATCGGCACCGTGGAGGCGCCAACTTCACCCGGTTTCGCCAGGGTATTCAAGTGTTCGACGATCGATCGCGAAGGTGTGGATGCCAACGGGATGGATGGATATGCGGGCATCCTGAACATTCGGCCGCTGACGGCCGGAATGCTGCAAGAGGTCGTCGAGTACCTGTGGCAATTCACCTTCTTCGGCACGTCCCGGCCCAAAGTGCTCGACTCTTACGCATCGGAACGCCCGGACGCCTTCGAGCACACGCTCTTGCTTGCGTTCGTCTTCAACCAGGGCTCCGGACAGTGCGATCGAATCGAGGTCTTCGAGTGGATACACAGCGCCGCGAAAGAGAGCGGTGAACTCAGGCGTACCTTTGACTTCCTGTTTGCGCTCGAGGCGGTGCGGGATGCCGGCGTGCCCCGGGAGTGCGGTTGAGGGCGTTCGCTGCGTGGTCGACCGCCCGGGCATACGCCACGGCGCCGCTAGGCGCCGTCTGTCGACGCAGGAATTACGGCGCGGAAACGGGATCCGCCGTCGCTGCAGTTTTCCGCGGTGATGGCGCCGCCCATGACTTCCGCCAGTTCACGACAGATTGCGAGGCCCAGGCCTGCACCGTAGTGTTCGCGCGTGTCCCGACCGTCTCCTTGCACGAAGCGATCGAAAAGAATCGCGTGAATGTCGTCCGGAATACCTATGCCGGTATCGCGAACGGACAGACAGAGAGTGGGCACGCCCTCGTCGTTCGGCTTGACTTCGCAAGATACTGACACGTCGCCATCATCCGTGAACTTGATGGCGTTGCTCATCATATTGAACAGAATCTGCCGGATGCGCGTCCGATCGCCCCGAAAACCAGTGGTCGCCGGCGGATTGATATCTATGAACAGGTTCAGCCCTCGCGAGCGCGCGGACTCGGCGAAGAATTCGACCGCATGTTCGACGAGTTCTGCCGGAGAGAAGACCTCGGGACGCAGTTTCAGGCAGCCGGCTTCAATCTTCGACAGGTCCAGCGCGTCGTTCAGCAACTCGAGCAGATGTGCGCTTGATTTTTGCACGAGGCGTACGCACTCGCTCTGGTGCTCGTCGAGTTCTGTCTCTGCCAGCAGCTCGATGTAGCCCATTACCGACGTCATCGGCGTGCGCAGCTCATGGCTCATCGTCGCGATGAAATCCGATTTGGCCCTGCTCTCGGCTTCCGCTCGCTCTCGCGCCAGCCGCAGCTCCATCTCGTCCACGACCAGCGCCGCGAGGGACCGGAGTACCCCCGAGCTCTCGAAATTGAAGTCC
>Ga0224497_10001867_pt1 | contig 12946 bp, 9 predicted proteins | sample SF_Jul11_sed_USG_4_FD_167970 | JGI IMG/M metagenome (GOLD analysis project Ga0224497, IMG submission 167970) | Sediment microbial communities from San Francisco Bay, California, United States - SF_Jul11_sed_USGS_13 | ecosystem: Environmental > Aquatic > Marine > Sediment | place: USA: California... | reverse complement strand
GATATCGGAAAAAACACCCAGGCCTGAAGCGTACGGCTGCTGCTGAGCACTGGGCAAGCTGAAAAAGTCGACATCGCTAAAACTCGCGATGCCGGTGACTGGGCTCGCCTCGCTCACAAAGTGCACGATCGTGCCGGGCACTGAACGGCCAGCTGACTGAATGTGTAGCGGCACGCCGGCGTTACTAGCGAACTCAAGGGCTTCCGGATGGATTACGTTCGCACCCTTTTGTGCCAATGCACGGACCTCTGAGTACTCGGCCTCGGTGACCAGTTTAGCCTCGGGGACCAATCGCGGGTCGGCTGTCATCAACCCGTCCACGTCCGTGTAGATTTCGACCCGCGTCGCGTTCAACGCTGCCCCCAGCATACAAGCAGTCGTGTCGCTGCCGCCTCGACCAAGCGTCGTTATGTCACCAGCGTCAGTAAGGCCCTGGTACCCGGCCACTACGGGAATCTGACCCGCTTCGATATGCGTGTGAATTCTGTTGCAGTCGATCGATTGGACGCGAGCCGATCTGAATATGCTGTTTGTAATAATGCCAGATTGCGCGCCGGTCAGCGGTACGGCGTCGATCCCCAGTGATTTCAAAACCTGCGAGAATACAACCGCAGAGATGGTCTCGCCGCACGAAGCGATCAGATCGTGGCTTCTACCGCTCAGGTCAGCACTTTCGTTCGCGAGTGCCAACAGAGTATCAGTCGCGTATGGCGATCCGTTTCGACCCATCGCCGAAACAACAACAACCGGTCGGAAACCGCTGCTTTGGCAAGCTTGCACCCGTGCAGCTGCGATTTCGCGGAGATCGGCAGTAGCAAGAGAGGTGCCGCCGAACTTTTGTACAACCACTTGTGGCATGAAACCTCACGAATGTTGCAGACGATCTCTATAGCATATACGGGCCGATGCAGCGCATCAAATTGCAGATTTGGCGCTAGCGTAGACGACCTGCCCGGGTTTGGTGAACACCTTTGAATGTCCGTTGGACTTCCCCCAGTACGTATGACACTTCCGGGCTATGATTCGAGCATAGGAGGAAGTGATGAGCAACCAACGTTATACACCAGAATTTAAGGACGAAGCGGCTCGACAAATTGTTGACCGTGGGTATTCTGTTGCCGACGTTTCCAAACGACTGGGCGTTTCGGCGCACAGCCCGTTTAAGTGCGTGAAGGCGGTAAAGCCGGGCAAGACCGAGGAGCAGGCAGCGGAGCTGATCGAAGCGCGCGGTGAGGCGTTGAAGCTACGAGCGCAGCTCAAGCGCATCAAAGGGGAGCGCGAGATCCAAAAAAGGCTGCAAGGTATTTTGCTCAAGAAGCCGAGTAAAGTGCCGGTTTGTCAACGATCATCGCAATCAGTACAAAACAATGACGCTTTGTCGAGTGCACAACGTTTCGCGCAGCGGCATTTGTCAGTAGCTGAGTAAACCGCACTCAAATCAGCGATCGAAGAACAGCGACTGCTGAGATTGATCCGTGCGTCGTACACGGCCAGCGGCGGCGTTTGCGGATCTCCGCGCATTTTCTCGACGTTCGTGAAGCCGGCGAGACTTGTGTCAAGTATCACGTGGCGGGGATCATGAAGGCCAACAAAATACAGCCTTTGTGGGGCTACAAAGCGCCACGAAGCATCGTTGGCCGTTCGTTCATCATCACGCCTAACCGTCTGCAGCGTGGGTTCACCGTCGATCATTTAGATCGCGCCTGGGTGACTGATATCACCTACATTCGAACCTGGCAGGGCCGGGTGTATCTGGCAGTGGTGATGGATCTGCTCGCACACGAAGTTGTGGGCTGGCCAATGAAATCAACGCTCGTTTAAGAACCCGTGCCGAATGCCTTCCTGTTGGCCGTATGGCGGCGCAGACCAATGGGCAAAGTGATCGTGATTTCCGACTAGGGCTCACAGTACGGCAGCGACGACTGGCTGCGGTTGTGCCGCGAACACAATCTCGACCCCAGCACGAGCCGGCGCGGTAACTGTTGGGACGACGCGGTGGTCGAATTGTTTTCTAGTAGCCTGAAGAAGGATAGAATGCAAAAGCGTATCTACAAAAGACGCGAATCAGCCCGCGCCGATATTTTCGATTACATCGAAGTATTCCGCAATCAACAGCGCCGACACAGGCACCTGGCTGGCGTCAGCCCGGAGGCGTTCGAGCAAGCCACAGTTTAAGGTTCCTGGGTGTAGTCGCAGCGGGCGGGCGTCCAACGTTGGCTATATGTGCTAGCAAATTACAATACTATGGACGCCGTATGACGGCGACAGGCGCTCACGCGCCTCTTGGCAAGTGAACTATTGGGCTGAGCGAACGTTGCGACAAGCAGATAAAAACGTATGCTAAGGGTAGATGGATTGACGACGTTGGCGTTTGACACGTAACACTTTAAAATCGTTTGAGCAAACGCGTAATCCTAAATTGGATTTGCAGCACAATTTTCTTCGGCTACGATTTCCTGTGGTACAGTTTCTACGGTATTGAGGTGGTGATTTTAGCTCAATGCATCCTGCAAGTTGCTAAATAACTATATGATCAACGATGCATTGCAAGACATGCAACACACTTAATTCGGAATGGGTGGTGAGATAGGGCAAGTAGACAATGAAACATAGTGAGCAGTACTAGAGTTGATGCTTTCTACGAGGGTCAGCGTCGTGGCCTTAGTAAAGAAGATGACGCAGCCAGAAAAAACGACAGTCACACGCGCTGTAGTCCTTTCCCAAACCGAAGTCGCCAAGCAGAACCAGCCACAAGCGTATTATGCAAATCAACACGACACAGAACGAACAGATTCAAAGTCCATTAGTACCCAACCACCGTTATCAGATCAACAGGATGACTGAGCAACTGCACGAAAACACGTCAAAATCGTACGATTGCCTACTCTGCGTCTAAATAGTTGACACAATGATAGGTTGGCATAGTGATGCACTTTTCAGATAGCTAGAATACGGATGAAGGCAATTGATTAGAGATGAAAAAACATGATGTTGGGGGGGGCGGAATAAATCTATGACATTAGATTGTAGCTAACAAACGGATGTGTGGTATGAAAAGTTATGAGGAGCTGAAGACTGACGTGGAACAGCTTGGGCAGCAGATGGCTGAGGTTAGGAAACGTGAACGAGCAGAATCATTGAAGAACGTGAAATAGCTGTGCAAAGAGTTCGGCATTGCAGCTGGGATGTTGAAAGATGTTTTGGCGAAAGTTAAAAAAAGAACGGAAGGTAGAGAGAAATAAATGAAGTCAAACTGGAAAAAAAAATTCAATCGGTTCGTTTTATCCGTCGTGCCCAAAAGCAGAACTGGAGACTATTTAGTCGCTTTAATTAACTTTGTTCGTAATCACAAAAGACTGCCAACTGGAGATGGGCTTAATGACTACTTGTTTAAGATAAGGGTTTCTAACGAAATAATGCGTGTTAGCAGGCAATACACCTCTGATAAGGAATACGTAAAAACCTATATAAAGGCTCTTGTTGGCGATGAATTCAATGTTCCCACTAAGGCGGTTCTGAAAACCCCTGATGAAGTTGATAACTTCTCATTTAGTGAGGGGGATGTAGTGAAGCCAACGCATGCGTCCGGGTTTGTTGTATTTGTTGACGACGAAAAGCAAATCAATCGTGAGTTAATTAAATCTTGGCTAAAGATAAATTTCTACAACATTAATAGAGAATCAAATTATCGTTACTTGCAGCCCAAGATTATTATTGAGCGAGCATTATTTGGTCGCACTGATGTCGACGACATCAAGATGTTTTGCGTAAATGGAAAGGTTAAGCTTATTCAATGGGATTTTGATCGAAGAATAAACCATACGAGGAAACTTTACGATCGCAATTGGTGCGACTTAGGCGCATCACTTTGTTATCCCTTGTCTGATAAAGACAGGGAGAAGCCGGAGCAATTAGCTGAAATGATCGCCGTTGCAGAAAAGCTGTCTAAGGATTTTTGGCTCATTAGGGTGGATATGTATTGGGATGAATCGACAGGAAGATTCTTTGTTGGTGAATTGACTCATTGTCATGGAGGTGCGAACGAGAAGTTTAATTCAAAAGAAGCAGAGAGAAGAGTTAGTGCGATTCTTTTTAATGAAGAAAAGCTTCCTTTGTGACGGTCTTTATTGAGGTATTAGTGATAATGATATTTCCAATATGATGTGGACGAGAGTGGTGTGACAGCCAGGAAAAGCCTGCGTCTGATTGGCGTAAGGAACTTTATGCGCACATTTAAGAAATACGCACTTAGCCGTGGCGAACTGACTCCGGAAGAACAACGAAGTGGACTTCCCCCGCGATGACGACATTCCGAAACCTCAAGAAGAGGCTTGCGCGAATACATCGCGTGTGTATTCGACAGGTACTTGCCGGTTCCGTTGACGAGTCTGTGGGCGCTTAAGATGGTCCCATCGGCGCACCCCATCGGAGGTGTAGATTCTCGGGCAAAGCGCAAACGGCAAAGGATTCGCCCAGCGGTTTCCAGATACTGCTTCGATTGATCGATTGAACGTCCTTCGCCCATTGATTGTCATTCCAGCAATGTGAGTGTGTACCCAAGACCGCGGACCGAAATTTGGGAAACATTGTTAGAGCGACTCCTTAAGGGAGCGGAGCATACCAGCCGTGCTTACGATGGGATTCGGGCATATCCTGCTGCGACGAACAAATCGGCACAGCCTACGCCCGAGAGGACAGGTTATCTTCAGGCCGACCCAGACATTGAGAGTGCTTTTCAGGAAGACGCAGGCGGTCGCCCGATTCGGCACGGAGCTCTGCAAAAACGTGGATCGGGTCAGGCGAAGATTGGCAGCACTTGCTCACCAAACGGGAAGTTGGCTGTAACAGAGGGGTTCTGATCAATTCCTGCGAGCCGTCTCAACGCCTGGTGGATGTACTCGGGCGTCAGCTCGACGCCGTTGCTGTCCGGCTGCAGGGTCGATGTGTTGACCTTTAGCGAGCGATGCAGGTCGTCGGTCGCCCCGACCACCCGATTGCCCGTGAAGTAACGCGAGTCGCCCCAAACCATCGTGCTCCCGTGAGGCCAGTGGTCCTTACCGTTGTCGCTGTTGTACTTGTTGGTGCGCCCGAAGTCTGAACCCATGACGATGATCAGACGATCGCCAATACCGCGCGCATTCGCATCCGCAATGATGTTGTCGACAGCGGCAAACAGCTCCATAAGTCTCGGATAACCAAGCGCATCATGATTGTTGTGGGTGTCGAATCCCCTCATCGTTACCTGCGCAGTCGCCGCTGCTCCGGACTCAAATGCTGCAAACGCGATTTGTGCATCCTGGAACAATCGTCTCGCCCGGTTGCGAGAGTTTACGTAGCCGTTCGGCGCCGATGGCGAGCTCATGGCATCGACGAAGTCACGCAGCGTTGAAACATCGCGGTTGCGCGACGCGTTGTGCTCACTGAGTGCCCTCTGTAATCGGGCCAGACGTTGCGAATTCAGTTGGCGCTGACGTCGCGAGGACGCGGCTGCTTCGATCAATGTCTGTGCCGAGTTGCTATTATACTGCGCACTCTGGCTGGTATTCAGGCGGTTCGGATACGCAACTTCTCGCAACGCATTGAGATCACCGGCGGTCACTAAGGTCGCCGGCACCAAGCCGTTCGTCTTGGTAATCTCAGCGCTGCTCGTAGCGACGAAGGGTAGCGAAATATCACCGGCATTCTCAGAAGCGATGAGCGCTGCGATGCTCGGATAGTCGCGGGCCAGCGAGCCGGTCCAACTGGCCGTGCGTCCGGCAGTATGCCCGTTCGTACGGTGATTGATGCCATTGATCACAACGAGTTTCTGGTAGTGCGCCTCGAAAAAGTCCCTGTTGCTGAACAGGCTTGTATCGTTCGCGAACGAATCGGGCGGCGGTGCGTACCGTATGTTGCCAATCTGACGGATATCGTTCTGATCGTAGTTATTGATGTCGCCGTTCTCACCCAGTCCAAAACCTTTCGGGTCACAGAAGCTCGTCGGATCCCATCCGCCCCGCGCTTCGACGAGCAACCAATACGGTCCGCTGTATGTCTGCTGCGCCTGTGCAAGCCGTACGCCACCACACAGCAGCATGCCGCTGCTCGTAGCCGCCAGGCGAAGAAAGTCACGTCGTTTCATGGATTGTCTCCGGCGCTCAGTTGTAATAGAAGCGGTAGTCGGACAGCAGGTAGTTGACGACCGCCATCCAGGGCAGCACGGTGCCGTTGCTGTCGGACGCGCCGCCACCGCCGCGGCATTGTGTCGGTATTGTCGTGTCACCCAGGGCCCTAACATCAAGGAATAACTGGTAGCTGGCGTCAATTTCCGGGCTGTCGCTCGTCAGGTCTTCACCCAGTAAGTGCCGATGCAGGAACTGCAAATTGTCGCGAATCGCGGCTGCGCCGCCGTTGTCGGGTGTGACCGTCTCGTCGACGATTGGGAACAGCGCCCCGCCGTTGTAGAGATCGGTAGCGACGCGCTCGCACGATACCTGGTTCGCGATTCGATCTTGAACACCAGGGAAAAATGACGTTGGGCTCGTGGCGCGGGTCGTAATCTCGTCGGAATCGATGCCGCCATAGAGCAAATAGTGTCCACCACGCAAACCAGTGTTGCTGTTCGGGCCGCGCCATACGTAGCTGCCGCCCGTCACCGCCGTGATGCGGCGATCAAGCTCCTCCGGCGTCAGCAAGCGTCCAGTTCCGATCGACTCGTAGTTGTTCGGATTCTCGCTAGCCCCCAGGTTCTGTGCGAGGAAGTAGTCGCTCAGCAGCACCTCTTTGACGAGTGTTTTGAAATTGAAACCGCTGGCGACGAAAGCATTCTTATTCGCCTCGACGAAGGCCGTCACGTCCGGCGAGATTGACTGACTACCTGTGAAAGCGTTGAAGATGACGCGGACGGTTTTCTGCGCGAAACGATCATCAGCGGCGATCTGGTCGCCGAGCCAGTCGAGCGGCGATAGCTCCTGGCCAGCGGGCAGCTCTACAGCCGGGTTGTTGCGCGTGTCACCGTAGCCTGCGGGTACCATCTGCGGCACACCATTTGTACGGAGCGTGTGCCGATACGGATAACTAGCACGATATCGACCGTCGGCGAGGCGCTTGGTAAATAGGCCGGCTACCGGGTCCATCACGTCGTGACAGACCGTGCACTGCGGGTCCTCATAGGTTGGCACGTCGCCAATGACCGTATCCAGGTTCAGGCCGTCACGCGCGGCGAGGCTCTCGATATCGAGACCCAGGAAGTAGTCGAATACGGTGCGTGAACGATGGCGGTTGAGGTTTGTGTTACTCGACGGATAGCGCTCTAAAAATGCGTGCGTGCTGATGGCGCCGGCTGTTGAAATGGTTGCTCCGTCCCCTGCCGTCTGCGTGAGCGAATCGACACGTCGCCAGTCGTCATAGGGATGATTTGCGGGGTTGTTGTCACTGCTAAAAGGATAGTTTGCGCCACCCGGATTCACGCCATAGATGACCGCCGAGTACGGATTGACCATCGTGTAATCTGCGGTGACGATTTCTGTAAACGGCCGGTCGTTTTCGATGACGTAGCGAATCAAAGCGAGCGGCGCATGCGCGATACCAAAGTTGGCGCCACGCCGAGCGTCGTCGTTGCGACTATTGAAGTAATCCGCGTTCGTGAAATATAACAGGTTCTCGAAGTTTTCATCTGGCTGTTCAGTCGAATCCGCATACCGATCGGTCAGCAAGAGATCGTTGTAGATCTCCGCGACACGCAGATAAAACTCTTCCTCATTCATCAGGCCGTCGAGAACGCCGACCAGCACGCTGTCAATCGCCGCCTGGTCGCTCCCCGCTGCAGCGACTGCGTTTGCTTCATCAGTAGTCGGCGGCCGTGAGGCAATGGCCATCGTGAGTTTGCTGAGCTGCTCGTAGCCGCTGCCCCGAATCACCTGGGCTTCTTCCGATGGCGGCGGCGCGGCCTCTTCACAGGCACGCGCCCGGGCGACGAAGTTGGACAACAGCGTGTAGTTTGCCGTGCCTTCCTGCAGCACGGCACCGCCGCCGTGCTGGACGAAGCCGCGAGCCTTGGCGGTCACGATCGACTCGCCCTGGGCGTCAATACGCGCGACGGTGCGGAACACTTCGAGGTTCTCCTGGTCCGTCGCCGAATCCGGGAAGCCCCAGCCATTGGCCGTCTGCAGCGGCGTCGCGCTGATGTGGCAGGCGCCGCCGCAGGTCGTTGCGGAGTCCATCATCGGGAAGACCGAGCCAACCCAGTCGGACATGAGGTCCGAACACTGCTCGGCGCCAGAGCCCGAAATAGTGACGAGTTGCGTATCAGTCGCGGCATTGCCACTGGCGTCGGTGGCGGCCCAGACGACCGTCGTGGTGCCGACCGGGAATCCGTTCGCAGGGGCATTGTTGCTCACGGTCGGATTCGGATCGGCGATGTCACTGAGAGTTGGCGTACCGAGATTGACAACCGTGTTACCGCCACCTGCATCCTGATCGGCCGTTACATCGGCCGGCGCCGTTATCGACGGCGCGGTCGTATCCGTGATCGTTACCGTTTGCATTGCCATCGCTGTGGCCATGTTTGCGTCTGTGGCGGTCCAGGTCACTGTCGTCACGCCGACAGGGAATCCGCCCGCAGGCGCATCGTTGCTGATCGTCACGGGGGCCACACCGCCGTTGGCCGTGGCATTTCCTAGCGAAACCGTCGTCGTCGGCCCCGTCGCCTCCATCGTCACGGCCGCGGGCGGCGTCACGGTAAACGAGAGATCATTGATGGTGACCAGTTGAGTATCTGACGCAGAGTTACCGCTGGCATCGGTCGCGGTCCACACGACCGTGGTCGAACCGACAGGGAAACCGTTGCCAGGCGCATTGTTGCTGACCACAGGATTCGGATCCGCGATGTCGCTGAACGTCGGCGTACCGAGATTGACCATAGTGTTGCCGCCGCCAGCATCCTGATCCGCTGCCACATCGGCCGGAGCTGTTATCGACGGCGCGGTCGTATCTGTGATGGTTACTACCTGCGTGCCGGTAGCCGACGCCATGTTGGCGTCGACAGCCGTCCAGGTGACGGTGGTGGCGCCCACAGGGAAACCCCCGACCGGCGCATCATTGGTGATCGTTATCGGCTGTGCCCCGCCCGATGCCATAGCGGCACCGAGAGCAACGCTCGTCGTCGGTCCGGTCGCCTCCATTGTGATCGCACCTGGCGGCGTCAAGGTCAACTGACCAGGATCGGGGGGCGTCGTAACGGTGATCATTTGCATGCCCGTCGCAACGTTGCCGCTCGTGTCCGCTGAGGTCCACGTCACTCCGGTGGTGCCGACGGGAAAGCCATTCTGTGGACGGTCATTGGTCAAGGTCGGGAACGGATCAACGACGTCGGATGTCGTCGCTATACCAATGCCGACTATCGTGAACTCACCCGTCGCCGTCGTCTGTATATCAGGAGGTAACGTGATGGTTGGCGCAGTCGTATCGCTGACCGTGACCGATTGCATGCCGGTGTCCTGGGCGCCAGCGCCATCGGTCACCGTCCAGTTGACCATGGCCGTGCCCAGCGGAAAGCCAGTCGCGGGCGCGTCATTATTGAATATGTAGGCGCCGTCGCCGCCCGTTGCGCTTGCCAGACCGAGGTCGACCATTGTCATTGCCGCGGTGGCCTCTGCCTGCACATTTGCCGGCGGCGCAATCGTCAACGCATCCGAAGGTGGACCGCCGCCATTTGGAATTTCGGTTATTGCTTCTTCCTGCTGCACGCATCCGGAGACAATCGTCGTTGCCAACAGGACGTGGCAAATCTCTCGCCAAACATTCATCGCGGTTGTTCTCCCATGGACCTGCCATCCTTGAACATGCATTAATCATTTGCCGGCAGCAGCCGTCTTTCGGTATTACCGAATAGCGGTATGCGCAACCGTTACTTCGGTTGTGACATTACTGCCATAGTGGAATGTGAACTGTGACCCAAATCACATGTCGACTGAGTCACACTTGAGGTTGTGACATCGCTACATAATCCGCAACATTATCTACGCTTAAAATCCCCTGTCGAGTGTCGAAATAATGCGACAGCGAGTGTCTATAAAAAGCGACAGTTAGTTTGGAGTGGCAGCGACGGTCTCGGCTCTGCAGCACTAGTGCACTGTCAGCCTTGATGGCAGGCTTCAGCGTCCGCTCTCTTTCGTCGGCGTCTCGCCAACGCGATCAAATTTCCCATCCATAATGATGACGCCATGGTGATCCCGAATGAGATTGGGCTGGATATAGAACATAATGACTTGATAAAAAGGCCAAATTCTTCAAAGCACCGCAATGATTTGATGAGCTATAATTTCCGGCGATTGCGAAAGTACTAGTTCGATCTGAAGTACAGCCGCGGAATAAGACCGTATAATAAGATCAAGAATATGCGGGTGGAGTTCGATTATGGCGGCGCCGCTGAAAATTTAATCTTGAACGTCGCGCCCGAGTAGTGCTCCTTCCTTCGCATTGCCAGACAATGCTAGTTTTCTGGAAAAGAGAATAGCCATATGCTGAGATATTTGGTCAAGGAAAGTGCGTACTTAATATTGGCTTTCGTTTGTCCTGATCAGAGCCAGGCAGGTCAAAGGGAGAAGAAGACTTGCGAAAGCGACTGACCATCATTTCTTTACTGGCTTTCCAAGATCCGACAACACCTACCTGGCCAATTTAGTTGTCTATTGTTTTCCGAACCTGGTGTTTACCCACCATCTTCACACCGTCGGGAGTATCAAATTAGCTTTATCCAATAGCCTCAAAACCTTGGTAGTTATAAGAAACCCGCTCGACTCGGTTGGTTCTTTTCTGGCTTATCACTCCGATGACCTCGATTCAGTTCCCACTGAAAGGCAGGTACGGCACTTTTTGAGTAATTATTACCCTTACTTTCGATTCTTAAACGATAAGAAGGACCTTCTTCATTTCATCAGTTTTAAGAACATGATCGCCGACAAGAAAAGTACTATTGGGGGAATTGCCGAAATACTTGGCTTGCCGGAATTTAGGCTTTCAGATGATCTGCTCGAGGATTATGACCGTAAAATGCGAAACGCCGAAACGAAAAAAGACAGGAATGCCGGTAGTCTTCCCAACAAGCAAAAGGAGGCATTTCAGGCCAAAGTGTCAAAGCTGATTATCGCTGATGCCAATTTTCCTAAATGCTCAAATCTTTTCAACTCACTAGAAGCCCGCACGATCAATGCTGTCGAGTAATTACGTCGACTTTAAACAAATTCGTTATCATTCAAGGTGCGCTCCGTTTGTATCCTGCGCTGCTCGCATCCGGCAATTGTAGCTCGTTTGCTCACTAATACGGGCCACATACGTCATCCGGCGATCATCTACTGGCTCATGAGTCAACCCACGCCATTCAGCGGTTCCTCGTGGCTAGGCTCGCGATTCGGCACGCTTTCCTGTCCTGTAGACCACAATCCCTCCCGCCGTGACGACGGCGCCGAGCGCCGTTCCAGCCATCTGCAGGGTTCCGAATTGATAGGGGTCACCTACACCAATCATATCCGCCAGAATGAACAGAGCGCTTAAAGACAAACCTACAATCGTCACGATGATGCCGATCAATTGCCCCGGGGCTGGGGATGCCATGATTCGATTTGTACCTACCGCGCCGAGAACTGCCCCGAACAGGCCGGCAAGAAGGTCGAAAAGCTCTGCACCACGATAGGCAATCAGCCCCTGAGCAATCTCGGTGGCGGCGGCGACAACAAACGCCGCGGCAACGGCAATCAGTACCGCGAGACGTCTCGCCGCCAGATTCCATCGCAAAAAAACGGCCAAGCCGCCGAACAACGCAAAGTGCAGGTATTTGTCGATGCCGAAGCCAAGTATCTTGAAATTCGGCCCGGAGATCGGGGACATCAGTAAAGCCAGCATAGCGATCAGGTAGACTGCGAGCAGAATCCGATCGAGCTTCCACGAAAAAACGGTTGCTCTAAGCACGAGGATTCAACTCCATTGTCGGCGGCAGCGCCGCGCGACGCTTTTGATCTGCCGTCGTTCCATGTCCGGCAGTAACCGGGCAGTATGTCGAGCTACCAAACGTTGGCCGATTGGCTGCAGGAATGCTTCGGGATCTATCGCAATCAGGAATAGGCGTAACGCTCAGCTTGGAGAGAATTGTGCTGGCCGTTGACGAGGTACGGGAAGTACCTTCAGGTCTGCCCCAGGAGATAGTTCTCAAGCCCCATCTTTTCGATCAGCTGTAGCTGCGTCTCGAGGAAATCAACGTGCTCCTCCTCGGATTTGAGGATGTTGTCGAACAGCTCGCGCGTGACGTAATCCTTGTGGTTCTCGCAGTAAGCAATGCCGGCACGCAGATCGGGGATCGCATCCAGCTCCAGATCGAGGTCGCACTGCAGCATCTCGGGGACGTTCTCACCGATTCTGAGCTTGCCGAGGTTCTGCATGCTCGGCAGGCCCTCAAGGAACAGCGTGCGCTCGATGAGCGCATCCGCGTGCTTCATTTCGTCGACCGATTCCCCGAACTCGTAATCGCCCAGCTTGTTCAGCCCCCAGTCCTTGAGCATGCGTGAATGCAGAAAATACTGGTTGATCGCCGTGAGCTCGTTTTTCAGCACACGGTTGAGGTGTTCGATGACGGTGGCATCGCCTTTCATTGATTGGCTCCGGTGAGGGTCGGGCAGTGTTGTTATGGTTACCCATGATAGCCGCGTGGCCGATGGACTCAAGCGGAATCATTCGGAATGAAGTTCATTCGCGACGCGAAAAATAAAAAGCCCCGCGTTGCGGGGCTTTTTTCATGTTCAAGGCGGGGCGGGTCTAGGCCAGGGACGGCTGGTAGATGACCGGCTCGGCCCGTCGTTCGGGCCGTTTCGCCTGACGATTCTCGCGCAGGATGGCCGAGGCAGTGTCCCCGCACGATCCGCAATTGGTGGCAACGCCGAGTTGCGCCTGCAGGTCCCACAAGTCATCCGCGCCA